>Ga0070729_10007065_pt1 | contig 10901 bp, 11 predicted proteins | sample tdDd472_FD_66725 | JGI IMG/M metagenome (GOLD analysis project Ga0070729, IMG submission 66725) | Marine sediment microbial communities from the Atlantic coast under amendment with organic carbon and nitrate - tdDd47.2 | ecosystem: Environmental > Aquatic > Marine > Coastal > Sediment | place...
ACCCCTAACCATTGCAGGTCATGTATGAAAACACACATATCTGAAAACATGAAACGTCTCAGGAGAAATCGTCGTCTGATGGTGATGGTGATACTTGCGCATATCGCTCTCGGAGCATTGCTTTCCCTGTGGGTAACAAGCTGGGTTGATACGGAAATGCGCAATGATCTGCTGCGCCAGACACAGCTGCTTGCTGAAACCATTAAAGCAGATCGTCTCGCGGCGCTGGCTGGAAACGAGTTTGACATCGAAAAGCCGCAGTACCATCGCTTTAAGCAGCAGTTTGCTTCCGTGCGGCAGACCAATGAGCAGTGTCGCCGTGTTTATCTCATGGGTTTCAACGGTGATGGGAAACTGTTTGACATCGTGGACAGTCAGGCGGTCGGCTCTCCTCAGGCTCGGTTGCCGGGCATGATCTATGATGATGCTCAGCAGGAATTTGCTCGTATCATGGAAACGGGCATCGGTATAGTCGCCGGCCCCTTTCGCGACAGTAAGGGTGCTTTTATCAGCGGCTGCGTACCTGTTATGGGTCAAACGGGCGAAGTCATTGCTCTGTTGGCAATGGATTTTGATGCCTGGGACTGGAAATTTGGACTTGCCCCTTCGGTTTTGCCGCTGGCGGTGCTCACGTTGATGCTGTTTGCGATCCTGTCTGTGGGAGGGGTTTTGTCATTTTTTCGCAACAAAATGCCCGAGGAACTGCCTCGCTGGTTATGCTACCTTGAACTGGTGCTTGTGGCTGAGGTTGGTCTGACTTTGACCATTTTTGTCGCCTGGACGGCCCATTTGCATGAGCAGCATCGCCAGCAGGGAATTTTTGCGCAGCTGGCGGCGAGTCGAACCCTGACAATTTCAAAAACAATGCGAGATCTTCGCGATACCGAACTTGAGTCTTTGGGCCGATTTTATGAAAGTCGGGCCCGGGTTGAGCCGGATGAATTTTATCGCTATTCTGCTTTTCTCACGCAGAGCAAAGTAGTGCAGGGTTGGGGCTGGGTACCGGCTGTAGCCGCGGTGGATAAAGCGCGTTTTGAAAAGGCCGCGCGCGCGCGCGGCATCAAGAATTTTTCCATATGGCAGCAGGATGCCCTCGGCAACAACGTTCCAGCGGTCGGGCGGCAGGTATACTATCCTGTTCTTCTTATAACTCCCGCAGCGCTTAACAATTATGCCGTGGGTTTTGATCTTGGATCTGAGGAGTTGCGTAGTATAGCTATTGATGAAGCATTGCACTCAGGCCTGACAACCGCATCTAATCCCATCACGTTGATACAGGACAATGCCGGCTACAGGGCACTGCTGGTGCTGCGTCCGGTTTTTGATCGTGAACGCTCCGGCCATCTGCGGGGATTCGTTTTCGCTTTTCTGCGCGTTGAAAAGTTACTGGAGAGCGCCGGCCCTGATACGTCAACAACACAGCTTTCTATCTCATTGCTGCATCCTGACGGCAGCAGCGAGCCGCTGGCCGGTTTTGGTAAGCCTTTGCGCGAAGCATTTTCGATAGTGCGTCCCGTGCTTGCCTTTGACAAGACCTTTGCGCTGACCGCCCGGGCGAGCGCCGACTTTTTGCGCTTGCATCCTGCCAGGGGAGGCATCTCTTTTGCCGTGCTGGGAGTATTGCTTACCGCGGCGCTCACCGCTATTTTTGCTTTGATCTTTCGTAACCGGTTAATGCAGGAGCAGACAGTCGCTACCCGTACCTTTAGCGATTACACCGCTTCGGCAGGGCCGAGTATTGCCTGTCGCAACCGTATGCCCAAGCGGCGGCGCCAACCACGGCGCGTTCGACTGTCAGGGCATGCGGCCCGACGGGTATGACCATTTTTTGTATAATGAGGATTGTGCATGCCGATTTATGAATATGAACATATCGACGCAGCCTGCGCGTTGGGGCAGATATTTGAACAGGAGCAATCCGTTCATGACGAACGGTTAAGCAGCTGCCCTGCATGCGGTGGGTCTGTGCGCAAACTGGTTTCCCGCATCAGTATTTCTGTTCCGAAATCAAACAGCGCTCTTAAGGATATGGGTTTTACCAAACTGGTGAAACGCGATGACGGCGTATATGAAAATGTTACCGCACGAGATAAAGAGAGTCGTTATGTGCATCGCGACCAGCCGGCGACGCTTCCCAATCTGAAAAAAACAATAACAGACTGAAACAGAGCATCAATACAATGCCTGAGCCCCGCTATCATATTATATTTTCAACTCTGGTTGTGGGTCGGCAACCCGCCCAGGTCTATCACGACCTGGCCGATCTTTTTAAAATAGAGCAGGCGCTTGTTCAGCAGATTTTTGCCCGTCAGGGCGCTGTTGTTAAAAGCGACCTTGACCGCGTAACCGCTGAACAATATCTACAGATCATTCTTGCTGCGGGGGCTATTTGTGTTATCGAACCTATGCCGCCCGTTAGCAGCACTGCCGCTGTGGCAGCAGATCCATTGCCTGAAGCGCAGGAAGGTCTTGCCCGGGTTGAGCCTACCCCGGCTGCGGAAACAGGTATCGAATCACTCATGCCGGAGACAGATTTGGGTCACCGGCAGGCGGACGATGAACCTTGCATAGAAGATGCCGGCAATGCTGCGTTTAATTTTCGAGCTCCTGTTTTTGCTGCGTTGATGCTGCTGGCAGGCGCATGCTTGCCGATTATGTCCGGCAGTGGACAGGTGCACTGGCCCTGGAGATTTGCTTTTGAGCCCCAGCCTCCGGGACTTTTGTGGTGGGTGGTGGTGCCCGTTGCGGCGGTCGGCATGCTTGCCCTGTTGCGTGCCCCGGCCTTCAGTCTGATAGTGGCGTGTGTGGGAGCGGTCACTCTGATGGCTACATTTGTTGTGCTTTGGGAGGCCGCTTTGATTCTGCCCCTGCGCATTTTGCCGTTTGATCGCGCAGCGGCGCTGGTATATGTTTTGCCGCTTTTGGGTACAGCTGTCTGCAGCGCGGCATGCCGCGCTATGTGTACGCTGGGAGAGCTGGTTTTGTTGCGCCTGCTTGCCGGCCTCGGCAGCCTGATGGTTTTGATTCCCGCAGGTGTCGCTCTTTTCTCAGCCGGCATGATCTGGGCGCGCTGGCCTATGATACTGCTGCTGTTGCTGCTGGTGCTCTACGGTGTCCTGGTGCTTGTGTGTGCCTGTCTGCCGTCTGTTTCGGAATTTATTCTGGATCAGGTCAGGCTGCTGGGCATGTTTTTTGTGTGCTGGGCCCCGATTGCGGTTTTTCTGGCACATCTGCCGCTGCCTGAGCCTGATACCGGCAGAGCGCTTTTCATGGCTGTGCTTAAAGCAGGTCTACTTTATTATGGTGCTTGTGCAGCAATCACCGGGGGATTGAGGGCTGAACTCCTGTACCGTTATGAAAAACAGGCACAGAGTCGCACATGATTTTTTTATTTATTCGCAGTTACCCGGGGAGGGGTAAAGACTCCCCGCAAACGCAGCCATGAATCAGCATATTCTCTTTGTTAATGGATCGGTTAAGACGGTTATCATGGACAGTGTCTCCTATGTAACCGAAGCGAATCAGACTGATATTATTGTCAGTGGCTCCCACGGTGGTACTTCTTCAGCCGGATACGCTATTGATGTTGCTGCGAGTGCGCTTTTTTTCAACGATGCCGGATGTGGCAAAAACAATGCCGGGATCAAGGGGCTTGAACTGTTGCAGCAGCATAGTATTATTGCGGCTGCGGTTGATCATTGCACGGCTGAAATTGCCAATGGGGCCGACACCTATGCCAATGGCGTTATCACCCATGTGAATATCTGCGCTTCGCAGGCCGGTCTGCGAAAGGGCATGTCCGTCAGGGATGCGGTTGAATTGCTGCGCATGCACCTGTCTGGATCGCATTGAAGAGGGCCTGCTTGCCGCGTCTGGCAACGCACCATTGAATGTCAATACTTTGAAAGGAGCGATCATGGATATTGAGCTGCTGACCTCATTTTTTATGTGGTGCTCAATCGTGAATATCGGCTTACTTGTTATCTCGTTTTTGCTGTGGATGGTTGCCTCTGATTGGATCTATGCATTGCAGAGCAAGTGGTTTCCCATGTCCCGAGAGACCCTTACGGTGGTTTTTTATTGCTTGATCGGTTTTTACAAAATCACCATCTATATATTCAATATCGTGCCGTGGGTGGTTTTGGAAATTATTTCCTGAATTGTATTGCCTGCAACATCGCAGAAATTTTCTTCTTGATGGTTTGTGCATGCATGCGCCGTGCTGAGGTATTGCGGATAGTTCTGTGAATTCCTGGAACGGCTGGAGTGCAAGGAGGGGCAGAGAATGAGAGTGGGGTTCCAGCTGGGCGGCGGTTCTCGCTCCCCGGTGCTAGCGTATCTCCTCAAGAATATCGATAATGCCTTCACGTGAAAGTTCCCCGGCGGTCAGCCAGCGGGCACCTCTTTTGAAAAAAACCAGTGCGTTTAAGGGATCTTCTGTAAAAGGCTTTTGGGTTTCTTCAAAGGAGCCTTCAAATACCACGGTGTTTGTGGGCGCATGCATAAGGTAGAGTTTGAAGTTGACGGATGCTGGGCGCTCAATGCCGGCCGCACGGCCTTCACGTTCGATATAGTTTTCAAGGATACCGGTTATTACGTACTCAACGCCACGTTCGCGGGCAAAGGCCGAAGCAAGGGATCGCAGCGTACTGTGTGGATGATCGCGCGCCAATCGTTTGAAAACGAATATGCCCGCATTATAATCTTTTACGGCCGCACCGTATCGTTTTTGCAGTTCCTCGTACAGAATAAGTGAAATTTCCTGCGATGCTCCGGTTGAGTAAAACTCAATGGGATAGTTGATGGCAGAGAGTCTGCAGTCAAGCAGGGCATTGTCTTCTGATGGAGCTTCAGTGCAGCGTCGGCCCTTTACAAACGGCATGCCGGCCAGAGAAGTTATCATAGATGATTTGAATGTATCATCCCGCAGTGTGGTTATGGAAGGCGACGCGCAGCCGGTCAGGATAACGATCCCAATGAGCATGCATGTTTTTATTGCTCGCAGGTAACCTTTTGTTTGCGGCATCAGCAATCCTCCATCTCGATTAAATATAAGGCTTGTGGTCAAAAGTCCATAGAAAAGTTGTTAGGTTCGCACAATGCTTCTTCGGGGGCCAATTTTTTTTCGTGCAGGCTCTTCGGTGCCTTCGGCAATCAGGTCCTGATTGGTGGGAAACCGGGCGATTAATGCCAGCAGTTCTTCCATGGCCTCTTTCGGTCGCATATCGGCAAAGCGGCGTCGTAGGCGCGTCATCATCGCGTATTCCTCTGGTTTAAACAGCCGTTCTTCCTTGCGGGTGCCGCTTGCGCTGATATTGACAGCCGGGAAAATAGCCCGTTCAGCAAGGCTGCGCTCAAGAATGATTTCGCTGTTGCCGGTGCCCTTGAATTCCTCAAAAATCATCTCATCCATGCGCGAGCCGGTATCAATGAGCGCGGTTGCCAGGATGGTCACTGATCCGCCGTCTTCAACAGCGCGGGCCAGGCCGAAAAACCGGCGGGGTATTTCAAGCGCTCCGGTTTCCAGTCCGCCCGACATGGTGCGGCCCGTGCGCGAGCCTCGCTGGTTAAATGCCCGCCCCATGCGGGTCAGGCTGTCCACCAGCACCACCACATCGTTGCCGCACTCAAGCTCGGTGCGAATGCAGGCCATGGTCATTTCCACCAGCTCAATATGCTCCTGCACGCTTTGATCGCTGCTGCTGTGCAGAACCTCGGCCTTCACCGCGCGCCGGAAATGTGTTACTTCCTCCGGGCGTTCATCCACCAGCAGAACGATAATGCGTGCATCAGGCTGCGTGTGGTGAATGGCAGCAGCAAGGTTTTCCAGAATGGTGGTCTTGCCGGCCTTGGGGGGCGCAACAATTAAACCGCGTGTTCCTTTTCCAATGGGCGCAACCAGATCTACGGCGCGCATGCTTGTCAATCCGCAGTCAGCCAGAGAAAAACGTTCACAAGGGTCAATGGCTGTTAGTCTGGTATAGGGTGTGCGTCGTTGGAAAGACTCACTGGAGAGTTGATTGATCGATTCGATATTCTCCAGAACCAGACCTTTTTTTCCGCGCCGTGCAGTTCCGATAATGGTTGCACCGGGCACAAGGCCATGCTCGCGTATGAGCGCTGCTGTGACGTTGACTTCATTGGGCTGGCGGCGAAAGGAATACTGCGGCTCGCGCAGAACGCCGAAACCGTTTTTGACCAGCTTAAAAACTCCGCTTACTGTTTCTGCCATAATTATCCTATGTTCTAAAAGGCTATGTGTGCTTTATCAGGTTGCTATAGTGCGGCGGACACAAAAGTATGCCGCACCCCTTGCATTGGAGTGTTTTAGAAAAGCCCGTATTAAATAAATTTTTTTAATACTCGGCTATTCCCGTTTGCCTCTCGGTATGAGGCTGTTGCGGCCCATACTGCACCGTATGTGGTACAGCACGACCGCTGCGGAAGTAATCCCCGGTTGGGTCTTTATTCAGCAGCGCTGCGTTTTAAGAATACTCGCGGCAGGAAACCAAGGGTGTGTTTTTTCATGGTACTCGTTTTACAGTGTAGCATGAATTTCACAGAGCATCACTATTAATTATGCGTTTTTGAGCGTAGTTTCTATCAGCATCCTGCATGTGTGTTTCAGCGGATCGCGCCCTGTCGGCGAAGCTCAGCCAGGTCGTCTTCAGAGTATCCGAGGTCAAGGAGAATTTCGCGGCTGTGTTCTCCCAGGGTTGGTGCGGCGGATCGGGTGTGAGCCTCTGAAGCGCTGAAGCGGGCTGGATAACCCGGCAGTTTTATGCGGCCGTGCGCGGGGTGTTCGAATTCCACCACATAATCATTGGCCAGGGCCTGCGGATCGTCAAGAACTTCTCCGGTATGCTGGACCGGGGTGAACATAAGTCCGTTTTTTTGAAACAGGTCAATCCATTCATCTCGAGTGCGCGTGGCAAGAACACGGTCAAAAACGGCAACCAGTTCAGCGACGTGTTTGCGGCGTGATTGCGGATCCGTGAAACGGGGATCAGTGAGAATATCCTGCTGGCCGGTGATTTCGCAAAATAGTTCCCAGTATTTCTCTTCGGGATGATGTACGCCGATGATCCATTCTCCGTCGGAGCATTGAAAGCTGTTGCGCAGGGGAGAGTTTTCATAGCGGTTCCAGGCAAAGGCGGTATCACGGTTTAAGACGCTCTTGGCAAAAAGGTTGCAGTACATCAGCCAGAGTCCGGCGCTGTACAGCGAGGTTTGTACGGCCTGTGCAACGCCGTGGCGCTCACGTGCGAACAATGCGGCCAGAATGGCATGGCTCGCTGTAATGGCCGCGGCCTGATCAAGCACAGCCATGTGAATCAGGCTAGGAGTTTGATTGTCATTCAGATACATCATACCGGAGCGAGCCTGGCCCATGGGATCAAATGCGCCCAGATCGGCTGCCGGGCCCTTTTCGCCGTAACCGGATACCGCGGCGTGAATAATCGCAGGATTGATGCGGCGCACGGATTCATAATCAATTCCCAGTGAATGTGTTGTGCTCTGGCGCAGGTTGGTGAGAAATACATCAGCAGTTTTAATCAAGCGCTCGAAGACTTCACGGCCTTTTTTTGTTTTTATATCAAGGTGCAGACCCTTCTTGTTGCGGTTGGAGATTTCAAACATGATGCTCTCGCCGCCGGGAACAGTAATGTCAACTCCGCCCACTACGCTCCAGAATCGTTCGGGATCTCCCTTGCCGGTTTCAATTTTAATGACCTCAGCACCCAGGTCGCCCAGAATCGCGCTTGCGCCGGGTCCGGCATGAAACACGCCGTATTCGACAACACGTATGCCGCTTAAGGGCCCGCTGGCAAGATCTGCAGATGTAGAATTCTGTGAGGGCATGGAATTTTTTTGTTTAAGCTGGTGGTGCCAGAACTATGTAAAAAAACTATTTTCAAATTCAGCTATCAATGTGTATATTGCAGATGTGTTGCTTAATTGTCAAGGAAATCGAATGCATGAAGGCGAGAAATCCGGTTGCATCGTTTGAAAATAGTTAGGAAATTACAGTAATGCTGCATATTACATTTAAGCTTCTTGGGCCATTTCGATCTTGTGCTTCCAATGCGGATACAGATGGTGTGATGCAACTTGAACTTGCGCCGGATGTATGTTTGGGAGAGGCGTTGCAGTTTGTCGCCTTGCCGGAGGATGTGCCCAAGGTTATTTTGCTCAATGGTGTTCAACATGGTGATGACCCTCGGCTGGGTGATGGTGATATTATCACGATTTTTCCGCCCATCGCCGGTGGCTGTCCGGAGATAGGCATGCAGGAGCTGAGCGTGGGCACGGGTGTCTATACTGTGAGTGCCTCGCTACAGCAGCTCGGCCCGGATGTGCTGATCTCGGTCTGGGGGGGCACTCGGCCGCATATCGGCGCTCTCTCGATTTCAACACCGCAGCCGGGTTGTGCTCCGGAAGAGAGCCGCAGCTCAACCGTGTTGCAGTTCAGTTTTCCGGGACACCGTGATGATGTGGTCGCGCGTCGGGTCTCTGAGCGGGTCGCCTCCGCGCTTCAGCGCAGGATTGTGGTCAGCGCCGGCATCCATGTACCGGATATCACCCCGGCCGGAATAGATACCGTGCTTGCCAATGCGGATTGCCTGATTGAAAAAATTATCAGCTTGTTGCGGGATCGTGCCTCTAAGGTATAGAGCGGGCATGCTGGTATGTCCGCATCATTATTTCTTCACCATTCCTCATCCTCGTCAGCCTCTTCCAGATCCATCTCGGCATTCCTTTGCCGCGCGATATCCTGTACGCCCCGGGCCTTGTTAAGAGGTTTGTGGATAGCATCAGTAGCGTCCCGGGCGACCTCATCTGTGAATTGTTCAATGCTGCCCTTTTCTTCCTCATTCTGTGCCGAGCAGGCCGCCAGGCAGAGTGCTGCACCGAAACACAGGGCTGATAGTAGTTTTTTCATGGTTTATCCCTCCCCTGATTATATATAACGTATGTGCTCCTTTACTGCATACAGTTTACCATAGGCTCGCTGCTGCGCAAAAATGTTTTCTTGACAGCATGCGCGCTCCTTTTATATTCTTGTCCTCCTTGCGCAGTATATGCCCTGATAAGATAATCTAACAACGTTAATTAGTAGCAGGTATGCAATGGCACCACAGAGGGAACATTGGGCCAGCCGGTTCGGATTTGTACTGGCGGCTACGGGCTCGGCAATCGGGCTTGGCAATATCTGGCGCTTTCCCTACAAGTGCGGTGAATACGGGGGCGGAGCTTTTCTTGTCGTTTATCTCGGGGCTGTGCTGATTGTCGGTTTGCCGGTGCTGATTGCTGAAGTTATCATTGGTCGCAGTGCTCAAAAAAACCCGGTGGGTGCCTTTCGCGAACTGCGGGCAAGCAGATTTTGGCCGCTGGTGGGCTGGTTGGGCATTTTGGCGGGTTTTGTTATTTTGTCTTATTACAGTGTGGTTGGCGGCTGGATATTTCATTATATTGCACAGTCTGCTGCCATCGGATTTCAAGACGGCATGGCCGTCGAACGGTTTCAAATGTTCATGTCCAGCCCGGCTCAGCAGGTCATGTGGCACGGCCTCTTTATGATGATAACGGTCCTGATTGTGCGCGGCGGCATTAAGTCCGGTATTGAGCGTTGGAGCAAAGTGTTGATGCCCGCCCTGTTTCTTATTCTTATCGTCTTGACAGTCATGGCACTTATGAGTCCCGGCGCTGGAAAGGCCCTGCGTTTTTTGCTGCAGCCTGATTTCTCTCAGCTAACCCGGGCTGGTTTTCTGGAAGCTCTGGGCAGTGCTTTTTTTTCTCTCAGCCTTGGTATGGGTGCCATGCTCACCTATGGAAGCTATCTTGATAAAAGTACGAATATTTCCAGTGCGGCCCTTGAAATAACAGCGTTGGATACATTTTTTTCTGTCATGGCCGGGCTGATGATTTTTCCGATTGTGTTCACCTACGGCGTTGATCCCGCCGCCGGGCCCGGGTTGTTTTTTGAGACCCTGCCGGAGATATTTGCAAAGATGCCGGGCGGCAGGATTGGCGGTTTTTTCTTCTTTCTGCTCGTGGGCTTTGCTGCGCTTACCTCTGCGATATCCCTGCTGGAGGTTGTGGTGTCTTTTTTTATTGATGAGCTGGGCTGGTCCCGGAAAAGGGCCGACTACACGCTGGGTGCGGTTATTTTCGTGTGTGGTATTCCTTCGGCCCTGTCCTTCAATTTGTTGAGTGGATTCACCGTGATGGGAGACAGGAATATTTTCGATCTGCTTGACGGGCTTGCAACAAATGTTCTTTTGCCGTTGGGAGGTTTGGGTATTGCAGTGTTCGCCGGCTGGGTTTTAACCCATGGAGAAAAAGAGACCGAAATTAAACACGTGGAGAATGCTTTTCATTTCTATGATATTTGGCATGTGCTTATTAAATATGTAACGCCTGTTGCACTGGCTATCGTTTTGCTGTATACGACAGGAGTTATAGAATTCATTTCCAGATATTTTTAATTGGCGAAAAAAGTATTTTTTCGACTATATTATCTTAATAGAGCTATTTTTGGGTGTATCCGCATGCAGTCTTTAATAAAGTTTTTTCGAATTCTGAGTGTTTTGTTTCTCGCAATAAACCTGGCGGCCTGTGCGCCTTCAGTCGATGAACAGACACAGCCATCCGACACCGAAGCAGTTGTGGTATCGCCGGAGGCAGAAAGGAGTGCCACTATGAAATCGCACGATGCTGAATTGCGTCAACGTCTGACCCCGGAGCAGTATCAGGTAACGCAGCAGAATGCAACCGAGCCGGCCTACAGCGGTGAATATGATCGGCACTTCGAGCCGGGTCTCTATGTTGATGTTGTTTCCGGCGAGCCTCTTTTTACAAGTTTGGATAAATATGATTCCGGATGCGGCTGGCCGGCT
>Ga0070729_10007066_pt1 | contig 10899 bp, 7 predicted proteins | sample tdDd472_FD_66725 | JGI IMG/M metagenome (GOLD analysis project Ga0070729, IMG submission 66725) | Marine sediment microbial communities from the Atlantic coast under amendment with organic carbon and nitrate - tdDd47.2 | ecosystem: Environmental > Aquatic > Marine > Coastal > Sediment | place...
GAACTGGAGTATGCAGCCAGTCTGCTGGAGATGGCTCCGTTGCATCTGTGGCAGGGAGAGCACCAGCAAGGTGAACTCGTTTCCCGGCAAGCGTTGGAAATTCGGGAGAGGTTGCTGGGGCCAGAGCATCCCGATGTGGCGACGGCTTTGAATGCGCTGGGCAATACGCTGCAGAATCAGGGAAAATTGCCGGAGGCCCGGGATGCCCACCAGCGCGCCCTGGCCATCCGGGAGGCAACGTTGCCAGCCGGAGATTCGAACATCGCGTCGAGCCTGCACAATCTGGCCATCGTCCATTACTTCATGCGGAATTACGACACAGCCGAGGAGTTGTACAAGCGGTCGGCCACCATCGAGAAGCAGTCATTGGGCGGTGACAGTCCGGCCTACGCGACTTCTCTGCACACCCTGGCCATTCTGTATCTGGATCAGAACCGTCTGGACGAGGCCCTCGAATACGAGCTATTGGCCACCGAGATCCGGAAGCGGGCGTTGGGGACGGACCACCTGCACTACGCCTACAGCCTGTGCACCCTGGGTGAGATTCACCGGCAGTCCGGCCGGCCCCGGGATGCCGAGCCCGTTCATCGTCGTGCCCTGACAATCGGAATCGAGTCCGTGGGGCCGGACACCCCCGATGTGCTGTGGATGAGAGGCAACCTCGCCGCGACGTTGATCGATCTGGAGCAGTACGACGAGGCCGAAACGCTGATTCAAACCTCGCTGAGTACCGTCGAAAATGCCGGAGAGCGGCAGGAGCTTCCGCCCATCCTGGACGATCTGGCCAGGCTCCAACATCGGCAAGGCCGTTTGGAAGAGGCCGCCGAGACCTACCACTTGTCCCAAGAGATCGTCAGCGCCGGCTCGGTGATCGAAGATCCCGATCGACTGGAGGCTTTGCGGGACCACGCCCTCCTGCTGGGTACCCTGGGGAAACCCGCCGAAGCTTCGGCCCTGGCTGCCAAGGCCGATTCCCTGGATTCCGCGGGGCGCTGATCCGGTCTTGAATTCCCGTCGAATCGATGCCAGCCTTCGGGTGTTCCCCGCTGGTCGTGTTCTGCCGATGGGAGATTTGTGAAGTTCACCCTGCGTCTGGAGAATCGCCGGATCGCGGTACGCGGTCTCGGAGCGCTGCTGGGCATCGCCCTGTTGCTGGCGCTGCCGAATCTCCTGGCTGCTCCCTTGCCCGATGATCGCGCCGAGGCTGAAGTCCGGTCCTATCTGGAGCGGCAGCTCTCTCAACGACAGGTCGCCCAGTTGCATGCCGACGGGTTGACGGCTCCGACGGTGGAAATGGCCCGGCGCTGGCAGATCGAGCGGGACCGTTTGGAACTGCTGGAGTTCAGCTCGCTGGACGTGCGTAGCTTCCTGTTCACACCGCCACTGGTCTCATCGTGCCTCTACGTCGTGCGGGTGGAGCTGCGCTTCCCCGACGAGGACCCCGAAACCCGCTTCTTCAGTCTAACGGTTGATAGTCGGCTCAGCGATTTCTTCTGGGCAGACGAGAAGCCTGCTCTGCTCTGGTACCTGGCCCGGTGATCCGTTCCCGACGATAGGGGCGGTGCTACTTGACCAGGGTCATCTTGCTGACCTGCACGAGTGTCCCGGCCGTCAATCTGGCCAGATACTGGCCTGCGGGCAGGATCCATCCTGCGTCATCCCGACCGTCCCAGCAGACGGTGTGGTCACCGGCGTCCAGGTTGGAGTCGACCAGCGTGCGGACGCGCCTCCCACCGACATCATACACTTCCAGGCGTACAACACCCCTTGCCGGAGTCGTGAAAGCGACGGTCGTCATCGGGTTGAACGGGTTGGGATGAATCGACCGCAGGGAAGCGCGCGCCACCACCGCGGGGACCCCGGCAGGCTCCGGGGCCGGGAGGTCGAACTCGGCGACGAAAGCGTCGCCCAAACCGGCGGCCGATTCCTGAAAGGATCCCGGAGTCGTGGGGAAGTCCGTCGAGGCCGACACGCCGATGAGCAGCAGATGACCGACGCCGCTCATCACCGTGGAGTAGGCCTCGTCCACGCCGTCGCCGCCGAGGTAGGTACAGAAACCGAGTGCGGCGCCGCTGTCATCGAGCCGTGCGATGAATACGTCGTTGGCACCGTTGTAGGTGGGGTCGAAAGCATTGGTGGTCGTCGGCAGGTCCGGCGAGTTGGTTGTTCCGATGGCCACGGTCTGGCCTGCCGGGTCGACGGCCAGAGCCCAGCCCTTGTCCACGCCGCTGCCGCCGAGGAACGTGCTCCAGACCAACGCACCGCCATCGGTGTCGAAGGTACTGACGAAGGTGTCGCGGCCGCCGTTGTACACTGAGTCGAATACCCCGTCAGTGGTGGGGAAGTCACTTGAAGCCGTACTTCCAGTGACGATCGGACGATTGGTCGCATCGAGCAACACATTGACACCGATGTCGTTGTCTACGCCGCCCAGGACCGTGCTCCACAGCAAGGTTGCATCGCTCAGGTCCAGCTTGCTGACAAAGGTGTCCACTCCGCCGGCGTTCTCGGTGGAGAATGCCCCCGGAGTCGTGGGAAACCCGTCCGCGCCGGCCTCGCCGACGACCACCGCGTTTCCACTTTGATCCAGCGCCAGGCCGTTGCCGATGTCGTCGCCGGGGCTTCCCAGATAGGTGGCGGCCAGCAACTGACTCCCGTCGGGGGAGAAACGGCCGACGTACGCGTCCCAGCCTCCATTGAACTGGGGGTCATGGGCCTCGGCGGTCATCGGCAGATCTGCCGAGAGAGTGTAACCGACGACGATCGGGCAACCGTCCGGATCGATGAGGACGCGATTGGACACTTCGTTGTTGCTGCCACCCCAGTAGGTACTCCAGATCAGTTCGCTGCCCGTGGCATCCAGCTTGGCGATCCAGCTGTCGCGCATGCCGTTGTTCGTCGTGTCGTAGGCTCCGGCGGTGACCGGAAAATCGCTGGAGGTCGTGGTGCCGGTCAGAACCGGATTGTCCGCGGCGTCGACGGTGATCGTCGGAATGACGTCGTCGCCGGTACCCCCCAGCAGGGTACTCCAGATCAGGGTCGTGCCTGACGGATCGAGCTTGGCCACGAACACGTCGTTCATGCCGCCATGGGTGGTGTCGTAGCTGCCGACGGTCGTCGGAAAATCGGCAGAGCGAGTGCGGCCGGTCACCAGCAGGTTGCCGGCCGAGTCCGCGACCATGCTCAATCCCTTCTCGCTTTGCTGGCCGCCGAGCAGCGTGGACCAGATCAGCGTCGTGGGATTGGTCGGATCGTCGATACCGGGGGCGGCGGTACCGACCATCAGCGCGGCGAAGCCAATGGCGATCGAGATCGGGATGCGGGGCATTCAGGGTCCTCCTGGGGGGAATTATAGCATATCGGCGAGCTCAGATGGTTGGCGCACGCCGCGTCCGCCCTTTCCCCGTTCGTTCGAATCGGCTAGATTCGTCCAGGTCCGGGGCCAATCTCGCGTTTCCGCAGTCATTCTCTCGTGTTCGTTCCCCGGTGGCTCGAAAGGACTCGCAATGCGCCACTTCGTGACGACGATCATTCCGGTGACTCTTCTGGTGGGACTCGCCCTGGCCGGTCCGGCTGCTGGTCTCGAGGACCCGCTTCCGTCCTGGAACGAGGGTGTGGTGAGGTCAGCCATCATCGACTGGTTGGCGGCCGTCACCGATCCGCAGCATGAGGATTACATCCCCGTCCCCGAGCGCATCGCCGTATTGGACAACGATGGAACCAGCTGGTGCGAGCGACCGCTCTACGCTCCGACCTCGTTTCAGGTTGATCTGGCCCGTAGCTTCGCCGCCAAGGGGGTCGTAGACGGTGAGGCCATGCCCTTCAAGGCCTGGTTCGTGAACGATCGCGCGGCCCTGCGCGAGTTCGGATTCAACGAGGCCTATCGGCAGATGAATGCAGTCTTCGCCGGAATGCCTGTAGCCGCTTATCGCGACTCGGCCCAGGCCTGGATCGAGCGCAATCGCCACCCGCGTTTCCAGGTTCCCGCCACCGATCTGTACTATCTGCCGATGCTGGAGCTGAAAGCGTTGCTGGAGTCGAAGGACTTTCAGATCTGGATCTGTACCGGGGCGGCTCAGGACTTCGTGCGCAGCTACAGTGAGGAAGTACTCGGCATTCCACCCCACCGGGTGATGGGAACCTGGACCCAGCCCGTCTACGAGGAAACGGCCGATGGTACGGCAATCCTGGTCCGTGGATCCGAGCAGAACTACAACGGTCACGAGAACAAGCCGGCCACCATCGAGACCCGCATCGGCCGGCGCCCGGTCTTCGCCGCCGGCAACAGCAACAACGACTACTACATGGCCAATCAGGCGGTGACCGGCCCGCGGCGCGGCCTGGCCATCTGGATTCACCACGACGATGAAGTGCGGGAATACGAGTACGGGCGACCGGGCAAGATCGGGGAGCTGTGCGAGAAGCATCCAGCTGCCTTCGAGGTGAGCATGAAACGGGACTGGGGAAAGATCTTCGCCGGGGTCAAGTAGATCTGTTACCCCCGGAAACGACGGCAGGGCGGTCTGGGGCCGCCCTGCCTCTTCCGGACCCGGAGTCTCGACTCATCGCCTGGTTCCAGGCAGTGCCTCCGGATACATGGGCTCGTCGTGACAATCCTCACAAGAGGGTTTCGCGTCGAAATCCATGTCCAGATGACAACCGTCGCAGTCGATCTCGCTGTGATCCTCGTTGAGCACCATCCCGGTGACCGAGTGATCAAAACTGCCAACTTCCCAGTGGATGTGACAGTCTGCACAGCGTCCCGTCGGGTGCCGGAAGTCCTTGGCCGAACGATGGCACGTGTCGCAGGCATGATCTGAGTGGTAAGGAGCCAGATCGAATCCCGTGGACCGCTTGTGATCGAAGCGGGGCATCGGTTCGCGATCGTGGCAAAATCCACAGTCGCTTTCGCCGTGACAGGTGAAACAGCTCGTGACGTGGTCGACCTTCTCGATGGACCTGGCGCCGGTGTCGTGACAGCGGGCACACGAATCTCCGCGGTGGCAGTCCACGCACTGCTGCCCAAACACCTCCACGTGGTCCGCGTGATGGAACGTCACCACCGGGCCTTTGCTGTAGGTCGTGTCATAGGTGTAAGTATCGGGGGTGGTGATCATGGGGTGAGGTACACCGACGATGTCAGTGGGGTCATGCTCCACATCCTCGACGTCGCCATTGGCCTCCTCGTGGCAGAATTCGCAGGCGTTCTCGTGACTCCAGTCCCGGTGACAGTTCATGCACTGCCGGTGGTAGGCGCCCTTGAGAGCAGGCATCTTCAGATCGGCGGTTTGGCGGTCGAGTTCGTGACAACTGCGGCAGGACGGAATCTCGCCGTTGGTCTCGGAGTAGTGGTGGCAGTTGGTGCAGCCGCCATTCATGTTGGCCATGCTGGCGTGTAGCTTGTGGGCGAAGACCACGGGCTTGTAGAGGTTGGCTATCTGGTCGATGATCACGACGTCGGGCCCCTCGTCAGCCTGGTGCTGGCCGTAGAAATGGCCCCCGTGTCGCGGACAGACCGCGAGACAAGGCTCCTCTGCCGTCGGATTCGGACACTCGTGGCACTCGGCGCACTTGCTGGCCAGGAAGGCCTCGACGTGTGGGGCCACTGGATCGTCGGTGCCGTGGGTCGGATGTACGATCTGCTCCTCGGCAAATGTCACTGCCGGCGCCACGATGAACAGCGCAGCCAGTAGGAACAACAGCCTACACATGGGAGGCACCTCCCTCTTCCTTCGGGAGCACCGGAAAGACGAATACCGCCGCCCGGTAGATGAGTACCAGCAACGAAATGAAACCGGCGGTGAGCAAGACCTCGGTCCAGGCCGGGGTGTAGGGGCCATCGGCGTACAACGGATTGTAGCCGATGACAAACACGTTGATACGGTTGAGGGCTACTCCCAGTACGATCATGGCGACCGAGGTGAACAGGCCCGTCGGGCTGCGCCGGATACGATGGGTCAGCAGCATCAATAGCGGCACGAGTACGCCGAGAACCACCTCGATCAGATAGGAGGTCGATTGCAGCGAGAACTCACCCAGGTAGGCGTAAGTACCCCGATTGACCATGTCGATGACCTTGGCTGCCAGGTACAGGGTCAACATGATGGGAATGAAGCGGGCAAACCTCCGGAGTACCGGCATCTCGATCTCGCGCTTGAACGAACGCGAGGCCAGGATGGACTCGAAGATCGCCATGGATAGGCCGACGGCGAAAGCTGACAGCAGGAACTGCAGGGGCAACACGCTGGTGTGCCACAATGGGTGCAACTTACCCGGTGCGATGGCCATCAAGGTCCCGAGGGACGACTGGTGGGCACACGACAGGGCGATACCCGCGAGAATAAAGACGGTGATGAAGCGATGCAGCCCTGCCTGCAGGAAGCGCAGCAACTTGTCGACGGTTTTGTTCATGCCCGCGAGAATGCCCGGCAGGTTGACCCGGCCGACGAAACGCTCGCAGACAACAGGAAGAAACTCGATGTAGAGCACCGTCAAATAGAGACAGACGCAGATGCCCACCTCGAACAGGGCCGAGTTGCCGTTGATCATCTCCGGAATGAAGAAGTGCCAGATGTTGTAGTATCGACCCAGATCCACGCAGACGCCCAGGCCGGCGAACGTATAGCCCAGGGCCGCAGTCAACAGGGCCGGTCGCACCAGCGGCTCGAAGCGAGGGTTGTGCAGGACGTGGGCCACGAACGCGGTCGTGAAACCGCCGGCGGCCAGAGCTACCCCGGTGGCGACATCGATACCGATCCAGATACCCCAGGGATACTGATCATCCAGGTTGGTTACCGCGCCGATGCCCCAGATGAAACGGGCTATCATCACGGCGATTCCGCCCACGGCAATGGCCGTCAGGATCAATACGCCGGGTGTGAAGTAAGGCACCGGGGTGTTCCCCTGCATGGGCTCTGCCTCATGATGGTGGGCAACAGCCGGATTGGTGTGAGTCAGTTCAATCATCGTCATCCCTCCGGTCGTATTTCTCAGCGTCGCTGGACGACTTCATCAGAATGCCCAGCAATCCCACGAGCATGATCGGACCCGAGAACCCCTTGAAGATTCCGTGCTGCAGTTTCTCGGTCAGCTCGGCGGGGCTTTCTTGCGCAAGCTGGGGCAGATCCAGTTCCTCGAAACGCCGGTCGGCAAGCATCAGCCAGGATGTTCCGCCTCCGTCATGCACCCCGAACACCTTGTCGATGTAACGCCCCGGGTTGTCGGCGATCCGGTGCTGAGCCAGCTCGATGAGGTCGTCGCGGCGCCCGAAGGTGAGGGCCTCGACCGGGCACATGGCCACGCAGGCCGGGGCCTGGCTCGCGGCAAGGGTGCGGTCGGCACACATGGTGCACTTCATCACCCGCGGTGTCAGTGCGTTCTCGTACTCGTAGGCGGGAATCTGAAATGGACAGGCCACCATGCAGTAGCGGCAACCGATACAGCGGGACGCATCGTAGGTCACGGGGCCGCGTTCGTTCTTCTCGAGGGCGTGTACGGGACACGCCGAAACACACGGTGGATGCTCGCAGTGCATACACTGCACCTTGGCGAAGCGAGGTCGTTCGCTGCCTGAACCCGGCGGGTAGGCATTGACCACGGTGTAGGCGGTCCGGGTGGGCCGGCGCATCTCCTCGAAAACACTCTGGTCGTCGTAGGATACGAGGTCACCGTGGGGCAACTCGCCCTCGACACTGCAAGCATACTCGCAACGGCGGCAGCCGATGCACTGGGTGAAGTCGGTCAGCACTCCGAGCCGATCCTCTGCGAGTACGTGATGGGATGCCTGGGCGTCGACGCCGACAGCTGACAAAGCGGCAGTGCCGGCGGCGGAGCCAGTGATCCTCAGGAAGTCCCGGCGGGTCACCATTTCGTCATTCCTCCCCGGTTGGAACGAGGCGTTACGCCGTCGATCCAGGTTGTTTCTCGCGACGACGCAGACAGCGGTCGTCGCTTTCCGGAAGCACGCAGTGCCGGCCGGATCGGTCGAAGCACTGCAAGCAGATGATGTCGGTATCGGATTCGTTCTCGACGGAGTTGTGGACCAGACGTCGCAGAAGTTTGAGCAGCGTCTGCTTCTCATCGGCATTAAAGCCGTCGAGGGCTTCCTCGAATCGGGCCGACGACACGTCGCAGAAGCGGGCAACGATGCTGTGCCCCGCCGGTCTGAGCATCACTTCGTGGGTGCGCCGATCCCTCACCCGAGTTCGTCGCTCGACCAGCTCGAGAGCCTCCAACTGGTCAACTGCCCGGCAGACCGCCGGGGGCGTGACGCGCAGCACGTGCGCGATCTCACCGACCACGAAGCCGGGTCGAGCGGTCAGCAGGTTCAGGATCATGAACTGATTACGGGTCAGATGGGTCGGGCAGGCCGTTTCGATATCCCGGGTCAACCAGATCTCATGGACGATCTGCCCCAGTACGCGCACAGCAATGGCAATGGCCTGGTCTGACTCGCTCACAATCCAATACCTCCTGTTTATCTAAGTTAATTATTTAACATGTGAGTTAAATGTCAAATTGAAAAAGCTTGTTTAAATCCGCTTAAATTAGTATGATTAAACATCTTAAACGTAGTTAATTGGTGGGATTTGATTTTGTGGACAGCGAGTCGACTTCGTAAAGTGAAGCAACGAATACACATTGTTAACGCTTGGTGCATCTTCTACGATCTATGGATCTCATACCTGTGAAGAGGTGATCGGATATGCTCCGTTTCTGCTGCTTGTGTCTGATCCTGTCGCTCGCGGTTTTGCCCTCTGCTGCAGAGGTTTCAGCGCCCGCGCCCCTGTCCAATGGATCTCTGGAATCTTGGAATCCAGGGGGAGATCCCATCGACTGGTTCATGCCGAATCCCAGCCGTGAAGCCGGCTACACGCTGACCGAGGCAACCGAGGAAGCCCATCACGGCGAACGCTACGCCCGCCTGGCCACCGACCATTCCCCGGCCGAGGGATTCGGCAACTTGATGCGCAGCATCGACGCCGTCCCCTTTCGCGGCCAGACGGTGCGCCTGACCGCCTGGGTGCGGGCACGCGTATCGGGTTTCGCCAATCGCGGCCAGATGTGGTTGCGGGTCGATCGGCCCGACCGGCAGATGGGATTCTTCGACAACATGGGTGACCGTCCCATCACCAGCAATCAGTGGACCCAATACACCATCGAGGGCGAGGTGGCGCCGGATGCCCAACGCATCGCCCTGGGGGTGATGCTCATCGGCCAGGGCGAACTGGACATCGACCATATCGAACTGTCGTCCACAGGTACCACGAATCGTACCGCCGAGCTGCCGCGTCCACTCACCGAGCAGGGATTGACCAACCTGACGGTCCTGACCCGCTTGCTGGGATATGTACGTTTCTTCCATCCCTCGGATGAAGCGGCGGCGGCCGATTGGGATAGTCTGGCCATCGCCGCGGTGAAGTTCGTCGAAGATGCGAAGGACGCCGATGACCTCGCCACGAGGCTCGGCGAAGCGTTCGCACCGGCGGCGCCCACCTTGCGGATCGAACGTTCCGGCCAGGGTTTCGAACTGCCCGCCGAACTGGCGAAACCTCCGGCGGATGAACCGTTCACCGTCGTCACCTGGCGACACAGTGGGGCAGGGGTGCTACAGCCTGGGGGTGGCAGCGTCTACAACAGCCAGCGGCCAGGCCGTGGCGGAGACGCTGCCGTGGCCGATGCCTACTACTACCGCGCCGTACCGCCGACGCGGTTCCTGGGCAAGCGCTTGCGGGTCACCGGCGAGCTCTGGGCTGCCGACACCGAACCGGGCGCCTACCTGTCGCTGACGGCCGCCGGCAATCGTCGCAGCCTGGGTGTGGACCAGATGGATGGTCGATCGGTCACGTCGCCGGAATGGGCCAAACGCAGTGTGAGCCTCGAGATCGATCCGGCCACCGAGCAGATCATGCTGGCTTTCGGAGTCGAGGGGCTGGGTGAGGCGAGGTTCCGGAACCTGCGACTCGGCTGGGCCGAGCGGGGCAGCGATGACTGGCACGAGGAAGCTTTGTTGGGGGACGGCGCCGATGCCGACGGACCCAAATGGAAGTTCCGCAGCAGCGGCGACCGGGTGGTTTTTTCTCATCGGATCGAAGAAGAGCAAGGCGACAGCGGTGCCTCGCTGGCGGTGATCACAGCCGTTGATGGCGGCAGTGACCAGCCCGTGCCCGGGCGTCCCCTGGCGCTGAAGCTGGGCGGCGACCTGCTAGTGCACTTGCCGCTGGCGGTCTACGCCACCGAGGTCGGCACCGTTCCTCGCGGCCAAGTTGCGGGGCCGGCACCCTGGCCGGAGAACTGGATACCCACGGGCGATGACCGAGCCACGCGGCTGGCGGGAGTGATGCTGGCCTGGACCGTGTTCCAGCACTTCTATCCGTATTTCGATGTCGTGGACACGGACTGGGACGCGGCCTTGACGGCGGCGCTGACTGCTGCCGCCGAAGATCCCGGCGAGTACGCCTGCCTGCGCACCTTGCGGCGCATGGTAGCAAAGCTGCACGACGGACACGGCAACGTGTCCCACCCGTGTGACGACCGCAACTGGACGCTCCCGTTGCAGTGGGTCTGGATCGGGGACGAACTGGTAGTGACGAAGATGGTTACTGCCGGTGGCCTGTCGCCGGGTGCCGCCGTCGTCAGCGTCGACGGGGTCGCCACGAGAGAGGCGGCGGCCGCCGCCGAACTGGAGATATCCGGAGCTACGCCCCAGTGGAGGCGCTATCGTTCCGCGCGTATCCTGCGCTCGGGCAGCAAGGATGCCGTCAAGTTGCTGCAGGTCCGGGATCCGGACGGGACCGTGCACTCGGTCCGCCTGAGTTGCAATCTCTCACCCCGGGAGGGCTACCAGTTGCGCGAAGATCGCCCCGATACGGTGGCCCAGCTGGAGCCGGGGATCTGGTA
>Ga0070729_10007067_pt1 | contig 10894 bp, 5 predicted proteins | sample tdDd472_FD_66725 | JGI IMG/M metagenome (GOLD analysis project Ga0070729, IMG submission 66725) | Marine sediment microbial communities from the Atlantic coast under amendment with organic carbon and nitrate - tdDd47.2 | ecosystem: Environmental > Aquatic > Marine > Coastal > Sediment | place...
CCGCTGGCCCGCCCTCAAATACGTCTTTTTGATTGGGAAAGGTCGAGAATACACCGCCTTACGCAGTGCCGAGGGCCTCAAGGATGCGATTGATGCTGAGACCTATTTTGTGCCTTCCTTTGGCTTCCCAGCTAGTGACAATCTGATGTTATCCAACAATAGCTCTAGCGTGGCGGTCGTCCCCGTCGGTCGCATCGCCGCCACGACACCCAAGGAAATTAGCATTTACCTCAATAAAGTAAAGACCCTTGAAGCCACGAACACCAATGGCCAGACCATTGAAGAGCGAGCCTGGATGAAGAATATCATTCATCTGGGAGGAGGAGGAAGTAGTGGAGAGCAGGTGGCGATTAAGAATAACCTAGAGCGGATGGCGGGTGAGATTGAAGGAAATTTATTTGGCGGAAGGGTCACGCCCTTTTACAAGACGAGTACCGATCCCATCCAGCAATCCCGCTCAGAGCAGATATTCGATCGAATCAATGAGGGAACGGCCGTCATCACCTTTTTCGGTCATTCTAGCCCCGGCACCTTCGACTTCAACATCGACAACCCAGACAACTACGAAAACTTTGGCAAATTTCCCCTGATCCTATCCTTAGGCTGCTATTCGGGCAATTTCTTCACCAGCTCAAGAGGAATAGGCGAGCGCTTCACTTTCTATGAAGACAAAGCTTCTGTGGCCTTTGGCGCCTCTCGCGGTGTCGGCTTTATCAGTACCCTGGGTGGCTTTGCTGATCGATTTTATGAAAAAATGGGCGGCGAGAAATACGGCGCAGGCATCGGCGATATCGTGTCGGCTACCCGCCGTAGCCTCGATCACCTGACTGGCTTGGAAATCAAAACCGTCGTACAGCAATTCTCCATGATGGGGGACCCGGCGATCCGCTTGCACCCCAGTCCTGGCCCGGATTATGTCGTGGATCGATCTAGCGTCAGTTTCTCCCCTAAAGTGATCAGCATTCAGGAAGATTCTTTCCAGCTGCAGTTCGATGTGTTGAATTTGGGGCAATACATCCAAGATTCCATCACCGTCGTCATCCGCCAAAAGCGTCCCAGCGGCGAAGAAGATAAAGTAAAATCACTGCGTATTGCCACCCCCGCCTATAGCAGTACCCACCAAGTCAATCTCTCCACTTTCGGCAAATCCGCCATCGGCCTCAACACTTTTTTCATCGAAGTGGACGCCAATGACGAAGTCGATGAGCTACCCGCTCCCGCTGGAGAAATCAATAACGCCCTGGTTCGCTCCGACGGCCAGCCCGGCGTCACCCTCTTCATCGTCGACAACACCGCCCGCCCCGTCTACCCACAAAAATTCGCCCTAGTCGGCCAGGCACCCGTCACCCTCAAAGCCTCCACCTCCGACGCCCTCGCCCCAGAACGCAAATACCTGCTAGAGATCGATACCACCCACCTCTTCGACAGCCCGCTCCGCGAGCGCACCGAAATCGTCCAAGGAGGAGGCGTGATCAAATGGACGCCTACTTTACCGCTGAAAGACAGCACGGTGTATTACTGGCGTATTAGTCCGGACAGCACGGAGGCAGAAATCGGGTATGTGTGGGAGGCGAGTTCGTTTACTTATATTGAGGGGATTGGGCATGGTTGGGGGCAGGGGCATTGGGGGCAGTTTCGGGAGGGGGATGGAGAGGGTATTGAAGTAAGTGCGGGCAACAGGACATTTAAGTACTTAGAAGAGCGAATTAATGTTAAAATCAGGAATAAAATTTATGATGTTGAAGATCGTCCAGGGTTGGTTTATAATAATGAAAGTATAGCAGGATCGGTGCAACCATGGCGTTATCTAAACCATGGTTTAGCCGTGGTAGTTAATAATCCTTTTACCGCCAGTTTTTGGCGTAATCAATCTGGACAAGGCCCTTTTGAGCCAGGGGAGTATGGAGTACTTACTGGTAATTCTAGGGTATTTGCCTTCCCTACTTCATCTATGGAGGAAAGAGAAAATCTATTGACTTTTTTAGAGGATATTATTCCCGATGATTATTATGTTTTTGTATTTAGTATCATAGATACAGATCAAGCAGATTTAAAAACTGAGGATTGGGAGGCTGATTCTCTTAGTAGTCAAAGAAATATATTCTCTGTCTTAGAAGAAGAAGGCGCTAGACTAATTAGAAAATTTATTGACCGCAAAGCGGTTCCATATATCTTTATGTACCAAAAAGGAAATGGTGCTCTTGCTGAAAATATTGGCACAGATATTAACAGCGACCTTTTTGAAGATATTGATATACCTAGATTTCTTACTGAAGGAACTTATTTCTCTCCTCCAATAGGTCCTGCCACAGAGTGGGGGAAACTGACTTGGGTAGGAGAAATTCCCAATACTCTAAGCGATAGTAGGTATCTAAAGGTTTTCGGTTCTTCCCCTAATCAACAAGATAGTTTATTATTTGATAATATTGTAGAAGATGAAATTGATCTCAGTCTTCTTGATCCAATTGAATATCCCTTTATAAGATTAGCTTATTATGTAAAGGATGAAGTGGATCGATCTCCATTGCAACTGTACCATTGGCATACTTCATATAAAGGTATTCCGGAGGCAGCAGTAAACCCCGCAAAATTATTCTCAATTGAAAAAGATACTATTCAGGAAGGAGAGCCAATTAATCTGCAAGTTGCTTTTGAAAATATAAGTCTTTTTGATATGGATAGCCTTTTGGTTAGGTATTCCATTCGGGATAGATTTAATAATGAATCGGAAAAACGCTTACGAATATCTCCACTGTTGGCAAATAAGGATATTAATTTTGAACTCCCTCTTTCGATTAAAGGAGTAGATGGGAATATGAATTTGACCCTAGAAATCAATCCTTTTAATGACCAAACTGAATTATTCCACTTTAACAACAATTTAAACTGGGATTTTTTCATCGCATCAGATCGAAAACCACCTGTACTGGATGTGACTTTTGACGGAGTCAGGATAATGGAAGGTGACATTATATCTCCTGAAGCGGCTATTTTAATATCCTTAAAGGATGAAAACTTATATTTACCTTTAGCGGATACCAGTTTAATCGAAGTAATGTTACTGAATCCTGATGGAACGCTTGACCGGTTTTCGCCCAGTGATGAAAATTTTAGTTTTTTATCAAAATTTAATGATGGAACTAATGAGGCTATTGTCCAATTGAGTCCCAATTTTAAATTAGATGGAACTTATCAATTGACAGTGCAAGCAAAAGATGAAACAGGGAATTTATCAGGCGCTTTTCCCTACAAGGTAAACTTTGAAGTCATTACCAAGAATATGGTAGCAAATGTACTTAATTATCCCAATCCATTCTCAAGTTCCACGCAGTTCGTATATACGCTGACAGGTAGTGTGCCTACCTACTTTACCATTCAAATTATGACAGTTTCTGGACGTCTGATAAAGGAAATAGACTTAGCAGAATTAGGTGAATTAAAGATAGGTACGCACCGGACTGAATACCAATGGGATGGGACCGATGAATTTGGAGATATCTTAGCCAACGGTGTATATTTATATAGGGTAATAGCTAAAGATGAAGCAGGGGATGATTATGAACATTATGATGGCAATGTTGATACATTATTCAGGAAAGGTTGGGGTAAAATGGTGATTCTTCGATAAGTATCATAGTTCGATGATTGTAAATTTGTTTGTTTAAGCTTTGCCATGATCCCTTTTCAGGTTCCATATATTTCAGGTAATGAATTACCCTTTGTCAAAGATGCTGTAACAAAAAGAACGTTTTCAGGTGGAGGCTATTATACGAAAGCCTGCGAAGACTGGCTGGAAAATTATACTAAAGCAAATAAGATATTACTGACTTCATCCTGTACGCACAGCTTAGAAATGTGCGCGCTCCTTTGTAATATTCAACCAGGTGATGAGATTATCATGACTTCTTTTAATTTTGTTTCTGCTGCGAATGCATTCGTCCTTAGAGGTGCTAAAATCGTTTTTGTGGATGTGGATCCTATTTCCATGAATATAGATGAAGATTTAATACCTGCAGCTATTTCATCAAGAACCAAAGCGATTGTTGTAATGCATTACGGTGGAATAGCTTGTAACATGGATGCAATCATGACCCTTGCAAAAAAAGCAGGAGTTTGGGTTATTGAAGATGCGGCGCATTGTATTGGCGCTTTCTATAAGGGGCAACATTTAGGGACTATTGGCCATATGGGTACTCTAAGTTTTCACGCTACTAAAAATATTCATTGTGGAGAAGGTGGAGCTCTATTAATAAATGACCGTAGATTTATCGCCCAAGCAGAAATTATTAGAGAGAAAGGAACAAATAGAAATGCCTTTTTGAAAGGAGAAATAGACAGATATACTTGGAAGAGTATCGGCTCTAGTTACTTAATGAATGAATTGAGTGCAGCCTTTCTTTATGGACAACTGAAGCATCTTGAATTAGTTAACGATAAAAGAACAAAACTGAAGAATTTGTATGTTCAAGAACTTTGTGCGCTTCAAGACTTTGTAAGCCTACCTCCTGATTTTGATGAAAATCAAGGGAACTGTCATCTCTTCTTTATTAAAGTCAAAGAGAAAGGTAAAAGGGATACCTTAATGGAAACCCTGTCCAGTAAGTGGAGTATCCAAACTGCTTTTCATTATTTACCTCTTCATTCCACCGAAATTGGTGCTGAGAAAGGCTATTTTTTAGGAAATGATCGTTATACGACTTTAGGCAGTGAAGCAATAATTCGCCTACCTCTCTATTTTGATCTAGAAGAACAAGAGGTTAAAAAAATAAGTAAAGCCCTTAGAAAAGAACTATTAAAAGCGTGAAAACGATTCTTTTTTGTGGACACCTTTCGAGATTTGGAGAGGCTTTTCTTATGAATGCGCTGGGGTCCCCGAGTTTACAAATAGATACCATCATTCTCGCCAATGTAGAATTATGCATCGCTTTTACGGCCAAATTGAAGAGAATACAACAGCTCCCCAATGAAGCTGAATTCCGTAGGAATTATTTGAGTAAGACAAAATCTATTGTCCAGGCGCTTAAAATTAAGGCTCCGCGATCTAAGGTAATATTTGTAGAAGATGCCAATAGCGAGTGGGTTAGAGTTTATATTAAACCATACCGAGCCGTTTTAACAGCGGCTTTCCCTCAGATTTTTTCTACGGCTTTTCTTGCTGCTACCCCAAACGGAGCCGTAAACTTTCATCCTTCTTATTTGCCAAGATGCCGAGGAGCCCATCCTGTTTATTGGACCATAGCTTCCAGAGAAGAATTTGGTGGTGTAAGCAGTCATTTTATGACAGAAAAGGTAGATCAGGGGCCTTTAATTGCAAGGGAAAAAATACTATTTGAGAAATACTCGATTACGTATGATGCTTTATACGAAATGGCACTCATTATATTGCCAAAAGTGATAGAGGAAACCATAGTATTTCTCAAAGAGGATACACCTAAGGTTTCAATTGAAGAAGCGTTGCAGCCTACCCATTTTAGAGAAAATCAATCTTCAGATCATCAGATTAATTGGGATTTAGACGATATGACGGTCATAAGTGCCAAAATCCGCGCTGGAAATGCCTTCTGTTTGCTATCTGAAACGGGGCAACAGCTTTATTTATACCCTCCTGTTACCTTTCAAAGGTATAATTTAAAGGTAAAGAACTATTCCTTAATCAAGGAACAGTCCCGAGATTTTATTTTGATTGAAAGTAAGAGTGGGCTGCTTTACACCAGGTTTAGATTAGAGCATCGATTTTCGCATAATTTGGTTTTTAGGCTTTTGAAAAAAGTATTGCCTAGGTTATTTTTCGAAAAACTAAAGGGACGAACACTATGCTGATATTCAGGACGGAATTACTAAGAAGGCTTCATTTTGTAAAAATCTGAGTTAAAGTCTTAATACTAGGAATTAAGCGAGGAAGTTTTTCATTATGTAAAAAGGAGGCATGGCAAAGGTTGGAACTGTTGACTTAATCGTACTTTTAGGTTATTGAGTTACATTTGCCAAGCCCTTAGTACCTGGATCACAGATCACTTTTTTTGATGAAAATAGTTCAAATAGTGAATGCTAAATCAAGGTATAGCTTATTTATGGATCAGAATAGGGACCAGCATGTATTTTACTGACGTGAAGAAAAGGAATTGAGTTTACAAAGCACCTTATTAAAGAGTTTAAAGTGGACTACATTTGATTCCATCATTACTACGTTCATACAGTTTCTACAAAATATAATCCTAGCAAGGCTTCTTACACCTGACGATTTTGGTACAATGGCCATGATAATGGTACTATTAGGGTTTATTCATCCCCTCTTTGATTTGGGTTTAGGAACTGCCATCATTCAAAGCAAGAAAGTTGACACTAAGAAACTTTCAACGCTTTATTGGCTGAATATTTTTTTAGGTTTTTTTTGTTTTCTATTGGCTATATTTTGTGCTTATTATAGTCGCTACTTTTTTGACCGACCTGGTCTAGAACGGCTAATAGCACTAACAAGTCTTATCTTTTTAATTGCCCCTTGGGGGAGCCAATATGCTGCCCTAATTGCTAAGGAGCTAAAGTTCGAACTTCAGGCGAAAATCTCTATAATTTGCACATTACTGGTTTTTTTGATATCTATAGGGTTTGCCTTTATAGGAGCGGGGATTTTTGCGTTAATTTATGCATATCTATTTAGAGAACTATTCAATACTAGCTTAAATATTTACTATGGGAGGTGTCTTCATAAGCCGCAGTTCTATTTTAAACTACGTGACGTGACGGGCATGATAAGGTTTGGGCTTTTCGAAACGGGGAGTAAAATAGTCAATTATTTTAGTGCAAACATTGATAAGTTTTTGATTGGTGGACTACTTGGGTCTCATTCTTTAGGATTATATACTATTGCCTGGAATTTAGTGCTTTTTCCGTTACGGAAGATTAATCCCATTATAACTCGGGTAACCTTTCCACTATTTTCTAAAATTTCCTATAACCAGAACCTGTTGAATAAATATTTTCAGGAGACGATGATCTTGTTAATGATCCTGAGTTTTCCAATTTTACTTTTTTTTGCCGTCAATGCAAAAGATATATTGTTGTTCTTATATGGAGATCAATGGTTAGCATCGGAAGAGGTATTGTGTATATTAGCGTTTGTTGGATTATTAAAAAGTTTCGCTAATCCAGGTGGTTCTATATTGCTTTCAAAAGGAAGGGCAGACATCGGGTTTTATTGGAACATAGGTTGGTCAATTTCTCTATATGTAATTATTAAACTTTTCTTAAGTGTTGCACCAACTATCCATGCTGTTGCAATGGCTCAGCTTTTAGCAGGTTTTATTTTGGGCCCTATCTGGCACCTTTTAATTGCATATATTGGTGAAATTAGATATACACAACTACTTAAACAGGTTTTTATTCTATTGATATTTGCGATTCCATTTATTCTTTTAATTCAAGGCGTTGACAATTTTTTGGTTCTTTCCTTAATACCAAGATTGGGTGTCAAAATCATGGCCTTAGGACTTTCTTATTGCATATTTCTTTTTGTATTTTTTAGGCCACATTTACATCTTTTAGTCAAAGCAATTAAATAATGCCAGGAATTATTGGATGCCTTTCAAATACCGGAACAACAAAGGAACTTCTTTTGGCAAGAAAAATGATGGCTTACTCAAGAAAAAATAAGGATGATAAACTTTATGAAGATGCTTTCATTCGGTGTACAAGGACTCATTTAAATGTTGTTGGTGAAAAAAAAACTCCTGTTAATTTAAAGCATATTTTAGCTTGGGTAGAAGGAGAATTTTATAATATTGATCAACTCAAAGTTAAGTTTCAGCTACAGGCAAAATCAGAAGGGGAAATCCTATTAGAAGCCTACTTGCGACAAAAACTACCCGCTGTTTTAAAATCGATTGATGGTTATTTTTGTGCTGTTATTTATGATTCTAAAAAATGTACAATTACACTTATTACAGATCGATATGGCATCAAGCCGCTATATCTCTGGGAAAAAAACGGGCAACTAGTTTACGGATCAGAGCTGAAATGCTTTCTATCATTTAGTTCATTTATTCCGAAAGTAAGAACATCAAGTATTGCTCAATTTTTATCTTTTGGACATCTGTCTGGAAGTAATACCTGGTTTGAAGATGTAGTATTGCTAGATGCATCGACCCTTTTAACTTATGATATAAAGGAAGAGAGAATCATTCAAAAAATAAGGTATTGGTCCTGGACTGAAATAAAGTCAGTGAGTATTTCATCTGAAGAGGCTGTATCACGCTTAGTTGAATTATTGAATTCGGCAGTTGATAAGCGGACAAAGAATATCTCTTGCCAGCATGAATTTTCTTTATCATTAAGTGGAGGTCTAGACTCAAGAGCTATATTGGGCGCTATTGAAGAAGGTGAAAATATTAATGCCTACACTTTTGGTCACCCAAACAGTGATGATGTTAGAATGGCTAAACAAGTGGCCAAACAGTTCAATCTAAAACATCATATTTTTGAATTAAACAAAAACAATTGGTTAAATAAAAGAATTGAAGGAATTTGGAGATGTGACGGGGCCATTAATTGTATTCATTTGCATGCTACTCAGTTTCAAGAAACTATATCTAGCATTTCAAAAATAAGCCTTAATGGTTTTGCTGGCGATTTAGTCATGGGGGGCAGTTGGATACGGCACTGTGATCAGCGGATAAGTAGAAGTACCATCCAAGACATTATTGGCCTGGATGATATGATAAATATTGAAGACCCTTTTTTTAACATAAATAAGGAAGATCCCTTTTTTATAGATTTTCGTGTAAGAAGATTTACTGCTGTAGGTATGCAGGAAATAAAAGAATTTGAAAATCGACTTCCATTTATGGATAATGATTTAATGGAGTTTGTTTATTCATTACCAGATACATATCGATACAAGAATAAATTATATACTGCTTTACTATTGAACGCATTTCCAAAACTCTTTAGTGGAATCCCTGTAACAGGATTTCTTCATACTTTTCAACCTGAAAGGAACTATTATAATGTAGTTTTAAATCAAATTGATAAAATTTGGAAAAAATTAGGCTGGCGGCAGACTGATTTTGCTCAATATAAAAGTTGGACTAAGTTGGAAATGAAAACATTTTCCAGTATTCTAATTAAAGATGAAAGCATTATAAAAAACTTTTTTAGAGATAAGAAATTTATTTCGAATTGCTTTCTTCAGAAGGATCCCTTAAAAATCATGAGACTTCTTAGTATGGAAATTTGGTTTCAACAAGTTTTTAATCAAAAATACCTGAAGACCGAGGAACTAAATATCTTTTATAAAGACCAGAAGTTTATCTAAATCGTATTGCAAAATGTTGAATGGTGAAGGGAGAGAAGGCTAAAGTACTACACGTATTTGGTAATTATTTAGCGCCTACTCAAATTTGGGCTTATCATCTATTAAGGAATTTTACTACTGTAGAGGTTCACATTGCTGCACTACATTTCCTGAAATATAACTTTTATGATACTTCCTTCAAGTTTATTCCAAATGAATTTGATGCCATTAATCTATATAAGAAAGAACTAAACGGACGTCAGATTCTAAAGTGCTTTCAGAGATTGATTATAAGGTCTTTACCATATCTATTGAAATCCTATGATAAAAAAATCGTTGACTACATACTTCAAAATGATATACAGTTACTGCACGCCCATTTTGGCCCAATAGCCTGGCAATATAGGAAAGTAGCTCAACAAGCAAAAATCCCTTTACTTGTCTCCTTTTATGGATATGATTATGAATCTTATCCAAGACTGAATCCTGCCTTTAAAAAACATTATCAAGAACTGTTTCAAATCGCAACATTGTTTTTCTGTGAAGGGAGTCATGGTCGGAAAATACTTATGGAGCAAGGGTGTCCATCAGATAAAATACAAATCGCTCCATTAGGTATTGAGGTGGACAATATTGGTTTTAAAATACGGAATAAAAAACCTGGTCAGTTAAACCTTATTCAGGTCGCTTCTTTTGCAGAAAAGAAAGGACATATATATACTTTGAAGGCATTTAAGCAAGCTTTAAATATTTGTCCAAACATTAAACTTACATTGATTGGAAATGCAAAAGAAAAAGAGGTCAAAAGGGAAGTGGAGAATTTTATTAGAGTAAACAACCTATCTGACTACATTAAACTTCGTGAATTTTTACCTTATGCTGAAATAATTGAACAATTATATCAACACCATGTGTTTATCCACCCTAGTTGTTATACGACAGAATTAGACTGTGAAGGAGGAGCTCCGATTGTTTTACTTGATGCACAGGCTAGTGGAATGCCTATTATTAGTACCGTTCATTGTGATATTCCAGAAGAAGTAATTCATCAAAAAACAGGTTGGTTAGTTGAAGAACGAGATGTAAATAGTTTGAGTAATGCAATTCGGTATTTTTATCAAATGGAAACCCATAATTTTGAAGAGTTTTCAAGAAGTGCTAGAGATTTTGTAGAAGAGAAATTTAATGTCAAGAAGAATGCTACAGTGTTAGAAACCTATTATCATGACATTACTTCAATAAGTGACTGAATTAATTCAAGTATCAGTAATCATTCCTGTATTTAATGCTGCCACCTATGTTGAAATTGCAGTAAAATCAGCTCTTCAACAGGAAGAAGTAAAAGAAATAATTCTAATAGAAGACGGGTCGATAGATAATAGTTTGAAAGTTTGTGCAAAGCTAATTAAACTGTACCCCCAAGTAAAACTTTTTCGACATCTCAATGGGGAAAATAAAGGAGCCGGAGCCTCAAGGAATTTAGGATTAAAAGAAGCAAGTTTTAGTTTGATTGCTTTTTTGGATGCAGATGATTACTACCTTCCAGGAAGATTCAAACATATTTCAAGATTGTTCGAAGAATATCCTTTAGCTGATGGGTTTTAT
>Ga0070729_10007071_pt1 | contig 10887 bp, 8 predicted proteins | sample tdDd472_FD_66725 | JGI IMG/M metagenome (GOLD analysis project Ga0070729, IMG submission 66725) | Marine sediment microbial communities from the Atlantic coast under amendment with organic carbon and nitrate - tdDd47.2 | ecosystem: Environmental > Aquatic > Marine > Coastal > Sediment | place...
TTCTGTTTGGTAAAAGAATACACAAACCCAAAATATATTAAAATCTTGGATAAAATCAAATATTCAATCGCTATAATTGATTAAATTATAACATGATACGAATATTTAAAGAATAATATAAGGAAAATAATATTACTTATTTCTGTTTCTCACTCTGCTTTTTAAGATTATATTTTTTTCGGTCATGTGCGCTAAGATACAACTTACGCATTCTGATCGATTCAGGTGTGATTTCCACAAGCTCATCGTCTTTTATATATTCAAGGCATTCTTCAAGGGTGAATTTTACTGCCGGAGTAATTTTCAGTGCTTTATCAGCACCTGAAGAGCGCATGTTAGTGAGTTTTTTCCCTCTCTGAACATTTACCTCAATATCAAACTCCTTCGTGTACTCGCCAACAATCTGACCAGTGTAAACATTCTCGCCCGGATCAATAAAAAATCGTCCCCTGTCCTGGAGTGAATTTATTGAATAACCGGTTGAATAACCATCTTCCATGGATATCAGTACACCATTTGTACGCTGGGTAATAGAACCTTTAAAAAATTCGTACTGGTAGAACCGGTGGTGCATTATTCCTTCACCGGAAGTAGCGGTGAGAACCCTGTTTCTTAGTCCCATCAACCCGCGTGACGGTATATGGAATTCCAAATGATCAATAGAGCCTTTTTGTTCCATTTTAATTAATTCACCACGACGCTGTCCCACCAGATCAATCACTTTACCACTCGATACTGAAGGCACGTCCACGATCAAAATCTCAATCGGCTCGGCTTTTCTTCCGTCAATTTCTTTGTAAATAACCTTTGGCGGCCCAACGGCAAGTTCATATCCTTCACGACGCATATTTTCAATCAAAATAGAAAGATGCAAAATACCCCTGCCACTTACTTTTATTGTATCAGGAGAACCGGTATCCTGCAACCTCAATGCCACGTTGTGCTCAAGCTCCTTGTGAAGCCGGTCGTGCAAATGTCGTGAAGTAACGTATTTACCTTCTTTACCATAAAAAGGTGAAGTATTAACAGTAAAATTCATACTGATTGTTGGTTCGTCAATAGCTATTAATGGCAATGGTTCAGGAAATTCAGAGTCGGCAATAGTATCACCAATATCGATATCCTCCACCCCAACTATAGCACATATATCCCCACAGTTGATAATATCGGTTTCTGTTCTTGCAATCCCTTCAAATACAAATACCTGCTTCAAGGTTACCGGTTGTATTGATCCATCTCGTTTAATAACCGAATGCGATTTTGATTTATCAAGTGAACCACGAAAAACTCTGCCGATACCTATTCTGCCAACGTAGTCGTTATAATCCATTGACGTGATTTGAAGCTGAACACCCCCCTCTTTAATTTCCGGGGCAGGTATAAAATCCATTATTGCATCCAATAACGGATTTAAATTCTCACCTTCTTCCTCTAACTCCTTAACAGCCCACCCCTGTCTGCCGCTGGCAAAAATAATCGGGAAATCTAACTGCTCCTCGGTAGCCTCGAGGTCTATAAATAGATCATATAACTCATCAATAACCTCTTCCGGACGGTTATCCGGTCTGTCAATTTTGTTTATAACAACAATAGGTTTAAGATGAAGCGATAATGCCTTGCTTAATACAAATCTGGTTTGTGGCATGGGACCTTCAAAAGAGTCAACCAGCAAAAGAACGCCGTCTGCCATTTTTAATACTCGTTCAACCTCTCCACCGAAATCGGCGTGACCGGGTGTATCTATCAAATTTATTTTATGATCTTTATATCTAATACTAATGTTTTTGGATAAAATTGTGATTCCGCGTTCTCTCTCAAGATCATTTGAATCGAGGAATCGTTCACGAACAACCTGATTATCTCTAAAAATATGATTTTGTTTTAACATCTGGTCAACTAGTGTCGTCTTACCATGGTCAACGTGGGCAATTATTGCAATATTACGAATTGAACTCAAAACTTTCTCCTAAAAAAATAAAATTGGGCACACGAACATACAGAATAATCGTTACGCAAGTCAAATTAAATTGATAAATACTTTTTTTTCAATAGTTTAATAAAACTCCTCGATCATACACCAGCTCCCTGAAATAAAAGGGAACAGTAACATACTATCAAAAAATTATTCTTTAAGGGGGAAGTAAATATTTTTAGCGAAGTTTAAAATTATTAGGATGAACGCTCTACTTTTTTGAATGGAATATCTAAAGAACGGTAAGTTGCCGCCCGCCACAACCACTCCAACGGACCGTAATAAAAGTTTTTATTCCAATGATAAGTAATAAAGAGCTGGATAACCCAGAAAAATATTCCTAGAAAAAATGCACGTGCCTGACCAATATAGCTGTATGCAGCCAAACCAAAGCCATAGTAAAAAGGCACAAATACCAAGGATTGGAATATATAAACCGTCAAACTCATTTTCCCCGGATGAGAAAGAAGTAACAGAATTTTCCTAACCTCACTGAAATTAAAAAGGAAGATAAAGAGAAGTATTCCTGCTATAGTAAAAAAAAGATTTTTGTAGCTTTCGATTATAGCGGCTGCTAACCAATTCGAGTAAACGGGAAGTTTGTCAGCGAAAGTAAACAAGATGATAGCGAGTATTAAAAAAAATATAAACCCCTGTAAATTTTTTTTAGAATTTTCCTCTATCTTGCGGAAAAAATCAATTCTTCCCAGCAGAAATCCCAAAATTGATGCTCCTATGATAGTTGATAACCTCCCGCTTTCAAGCATAAAAACCCACTTTGCCGCCTGTGCATCCCAAAGAGTAGTGTGAATCAATTCCATGAACGTACCATTCGCGTATGGTCCGAAAATTTTACCAAACAAAGCCCAGTGAGAAGGGACTGCCGATAATCCGCTATTTACTTGAAAAACGCAAAAAATTATAGCTGGTATCTGCATTAAAAAAAACAGGGATATCAGGAGAATCACTCCATTGCGACAGTTGAATATAGGGATTAAAATAAATCCGGTTAATGCCAGAACCACTAAAATATCGCCACCATAAACAAGACTATGCAGGAAGCCAATAACAAGGAGGATAAATAATCGCCACGCGAAACCGGCTCTGAAATCTATTCCTTTTCGTCGTTGATTATCCATAATAATAAAAAAACTAACACCAAACAGAAGGGCAAAAACAACATAAGCCTTTCCTCCAAATAGCAAAAATGCGAAATCATTAAAAAAACTTTTTTCTGGTCGATACCAGTACAAATCAAAATACTCGACCATGTGAACCAGAAATAACCCCATCAGGGCAAAACCTCGTAACGAGTCGATTAGTACAATTCTTTCTTTGGAACGAAATGAAGCATTATTCATAAGTTTTATTTTTGGTCTTATTCAATAATAATTCGTGATGGATTGGAATACATATCAGGCAAGCCATCCTGTTTTGTTACAATCCTGTAATAAACCGTACCTTTAGTTGAATACTTTTCATGATAATCTGCGGTTTCTTTCGTTACTTCTGCTATTTTAACGAAATCACCGGATTCCACTTTTCGCTGGATTTCTGTAATACCAGAAATATCGCTCCTGTTCTGCCAGGTAAGGTAAACATTTCCCCCGGTAACGTAATATGCTTGCAGGATGGCGGGTCCCTCCGGGTGTGTATTAATCAAAATATCTTTTACCTCTGACCAGTTTCGAGATTCCCGGTTGTAAATTCCAAAATCACCACCATCATCCCAAACCAGAAATGGGATATTATTTTTGAGCGCAAATTCCGTGTAAGTATAGTAGTGCAGCATCCTGGAGTTGTAATCACAATTCCGCACCGCACCGAATTCACTTATCATAACCGGAATATTATGCACTGTAGACCAAGCCGCAATTTTTTCAAAAGTTTTTCTTATCGCTTCTCTATCATCAAAACTGCCCCAGGTACCGTTAGCTTCTCCGGCAAAATTCCAGGGATCGTAGGAATGGTAGTAGCCAAGAAGGTAATCATCAGCAGGAATTTCCGCGGTCATCAAGTCATCAGCCGATGCCCACCCTTTTCCGCTGAATATCACGCATCTTTTGGGATTATTCTTCCTTATTATTGCCAAAATCCTCGTGTTAAGCTCTGTTATCTCCTCGTGCGAAATTCCGTTCGGTTCGTTTATTATTTCAAATAAAAGTTTCCCTGATTTGGTGCTGAATCTGTCGGAAATCTGTTCCCATATCCTATCAAATCTCTCTTTAGTTTCGAGCTGTGAATAAGTTGTAAAAAGCCAGCCCTCGTGATGTGCATTGATTATAATATACAGTCCCTTTTCCAAACCGTAGTCAACAAAATGCTCAACCCTGTTCAGCCATTCATCATCAATAGTATAAGGCGAAGTCTCACCAGTGTGTTTATCCCATCTCACGGGTATTCTCACACACGAAAATCCGGCATCTTTGATATCATCAAAATAGTACTCCTGCATCGGACCATTATTCCAATCACCTTCGAGTGGGGGTTCAAGAGTGTTCCCAATATTAATACCCCTTGATATATTCGTCACAATTTGCTGAGGTGTTTCAAATTCATCCGTTATAACTGGTGACGACACCGGAGAATCATCTGAACAATTCAGTAATAATATGGTAAAAAACAAAAGATAGGTAGTTCTTAGTGCAGACATTATTATAAACTCCGGACTTTCTAAAACGTGTAATACCGGAATAATATCCCGGCTCCGAAGTAAGGTGGCAAGTTTCATACCACCTTTGGAGTTGTATTTTAATATAATCGGAGTAATATACCCGTAAATTTATTATCAGATTGATAAAAAGCGATTATACTATTGATAATTGATTATTTCGCCATCGCCCTCTTGTACAATTCAAGATATTTTTCGGCAGAACCTTTCCATGAGAGGTCCATCTTCATGCCATTCTGTTGGATTTTAGTCCAGGTGGCTTTATCGTGGAATCGATTAACTGCTCGTTTTACTGCATCGGATAATGCCCACCCGGCGTAATCATTAAATGAAAATCCATTACCGTAATCATGCCCATGGTAGCTCGTCTCATCCCAATCGAAAACAGTATCGGCAAGTCCGCCGGTTTTCCTCACCACAGGAACCGTACCATATAGTAAGGAATACATTTGATTCAAGCCGCATGGTTCATAAGCTGACGGCATTAAAAATATATCTGCTCCCGCTTCGATCAAGTGTGCCAGTTCATTATTATACCCCAGGTAAACGGACACTTTGTGCGGAAAAATTCTTGCCACGTGGTTAAACATTTCCTCGTATTTAGATTCACCACTTCCCAGAATAACAAATTGAAGATCATACTGCATCAGTTCGAAGATAACCGGTTCCAGAATGTCAAAACCTTTCTGTGAAACCATTCGCGTGACCATACCAACCACGGGAACATCAGGATGGTAAGGGAGATGCATTTTTTCCAGCATGAATTTTTTATTTTCAGTTTTTCCGCTTAGGTTCTCCCTGTTGTAGTGATGCGGAAGATGGCGATCTCGTTCGGGGTCCCACACATCATAATCAATTCCGTTCAGAATACCGTATAAATCATCCTTTCGCTGCCAAAGATAATAATGCATCCCTGCTCCGTATTCAGAAGAGAGTAGCTCCCTGGCATAAGTATCACTAACAGTGTTGATTATATCGGAATATAAAATCGCAGCTTTCATAAAGTTAACTGCCCCGCCATGCTCTATTGCATGGGTTTCATAAAAATGTTTCTCCTTAATTTCTGCTTTTCTCAATGTATCAATGCCAAACACCCCCTGGTAACCGATATTATGTATTGTAAAGATAATTGAAGTGTTATCAAACATCCTGTCCCAGTTGTAATTATCTCTAATCATCAAAGGGATCAATCCGGTTTGCCAGTCATTGCAATGTATCAAATCAGGCGCCCAGCCTAATCTCTGCATCACTTCGATCACTGCTTTCTGGAATAAAATAAATCTTTCATCCTCATCCCAGTCATTAGTATAAATTGAACTACGATGAAAATACTTCGGGGCATCTATAAAAAATATTTCAACATTCGAGTTGGGTAAAAAACCGGTATACACACTTACCGGTTGAGGATAACCATTTACACGTATCCTAAGTTCACCAACAGAATCGAGATATTTCAGTTTATACTTATGTTCATCAACAGAATAATATTTGGGCATGAATACTTTTATATCAACACCCATTTTTTTCATCTCAATTGGGAGTGCCCCGGCAACATCAGCCAATCCGCCGGTTTTAGCAAACGGCACAACCTCGCTTGCAACAAACGCAACTTTCATATCTATTCCCGTATTATTTTTGCAATACCATTTTCCCGGAGGAAACATTGTCATTATATATCACTCGATAAATGTAAACACCCGAAGATTTGTCGTTTAAATTGATGTTTACACTATGTTCACCAGCACTTTCCGTGCCTTTGAATAATTCTTGAATTTTTTCGCCCAACAAAGAATAAATGGCTATGGAAACTTTACCCCTCTCTGGTAAAAAATATGTAATATTTGTCGATGGGTTAAACGGATTAGGATAATTCTGTTTTACGACAAAAGATTCCGGAATTGTAACTTTTGCTTCCAGGTTAGTTGGAGTGAACGGGTAAAAGTATTCAAGTATTTCATCTGTCGTTGCCCTCCACAATCCCCAGCTATGCCCCTCGGGGTATTCGCTCCAACCAATCTCGTAACCTTTATTCAGTAACTGATTTGTAAAACTACGCATGTTCTGGAATAAACCTTCATAAGTTCCCCATACTGCGTAATACTTAATATTTTTCTTTTCACCGTCCACAATGGTATTATAAATTTCATAATTATTGGGCCAGAAGGCACCACTATGAAGTCCGCAATTAGCAAACACTTCGGGGTAATGCCAACTTATAATCGCACTAATGTTGCCCCCGAACGAATCTCCCATCACGAGCCTGTCTTGTGATTCCCCGGATGTAGCGTATATCGAATCAACCATCGGAACTAATTCAGTGACAAATGCCTCTGCATACTTAAACCTGTTCCCCTCGGCATACTCGTCATTCCTGTTGGTAGGGGTGATAAAAACAGCTACCACCGGATTTATTTTATTTTCGCTGATTAAATTATCCAGGATATTTATTGAACTGGCTAGGTTTAAATAATCTCCCCCATCCTGAAAATAAACAGATTGATAAGTTCTTCCAACCGGATCATATCCGGCAGGTAGGTAAACATTAACCACATAAGTTCTGTTCATCACCACACTATGCAAAGAGTGTTGTTGTATTTCTCCATGCTCAATCCCCTGATTATAGATTATTTCAACAGGTTGAATATACTCAGGCATTGCGAGTTCAGAATTAGGCCCATATCCACCTGATATCTTATTGGGGTTTAACGGATCGAGTATCCAGGTAGCATTGTTAATCACGAACTTATAATCTAGCCTTGCATTCAGTTCATATTTTTTCCGTATAAAATACAAATCGGTTCCTATGAGCTTCGAGAACTTATTATTTCCGGGTGTCCAACCGTTCATATCTCCGGCAAGATGGAGAGAAGATACGTTCCCCCTGTAAAGGAAATTGGCAGTATCATTATCAACAAAAGGAATTCCTTCATTTTGAGCGAATATCATGAAGCTGTCAACGGCAGCCATCCTGTCATCGTTGGAAGGCAGCGAAACCACATGCTCTAAAAAAGATTGAAAACGTCCTTGTGCACTATTTATAACAGTACAAACAAGTAGTAATAGCAGAATCTTAAATAACTTCATAAAGTTATCAACTTTTAGTTTTTGATTTAAATCCATTTATATAATTTTTGGTAAATTCACTCAAGACGAGGTTGCCGCTTATTTCAGCTCGTTCTTCAAGGAGTGTATCCCAATTTTCAGTTCCTTCCCATAATATTTTCTTCAACTCTCGCATAGCCTCAATACTTGAACCTGCAAGTTTAACCACCAACTGCGAACAAGCTTCATCAAGTTCTTCAACAGTTTCAAATACTTCAGTAAATAATCCCTTTTTATACGCCCAGTATGCATCACGCCAATCATAATCAATTGACATTTCACCAAATGCAGATTTTCCTATTTTTCTTTCAACAGCAGGTCCCACCACGAATGGTCCTATTCCAAGAGCCAGTTCGCTCAATTTTATCGCAGATTCACCGGCAGCCATCGCGTAATCTGAAGCAGCCGCTATACCAACTCCGCCACCGACTGCTTTCCCTTGAATTCTAGTAACAACAAAATGAGGAACCGTTCTCATCGCATTAATTACATTGGCAAATCCCATGAAAAATTCCTTACCTGTCTCAAAATCCTTGATAGCAAGTAGTTCATCAAATGATGCACCCGCGCAGAAAGTTTTATCCCCTTCACTGGAAAGAAATATTACATTTATTTCTTCATTCTCCCCCATCTCTCTTATTTTTAACGCCAACTCGGCTAATATAGTTGATGGTAAAGAATTACTTTTAGGATGCCCGAAATTTATATAACCGATATTATTTTTTATCTCTGTTTTAACAAAACCGTTTTCCATTATAGACCCAGTATTATTTCTAATTCTTTATAATTATTTACCAAATAGTCAGGATTTAACTGTTGGAGCTCTTCTAATGATCTATAGCCGAATGTAACGGCGCATGATGCAGTTCCTGCATTTTTCGCGCAAAGAATGTCCATTTCGGTATCTCCAACCATTAAAGTTTCACCCGGCGTTACCCCAAGTTCTGAAATAATTTTTTGCAGGGGCTCCGGTGCGGGTTTTACTGGTAACCCCGGAATCCTGCCGTTTATAATATTAAAATATTTGCCTAAATTAAAATGTTTTACAATAACTTCTGCCTGTTCATTCCCCTTTGTTGTAAGAACAGCCGTTTTGATATCCGTTGATTTTAACTTATTCAAAATATTTTCAACACCGGGATAAATATAGGAACTATCGATAAAATCAAAATATATCTCACGAAATTCAGAAATAAATGCTTCCATATCAGGCACAACTATTTCAAGTTTTTCAAATATTTCCTTAAAATGATGACCAATCATCCCCCTGAGAATTTCCATATCAAAACTTTTGTATAAATCCATTTTTTTAAGTGTTTGAATCGTTGTATCAATAATAGTATCATCACTTGCGGTTAGAGTCCCGTCGAGGTCAAAAATAATTGCTTTGTATTTACCGGTGCTTTTCAATTACATACCTTATAATGTTTATCCGGATATTAAGCTGGTTTATCGCTTAATTATCACAATTTATCAAATACAAAAAAAATAATTTAAAAAATCAGTTAAGTTTCTTTAACTTAATAAGAAAATAAAACAATCGCTTTATTTATTATTGTTTACTACTATAAATGTTTTATTCCGGATAGTTGATTAGAGTACTCCGGTACTTCCCTTGTTGCCCTTAGCCCAAAAAAGACAAGTCAACTATCCCGGTTAAGGGGCTGACCTCTTTTTTTTGGAAGGAAAAAGGATCACGATTTTGGTCAGCCCCTGCCTCTTTTATACAGGGTTGCCAATTTTTCCGCCGAAAATTTTATATCGTAGTTTTCTATTACATTTTTTCTTGCCTCAACAGAAAACGATTCCCAAAAATCTGCATTTTCACTCAAACTCATCAGGTATTCAACACACTTGTTTATATTTGTCACCTCGTACAAAAAACCATCTTTCCCCTGTTTAACACAATCTTTGTTCCCATTTACATTTGTGAGCAACTGTGGTATTCCATAACTTTTTGATTCTAAAACAGAAAGGGGTAACCCCTCCCATCTTGATGTGGACAAATAGACAAATGCTCCCTTGTAATATTTCTCCATGTCTCCCTGAAACCCCTCAAACAGGAAATGATCCGCGATTTCAGCTTCTCGAACAAGACTTTCTAATTTTTTCTTCTCCGGTCCATCTCCAACAACAACAAAAACAAACTTTTCAAGTAAGTTCTCTCTTTTTAACTCTTTGGCAATTTCAAATAAAACAGATGAGTTTTTCGCGTAATCAAACCTGGTTACGTGTAATATTTTTTTAGGTCTCATCACGGGAAAGACTACTTTGTTTTCCGGTATTTTAACCCCGTTAAAAATAATTGTAACTTTGCTTTTACTGCATATCTTTTCGTCAATTACTCTCTTTGCCTCACTCTCTGAAACACATATAGTACGTTCGGATAACAGCGAAAAAAAACGCTCCAGTATAAGATAAAGACCCCTAACTCCCTTGGAATACTCTCCCGTATGGATACCGTGATAAGTATGAATCACGCGGGTAAAGGCGAAAAACTTGAACAATCTTGAATAGACACCGGCTCCTTTACCATGTGAGTGAACAATCGAGATACCTTCCCTTGTTATAAACATCAATAACTTCAAATACATTATTATCGAGAATTTCCGGTGAGGTATTTTTATTAGTCGCTCCTCTCCAATTTCTGAAGCAAATTTTTTATAATAAGGCACATCATCCGGACATGCGATAAATAACTCAAAATCCTCTTTCAAAAATGGAAGTAACCTGAAAATATGCTCAGGTCCGCCCCCGTAATCAGCACGTACGGTAATTAGCAATATTTTTAGTTTACTTTTCAATTTCGCCCAGTAGTTTTTTATTAATTACAAGGAGATAACTCACGTAAATAAACCCGGTGATATTTATTGCGATTGTAATCCCTGCCAGACCGTAATATCTAATCAGCACGATGTTTAATATCAATGACAAAATACCAGCCCCAACCTTTGGGATGATATAAGCTTTTGTTTTACCCAGTGCAAGTCCAACGTTTGTGAGCACATGACCAATATAGAAAAATCCTGTACCAATCGTAAGGTACGGGAGTAATTCAACGCTCTCAAGATATATATCCGAACTGATTGTTTTCACGAATAACTCACCGAAAAGGAGACTAAGTAAAAATGCCGCCAGAATT
>Ga0070729_10007072_pt1 | contig 10885 bp, 7 predicted proteins | sample tdDd472_FD_66725 | JGI IMG/M metagenome (GOLD analysis project Ga0070729, IMG submission 66725) | Marine sediment microbial communities from the Atlantic coast under amendment with organic carbon and nitrate - tdDd47.2 | ecosystem: Environmental > Aquatic > Marine > Coastal > Sediment | place...
TAGACGACGGTCGAGGTCCAGGCCGCGAAGCCCAGCCCGCGACCCACCGAGCGCAGCGTGCCGAGGGGGTTCATCGAGGCATGAAGTAGTCCGACTTCGCCGGCGCGCCAAGCGGACGACGCCGCGCCCGGTCGCTGTCGCGATTCGCCTCGCGTGCGCGGAGCCGCGACAACCGCCATGGGTTGGACCTCGCGTCGGGCGACGGCACGCCGCTTGATTGTCACGAACGCATGACCGACCACGCCCTCGCCACCGCCGCCGACTCGGGGGAGACGCTCGACGAACCACCGTCGGAGCGCCCCGCGGCCATCGCTCCGGGCGAGGTCGTCGGCCGCTACCGCGTGCTCGAAGAGCTCGGGCGCGGCGCCCAGGGTCACGTGTACCGGGGCGAGCACCTCATGCTCGGCTACCCGGTCGCGATCAAGGTCCTGAGCGCCGAGGCCCGCGAGCGGCCCACGGCGCGCGATCGCCTGCGCCGCGAAGCCCGCGTCGGGGCGGTGGTTCGCCACCGGAACCTCGCGTCGGTGCTCGAGGCCGGGCGCACGGCGTCCGACGAGCTGTACCTCGTGATGGAGCTGGCCCACGGGCAGTCCCTCGCCGAGCGGGTCGGAGCCCGGCTGCCCCCGCGCGCGGCGGTCGAGATCGGCCTGCAGATGTGCGCGGCGCTGGCCGCGCTCGAGGCCCACGGCGTCGTGCACCGCGACGTGAAGCCCGAGAACGTGCTCGTCGAGCGCACGGTCGACGGCGCGATCCTGATGCGCCTGCTGGACTTCGGGCTCGCGAAGACGCCCACCGACGACGTCGCGATGCGCCTCACCCAGGAGGGCTCGGTCCTCGGGACGCCCTACTACATGTCGCCCGAGCAGCTGCGCGGCGACACCCTCGACTCGCGCAGCGACCTGTACTCGCTCGGCGCGATGTTGTTCGAGTGCATCAGCGGGCGGCCGCCGCACGACGACCCGACGCTCAGCTCGGTCCTGGCCAGCGTGGCCTCCAAGCCCGCTCCACCGATCCGCCAGCTCGCGCCGGACTGTCCCGCGGAGCTCGCCCGCGTCATCGATCGCGCGCTCGAGTTCGACCGCGAGCTGCGGTGGGAGTCGCCGGTCGAGATGGCCGAGCTCCTGCGCCGCGTCGCGAAGGTGATGGAGCGCCGCGGCGTGAACCCCTCGTGGAAGGACGCCCTCGTCGACGGCGGCGCCGAGCGCCCGAGCGAGGACCGACCGTCGTCGGGCGTGCGTCGGCGCGCGCGCGCGTTCTGGTACTCACGGCGCGGGCGCGCCGCCATGGGCGTCATGGCCGCCGTGGCGATCGGGGCGGTGGTCGCGGGCGCCGCGCTGATCCCGCAGCCGCTCGCCGCCGAGTCGGAGGCGAGCGCGGCGACCGAGACCACCGCGGCGCCGGCCGATGACGACCTGCCGGTGGAGGCGCTCGAGCGGAGCGCCCGCGGCCTGTACCTGCGCGGCGAGGCCGAGGCGGCCCTGCACCTGTACCGACAGGTCACCCGCCGTGATCCCGAGCGCGCGAGCGCGTGGCGTGGTCGCGGCCTCGTCGCCGAGTCCCTCGGTGAGGACGAGGAGGCGCGCCGGAGCCTGCGCCGCTACGTGAGCCTCGACCCGGCCGCCGAGGACCGCGCCGACATGCTCGCCCGCGTCGCGCAGCTGTAGCCGCCCCCGGCGACCCACCAGGGCGCGCTGCGCCGCCGCGCCATCACGGCCGGGGCGCCACGCCACACCGAGGCGATCGCTCCCCACCCCGCCACGCGAGCGAGGTCGTCGAGCCCGGTGGCGAGGATCTTGCGCGGACGGGGTCCGTGCGTTCCTCGCTCCTCCTGCTCCTCGTGTTGTGCGCTCCGACCGCGGCTCGTGCGCAGCCGGCGGAGACGCAGGCCCTTCGCGACGCGAGCGCCCGGCTCGCGGCGGGCGACGCCGCCGGGGCGATCGACGTGCTCGAGCGCGCCCGAGGCGAAGCGCCGAGCGACCGGCTCGAGCTGAACCTCGCGACGGCCCGCGCCGCGCACGGCCAGGTCGTGCGCGCCGCCCGCGCCCTGCGGCGGCTCGCCGAGTCGAGCCGTGACCCGCTCGTGCGTGAGGCCGCGCGCGAGCAGCTCGATCGCCTCGCGCCCCGCGTGGCGACCCTGGTGCTCCCCGCGAGCCCGCCGACGGAGTGGACCCGGCTGACCGTCGACGGTCGACCCGCGCGAGCCGGCCAGCGCGTGCTCGTCGAGCCCGGGGCGCACGTCGTCGAAGCCAGCGATCTAGACGGCGCGGTGCTCGCCTCGGCCTCCGTCGAGGTCGAGCCGGGCGCGACGCGCGACGTGGAGCTGCGCGCGTCGGCGCCGTCCCCCGGCGCTCCGGCGCGCCCGCCGGTCGCCCAGCGGCGCTCTCGCTCGGCTCCCGCGCCGGCCGCCGCCGCGGCGACCACCGCTCCGTCGCCGGCCGCCGTCGCGGCGAACGCCCCCTCGCCAGCTCGGTCGCGCGAGCCCGAGACCCGGAGCCGGGTCGAGCTCGCGGCGGTGACGATGCCGGAACCGAGCGAGGGAGACGACGAGGTCGACGAGGCCGTGTGGTGGGCGGTCGGCGGCGCCGCCACCGCGGCGGTGCTGTCGGCGATCGTGATCGGAGTGGCCGTGTCGGCGTCCGACGACGGCTCGATCGCGCCGGGCGATGCCCCGCCGATCTTCGTGGGAGGTATGAGGTGAGATACGCGCTCTGGATGACCGCGCTGGCGCTGACCGCGAGCTGCACCAGCCCCCCCACCGAGCTGCGGCTCGAGATCCATTCGAACCTCCCGGTGCCCGAGGAGCTCGAGCGAGTACGGGTCACCGTGGACGCCCGGACGATCGGGGATCGCCTGCAGCTGCGCGAGATCGTGCTCGAGGACGCCGGCGAGCTGCCGCTGCGCTTCCCCGTGGTGCACGCGGGCGGCCCGCTCGGGCCGCTCTCGATCCGGGTCGTCGGGATGCGCGCCTCGGAGGTCGTCGCGGGTCAGGACATGACGCTCTCGTTCATCGCCGGGCGGAGCGTGCTCGTGCCGGTGGAGCTGAGCTCGGCCTGCCGGGACGTCCGCTGCCCGATGGATCACGTGTGCGCCGACGGAGCCTGTCTGCCGACGGGCGGGCCCGACGGTGGGACCGTCGAGCGGGACGCCGGCGCCCCCGACGCGGGCGGCCGGGACGCGGGGCCGGGCGAGGACGCGGGCCGCGCGTGCCCGGAGGTCCGTGAGTGCGCCGATCGCTGCGACTGCGAGGACACGACGTGCGGGTGCGCCCTGCAGTGCCGCGAGGGCGAGGACTGCGAGGCGCACTGCGACGCCGACTGCGAGGTGCGCGCCCGCGGCGTCTCCAACCTTCACGTGCACTGCAGAGGGGCGAGCTGCCGGATCGACGCGCGCGATGTCTCCAACACCGAGCACGTCCGGTGCGAGCGCGGGGCCGACTGCGAGGTGGACTGCGAGGGGGCATCCAACTGCCACGTCGAATGCAAGTCGGGCAGCGCCTGCCTCGTGCGCTGCGCGGGCGCCTCCAACTGCGACGTCCGCGACTGCGGCGATCTCGACGAAGACGTCGACGAGGGCGGCGGGGACCTGCGCCGCTGCGCGGGCGACGTGCTCGTGTGCCGGCGCGACTGCCCGTAGCGCCGTCGCGTTTCGCCTCAGCCGGGGCGTGACGGATTGGCAGATCGCGCCCGGACGACACCGACAAGAGCGCGGCACGGCTCGTGCGGTAGCCCGGGTGATCATGCAAGAGCCCGACCCCGCCGTGACGCCCATCGACCCCGCGCTGCCCGTGAAGGTCGGGCAGGTGCTCGCCGAGCGATTCGAGGTGCGTGGGGCCATCGGCAGCGGGGGCCACGGCCACGTGCTCCTCGCCGAGCACTTGCCGCTGCGCTACCCGGTGGCGGTCAAGCTGCTCGACCCGTCGATGGCGATGAGCGAAGCGCACCGCGAGCGCTTCCGCCGCGAGGCGATCCTGGGCGCGGCCGTGAAGAGCGCGAACGTGGCCCGCGTCCTCGAGGCGGGGGAGACGCCGGACGGTCACCCGTTCCTGGTGATGGAGCTCGTCGACGGGCCGAGCCTGCGCGACGTGCTCGAGCGCGGCCCCCTGCCCATCGAGGCCGCCGTGGACCTGGGGATCCAGCTCGCGAGCGCGCTCGTGGCGTTCGACGCGCAGCAGCTCGTCCATCGCGACGTGAAGCCGAGCAACGTGGTGCTGCAGTGGGAGCCGGATGGCCGGGTGGTCGCGAAGCTCGTCGACCTCGGCGTCACGCGCGTGTCCTCGGCCGAGGCCCGCGCCGAGCGCGTGAGCGACGCGGACATGGTCGTCGGGACGCCGCTGTACATGGCGCCCGAGCAGGTCGAAGGCGCCGCGCACGACATCCGATCCGATCTCTACTCGCTGAGCGTGTTGCTCTACGAGGCGTTGACCGGGCGCCCCCCTCACGCGGGGGTCACGCCCGCGGCGGTGCTCGGCAAGGCGCTGCACGGCGAGCGCCCCGATCTTCGCGCGCTGCGGGGCGAGGTGCCCGAGACCCTCGCGAAGGTCGTCGACAAGGGCCTGAGCGTGGAGGTCTCCGATCGCTGGCAGTCGCCGCTCGAGCTCGCCGAGGCGCTCGAGCGCGTCTGCGCCGAGCATCGCATGGCCCGCGCGGCGAGCGCGTGGGAAGAGCTGCCCGCGCGCCAGAGCTGGGAGAACACCGAGGCGACCGACACTCCGCTGGGCCTGCTCGACGGCGACGTCGACCCGTTCGAGACGCACGGCACGGTCGTCCGGCGTCGCGTCACCCGGTGGGTGGTCCTGGCCGGGCTGCTGGTCGTCTGCGCGCTGAGCGTGGCGAGCTTGTTCGTCGAATGAACGAACGACGGGCCCGCGACATCGTCGCGGGCCCGTCGGGGCTCGGTCGGCTACGGGTGGGAGTGATCAGTACTGCGCTTCGGCCTCGTCCTCCGCGCGATCGCCGGCCTCGTCGATCTCCTCGAGCTGGTCACCGACCGCCTCGGCCTCGGCCTCGGCCTCGGCCGCGGCGCCCGCGGCCTCGCGCTCGACGTCTTCACCGGCCCGCTCCATCGCGCGCTCGGTGTCGGCCGCCGCCTGCTCGGCGTTTCGCTCCGCCTGCTCGGCCTGGGCTTCCATGTCATCGCCCGCCGACTCGAGCGTGGCCCCGGCCGCCTCGCCCGTGTTCTCGGCGTGCTGCTCGGTCTCCTCGGAGCAGCCCACGAGGGACACCCCGGCGCCGAGCGTGAGGACGATGGTCAGGATCTGAAGGGTTCGCATGATGTCTCCTTTCGCCTTCCGTACTGCAGAAGCCGTGCCCCTCGTCGGGGGGGCCCGCCGGAGCGGCGCGCCGGTGCGTCACGCCACGCCCGTGGTCGTGCGCCTCGCCCCGTCCGTAGGAAGGGTCGGCAACGGTCGAGTTCGGTATTAGGGAATGGACGCATCGGCCGATTCCCTGAACGTTGCCACCGTGGACTTCGACCCCGAGCAGCTCATGCGCATGTTGCTCCACGACGTGCGCTCACCGCTCTCGACGCTCGGGCTCGCGATCGACGCGATGGGATCCGATCGCGCCGGACGCGAAGAGCGCAGGGCCCACACGCTGGCGACGACCCGCTTCGAGCGCGTGTGCCGCTTGATCGACGAGATGGAGCTCGTCCTCTCGGGGCACGAGTCGGCGGCGCAGCTCGAGCAGATCGAGCTGGACCCGCTGCTCGCGGATGTACTCGAGGACGTCCGCCGCGCCTACCCGGAGCCGCTGTTCGCGGTCCGCGGGATCCTCGGCGTGCGCGTGCTCGCCGATGACCTGGCGTTACGCCGCGCGTTCGCCAACCTGCTCCACAACGCGGCCCGGCACGCGCGGAGCCGGGTGTGGGTGCGCGTGGACACCGAAGGGGACAGCGCCTGCGTGCAGGTGTGCGACGACGGCGACGGCCTCGTCGGCCTGGACGCCGCGCAGGCCTTCGACGCCCACGCGCGCGGCGAGGGGAGCCAGGGCTCGGGGCTCGGCCTCGCGATCGTCCGCAGGGTCCTCGCGAAGGTCGGAGGCGACGTGCGGGTGGCGACCGACGAGCCGCAGACGACGTTCGAGGTGCGGCTGCCGCTCTTCAGCCGGCCGGCAACCGGCTGAGGCGCTCGACGGCCTGGCGGACGAGCTCGCGCGCCTGCCGCGTCACCACCACCGCGTAGGTCCGCGACACCACCTGCGGCGGCCGGTGCAGCTCGATCAGCTTGCCCGACTCGAGGAACGGCACGAGCGCGTCGACGGGAGCGAGGACGATGCCGTCGCACCCCACCGCGAGGCTCGCGAGGGTCCGGACGTCGCTCGCGTAGGCGACGACGTCGGGCTCGACCTCGAGCGCCGCGAGCAGCCGCTCGACCGTGGCGTACAGGTCCGCCTCGTGAACGTAGTGCAGCAGCGGCCGGTGCTGCAGCGTCTCGGCGAGCGACGAGTAGCTCGCCTCGAGGTCGGCGCGGCCCGCCGCGACGAGCGGCTCCTCGCGCACCAGCTGGACCTCGAGCTCGTCGGCGTGCGCGTCGGTCGGGCGCGTGTCGGTGAGGAGCACGTCGATCTCCGATCGCATCAGCTCACCGCGCAGCTGCGAGTGCGAGCCCGAGCGGATGTCGAGCTGCACGCGCTCGAGGTCGAGCAGCGGATCGAACAGCGACGCGGTCGTCGCGCTGGTCACGCTCGCGGCCACGCCGATGCGCAGCCGAGCGCGCTGTGACTCCCGCTCGGTGTGGAAGTGCTTCACCAGGTCGGTCCCCGCCGTGAACATCGCCGTGGTGTAGCGGAACGCCGCGCGCCCGGCGGAGGACAGCCGCAGCCGCCCGTTGGAGCGGTCGAACAGCTCCACCCCGAGCCGGTCCTCGAGCTGGCGCAGCTGGCCGCTGATCGTCGGCTTGGTCACGGCCAGCCGCCTCGACGCGCGAGAGAGCGAACCCTCCTCGGCCACCACGTGGAAGTAGTGGATGTGGTTGAAGTTCAGGAGATCCGCGTTTGCGTCGTTCGCGCGCCTCATGCGGGGTGAGAGTGCAAGGCACGGACCGAAGGTCCGCCCACGCTCGGCGGGTCGACGCGCGCCATGTCGCCACGCCCGGGGCGGCACGTCACGGCGCCGTCGGGGCGCGCGTCACTCGTCGGCGGGCGCGTCGGCCGCGGACGTCAGCGCCCGGATGGCGTTGCGCAGCTTCTCGGCGCGGATGGGCTTGACCAGGTGGCGGTCGAAGCCCGCGTCGACGATGCGCTCACCGTCGGCGCGCGAGCCATACCCGGTCAGCGCGATGAGCGGGAGGTCGGGGTGCAGCCGCCTCGCCGCGCGGGCCACGTCGAGCCCGCTCATGTCCGGTAGGCCGATGTCGAGCACGCCGACGTCGAAGCTCCGCCCCTCGAACGCGCCGACCGCGGATCGGCCGGTGCGCACCGGGGTCACGTCGAACCCGTGCCGCGCGAGCGCGAGGCCGAGCATCTCGCGGTTGTCGTCCTCGTCCTCGAGCAGGAGCACGCAGATGCCGGCGCCGAGGCCGGTCGGCTCTCGCTCGTCGTCCTCGTCGCTCGGCGCCGGGTGCTCCGACGCGCTCGCCCGCGGCAGGATGACCCGCGCGCGGGTCCCCTTGCCGACGCCGTCGCTGTCGATGCACACCTCGCCGCCGTGCGCGGTGACGATGGCCTGCACGATCGCGAGCCCGAGCCCCATTGACCGCCCGCGGTGTCGGATCGCGGACGACCCGCCTTGCACGAACGCCTCGAACACCTCGTGCAAGCGGTCCGGCGCGATCCCGACGCCGTGGTCGGTGACGATCACGCACACGTGCTCCTCGTCGTGCGCGATCTCGAGCTCGATGCGCTCGCCCTCCGGCGTGTACTTGAGCGCGTTGTCGAGCAGGTTCGTGAGGAGCTGGCGCAAGCGCGACGGGTCGGCGCGCACCCAGCAGGGATCGTCGGAGACCTGGATCTCGAGCCTGACGCCTGCGTCTTCGGCGCTGCGGGCGAAGCCGTCGAGCACCGGGGCGACCACGTCGCGCAGGTCCGTCAGGCGCTCGTCGAGGGTCATCGCGCCGTGCCGCAGCCGGCCGATGTCGAGCAGGTCGTCGAGCAAGCGGCCGACGTGCTCCACCTGGCGCCCGATGATCTCGGCGGCGCGGGTGCGCGCCTTCGGATCGCCGATGTCGAGCGACTCGGTGGCGGTGCGCAGCGCCATCATCGGGTTGCGCAGCTCGTGCGACAGGACCGAGATGAAGCGCTCGCGCTGCCGGACCGCGCCGCGGACGTCCTCCTCGGCGCGCTTCTGCGGCGTGATGTCGCGCGCGATCATCGCGCCGGACTCGTCCTCGACCGCGAAGTACGCCTCCGAGACCCACCGCTCGTGGCCCTGGGCGTCGCGCACGAGCCGCTCGAGCGGCTCCACCGACTCGCCGGCGAACACGCGCTCCATCACGCTGCGGATCTCGGCCTGGTGGTTCTTCTCCACGAGGTCGGAGAGTCGCTCGCCGATGAGGCTCGACGCCTCGCCGTCGGCGTAGGTCGCCGCGGCGACGTCGTTGGCGTCGGTGACCCGACCGTCGCGATCGAACCCGATCACCGCGTCGGTGGTCGCGGCCAGGATCGCGGTCAGGCGGTCGACCGCGGCCTCGCTCCTGCGCATCGACGTGATGTCGATCAGCGTCAGCACGACCCCCGTGATCTCGTCGGCGACGCGGTACGGGAGGATGCGCAGCAGCTCGGCGCGGCCCTCGACCTCCAGCTCCTGCTCACGCTCGACGCCCCGCTCGAGCACCGCCCGGACGTCGTCGAGGATCGTCGGCGAGTCGAGGTTGCGCACCAGGTCCGAGAAGTCGCGGCCGATGTCGCGCACCGAGAGCCGGAAGATGGACGCGATGCGGTCGGTGAACCGGCGGATCCTCAGGTCACCGTCGAGGAACGCGACCCCGATCTGGGTGCTCTGCATCAGGTTGTCCATGTCGTCCGTGAGCTCGGTGAGCTCCTGGATCTGGCGCTGATGCTCGGAGTTGAGCCCGTGCAGCTCCTCGTTGACGGACTGCAGCTCCTCGTTGGTGGACTGCAGCTCCTCGTTGCTCGCGACGAGCTCCTCGTTGGTCGCCTGCAGCTCCTCGTTGCTCGCCTCGAGCTCCTCGACCGTCGCTTGCAGGTTCTCGCGCGTGAACGACAGCTCCTGCTCGAGGATTCGCACGTAGCTCGGCCCGTCCGCCGAGCGGGAGGCGTCGTCCTCGAACGACCGCGCGACGCCGTCCTCGACGGCCTCCACCCGGACGAGGAACGCCATCGAGCCGTCGGCCGCGCGCAGCGGGTCGATCGTCAGCAGCGTCCCGGACGGGACGCCCTCGCCGTCGCCGGCGGCGTAGCGCACCTGCTCGTCGGTCCGATGCGCCTGGCGCAGCGCCGCGATGACGGGCGCGCGGAGCGACTCGGGCACCAGATCGGGGAGCCGCGCCGACACGCGCCCCGGCGGGATCGTGAGCAGGTGCTGCGCGTCTCCGAAGCTGTGCAGCAGCTGGTGCTCCTCGTCGACGAGGAAGCTCGGCGGGAGCACCTCGTCGAGCACCGCGTCGTACAGCGGCAGCATGCGCTTGATCGGAGAGCTGCTCTCCCGCATCAGGATGCTCGGCCGGCTGTCCCGGCCCCGGGGGCTGGGGCCTCGGAACGTGCGCCCCCGCGCCCGCTCGAGCGCGATCCGGACGTCACGCCGCTTTCGGTAGACGCGGTGCTTGGAGTCGATCGTGTCGAACTCGCTCGACAGCTCCCCCGGCGTCTCGCTCGACCCGAGCAGGAGCACGCCGTTGGCCCTCAGCGCGAAGTGGAACAGCGTCATCGCGCGGCGCTGCGCGCCGGGTTGCAGGTAGATGAGCAGGTTGCGGCAGACGACCAGGTCCATCTTCGTGAACGGCGCGTCTTGCAAGACGTCCTGACGCGCGAACACCACGAGCTTGCGCAGGTCCTTGCGGACGCGGAGGCGCCCGTCGCCGTTGGTGACGAAGTAGCGTTCGCGCAGCGCGGGCGGCACGTCCGCCACCACCGGCGACTCGTAGACCCCTCGGCCGGCGTGCTCGAGCGAGCGCGAGTGGGCGTCGGTCGCGAAGATCTGGATGCGGCAACCGGGCGCGCTCTTGCGCGCCTCCTCGGCGAACAGCATGGCGAGCGAGTACGCCTCCTCGCCGGTGGCGCAGCCCGCGTCCCAGATGCGCACCCCCTCGCGCCCCGCGCTCTGAACGAGGCTCGGGACGATCTCGTTGCGGAGGTGGTCGAAGACGCCGTCGTCGCGGAAGAAGCGGGTGACCCCGATGAGCAGGTCGCGGTAGAGCGCGTCGACCTCGAGCGGGTCGTTGCGCAGGCGGTCGACGTACGACTCGAGGCTGTCGGTCATCCCGAGTTGCACGCGCCGGTCCACCCGGCGCCGCACGGTGCTCGGCTTGTAGTCGGAGAAGTCGATGCCGTGCCGCTGACGGAGCAGGCCGAGCATCTGCGACAGCGGATCCTCGGGCGCGAGCAGCTCGGTGCCGGCGAGGTCCTGGCGCGACACCGCCTCGTGGGCGTAGCGGCGCAGCGCCTCCGGCATGGCGGTGGGCTCGAGCACCACGTCCGCCGCCCCGGTGTTGATCACGGCCGCCGGCATCCCGTCGAAGCCGGCCGAGCTCGGCTCCTGGGCCACCACGAGCCCGCCGGACTCGTGCACCGCCATCGCCCCGCGCGAGCCGTCGGTCCCCGTCCCGGAGAGCACGACGGCGATCGCGTTGCGGCCGCTGTTGGTCGCGAGCGAGCGCAGGAAGTTGTCGATCGGCAGGTGGAAGCCGTCCTGGCGCGATCGCTCCTCGAGGATGAAGCGGCCCTCGCTGACGATGATGTCGTGACGCGCGGGCGCGAGGTAGATGTGGTCGGGC
>Ga0070729_10007077_pt1 | contig 10879 bp, 9 predicted proteins | sample tdDd472_FD_66725 | JGI IMG/M metagenome (GOLD analysis project Ga0070729, IMG submission 66725) | Marine sediment microbial communities from the Atlantic coast under amendment with organic carbon and nitrate - tdDd47.2 | ecosystem: Environmental > Aquatic > Marine > Coastal > Sediment | place...
GCCGTGGTCGGCACCATCCACGTCCTCTTCGAAATCGAAGGCGTCCAGGGGTACGGTGTCCTTGCCATAAGGCAGGCGACCCAGGACATGAGGCAGCGTCAGGGCCACGAACCGCGAGTCCTCCGAATCACGGAACGACAGCCACTTGGTATTCTCCGGGTTGTTCTTGTCGAAAATCTTGGCCAGATCCCGCGGATTGGGCAGATCGGTGAAACTTTCCAGACCGAACATGCCGGAACCCGCCGATGAAATGAACGGCGCGTGGGCCGCAGCGGCGACATGGGACAGGTGGTCCAACAGCTCGATGTCCTGGGGCCCGCGGTCGAACTCGAAATCGCCGACCAGGGCGCCGTAGGGATCGCCGCCATAGAGACCGAACTCGTACTCGTAGATCTTCTTCCACAGCGCGCTCTCGGTGAACTCCGAGGCCGACTGGAAGTCGCGCAGCATCTCCTTCTTGGTGATGTTCAGCACGCGCACTTTCAGGTTCTCGCCGGTCTCCGCCCCGAACACGAACTGGTGCAGCCCCTGCCACGAGCCTTCCAGCTTCTGGAACTCGTCGGCGTGGATGATGGCGTTGACCTGGCGCGACAGCATCTCATCAATGGCGGCGATCCGCTGGTTGATGGTCTTGGTCACGTTCTTGGCCACGACAGCGCCCGGATCGAGCAGCTGTTCGACCAGGTTCTTGACCAATCCCTTGCCGAAGTCCGCGGCCGCGTCGTCCCGGGGTTTGATACCGGTATTGATCAGGTCATCAAGAATGCTCTGGCCATCCTGGGTGATCAGTTCCTCGACAGCAGTGGGTTTCTTCTTAGCTTCCGCCATTATTCACTCCCTCCTGCTTCCGGAGCCTCAGCGCCGAGCACGTCCTTGAGCTTGTCACGGACATCGTTGTTGTTCACGATGGCCTCCAGCAACTCTTCGAGACGGTCGTTGCCCTCGGTCTTGCTCAACAACGCCTTCAACTGACCGCGCACCTCAAGGAGGTCGTTCAGCGGCTTGACCTGCTTGGCGACGTTCTCCGGCGAGAAGTCACCCATCTTGTTGAATTCCAGCTCGACAGCCAGCTCGCTGCCGTCGTCGGCCAGGGTGTTCTCGACCTTGTAGGCCAGGCGCGGCTTCATGCTCTTGAGCACATCGTCGAAGTTGTCGCGATCGACCTCGGCGAACTTGCGATCGATGGGTTTTGCCAGGGGATCCTTCGGCTGACCGGAAAGGTCGGCCATGACGCCGACGACGAAGGGGAGTTCCTTCATCACCGTTGCCCCATTCAATTCTACATCGTAGGAAATATGCACCCGCGGCGGCCGCACCCTCTCCTTCTTGCCATACACACTATCACCGGCCATGACTGCCCTCCTGATTGGTTGAATTCAGACTACGAACTTCAATCTTCCTGTTCTTCAACTATGCCGAGCATCTCCAGAACCTGGTCCTGGGTGCTGCTGTCCTTGACTACATCCTTGAAAAGGGCCTCGAAGGGCATCTGCCCCCAGGCGATGGCCCTGCCCACGAGAGCCGGAACCGGACTGTGGGGTTCGGTGCGGCGCAGATAATCCGCCGCCTCACGCAACTGGCGATAGGCTTCTTCCCGGGTGCTGATGGGGCCGGGCGCCTGTCGCGCAACCGCCGCGCCACCGGTCGCCGGGCCCGCTGCGCCAGCCTCGGCCGCATCGGCGTCACCGGACGCCTCGACCATGTGCGGATCCAAGGCGAAAGAATCCAGCATGGTCGCGCAATCCCCCAGCAGATTGCCCAACTCCTGGAAATAGGGCGCATCATCGCCGAATTTCTCGTCGCACAACCCCGAGAGCTGAGTCAGCTCGGTCTCGCATTCGGCCAGAGCCGCTCTGACCTCGGCCAGTTGTCCGGTGGGCGTCGTATTCAGAGCTGCGCGCCACTCGTCGCCGCTTATCAGGCCCGCTTCGGCCAACTCGTTGTAGGCGGTCTGGTCGGCCTTAATTTTCGCCTGATCCACTCGTTTGGACTGCTCGAAATCGAACCAGCTGAGTGATTTCTGGCCCAGGGCGGCGGTGATGGGGATCTTCTTGACCGCCGTCAGGAAATTCCGCGAGCTGCCCAGCCAAGACAACGGCCGGGCCCGGATCGGCAGGATGATCTCGCCCTCGTCGTAGCCCGGATGCACGTGGTCCCAGAACGTCGCCACCAGTTCCCGGGTCAATTGCAGCCCGCCCTTCAGCCCGTTCCAGCCTTCGAGGTAGGTGAGCGATTCGGTGAGGAATGCGGCCAACTCGAGATCCTTGGTGCGCTCCTGCAAACAGGCCTCACACTCCCGGCGGACACCCTTCCAGTCGGCAGCCTTGGCCTCACCGCCGGCGTCGATCTCCGGATCGACCTCACGGCGCATCTCTTCGACCTTGCTGAAGGTCAGATCTCCAGCCACCAGGCGCATATTGTCGCCGGCTGGTTTGTCTTCAGCAATTGCCTGCAGGAATGTCGCAACATCCAGCATCCGATAATCCCCTCCGGAATGGTGAATGGCTCACCATTGAAACCCGTCTAACAAAGATGCATTTTGTCCGAATTGATTCTCGTTGTCAACAAGCCTCTAAACGAACAGAGCACCACGCGTTATGCATCACCGAGCGCCCCGGGCTGGCCGGTCGGCCTATCTACAAAACGCGAAAGTCATCTATGCGCTCCGAAGTCGCCACAGCGAACGTAGAGCCAATATTCTCTATTTCTAACCGAATTTGTCGTAGTCCCCAGATTCCAGAAACCCCGGTTTTCCCCAGAAACCGAGGTTTATTCCGATTCCGGCCCGAGACTGGCACAAATGAAAGCCATTTGCAAGAGCTCGCACGGGAAAGAGATTGGCCCGCTGCAATCTTGGCGTTGCACTACTCGAATAGGGTAACTGGTTCCGGGGTTTGCCGCTCGTCTGCAACTCGAAAAAGAAAGCCGCTCCGGCTCCATTGGTCCGATGATCGACCGGGGGAGGGAACCGGAGCGGATATGATCCTGGCTCGCCAGGCGTCCGACCATGCGCTAAACCAGGAGCCAACCATGCGTCAGGTTGGATACCTGAATGTACGGATCGGATCGCGGGTTGTCACACGGCTGATCGGCGAAAATCAGCGCACCAGAGCGACTTTCCGCGTGCTTGAACCTGCGGGAGTGACCAGACGCACCAGATACTGGCCCGAGGCTGCGGCGCGACCCGCCAGGTCCCGACCGGTCCAGGTCACCGCGTGCTCACCGGCTGAAAACCGGCGACCAGCCACCTGGGCCACCTTCCGGCCCGTCAGATCGAAAACCTCGATATTGACCGGTCCCGGTGCATCCAGTTCAAAGCTGAAGACGGTTTGGGGATTGGCCGGATTGGGATGCACCGCCAGAGCCGGCCCCCGGTGCAGCATTTCCGCCGTGTCCACCGCCGAAGCGGAGATCGGGCGCGCCAGGGTTGCCAGACCCGCGATCAGGATCCGGGTGCAACCCACGGTGAAGTCCTCGCTCAGGAACTGAGGCAGGTCGGTCGTCGAGTGATAATGCTCGTTGAAGTCGGGATCGCCCCAATCCCATGACTCCTCATGATTCAAGGCGGCGTATCCCTGCTGCCAGAAACTGTAGTGGTCTCCCCACCAGGCACCATCGTCCACGTGCAGGATGTAGGGCATGTCGGTGTAGGTGTCGGCGGCGTCGGTGACAATCTCGGCCAACCACTGGGAAGCGACGTTGGTCTCGATCTCCAGATCGAAGGGAACCCCCGGCGTCCACCAGCCGATCATGTCGAAGTTCAACGCCCCGACGATGGGCATGTCGTTGTCCCGGGCCGCGATGGCCCATTTGCGACTGCCTCGCAATCCCTGCTCCTCACCGGCGAAGAGCACGTACTTGATGGTGTACTCGAACTGGCGATCCGCAAACAAACTGGCAGCCAGCAGCACGCCCGCCGTCCCGCTGGCATTGTCGTCGGCTCCGGGCGCCAGCACGTAGGGATTCTCTGACGTGGCATCGTAGTGAGCACAGACGACGAATACCGAATCGGGATGCACGGTTCCCATCTGCGTGGCCACGACATTGCGCATGGGGTGGTCGTTGTGGGTGAAATAATGGAACTCGACCTCCAGGCCCAGGTCGTCCAGGCGCGTGGCGATGCCGTCGGCTGCGATGTCGCATTCGGTGGCGTAGCTGTACCGGGTCTGGAAGTCCACCAACCACTGGATGCGTTCCATCATGCCGCTCCAGGTGACCTGGTCCACCAGATCCTGGACCGCAGGGTCGGCGATGCGACCGTTCTTATCGCCAGCATTCACCGGCGGCGGCGCGACCGGATCCCGCCAACCCTGCCCCGCCTCCTGAACTGCCAACTGGACCTGCTGCCTGGCCAGAGACTCCACCAGTTCCACCGGACCGGACACCACATACTGGTTGTCTAGCCGGGCATGGATCGTGATGCCTGCAGGAATCTCCAGTTCATCGGTTCCACGAACCAGATAGTAGGTCGCCGGCAGCTCAGCACGAGTCAAGCCGAAGGGCTGCAGGACGGGATCGGTATCGACAGCGCCGGTCACCGAGTTCGGTGCGGCGAAGAAAAAGACAACAGTCAACAGAGCGGTGCTCAGAACCAGAAAACGCATCAGCGAGGTCCTCTCGGGTCGGGGTCCGAAAATCTGATCATCATTATAACAATCAAATGACTGAAAAGGGGTTGTCACCGGGAATATCGCAAAAATAGTAGGGTTTTCACGATTTTGGGATCGTACTTCCCGCGGCCGGAGTCAGTACCAATACACGCTCAACGTTCTCGATCAAACCGTGTATACTCTCCCGCCGAGACCCGCCATTCTCGGCACCACCCCGGCTTCCGCCGCAAAGGATGATCATGAGAATCTGCTTCACCACCCTATTCGTGTTGTTTGCAGTGGCCGGACCCGTCCTGGCCTGCACCAACTTCATCGCCAGTCCTGGTGCCACTGCAGACGGCTCGGTCATCGTCACCTACACCTGCGACGGTGAATTCCACCCCCACCTGCGCCGGATTCCCGCTCAGGACCACGAGCCGGGTGCCATGCAGGAGATCCGGCACTGGGATGGGGAATTGCAGGGCAAGATCCCCTACCCGCCCCACACCTACGCAGTGGTGAACCTGATGAACGAGCTTCAGGTCACCATCGCCGAGACCACCACCGGCGGACGCGACGAGCTGGTCAACCCCGACGGCATGCTGCACTACTGGCAGCTCATGCGCCTGACCCTGCAGCGGGCGCGAACTGCCCGCGAAGCCGTGGAGATCATGGGGCAACTGGTCGACGAGTACGGCTACCGCAGCACCGGCGAGTCCTTCTGCATCGGCGACCCGAACGAGGCGTGGATCATGGAGATGGTCGGACCCGGACCCGACGGTCAGGGCGCCCACTGGGTGGCCTTGCGGGTTCCTGACGGACACGTGGCCGCATTCGCCAACCTGGGTCGAATCGGCACCTTCCCCACCGACGACCCCGACAACTGCCAGTACTCCGCAGGCATGAGCGAGTTCGCCGCCAGTCACGGTTGGTACGACGCCGACAAGGGAAAGCCCTTCAACTGGCGCCTGGCCTTTCATCCGGCCACGTCCCAGCAGAGACGCTACACCGCAACCCGGGTCTGGAGCTTGTTCCGACGCTGCGCCCCGTCCCGGGATTTTTCCAGTGACTACCACCGTGGCGTCAAGGGCGCCGACCCCTATCCTCTGTGGATCGAGCCCGAGCAGAAGCTCACCGTCGCCGATGTGTTCGACCTGATGCGCGATCACTACGAAGGCACGGACATGGACATGACCCAGGGGGTGGATGCCGGCCCCTTTGGCCACCCCTATCGCTGGCGGCCCATGGGCTGGGAAGTGGACGAGCTGCGCTACACCTGGGAACGCCCCATCTCCACCCAGCAGACAGGGTTCTCGATGGTGACCCAGTCGCGATCGTGGCTCCCAAACGCCGTCGGCGGACTGACCTGGTATGGGCTGGATGACACCTGGTTCACCTGCTACGTGCCCCTGTACTGCGGGATCGAGAGCATCCCCGAATCCTATGCCCGGGGTAGCCTGGGCGAGTTTAGCTGGGACTCGGCCTGGTGGGTATTCAACTTCGTGTCCAACTATGCGGGGCTGAGGTACTCGGATATGATCCAGGACATCCAGCTGGTGCAGGCCGAACTCGAAGGCCGCCTGCTCGATCTCCAACCGGCAGTCGAACGCACCGCCAGCGAGCTGGCCGAATCGGATCCGGAGTTGATGCGACTCTACCTCACCGACTATTCCATCCAGCACGCCGAGAGCGTCGTGGACAAATGGCGAGACCTGGGTCACTACCTCCTTACGAAGTACAATGACGGGTACGTCAAGGACGAGAATGGTCGGCCGCAGGAAAAGGGCTACACTCAGGATTGGTTGCGCGCCGTCCTGAAACAGCGGCGAGACCAGTACCGGCTTCCGGACCAGGATGAGAAGCAGAGCGAGTTCTACGAATACTAGACTCACGCAGCCCGGGTTGCCGTTCCAGACCCTTTTCCGGCGACCCGGGCGTTTTTTATTGAAAAATATGTGAAGGATTCTTCGCCTGCCGCGTCTACAGGCATGGACAGACGGAGACCACAACGGATCTCCGCCGGACTCCCGAACCGGAGCGCGACATGAGCGGACCCTCCCGTCAGGAACAGGCCTTCGTCGAACTGGTGGATCGGTATCTGGACCGTGTATTTCGCTATCTGCGCAACCTGACTCGCGATGACGAGAGGGCTCGCGAGCTCTCCCACGAGACGTTTATCCGGCTCAAAGCCGGCCTCGCGTCCCGGGGATCCCTGAGCGAAGCCTATGTCTTCACCGCTGCCCGCAACACCGCTCTTTCAGCCTGGCGCCGGCACCAGAGCGAGTCGCGAAAGCAGGAAGAACTGGAGCAGCAGGAGCCCCGGGGAGGCCGTTCGACGTCGGAGTTCGACGGAGCCGTGCCGTCTGTCACGCTGGAACGCAAGGAACTGCGCCAGGCTCTGGAGCACGCCCTCGGTGTGCTGCCGGAGGACCAGCGATCGGTTTTCCTGCTCTCGGAGGTCGAGGGGCTGAAGTACGAGGAGATCGGCCGCATCATGGACGTCTCCTCCGGCACCGTCGCCTCCCGCAAACACCACGCCATCCGCGCCCTGCGGCGCGAACTGGAAAGGACGGGCCATGCATTGCCCTGAATTCCGCGACCAGTTGCGCAATCTGCTCGACGGCGACGTCGATAGCCGTACCCGCAAACAGCTGGGCCTGCACATGGCCGGCTGCGAAGACTGCGCCCGGCTGGCCGACGACGACACCTTCTGGGACGAGGCGGTGCGCTCGTTGCTGGATCGCGAGGCGCCGGCGGATCTGCGGGCCGCCATCCTGGGCGAGGAACATCAGCAGCAGGCCTCCGGCAAGTCGGGTTACGGCTTCCGCAACCAGTTGCGCATCATCTGGTGGGCCGCCCGCAGGGACCACACACCCAGACTGTGGCTGGAATCGGCGGCCTTGATGGCGGCGGTCCTGTTGGTGGTGCACCTGTGGACCGGCCGCGGTGACACTCCGGAAACGCCACCGTTTGCGACACCGGGCCCGGTGGTCCAGCTGGATGGCTCCGGATCTCTCGAACTCGACTCACCGCTCGAAGCGGGTCACTTGAAGTTGAACGGACCATTGCTCTGAGGAGGTTCCGTCATGAATACAGCGATCATTCTACTGACTGTCCTGTTGACTGCGATCACAGCCGAGCCGGCGGGATCGGCTCCCGCGACCGAGCCGGTCACGGTTCAGCTCTCGGGTATCGATCACCCGCTGGTCGGACATCTGCGCCAGATCAACGATTCGCGCTTCCTGCTCCAGGGCGAGAAGCAGTACTACGAATTCTCGGGTGACCAGATCCTCACCGTGGACGGCAGGGACGAGGTTCCCGACTCGGTGCGCGGCACGGGGCGGCTGATTGCCTCGAGCTTTTACGAGAAGATTCTGCCCGGCGGCGATGTGGAGGTGTGGTCGCGCAACGACGTGGTCAACGATACGCCGCGTATGCTCACGAGCACCAGCTGGGGGGTGGCCGACTGGGAGCTGGAACAGACCCAGGAGAAGGAGATCTACGACGCCTACGGCAACCGGCTGAACCTGCAGGTGGTACCCGGCGTGGATGGCAAGCACCAGGCAGTGGTCGAGTTTCTGGTGCCGGTGGCTCCCACCGAGACCATGGGCCTGGTGGTCAAGACCCTGAAACGGGGCGCATCGGCGATAGACGGCGATACCTGGCGATACACCTTCAACGTGGACTTCAGTGAGGACCGCACGTTCCTGCGCAAGATCGAACTACCGAACGGCGCGACGATACGGGCCACCTACGCCGGATGTCGTTCCCTGGTACACGGGGGCAAGGTGTTCCTGCTCTCCCAGCGCTACTATCCGGCCAATACGGTCGATCCGCTGACCATCGAGTACACGTTGCCCTAGGCCCGATCAATCCGCTTCCAGGCCGGAAGTCCGTCACCCGGGCTTCCGGCTCGAATCCTCCTCGAAATTATCGCTCATGGTCCCGGGCAAGCATCCGCTATACTTCGCACCCGATGCTCCGACTCCATCAGACAGGGGGATGTCTCATGCTTCGCCGCAATACCGGCCTCCGGGCCGCAGTTCTGTTCGTCGCGATGATCACCTTGATCCTGGGGATCCTGACCGGCTGCTACTCCGAAGAGAAGAGCGCCCTGCCACCCGAGTTGCTGGCCCTGTTGCCCGATGCTCCGTTGGTACTGGCCGTGAAATCCTCGTTGCAGGAGGCGATCGACGCCACCAGCGGGCCCCAGGCTGTCATTCCCTGGGAGAACGAGCAGACCGGCGAGTCCGGTCTGTTGCAGATGATGGAGGAGATCGTACCGGGCATGAGCGAACTGATCGATCGCGATCTGCCCCTGGCTGTGACTGTCGGCATGCCGGCGGTCATCACCAATCAAGGACCACCGATCACCGTGATCATTCCGCTGGCCGCTGGCCAGGAAGTGAATGAAGCCTTCCTGGAAGGCACGGAGTTCGCGACTGTGCTGCGCAAGGGCAACTATGCCGCGCTGTCCACCGAGCCCGCCTACACCCCGGCAGACTCGATCCCCGAGCTGGCCGTGGCCCTACCCGCAGCCCATACCGTCGTGCGCTTCGACCTGGCCGGCGCCATCGACAACTACCGGGGCATGGCGGAGATGGGACTGATGGCCATGACCATGGCGGCCATGGACACAACCGACGCGGCGGGCGGAAGCTCCATGTCCCCGGAGGAGGCCCAGGCCATGGCCAATGTGGCCCGGTCGCTGATGGACTCGGCCGACAGACTGGAGCTGGCAGTACACCTGGCCGGACAGGAAGTGGCGCTGGATCTGGGCTTCCGGGTCAAAGAGGGCAGCCCCCTGCAACCGGGGCCCCAACCGGACTTCGACATGGCCCTGGAGCTGACGCGCCTGTTGCCGCCGGGCGAGGACTTTCTCCAGCTCAACGCCCTGGACTACAGCAGGCAGATGGCGATCTTCCGGGACTTCTACACCCTGAGCCTGAGCAATGTGGACGAGTCGCTACCCGGGCTGGGCGAGGGCTATCGCCAGTGGTACGAGCAATACCTCGACTCCATGGATCTGTTCTACCAGCCCAACGCTTCGAACGTCGCCTTCACCGACGATGGGATCCAGCTGCACACGGTGATGAAGTGTGACGATGCCGCCGATGCCCAGGCCCGGGTCGAAGCGCTCATGCTCGGCTATTCGGAACTGGAACTGGGGGTCTCGATGATCCGGGGAGAACCCGTGGATCTGGCTGGCGTACAAGTCCAATCCTTCACCGTGGATCTGGACCTCGAGCGTTTCCAGGAGACCATGGGCGACGGACCTCAACCCCCGGGCATGCCGGGCATGCAGGCCCAGCAACTGACCGCTTTCATGCGCAAGGTCGTGCCGGGGTTCTACCTGTGCAACGTCGGCAACCACTTGATCTACAGCGCCGATCCAAATCTGGACAATCTGACGGCGATGATCCGCGCCGCCGAGGGCTCCGGAGGCTCGGTGGATCCACGGGCCCGCGACGCGGCGAAGGCCGCCGGACCCGGCTGCCAGCAGGTCACCGCCGGAGATTTGCGGGCGATCGTGACCTGGGCCATCGAGCTGGCAGAAGAGTTCGAGATGACCGATGAGGACATCGTGTGGCCCGAGGGCGCCCCGGTGCCGTTCACCCAGTCCACGGCCATCGACGGCGTTGATACCGTGGTCCGGATGGAGACCAACGCCGGCGGCATGCAGGCCTTCATCAAGCAGCTCATGGAGATGGATTGAGGCGAGCCGACATCCGCTGGGCATGATTATCGTATTGAAACTGCCCCCGATCCCTTCAGGCTCGGGGGCAGTTATTTCAAGAACCTGTTTTGTCGGCGAGGCTAGATCTCGCGTACCTGCCAGTTGCGGTCCACCCACAGGCCGATCACCGGTAACCCCGCGAATCGATCCTTGACCCAGAGCACCGCCGCCCGCGTGTGCTCGGCTTGCTGCCGCTCGCTCGCGGGATTGGCTGCGCAGTCGTAGTGTCCGACCACGGCAATGCCCACGGATTTATGGCGGCGGATGGAGATGTCCACGCGGTCGTTGATGGAGGAAATCCGAGCGTCGTCCACCTGCAGGGCCAGGACGTGATTGATCCCGGCCTCCGTGACCAGGTCCACGTACTTCACGCCGAAGCGCTGTTGCAGGTACTTGATCACCGGCAGCTGCACGCGGCCGTCAATACAGGTGATGGCGGTACAGAAACTCATTGTTGTCGCGCCGCTGGCTTGGTGTTCAGGTCAACGGAGTTCATTCTCCGTGGCACTCGCTGCAACTGGTGAACTTCCATTCCTCGTCGATGTCCTCGGGG
>Ga0070729_10007079_pt1 | contig 10876 bp, 8 predicted proteins | sample tdDd472_FD_66725 | JGI IMG/M metagenome (GOLD analysis project Ga0070729, IMG submission 66725) | Marine sediment microbial communities from the Atlantic coast under amendment with organic carbon and nitrate - tdDd47.2 | ecosystem: Environmental > Aquatic > Marine > Coastal > Sediment | place...
AGCCGAAGGCTGAGGGGAACCCATGAGCGACGACGGTCTGGACCTGCAGGTCACCGGGCTTGCCGCCGGGCTCGCCGAGTCGATTGCGCCCCAACTTCGCCTCGCTGTCGCCGCACTGGATCTGGGCTCGCTGTTGACCGGGGTCACCGTCTGTGCCGACGATCTGCCGGGAAGTGATGACGCCTGGTTGCGGTTTAGCCGTAGAGGCGGCGACCTGCTCCGGTTGCTTCTGTATTGCCGAGCAGAGAGTTTTTGCCAAATGACCCCTGACAGCGCCGCGACCTTTCCGCCCCGGGAAGTATGGGAGCAGGCCGCAGCACCCAGTGACCAGATTCCCCTCGGAAGCGAAGATTTCTCCAGGGAGCGATCCGACGCCTTCCTGCACCATCACCTGTTGCTCGGTCGAGACCTCTTGCGCGGCGAGTTGGAGCCTGCGAGCGTGCCGGTGGGACAGCTGGAGGCGTTCTCTGCTTCCTGGGCGACGGTTGTGGATGGCCGCCTCGGCCGGGCGGGATTACCCGGATACTCGCTGACCGAACGGCGGGCGCGTTTCAGCCGTCTGTTCTCGGCCGCCGGCGTTCTGATGCCCGACCACTGGCAGATCTTTCAAGCCCTGTGGGACGGCGCACTGTCCACCCAGAAGGACGTGGTGGGAGTATTGCGACAGCTGCCCCGCCTCTGATTCGTCGACGGGAAGGCGGGACAACCCTCCGGGAACCGCGTGATTCCCCGGTCCAGATGCCCAAGGTGCCGGTCCCGATGGGGATAGGCGCTCTTCGGATGGGAATGCATTTGCTTTTTAGGCCATGATGCCCCAATTTCATGGGGTTGCAGGGAACTGTTGACTGCCGTCAGATCCGGACCTAAGCTAGCTTTTCGGTGATCCGGGTCTTCTGATTCGCTGCTTTGCGTCCCACCGGCAAGTCAGTGACAATACCTTTGTAGGAGGTTGGTTCATGTTCGGTGTTTCTTCCATGCGTCGTTGGGTTTCCTTCGTGCTGCTCGGTCTGTTGACCGTGTCGCTCTACGGCCTGGTGGGCTGTGGTGAGAAGGAAGAGGTCGATCCCTACGTCTACGACTCCATGCGGCGGATCATGGAGGGGGACACGCTGAGCATCGGCTTCCTGTTCGAGATCGATGCGCCCGAGTTCGACTATGTCAAGGGTGACGTCGCCATCGTGCGGAATGGCAATCTGCTCAACTTCCTGGTCGCCACAGACCTCGAGCAGAACTACCGCAACCTGAACGGTGCCATGCTGGGTGTGCGCAAGGCCTTCACGCCGCAGCCCACTCATCTGATTGTCCAGCGGATCAAGCGCGGCGGCGTTATCGAGGCCGACAGCCTGGCTGCGCCTACGGGCTACATCCTGCCTCGATTGCTGAGGGCCGGAGCTGTGGATCTGGAGCTGCCGGGCGCTCCGTTGCCTGCCGTCGGCTGGAAGCGGGCCGCGATGGATGAGGCCACGGGCATCTACCTTCCCGAGGAGGAGGGGGATGCACTCAAGACGATCCAGAGCGCATTTGCGACCTTCAGTTACCGTCCCCGCCATGACTTGGCTGAGGAGACGGCTCTGAATCCCGGTGCCGAGGATTACGCCTGGTACGCCATCGGCGACGAGTGTTCCCTGGAGATCCTGGAACTGACTCCGGGCGCCGAATGGATGCTGCACATGATGCTGGAGAAGGACCTGCCCCTGGTTGGTGCCTTCACGGTTTTGAGCCTCGAGACCGAATACAAGTTGCGCAAGATCGAGCACGAGGGCCTGGGCCATGTGGTTGGCGCCATGAAGGTCAACTGGTTCAAGTTCGGCAACACCTTCGTTGAGGCCTCGGTGGAGGAGTAATCCTCTCCGACGATCCGCAACGGGTCTGTATGAAAAGCGCGGGTTCCCCAGGGGAAACCCGCGCTTTTCTATTTCAACGACGCACCCTGGAACGAACCTAGGCCAGGACCTCTTGCAGTCTGGCATCGCGCAGCACTGCCTTGGCCGATACCTTGGTCTTCTTCTCCAGGCTACTGGTCTTGAACTTGTTGGCCACGACGCCGACCATCACTCCGTGCTTGCCTTCGAATAGCAGTTCGGTCGCGTAATGGCCCAGTCGAGACGCCAGTATCCGATCGTAACCTGACGGTGCGCCGCCTCGCTGGACGTGACCCAGGACGACCATGCGCACGTCCCGTTTCAGGCGTTCCTTGATTTCGAAAGTCACGTAGGATGCCTTGCCCGCACCCTCGGCAACCACTATCAACGCATGCTTCTTGCCTCGGTCATAGCCGGCGGTTATCCGGCTGCAGACGTCATCCAGTTTGAAAGGGATCTCAGGCAGCAGCACCTCTTCGGCACCGCAGGCGATGGCCGTCTGGGCAGCCAGCAAGCCGTATTCCCGACCCATGACCTCGATGACGAAAATGCGCCCATGACTGGTGGCCGTGTCGCGGATCTTGTCCACGGCATCGATGGCAATATTCAGCGCAGTGTCGAACCCGATGGAGATGTCGGTGCCGGGGATGTCGTTGTCGATGGTCGCCGGTACGCCGACAACCGGCAGACCGAACTCCCGGGTCAGTTTGGTTGCTCCGCGAAAACTGCCGTCGCCTCCGATGACGATCATGCCGTCCAGCTTCAGTTTTTTCAGGGTCTTGCCGATGGGGGCGGTGCCCTCTTCGGTCGCGAACTCGGGATACCGAAAGGTGCGCAGGATCGTGCCGCCCCGCTGCAGGATTCCGCTGACCGACCCGGCAGTCATCGTTTCGTAGGACCCTTCGGCCAGGCCCCGCCAGCCCCGCTTGATGCCAATGACTTCGGCACTGTTCTGCCACGCCGTGCGGACCACCGCGCGCAGGGCGGGATTCATGCCGGCAGCGTCGCCGCCGCCAGTCAGTACTCCGATGCGTTTCATGTCTCTCCTTCCGGCTCTCGGCCGGGATCTCCAGCGCCGCGGCGTTCGCTGCGCCGCAAGTGCCATTGCCTGATCTTTTCCATCCGTTGGGCCAGCTCTTCCTCGAAACCGCGTCGTCCGGGTCGATAGAACTCGGTCTTCTGCAGGCTTTCCGGGAGACAGCTCATCTCACCGAGGCCCTCGTTGGTATCGTGAGCATAGACGTAACCACTGCCGTAGCCCAGCCCTTTCATCAGGCGGGTGGGCGCGTTGCGCAGGTGCAGAGGCACCGGAGGATTATGGCCCCGGGCTACCTCGGCGGCGGTGGCCTTGTAGGCCGTGTACAAGGCATTGCTCTTGGGACACAAGGCCAGGTATACCACAGCCTGGGCCAGGGCCAGCTTGCCCTCGGGTAGGCCGATGAAATGGACCGCATCCCGGGCCGCCAGGGTCTGGGGCAGGGCCTGGGGATCGGCCAGGCCCACGTCCTCGCTGGCGAAACGTACCAGACGACGCGCGATGTACAGCGGGTCCTCACCACCTTCAAGCATTCGGCTCAGCCAGTACAAGGCGGCCTGGACGTCGCTGTTGCGCAGACTCTTGTGCAGGGCGCTGATGATGTTGAAGTGTTCCTCGCCACTTTTGTCGAAACGGGCGGCGCGAGTCTGTATGATCTCGGCCAGAACGTCCGCGTCGATGGAAGGGCTCACCTCGGCCTCGGGCTCGTCCAGTCCCGCACGTACAGCAGCGACCACGGTCTCGAGCAATCCCAATGCGGCCCGGGCGTCACCCTCACTCATCTCCGCCAGCAGGTCCAGGGCGTCGCCGGTCAGGCTGATGTCGCCGACGTCCAAACCGTCGGGATGGGTCAGTGCCCGTTCCAGCAGCACCCGTACGTGGGCCGGTGCGAGGGGCTCGAGTACGAACAACCGCGTTCGAGAGATGAGGGCGCTGTTCACCTCGAAGCTGGGGTTCTCGGTGGTGGCACCGATGAGGGTGACGTCGCCACGTTCCACCCAGGGCAGCAGGGCATCCTGCTGGGCCTTGTTGAAACGGTGGATCTCGTCGAGGAAAAGGATGGTGCGCTGACCGGTGACCTGGCGCAGCTTGCGGGCTTCAGCCATGACCTCTTTGAGCACCTTTGAGCCGACGGCTACGGCGCTGTACTCCAAGAAACGAGCTCGAGTATGGCGGGCGACCAGTCTGGCCAGGGTCGTCTTGCCGCAACCGGGCGGCCCCCAGAGCAGCAACGACGGCAGGGAATCTCCGGTCAACAGCAGACGCAAGGGCCCGCGCCGGCCCAGCAACTCCTCCTGCCCGACCACTTCGTCCAGGCTCGCCGGCCGCATGCGGTCAGCCAGGGGCGGTGCCACGTCTGCGTCGCCACCGGTGATCGGTGCCGGGCCCGTACCGTCGGAATCGGAATCGCCGGATGTAAATAAGTCTCTGCTCATGCAGGACATTCTAACCGCCTTGCGCCATGGGGCAAGCGGCAAGGCGCAGAATGCGGGAAGCGGTGAACCGGATCGCTGCGTTCGCTGGCCACACTCGAGATCGCGAGTCGGTTGACGTGATCGGGGCCGGAGAGCTACCCTTACCCTCTCTTTCAACTGAGGAGTATTGCATGGCTCGAGCCATTCTCATCGTACTCGACGGACTCGGCGTGGGGGGAGCCCCAGACGCCGCAGCCTATGGCGACGTCGGTAGCGACACTCTGGCCAACATGGCCCGCGAGGTCGGTGGCCTGAACGTCCCGAATCTGCAGGGCCTGGGTTTGGGCAACCTGCACTCCATCGCCGGCGTTCAGCCGGTGGAATCTCCCGGCGCCGCTTTCGGCAAACTGCAGGAAGTCTCGGCGGGCAAGGATTCGACTACCGGCCACTGGGAGTTGATGGGGCTCGAGATCCCCACACCCTTTCCCACCTATCCCGCAGGGTTCCCCACCAGTGTGCTGGACGAGTTCACCCGCCTTACCGGCTACGGCGTCCTGGGCAACAAGGCGGCCAGTGGCACCGCCATCATCGAGGAACTGGGTGATGAGCATCTGGCCACGGGCAAGCTGATTGTCTATACGTCGGCCGACAGCGTCTTCCAGATCGCCGCCCATGACCAGGTCTGTCCCTTGCCCGAACTGTACCGTGTGTGCGAGATCGCCCGAGAAATGCTGGTTGAACCGCACCGCGTCAGTCGGGTCATTGCTCGCCCCTTCACCGGCCCCAGTGGAGGATACGTTCGGACAGCCGACCGCCACGACTATTCCGTGGAGCCTCCCGAGGGTCTGATCCTGCCCCTGCTGCAGGAAGCCGGCATCAAGGTCCTGTCCATCGGCAAGATCTACGATCTGTACGCCGGGATCGGCATCGACGAAACGTTTGTTTCCAAGAGCAACGAGGAGGGGATGGCGCGCCTCGCCGAATTGTACGAGACGGCTCCCGACCCCGGCTTGATCCTATTGAATCTCGTGGACTTCGACATGTTGTGGGGGCATCGGAACGACCCCCGGGGTATGCAGCGGGGGCTCGAGGAATTCGATCGCTGGCTCGGCCCGTTCCTGAAGACCCTGCGCGAAGGCGACCTGCTGTTGATGACGGCGGATCACGGCAACGATCCGACAACACCCAGCACGGACCACTCCCGCGAGCAGGTTCCTGTTCTGGCCTATCTGTCCGGCTGTTCCGGAGGTGCCGACCTGGGAGTTCGCGAGGGTTTCATGGACGTTGCTGCGACCCTGGTCGACCATTTCGGCCTGCCTGCAACGCGGAAAGGTCACAGTTTTCTGAACCATTTTACCGGGAGTACCTCATCGTGAACGAAGAACACCGCTTGCTGGTTGCGGCCGCCTGCGAGGCCCGTCTGAACAGCTATTCACCGTACTCCGGATTCCGAGTAGGGGCGGCCCTACTGGGCCGTTCGGGAACCGTGCATCGGGGTACCAACGTGGAAAACGCCAGCTTCGGTCTGTCCAATTGTGCCGAACGCACTGCCGTGTTCTCCGCGGTGGCCGGAGGCGAGAGGGATTTCACGGCCATAGCGATCTGTGCCGACGGTGTCGAGCCGACACCCCCTTGCGGCGCCTGTCGCCAGGTCCTGCTGGAGTTCGGACCCGAAATGACAGTCCTGCTTGCGGGAGAGAACGGGCCCGATGGCCCGGTCCACCAGACCACTGCCCTCGATTTGATGCCACGGGCGTTTCTTTCTTTTCGCCCCGATGAGAAAGGCGAGTCACGATGAATGTCCTGGAGATCATCGAAACCAAGAAGCAGGGTGGTACACTGAGCGACGATCAGATCGAGTTCATCGTCGAGGGATTCACCGCCGATCGGGTTCCTGCCTACCAGATGTCGGCGTTTCTCATGGCAGTCTGGTTTCGGGGGATGTCTGCCCAGGAGATCGCCACCCTGACCGGCGCCATGCTCCGGTCGGGTGAGCAACTGGATGCGGGGCATCTGTCGGGGCCCTCGGCCGACAAGCACTCCACCGGCGGTGTCGGTGACAAGGTCAGTCTGCTGCTGGCGCCCCTGGCGGCCGCCTGTGGTCTGAAGGTGCCCATGCTTTCGGGTCGTGGTCTGGGTCACACCGGAGGGACCCTGGACAAGTTGGAAGCCATCCCCGGCTACCGGATCCACATGGACAACGACGAGTTCCTGCGTCTGACCGCGGAGGTGGGCTGCGCCATCATCGGGCAGAGCGGATCCATCGCCCCGGCCGATGGCCGGATCTACGCCCTGCGAGATGTGTCGGCCACCGTGGATTGCGTGCCCCTGATCACGGCATCGATCATGTCCAAAAAACTGGCCGCCGGGCCGGAGACCATCGTCATCGATCTGAAGACCGGTTCGGGAGCCTTCATGAACGACCTGGAGCGGGCGCGTTCGTTGGCCAAGGCCCTGGTGGCGGTGGGGCGCTCGTACGGCCGGCGCATGTCGGTGGTTTTCTCGGACATGGATCAGCCGCTGGGCGTCGCCATTGGTCATGCCAACGAGACGATCGAGGCCCTGACGGCTCTGCGACCTGAAAACCGACTGGCGGCCCCGCGGGATCTTGTCGAGTTGACCGAGGAACTGGTGGCCGACATGGTGCGAGTGGCAGGAGTGTGTCCGGGCCGCGAGCGTGCCCTCGCTCGGGTTCGTGACGTCTGGGACTCGGGGGCGGCCTTCGCTGTACTTCTGCAGTGGATCGGCGCCCAGAACGGCAGTCTGGATGTGGATCGAGAGGATTTCGGCCTGGCAGTCGCTCCACTGGCTCTGGAGTTGTCCGCCCCCCGGGACGGCTGGCTGGCCCAGGTGGATTGCCGCCAGGTCGGCCTGGCCTTGGCGGACATGGGAGGCGCCCGCCGCAAGGTCGAGGATCCCCTGGACCTAACCTGCGGCATCGATTTCTTGCCCGCGGTGGGTGATCGAGTGAGTCGCGGCGACGTACTGGCGCGGATTCAGTGTGAGCGACCCGAGGAAGCCAAGCTGGCTGCTGACCGCGTCCTGGCTGCGCTGACTTTCAGTGCGGAATCCGTTCCGGCCCGTGCGCTGATTCTCGACCGGCTGGAATAGCGTGATCGAGACCGAGACCGCGACGAACCGCTGGCCGGCAGGCTAGAATTCGTCGTCGCTGCGATCGAGGGTTTCGAAGCCCTTGTCCACACCCTGAAAGTCGTGTAGCTCGCCGCCGTGCAGGTCGCAGATGCCCTGGGGGTAGGAGTCCGGCAGGTAGACCTCGGTGGAGATGGAATCGCAGCCGCTGGTGGCCAGCATCCCTGAATCGAGACAGACCGTTTCTTCGATGATGCCCGGAGGACGTACGAAAGGTTCGTCACCCTTCTGATTGGTGGCCTGGCCCATGAACTTGGCCCAGATCGGCAACGCCATGCGCGACCCCGTGGCGCCTCGTCCCATGGGGACAGCCTGATCGAATCCGACCCATACTCCTCCGCAGAAGCTGGGAGTGAAGCCACAAAACCAGGCGTTGGTGCTCTCGTTGGTGGTACCCGTCTTGCCCGCGCCGGTCCGGGTGAATCCGGTCCAACTGGCCCGGCGTCCTGTCCCTTCCTTCAGGGTCGTCTGCAGCAGATTGGTCATCATGTAGGCTTCAGCCGGATCCAGCGCTTCCCGCTGGCGGATCCGGGTCTCATACAGGACCTCGCCATCGGCGCTTTCGACCCGGGTGATCATGTGCTGCTGCACGTACACGCCGTGATTGGCGAAGGCGCTGTAGGCGGCAACCACTTCCTTCAATGTGACCTCACCGGCTCCCAGGAACAGAGCGGGCACCCGGGGCAGGGGAGTCATGAAGCCCAGTTTCTCGACGTTGGCCAGAACCGGATTCAAGCCGAAGTCCAAGAAGAGCTTAGCCGTGGGTGTGTTGACCGACCGACTCAGAGCGAAGCGCAGGGTCATCGGACCCCGGAAGCGGCCTCCGAAGTTTTTGGGTCGCCAGAGGCTCACCCCGGTGTCCAGGACGAAGGGCGTGTCCATCAGGATGCTGCTGGTGGTGTAGCCGTTCTGCAATGCCGTCAGGTATACGAAGGGCTTGAATATGGAGCCGGGTTGACGGTTGGCCTGGGTGGCCAGATTCCACTTGTTGTCCTCGAATGAGCGTCCGCCGACCAGGCCCAGAATGGCGCCGGTGCGCACGTCTTCCAGCAGGGCTGCTCCCTGCAGGTATTCGATCTTCTCGGGACGCTCTCCCGCGACCACCAGGCTGTCGTAGATCGCGCGGGTCATCGGATACTCACGGGCGACCTCTTCTGCCGCCAGGTGGCCTTCCAGGGCCTCTTCCATGTATACCTGATAGTCCGGCACCAGGGTGGTCCAGACCCGCAATCCGTCCCGGTAGAGTTTCTCGGCGCCGTAATCTCTTTCGAGGATCTTGCGAACTTCTTCCACGAAATAAGCCGCGAATCCCGCCGAGACGACGGCCTCGGTGGCATCGGTGACGGGATGGACTTCGGTGGCGCCGATGGTCTCGGCCTCAGGGCGACTCAGATACCCGGCCTGGATCATCGTCTCCAGCACCGTCGAACGCCGTCGATAGGCCCGATCGAGATGATTCAGGGGGGAGTAGCGCTCGGGCCGCTGGATCATTCCCGCCATCATGGCACACTCGGCAGGTCCCAGATCCCAGACCTCCTTGCCGAAGAAGGTGTGGGCCGCCGCCTGCATGCCGTAGGTCCCCTTGCCCAGGTAAATCTGGTTCATGTACATGGCCAGGATCTCGTCCTTGGTGTAGATCTGCTCGATCTGCACCGCGAGGATCATCTCCTTGAGCTTGCGAGTGACCCGCTTTTCTGGGGTCAGAAACAGATTGCGGGCCAGCTGTTGGGTCAGGGTGCTGGCACCGGGGCTGCGACTGGTGGCCAGATTGATCCAGACCACACTCACGAGGCGGCGCAGGTCGATGCCGTAGTGCTGGTAGAAGCGCCGGTCCTCGATGGAGATCACCGCTTCCTGGAGGTGGCGGGGGATGCGGCTCAGCGGCACGATGGTGCGGTTCTCGGTGTAAAATTCCCGCAATGTGTCACCGTTGGCCGCGAAGATGACCGTCTTGACCGAGGGCTCGATACTCTGCAGGGCATCCAGCGAGGGCAGATCTCGGGAGAGACGATCCAGGCCGACGACCGTACCGGCAAGCGCACCGACAAACAGGATCAGCGCCAGCCACAGCAGACCTTTGACCCACCGCCGGGGAATCGTGATCTCAAAGAAACGGCGCATCGTGCCTCCCTGCGCTCTCTGATTGCCAGGATGGTTCCAACTCCGACCGGAATCCCATTGTCGGCTAACAGTAGGACCGATCGTCGGGAATTCCAACCCCGGACCCCGTCAATTTCGCCCAATCCATATATATGTCGTACCGGCCGCGCCGAGTCGCAGCGGCCTTTACGCGGTTTCAGAACCCCTCCCAAGCAAGGCTCGGGCCGTACCGAAGATGGCTCCTCGCTATGCCCGGCAGGGGAAATCGGCTGGAGTCGACTCGGGATGGTCGCTCTTTCTCGCGGCGGACAACCGAAGCGTGTGTCCATACGGTCACCCTGTCTCGTGTCCGGCAGGGCACGATCTGCCCGAAATCCCGTGTGAACGTCACCGGTCTAGCCCCGCGGGACGGCCATTTGGGGGCTCTCCAGGCCGCAGCTTGGACCCAATGACGATTCAAGGTAGGAGTCGATCCGGCTGGGCAAGGTCTTCCGGTGCCTCGAATCGAGGGTTTGGTGGCCGCATTCCCGACTTGCTAAAAAAAATCGAAAATACGCCTTTTTCTTTTTGACAGTCGAACGAAGTGAGTATAAATTGCGCCCTCGTTGCCCGGGTGATGGCCACTGCGGCCGGCCCGGGTTACTGTTGCCCCGCGAGAAGGTTTAACTCTCTCAGGGACAACGGCTCAAGGATCGAAAAAAGTCGATTTTATGGTTGACACCTTCGACACACTTGAGTATCTTGCTTCTCCCCTGCAAAGGGGACCAGCGGCTAAGACTGGCTGGTAAGGCTCTTTGACAACAGAATAGCGTGCGATGGCCCGAATTAAATGCAATTCCGAGTCTGTCGCGATGGTGGACGGGAAATCTTCGGATTTGCCCGAAACCTCCGATGGGTTCTTGCGAAAAAAAAAGCAGGGAAATTTCCTGTTGTTATAATTGACAACGGAGAGTTTGATCCTGGCTCAGAACGAACACTGGCGGCGTGGATTAGGCATGCAAGTCGAACGAGAAAGCTCCCTTCGGGGAGTGAGTACAGTGGCGAACGGGTGAGTAACGCGTGGGAAACCTGCCCTTTAATGGGGGATAACAGTTCTAACGAACTGCTAATACCGCATACGACCTTCGAAACACATGTTTCGATGGTGAAAGGTGGCCTCTCTATAGAAGCTGCCGTTGAAGGATGGTCCCGCGTCCCATTAGCTAGTTGGTGGGGTAATGGCCTACCAAGGCGACGATGGGTAGCCGGCCTGAGAGGGTGTCCGGCCACACTGGGACTGAGATACGGCCCAGACTCCTACGGGAGGCAGCAGT
>Ga0070729_10007085_pt1 | contig 10871 bp, 9 predicted proteins | sample tdDd472_FD_66725 | JGI IMG/M metagenome (GOLD analysis project Ga0070729, IMG submission 66725) | Marine sediment microbial communities from the Atlantic coast under amendment with organic carbon and nitrate - tdDd47.2 | ecosystem: Environmental > Aquatic > Marine > Coastal > Sediment | place...
AGTCCGCGGTCCGAGGGCGCCACGTCTCGAAGTCCGCGGGGACCGCAGGCGTCCAGAAGTCGACCGCGTCCTGGTAGTGGAAGCGGTAGTGCGCCCGGATCCACAGATCGCCGAGCTCCTGGGTCACCACGCCCCGCGCGGTGTGGGCCCACGCGCCGAAGTCGTCGATGTAGAACCGGTAGTCCGCCGACAAGAAGGTGTGCGACTCCATGATCGCCTGACGGAGCTCGCCGCTGAACGCGTGCCGCGCGCGCGTCCGCGGCAGCAGCTCGGCGATGCGCCCGCCCTGGCCGTAGGGGACGGAGTTGTAGGTCGTCTCGAGCACCCCGAACTGCCCGGTGAAGTTGTAGCCGGCCGAGACGATCGTGGTCGGCGACAGGAGCTGGCTGATCGCGCCGTGGACGCTCGCGGCGACGCGCACGCCCGTGTACTCGCTGCGGTAGTGCCCGGCGGGGCCGATCTCCTGGAAGTTGTCGACCCGCAGCTCGAACCCGGCGGTGAACGTCGCGTTGTCGTCGGCGAAGCTGTGGATGAGCGAGCCGCCGGCGCCGCCGCTGACCCAGTGCTCCTCGAAGTGCGGCCGCAGCCGGATCTGGTAGGTGGTGTGCGGGCCGTCGCGCACCGACGAGAGCACGTCGAGGGTGGCCGCCTCGGTCTCGCGCGACGCCGTGCTCACCGCGTCGAGCGCGTCGGTCGAGGCGGCCGACACGACGTCGACCGGGATCGTCACGCTGTGCACCGCGTCGCGGTCCTGCCGGACGCGGAAGTCGAGCACGTTCTGGAACACCCAGATGGACTCGCGACCGGGCAGCGACGAGTCGACGCCGGCGCGCGACTGGATGCCGCGGCCGTCCTGCTCGTAGAGCCCGAACCGGTACCCGAACCGCTCGAAGGTCCAGTCGTCCGCCTGCGCGCTCGCGAGCGAGCCGGGCAGGACGACGGTCAACAGCAGCGCGAGCGCTACGCGCTCAGTTGCTGCACGCACAGCCACCACCGGCGGTCCGGCCGTTCCCCCCTGCGGCGACCTCGCGGGCCAGGTGCAGCTTGTTGGTCGAGCGATCCTCGAGCGCGGTGCCCCGCGGATCCATCGCGGGGTGGGTCATCGCCTCGCGCTGGTAGCGAGGCACGATCGCGCACCCCGCCGACCCGAAGGCGACGACGGCGAGCAGCATGACGGCGGGCCACTTCACGGCCCCGATGATAGCCGCGCTCGGGCGCGGCGCAGCCCCGCCGCGTGCTATCTTGGGGACGTGGACGGCAGCCAAGCCTCCAAGCGCTCGATCGTCGGGTCGGTCGTCGCCGACCGCTTCCAGGTGGTCCGCAAGCTCGCCGCGGGCGGGATGGGCGTCGTCTACCTGGCCGAGCAGGTCCCGCTCGGCCGCCAGGTGGCGCTGAAGATCCTCGACACCAAGCAGCTCGACGAGGAGCGCGCCAAGAACTTCGGCGAGCGGTTCTTCCTCGAGGCCGCGGCGGTGGCGAAGCTCGTCCACCCCAACACGATCACGATCTACGACTACGGCAAGGCCGACGAGGACACGTACTTCTACGCGATGGAGTACGTCGACGGCGCGTCGATGCGCGACCTCGTGCGCGAGCGCGGGCCGCTGTCGCCGGCCGCCGTCATCCACATCGGGCTGCAGATCTGCGGCTCGCTGCGCGAGGCGCACCGCGTCGGGATGATCCACCGGGACCTCAAGCCCGGGAACATCATGCTCACCGAGCGCCACGACGACCCGCACTTCGCGAAGGTCCTCGACTTCGGCCTCGTGAAGGTGATGGGCGACGGCGAGGTCGACACGTCCGACCTCACCGCGAGCGGGATCCTGCTGGGCTCGCCCCGCTACATGGCGCCCGAGCAAGTCCTGCGCTTCGAAATCGACTCGCGCTGCGACATCTACTCGCTCGGCGGGGTCCTGTACTTCGCGCTGACCGGGCGGCCGCCGTTCACCTACGAGTCGCAGTTCGAGGTCCTGCGCGCGCACTGCGAGGAGCTGCCGCCGACGCTGCAGGAGGCGCTGCCCGGGTGCGAGGCGACCGCGCAGCTCGAGGCGCTCGTGATGAGCCTGCTCGAGAAGGAGCGCGCCGATCGCCCGCAGGACATGACCGCGGTGGCCGAGGCGCTCGTGGTGTGCGCGCGCGAGATCGGCCTCGAGGAGCCGTCGATCAGCGCCGCGGCGCGGATCCCGAGCAACCCGTCGGTCTCGGTGCCGCCGGAGCTGCGCGACGACGCGGCGGTGTCATCCAGCCACGTGCGCGCCGCGTCGCGGTCGATGTCGAGCGCGTCGCAGGCCGCGCCGGTGGCCGCTTCGCACTCGATGCAGGCGAGCGCGGCCGCCCCGTCGAAGGACAAGGGCATGGGCGGCGTAATCTTCGCGGCCCTGGCGCTGATTGCCCTGCTCGCGGCCGGAGCGGGCGTGTTCGCGGCGGTGGCGTTCCTGGTCCCGCACGAGCCGGAGGCGGCCGCGGTCGCCGAGCCGCCCCCCGCGCCCGCGGCGCCCGAGCCGGAGCCGCCGGCCGCGACCGAGCCCGAGGCGCCGGCCACCGGCCGCGTGCAGATCGAGACGGTGCCGCCCGGCGCGCGCGTCCGGCGCGGCGACGTCGACCTCGGTGACGCGCCGTTCACCCTGGAGATCCCCGAGGGCGAGCAGTGGGAGCTGACCGTGAGCCTCGCGGACCACGAGACGCGCACCGTGCTCGCCACCTCCGGCCGCGACGTGCTGCGCGTCCACCTCACCGAGACGGAAGCCGACGAAGAACCGGGCAACGACGACACCGTGCAGGCGCGGCGCCCCACCCCGCAGCGGCCGCCGACCCCGCAGCCGCAGCCGCTGGTCCAGCCGAGCACCCCGACCCCGACCCCGCAGCCCGACCGCTTCGAGAGCCACGGCGACCTGCGTCACCCGTGGGCCCGGTAGCTCATCCGCCCGCGCCGGCCGTCGACGGCTCCATGCAGCTCGAGAACGCGGCTTCGTCGGCCTCGCAGCCCGTGCCGCAGTAGCCGGCCTCGGCCTGGCGCGCGTCACACTGCAGCACTCGCCACAGCTCCGTGCCGCATCCGCGCGCGGCGGCGATGCGCAGTCCGCTGCTGCAGCGCTGGTCGCAGTCGAAGCGCCGGTCGAGGCTGCTGCAGTCGCGCTGGAGGACGTCGCACAGCGAGTAGCAGATGGCCGTGCAGAGCGAGCTGGCGGGGTTGGCGGCGCACGCGTCGGCGTGACAGTCGAAGTACCCCTCCGCCTCGGCCTCGCACAGCGCGTGGGGGTCGCACACGTTGGCGTGCTCGACCGCACAGCCCATCATCGCCGCGTAGGCGTCCCCACAGCCCACCTCCTCGGCGACGGCGTGGCCCCGCACGCAGGTGCGCATGCACGCGGACGCGTCATCGCCGCAGGCGCGCGCCTTGGCGTCGCACGCCTCCTCGCACGACGCGCCGCCGCGGGCAGCGCAGCCCGCGACGGTGGCCAGGATCAGGGTGATGAGCAGCGCGAGCGCACCTCGGCGCCCGCGAACGATGTGAGCTCGTTCGTTCATGAAGTTCCTCCAGGCCCACAGCGTGTCCGGCGCGCCGCGGTCGCGTTACTCGCGCTCGGCGCGCGCTGAAGCTCATGAGATCACGAGGTTATTCAGCGAGGTGCCCGCATGTGTTCACCGCCCGGCGAGGTCACGCGCGGCGCGTCTCGCGCAGGACAGGCGCGCCGGCCCGTCCTTGAGGTAGCCTCGGGGCGTGCGGCTTCTCTTCGCAGCGTGCCTGGCGGTGGCGGCCCTCGCGCCCACGTCGGCGCGCGCTCAGTTCACGTCCAACGCGGCGGACCAGCGCGCGCTCCAGCTCTACGAGCAGGGCGACCAGGCCTACGCGGAGGGCCGGTACGAGGAGGCGGCGAACTCGTTCGTCGCCGCCTATCGGCTCAGCCCGCGGCCGCTGCTGCTGTACAACCTCGCCAACGCCTACGAGCGGCTCGGCCGCTACCAGGAGGCGGTCCAGTCGCTCGAGCAGTACCTGCCGGACGCGCCGATCGACGAGCGCGCGGTGATCGAGACCCGCATCCGGAACCTGCGGACGCGGCTGACCGGCGGCGAGCCGGCGCAGACCGCCGAGACCGCGGGGACCCAGACCGCGCCGGCGCAGACCTCGAGCGGGGGCGGCGGGGGCGGTGACGGGCTGCTGATCGCCGGCATCGTGCTCGCCGCCACCGGCGGGGCGCTCGTCGGAGGCGGCGCGGTGTTCGGGGTGCTCGCGCTCGACGCGCAGTCGAGCTTGCAGGGCAGCGACGGCGCGTGCCGCGAGACCGCGGGCGGGCGCACGCTGTGCACGGACGGATCCGACGGCGCGTTCTCGGACGCCGAGACGTACGCCCTGCTCGCCGACATCGGCCTGATCGGCGGCGGCGTGATCGCCGCGGCGGGCGTGGTGCTCATCCTCATCGGCGCGACGAGCGGCAGCGCGTCGGGCGACGCCGCCTGGCTGCCCGACGTGCGGGTCGGGCCCGACGGAGCGTCGGCCGGCGTGGTCGGGAGGTTCTGAGTGGGGCGGTCGCCGTACGTCGCGCTCGCGCTGATGCTCGCCGGGTGCTCGCTGATGACCCCGTCGCGGGATCGGTGCGACAGCAGCGCCGAGTGCCGCTCCACGTTCGGCGCGGGTTTCTACTGCGCGCCCGACAACGGGCTGTGCGAGAGCTCGCTGTCGCCCATCTGCCCGGAGATCTATCCCGCCACGGCGGCGGACGACCCGGAGGCGATCGTCTTCGGGACGATCTTCGATCGCAGCTCGCCCAACCAGCAGGCGCGGGGGCTCGCTGCCCGGCTCGCGGTCGACGGGCTCAACGAGCGCTCGGGGATCGACGGGCGCCCCGTCGCGCTGCTCGAGTGCGACTCGCGCGAGGGCATGGCCGGGATGGCGGCCGATCGGCTCGTCGAGGTGGGCGTCACGAACCTGATCGGGCCGAGCGCGAGCAGCGACGTGGAGTCGGTGTTCCAGCGGCACCGCGAGGCGGGCATCTTCATCGTCTCGCCCGCCGCCACCGCCGCGACGCTGGCCGACATCGACACCCGCCGCCCCGGCCGGCTGTGGCGCACGGCGCCGCCGGACGACCTGCAGGCGCTCGCGGTCGAGGACGCGCTCCGCGCCGAATCCATCACCACGATCTCGGTCATCGCGAAGCAGAACGACACCTACGCGCAGGGCCTGTCCCTGCGGGTGCGCGACCTCGCCGGCCCCGCCGGGATCACGGTCGTCGAGAGCGTCGCGTACGCCACGCCCGACGACATCGCGTCCGCGGCGACGGACGCGCTCGGCGCGAGCGCGCCGCCCGAGACGGTGATCTTCTTGTCCTCGCAGGTGGCCGAGGCCGCGGCGTTCCTCGACGCCACCGCCTCGATCAGCGGCTACGACGGAGTGAGCATCCTGTTCACCGACGCCGCGGCGAACGGGGACCTGTTCGTCATGACCACCGACGGCGCCGCGCGGTTCGGACAGGTCTTCGCGACGCGACCGTCGGCGCCCGACACGATCGTCACCGAGGAGTTCGACTCCAACTTCGAAGCGGCGTTCGGCGACTCGCCGTTCCCGTTCTCCTTCGCCGCCCACACCTACGACGCGACCGTGCTCGTGCTGCTCGGGGCCGGCTTCTCGCTCGGCGACCGCGGCGAGGTCACCGCCGACGGAATCGCCCAGGGCATCCTGCGCATGTCGAACATCGGCCAGGCCGAGACGCGGCTCGTCGGGACGAGCTTCATCCCCGTGATCGAGCAGATCCGAGCGTCGGGAGACACGGTCAACGTGGTCGGCGCCTCGGGCCCGCTCGACTTCGATCCGACGACCGAAGAGCTCACCAGCGCGACCTACGACCTGCTGTCGATCTCGGGGATGAGCTTCGCGATCGACCGAACGATCACGGTGCCGCCGCCCTGATCGCTGGCCAAGGCGCGCTCCGCGCCACAGATCATCACCGATGGGTCCCGAATGGATCGTGCTCGGCGTCGTGATGGGCCTGCTCGTGAGCGGGGTCGGGGCGGCCGCGGTGCGCGTCGCGACGCAGGGCAACCCGTACCAGGAGCACATGGAGGCGCGCTGGCGGGCGCTCGCCGAGCAGCTCGGCGGCCGGCTCGAGGTGCCGTCGCGAAAGGCGCTCGAGCCCCGGCCGCTGCACCTGATCGCCGAGGTCGACGAGGTCGAGGCGGTGGCGAGCGTGAGCGTCCCCGTCGCCGCGGGCAGCGTGTCGCACACCACGGTGCGCAGCGCGTACGTGCTCGGCATCGGGCCGACGTTCCTGGCGCGGCCGCGGCGGGCCAACGAGGCGCGACAGGCGTCGATGCCGGCCGGGCTGATCTCCAGCCGCGAGCGCGCCGCCGCCAGCGCGTTCGGCCCGCAGGCGCGCGACCTGGTCGACGCGATCGAGCGCCCGCTGACCGTTCGCAGCGAGGACGGGCGCATCGAGCTGATCTGGGACGGCGCCGAGGAGGACGCGACCGTGATCGAGCGGACGCTGCGCCTGGCCGCGGCGCTGGCGCGGCACGGCTCGGACCTGCTCGAGGGGCTGTCGACGATCGACGACGCGACGCTCGAGGCCCAGAGCGCCGAGGGTCCGCGGGTGCGCGTGCGACGCGGCCTGGTCGACGTCCGCTTCCTCGTCGTCTCCGAGGACGACGCGCCGATGTACCTCGCGCGCGTCGACGCGCGGGACGGAACCCCCCAGACCGCGATCGAGGTCGACGAGGACGGCGCGCTCGGCGCGGAGCCGCCCGAGGGGCTGGTCGCGCCCGACGCCGAGCCCGAGCTGCCGCTCGTCGGGCCCGCCACGCTGCGGAGCGACGGGGCCAGCGTCGAGCTGGCGTGGCGCGAGTCTCCCGACCTGGACCAGGCCCGCGCCGCGGTCCGGCTGCTGGCCGCGATCGGCGTGCCGAGCGGGACCCGCGGCGCGTTTCGCTAGAGCGCGGTCTGCGGCGCGGCGGTGTGCAGCTGGGCCGGACGATCGGTCGCGCCGTCGGCGGGCAGGCCCATGCGCTCGCGCAGCTCGACGAGCGGCAGCGCGAGCGCCTCGTCGTAGCCGAGGCCGATCCGGTACAGCGTGCGAGCGCGCGCGCGGCGGAAGGCGCGGAAGGTCCGGACCGGGGCGACGAGCAGCCCGAGGAGCACGGCCATGCCGTTGTAGACGTAGCTCGCGAGGTTCGTGCAGCCCGACGCCAGCTCCCACGCGCCGATCTCGGCCTCGCCGGCCGCGTCGGTCCCGTACCCGGTCGCGACGTGATGCAGGTCGTGCCAGCGGACGAGCACCTTGCGCCCGTCGGTGTTCGGCAGCTTCACGGTGACGGGGCCGAGCGGGATCTCCACGATCGGCGCGTCGTACGCCTCCATCGTGAAGCCGTTGGCCTCGAGGAACTCGTCACGGGCCTGTCGAACGGTGCGCGGGTCGGTCATCTTCGGTCTCCCTCCTGGTTCCCAACATCGGCACGCCTTCGCGCGGTCACAATTCGCGTTTGGAGCGTGATTTACGCAGCGATTCCGAGTAGATGTGGGGTCGTTCGAAAATCCTTCAACGTTTGCGCGCTACCTTGATCCCCGATGCCGCGGAAGAAGCCCAAGCAGGCGCGCAGCAAGGCGACCGTCGACGCGATCGTGGAGGCGACCGGGCAGGTCTTCGAGCGGCGCGGGATGCGCAAGACGACGACCACCAAGATCGCCGAGCGCGCCGGCGTCTCGGTCGGCTCGCTCTACCAGTACTTCCCGGACAAGCAGGCGCTGATCGCGGCCTTCTTCGAGAAGCGCCTCGAGCACGACCTGCAGCTGATGCAGCGGATCTTCGCCCGCGCCGCCGGGGCCTCGCCCGCGCGCCTGATGCGGGTCGCGACCGAGGAGATGGTGCGCATCTATCGCGAGGAGCGCGACCTGTACCGCGGCGTGGTCGACGCGCTGCCGCTCATGGAGCAGACCGACGAGCTGCGGACCGGGATCGACAACGCGGTGAAGCTCTGCGCGACCTACCTCCGCGCCTACCCCGACGTGCTCGGCGATCGAGACCCGGAGCTGCTCGCGCTCGTCGCGTTCCACGGCGTGCGCAGCGCGATCAACGCGGTCGTCGCGCAGACGCCCGAGAAGCTCGATGACCCGGACCTGCCCGCGATCCTCGCCGGCGGGGCGATCGGCTTCCTCGGGGTGCCCGACGACGAAGCGGAGTAGATCTTGGGCGGTGTAAGCGATGAACGGCCGACACGTTGGGACCACATGAACGACACGCTCCGCGACCTCATGCGCCGCATCGCGCTCGGCCTCCCCGTGATCATTCCGGTGGTCACCGCGCCCTTCAACGTCGGCGGCTGCTACGGCGTCGGCGGCTGCCCCGAGCAGCTGCAGGCCGTCGTCGTCGAGCACGCCAACGATGGAGGCGAGCTGACCGAGGCGGAGTGCCGCGCCGCCTGCGAGCCCGAGTGGCCGGGGGCGCGCTGCGGCGTGATCGACGAAGAGCGGGTTCAGTGCCTCTTCACGGTGCGCGACTGCCCCCCGGCCGGTCGCCCGCCCGCGCGCGCGCCGCGCCTCGACGCCACCGCGGTGCCCAGCGACGATCCGATCGCCGCGTGGCTCCGCGACGCCGCGCTGATGGAGGCCGCGTCGGTCCCGGCGTTCGCCGCGCTCGCGGCCGATCTGCGCCGCTTCGGCGCGCCCGAGGCGCTCGTCGAAGCCGCCCGCGACGCGCGCGACGACGAAGCGCGCCACGCCGCGGCGATGACCCGCCTGCTCGCCGCGCGCGTCGGACCCGTCAGCGTCCGCGCCACCGCGCCGTGCCCGCGCTCGCCGTCGCTCGAGGCGCTCGCCACCGCCAACCGCGTCGACGGATGCGAGGGTGAAGCGTGGGCCGCCGTCGAGGCCGCCGTCCAGTCCACGCGGGCCGAGGACCCCGCGCTGCGCGCCGCGATGGCCACCATCGCCCGCGAAGAGGCCTCCCACGCGCGCCTCTCCTTCGCGATCGACGACTGGGCCCGCCTGCGCCTCACCCCCGCCGCGAGCGTGCGCATCGACGCCGCCGCCGCGACCGCGCGCGCCGAACGCCGCGCCGCCCTCGCCGCGCGGAGGCCCCCCTCTGCGCTCGGCCTCCCCAGCGCAGACGAAGCCCCCCACCTCCTCGACGCCCTCCTCCCCACGTGAGCTCGGGTGAACTTGGGGACGCGTCGTTGGTTCACTTCACGTGAACTTGGGGACGCATCACCACCTCCGATGCGTCCCCAAGTTCATGCCACGTGAACTTGGGACGCGTCCCCAAGTTCATGCCTCGTGAACTTGGGACGCGTCCCCAAGCTCATGGGCGATCCCGGGCTCGCGGGCGGCGTGAGACGATGGGCGCGTGGACGAGGCGGTCGTTCGCGAGACGGTGGAGGATCTGGAGCGGCTGGAGGCGCTGCCCCCGGAGGCCCAGATCCGCGCGATCCACCTGATGGGGCTGGAGCGCGAGCAGATCGTGGCGGTGGCCTATCGCGAGGAGGCGATCCGGGCGCGGCTGGAGACGATCGCGGTCGACGAGGACTGCCGCGACGCGATCCGGCACGCGATGCGCTGGGTCTGGAAAGAAGAGGAGATGCACACGACGTTCGTGCGCGGCGTGCTGCTGCGCGCGGGCGGGCCGGTCCTGCGGGCGAGGGCCTTCCTGCAACAGCTCGCGGGGGCGATCGCGGGGTGGTCGAGCTCGACGCTGCACCACGTGCGGTTCCGCGACGCGCCGCTGAGCCGGTTCTGGGCGCACGTGTTCACGTTCTTCGGGTGGCTCGCCGGCAAGGTGCCGCGCGCCGTGACGCGGTCGCTCCGGCACCTGTCGTTCCGCGACTACTGCGCGTTCAGCCGCTCCGCCGAGGCGACCGCGGCGATGTGCTGGCACCGCGTCGCGACGCTGATGAACGAGACCGACCGCCCCGAAGCGGCGCGGTTCTACGCGCAGATGGGCGGCGACGAGGACCACCACGGGGCGATCTTCGAATTGCTCCTCGAGTCGCTCGACGAGGACGCGCGGCTGCGCGACGGCTGGGACGCCGCGGCGATGCGCGCCCGGCTCGCGGACATCGGGCCGTTCTACGTGGCCCGCGAGCACCGCGCGGACGCGGCGGACAACCCGCTCGGCGCGGGCGGCGAGGTGCACGTGGTCTGCGATCGGCCCGGCTGCGACCACGCGGCCGACGGCGGCGACGCGCACGCCGCGCTCGACGCGCTGCTCGAGCGAGTCGATCTCGAGGGCCTCGTCCGCGAACGCGCCGCGGCCACCGGAAAGTCAGCCGACGCGCTGCGCGTCGCGATCAAGCCGACCTTCATGCGGGCCTACCACCGCGACGACCCGACGCCCACGACGAGCCCCACCCTCGTGCGCGCGCTCGCGGGTCGCCTGCGCGCGCTCGGCTGCGCGGACGTCGCCGTGCTCGAGAGCGCCCACATCTACGACTGGTTCCACGAGGGCCGCGACGTGGCGTCGGTCGCCGACTACGTCGGGCTGACCGACGACGCGCTGCGGGTCGTGGACGTCGAGCAGGACCTGGTGCCGCACCGCTTCGCGCGCGGGATGGCCGACGAGCTCATCTGCGCGACCTGGCGCGACGCGGACCTGCGCATCGCCTTCGGCACGCTCTCCACGCACCCGGTCGACCGCGTGTATCTGGGCCTCGCGCAGCTCGAGTCGCTCATGCCGCGGTCGGACGAGAACGTCTTCATCGAGCGCCGAACCCACCGCGGCCCGGCGACGATGTCGCTGCTCGGCGACCACCCGCCGCACCTCGCGCTGCTGGACGCCTACGAGCACTGCGCGGACGGCATCGGCGGGATCATGGCGACCGAGCGACCGCGACACCCGCGCCGGCTGTACGGCGGGCGCGACGCGGTCGCGGTGGACCTGGTCGTCGCCCGC
>Ga0070729_10007086_pt1 | contig 10870 bp, 3 predicted proteins | sample tdDd472_FD_66725 | JGI IMG/M metagenome (GOLD analysis project Ga0070729, IMG submission 66725) | Marine sediment microbial communities from the Atlantic coast under amendment with organic carbon and nitrate - tdDd47.2 | ecosystem: Environmental > Aquatic > Marine > Coastal > Sediment | place...
GCCAGCAACTCGGCGAAGGCGCCGCGGCAATGGAGGATGACCGGCAGATCGAGGTCGACCGCCAGTTCGAGCTGGGTCTTGAGGACCTGGAGCTGCAGTTCCGGATCGTAGGTGTCGAGCTTGTGGTCGAGGCCGATTTCGCCGAGGGCGACGGGCGGGGTCGCGGCGGTATCTCGTTGCTCGGCCACGAAGGCGGCCAATCGGTCACCGAGCGTGTTGGTGTATAGGTCTCGAGGCGAGATGGTTGCCCTACCAACCTTTTCTGTCCCCCCGGGGGGGCATGGGGCGTCCTCCTCCAGGCTCAGCGCCTGGTCGGCGACCCAGGGGTGCAGGCCGAAAGCCGGAAAGATTCGGTTGTGGTCACCCGTCAGCCGGGCGATGCGAGGCCAGGAATCGACGTCGTAGGCGGGCAGAACCACCCGTCCCACGCCGCGATCACGGGCACGCGCCAGGACCTCGGCCGGGGCGGTGGCCAAGGGGTCGTGATCCAGATGGCAGTGGGTGTCTATCAGATTCATGGGTGCTCCTGGTGGGACCCTATCTTTGGAGCGGCGGGGTGTCCATTTCAATTAGCGCCGGGATCCGGTTCGGTCAGGGACGCCGGGTTCTCCCGGACCATCGGGTGGAGTGGGGTCGTCGTTCAATGGTCTTTCCCCCCGGGAAACACGCGGTGAAATCTGGAAATGGGATGGAGCCTAGTTGGGTGGTTTGAAGCTGGATACTGGTGGGGTTGGGGGATTGAGTGGTACTGAAACTACAACACAGCGCGCAGCATGGCATCTTGACAGCCGGCGGACGGGCATGATACTGTACCGCCGAATTGCGGGCAGATTTCCCACCACCCGTACCTTTCACCACCACCCCGTTCAAATCCCGACGCCAGAGTTTCTGCGCTGAAACACTCGAGTCCCCGCACCATCCGCCGCAGTGATTATCAAACCAACGGCGTCCCGCCACATTTGCTTGTCCTACGGATCCGGGGGGTTTCCGCAGGTGTCCAAGTACCAAAAACTCGATTACGGGATGATCCAGGCGTTGCGCGCCTACGAGGAATCGACGGCTGCCGATGATCAGGCCGGCGTCAGCGTCAGTCTGCACTTCACCGGAGACCTGGCCGCCATCGAGGCTCTGGGATTCGAGACCTTTACGGCCTCGGGGACCGAAGCCCTCGGGATTGTCCGCTTCAAGGATCTTCCGGCGCTGGTTGCCCATCCGGACGTGCTGCGGATTGCCGCCGGTCGGAGCCGGGGCGTCCAGCTGGACACTTCCGCGGCCGATATCAGGGCCCGAAGTTCCTCCGCGGCCAACGTGGGGGTTGACGGCCTGTGGGACGCCGTTGCAGCCACCGGCACCCTGAGCCAGACAGGCGATGCCACCGGAGCGGGCGTGATCGTGGCCGTGATCGACACCGGCATCGATTTCACCCACCCGACGTTCATGAGCCAGCTCACTCCAACGAAGAGTTCGCGCATTGTCCGGATCTGGGACCAGGGGCTGACGCCGGGATCGGTCGCCGAGTGCCCGAACGCATCCCTGCTCGTTTCGTCCGATACCTACGGCGTCGAGTACAAGAACTCCGGTGGCGACTCGCAGATCGACGACGCCTTGAACGGTGGCGCGCCGGTGCTACACCGCGACTGCAACGGGCACGGCACCCACGTCGCGGCGACCGCCGCCGGCGGCGTGGAATTCGCGACCGGCGGCGATGCCGCCAAGGTGGGCGTAGCGCCTGAAGCAGATATCATCGCGGTCAAACTGCTCGATACCCCGGATACGATCCAGTACCGCCTCGCCGCCGGCACCGGCACCGACGTGGGCTGGACTCTCCGCTTCCGCGACTCCATTGCCTACTGCCTGAACGCTGCCGGTGAACTCGGAAAGCCGGTGGTGATCAACATGAGCCTGGGCTCGGTGTCCGACCCGGGCGACGGATTGGACGAGGACGCGATCTGGGTGGACAAACGCCTGGATCCGGCCCAACCGGCCGGGCCGGACCAGTATCCCGAAGGCGCCATTCTGGTCAAGGCCGCCGGCAACTCTGGTGACGTGAGCAGGCGCATGAGTGCTCACATCACCGTGCCGGCCGGCGGATCGATCACCGTCCCGCTCCAGTTGACGGACGCCCGCGGCGCACAAAGGTACAAGTACAAGAACTGCGCGAACGTGATCCACAAGCCGCCGATCGGCGTGACGTTCTGGTACAAGCACGTCGATCCTGCCAGTGCCGTGAAGTTCGCCCTGCGCCTCCCCCATCAAGTCGGTTTCAACACGGAAGTAGAGCGCGGAGGAACGGAATTCGAAACGGGTTTTACGCCGGTCGTCGGTCCGCCCCGGTCGGTCACGCTGGGAGCTTTCGACGCGAGCCGGCACCGCGCCTGGGTCTACCATGACGACCTGCCGGCGGCGACACATCCGTCGGGCGGCTCAGTCAGACGGCATAAAGTGGCCTTCGACGTGCTGCCCAAGGAAAACGTCGGGGCGATTTCCTACCATGACGGTATCTACGAAATGCGGATCACCGCGCCGGCGGGAACGAAGATCTACGCCATGGGCGACATCTCGGGTTGGGGGTCCGGTCTTTGGGTTCGCTTCGAGATCGCGAGCCGGATGCAGGACGGTTCGGCCCCGGACGCGGGCATCGTCGTCACCACGGAATCGACAATAACCGACCCCCTGGGCCAGCACGTCATCACCGCCGCCGCCTATGACGACACGAATGGCGTCGCGGCCGACCCGGACCATCACGCTATAGCCGGTTTCTCGTCGCGGGGGCCGCTGCGCGATTTCTCCGATCCGCCGGGCTCGTTGCCGCCGATCGCGAACAAGCCCGACATCGCGGCGCCCGGCGTGAAGATCGACGCCGCTTTGAGTCAGGACACGAACCTGATGGGCCCCATGCTGCCGAGTTGGTACGCCGGAGTGCGCTTTACCGAGAAGAGCGGCACCAGCATGGCCGCACCGATGGTGGCCGGAGTGATCGCCTTGATGTTGGACAAGAAACCGGACCTCAGTACGACCGAGGCGCGCAACATCCTGGCGGCAGCGGCGACGGCGCGGCCCGGCGTGAATCCCGCCCCCCCGGGAGCGGACCATCAGAACGCCTACGGCACGGGAATGATCGACGCCTTGCCGAGCCACACAAACACGCCCTGAGCGTGGCGGAGGTGGACGCAGATATGGCCGATGAAGAAATTTACATAGCACGTCTCGGCGCCTGGATCGCGCGAGCTTTGGGCGAAACCGGAGACTTCGCCGTCGATCTGGACACGGACGGCCTCGGTTTCCAGATGCCCGACGCCGTGGCCGCCGACAGTGCCGTGCAGGGCGCCGGATCGGCGCTGTCCGATGCCGGCGGCAAATTGCGCGACGCCGCCGACGCCCTCGACGACGCGATCGTAGCCGGGGACACGATGAAGCTGGTCGGCGCGTTCCTGGAATTCGCCGAGGGCATCTACCTGTTCATCGACTCCATGGACGATTTGGTCGACCGGATCCGGGCCAAGGCAGCCAGCCTGCCGCCGGCGGATGCGAGTGCGGTGCAGAACTTCGTCGCGCAGATGACCCGTAAGGTGATCGACTACCTCATCATTTCATTCCTTGAGCAGGAGCGGCCGCAAATCGCCTTCCTGCTCAAGCTGATGGGCCTCATCGATTGGCGCGTTATCGAGGAATCGGGTGCGGCGAACGAGATCAGGCACGTGCGCAAGGACCTGCGTCTGGACCGGATCAAGAATCTGTTCGACGATCCCGCCGGACACCTGGCCGACGTCTACGGCTGGGGTACGTCGGCGTTCGACCCGGAGGACATCATGAACTCGGCCCTGGCCTTCTTCGAGGAAGAGGCCGCGATCGAGACGGGCCTTGTGGGCGGCGACGCCTTCCTCGAGTACGGACCGTTCCGCTGGAGCCGCGACAGCAGCGTCAATCCTCCGGGCATGTTGTTGGAACTGTCGACGGACGTCACGCACAGCTTCAGTGAACGCATCGAGTTCAACCCGGTATGGGGCATGGATTTCGAATCGTCCATCGGTTTCAGCGGCGGCGTGGAGTTCGCTCTGCGACCGCCCATCGATCTGTCCGTGACGCCGACGGGAGGCACTGCCACCGGCGCCGTTTCCTTCATGATCAACCGCAACGAGAGCGCACGCGGCTTCACGATAATCGGCGGCAACGATCTGATCCAATTGACGTGCGACAACGTCGGAGTCGGAGCCGGTCTGACCGTCGGCGCGTCCACGTCGGGCGCCGTGCAGATCGATCCCGAACTGCTGACCGAGTTGAAGGGCCTGACCTTGTCGCTGGGTTCCGCAGGATCGGACAACTTCCTGGCCTCCCTGCTCGCCGGAGCGGACATTGAAGGAGCCTTCGATCTGGGGCTGGGGTGGACGCTGTCCGAAGGGCTCGTGGTCAGGGCGTCCGGCAGCCTGGAGATCGCCATCCCCATGCACCAGAGCCTGGGCATTGCGACCCTCGAAACGCTGTACATCATCGTCAAGATCCGCGACGACGGATCCTTCGCCCTGGAACTGTCGGCCGGAATCAACGGTCAGCTCGGTCCGCTGATCGCCACCGTCGAACGCATGGGTGTAGAGGTGACGCTGGCCTTTTCCAGCGGGGCCGACGGGAACCTCGGCCCGATCGATCTAGACATCGGCTTCAAGCCGCCCAACGGCATCGGACTCGCCCTGGACGCCGGCGTCGTGCGCGGCGGCGGCTACCTCTACCTCGATTTCGAGAAGGGCGAGTACGCCGGCGCACTCGAGTTGGTGTTCTCGGGCTTCCTGGCCGTCAAGGCCATTGGGTTGATCAGCACCCAAATGCCCGACGGCTCGGACGGATTTTCACTGTTGATCGTCGTGACCGCCGAATTCGGCATGCCCATTCAACTCGGCTACGGATTCACGTTGATCGGCCTGGGCGGCCTCATGGGCCTGAACCGGAGCATGGCGCTCGAGGAACTGGCCGACGGCGTGCGAACCGGCTCGGTCGAGAACGTCATGTTCCCCCGCGACGTGATCGCCAACGCGCCGCAGATCATCTCGGACATGCGCCGCTTCTTCCCGCCGGAAGAGGGCGTGTTCCTGATCGGCCCCATGGCCAAGCTCGGCTGGGGTACGCCGACGCTGGTCTCCGCCTCGCTGGGCATCATCATCGAGGTGCCGCCGGGCAATATCGCGATACTGGGTGTCTTGAAGTGCGCCCTCCCGACCGAGGACACGGCGCTGCTGTTGCTGCAGGTGCAATTCATCGGCGCGCTCGAAGTGGACAAGAGCCGGCTGTGGTTCTTCGCTTCGCTGTATGGCAGCCGGGTCCTGTTCATTACCATCGGCGGCGACATGGGGCTGCTGATCGCGTGGGGCAACGACGCCGAGTTCCTCATCAGCGTCGGTGGTTTCCATCCGCGCTTCAATCCGCCCCCGACCCCGTTCCCGACGCCGGCGCGGATCTCCCTCTCGATCCTCAACGAGAGTTTCGCGCGCATCCGGGTGGAAGGGTATTTTGCCGTCACGGCGAACACGGCGCAGTTCGGCGCCGCGGTTGAACTCTACTTCGGCGTGAGCGTCTTTTCCGTCGACGGCCACCTGGGATTCGATGCGCTATTCCAGTTCTCACCCTTCTACTTCATCATCACCTTCTCGGCGTCCATGTCCGTCAACGTCTTCGGCGCCGGTCTGTTCAGCGTCCGCATCCGTGGCGAATTGGAGGGCACAACGCCCTGGCACGTCGAGGGCGAGGGGTCGATTTCGATCCTGTTCTGGGACATCGACATCCCCTTCTCCCACACCTGGGGCGACGGGGCCGATACGGTGCTGCCGTCGATCGAAGCTCTGCCCATCGTGCAGGCCGAGTTCGAGAAACTGGAGAACTGGCTGGCGTTGACACCGGCCGGGGGCCAGTTGTCGGTCAGCCTGCGCACCATCGAGGAGACGGCGGAGCTCGTTCTGCACCCCGTCGGCGCGCTGCGGATCGCCCAGCGAGCGGTGCCCCTGGATCTCTCGATCCAGAAGATCGGCAACCAGACGATCTCGGATGTCGAGAAGATCAGCCTGGTCGTCACCGCGCCCGGCCTGGTGCAGCGGGACGGAGTCACGGAGCAGTTCGCCACCTCCCAGTACCGCGACCTGGACGACTCGTCGAAGCTTTCTCTGCCGGCGTACGAGAAGCAGACGGCCGGCGCCGACGTGTCGGTGACCGGAACGGACACCCGTACCAGCCACGCGGTCAAGCGGATCGTGCTGCACGAACTGCACATCATCGACAACAACTTCAAGGAACACATCAACCGTTTCTTCAGCATCGGCAGGACCTGGTTCACCCAGATGCTCTCGAGCAACGCGACGGCCAAGTCATTGCTGTCCCAGGCTCAGGCCAAGGCGAAGGTCCCGTTCGACGACAAGATCATCGCGAGCTCGCCGGGCTACGTCATCGCGAACAACGCGGACAATTCGGCGTGGGGCGGCGCAGCGGTCTTCGCTTCACAGGCCAAGGCCAATGACGCGCTGGCGGCCCAGGTCAAGTCCAACCCGACCCTGGCCGCCGAGCTCCACGTCATTCCGGCGGTAGAAGCAAGGGAGGCGGCATGAGCGACCCGATCGGCACCTATACCTTTCTGCCCTGGGTACGCCGTGGTGTGGCGAACCGGATCGGCGCGGCGGGTACGGCCATGCGCTCGACCATCGATGTCAGTCTCGAACTTGAGGGACAGCTGAAGGGAGGCGGCACGACCAGCGCTGTGATCGACCGGGTCGTCGAACTCTACGGCCCCGGCGACATCGTGGGCATAGACCCGGCCCAGATCAGCCGCATCGAGCCCGAGAACTGGATCACCAACTTCGAGCCCAACTATCTGGTCTCCATCGAGTTCTACGACGAGGACTTTCCCTGGCGCTACAGCCCGGCCGCGCCCGACGACCGACGGCTGTTGCCGTGGCTCGCCCTGATCGTGCTCGAAGAGGAAACTGAATTCAAGGAAGCGGGGAGTACCGCGGAGCGACCCCTGCCCCATATCGAGGTGACATCGTCGTTCGCCGACGTCTTTCCGGACGCCGCCGAGACCTGGGCGTGGGCCCATGCGCATTTCAATGCCGAGCTGGCCACCGACGTGGTCGAATCCGACGGAGACAAAGCGTCCGAAGCGGCGCAGGGGGTGATCGACGGCGCGCCGGATACGGCCTGTTCGCGCCTGCTGTGTCCGCGCAAACTCAAACCCACGACCACGTATCACGCCTTTCTCGTGCCTGCCTTCGAGAGTGGTCGCCTGGCCGGCCTGGGTCACGACCCGAAGCCCCTGTTCGACGATGCGGCCAACGGTCTGAGCGCCACCTCTTCTGCCTGGGGCGAGTACGGAGTGCCCGCCAATCGTCCGGAAGGGACCTATTTTCCGGTCTATCACCGCTGGTACTTCCGCACGTCGGAGAGGGGCGACTTCGAATCGCTCGTCAGGCAACTCCAACCGCGCATCGTCGACAGCCGCGTCGGACATCGCGACCTGGACGTGACGGATCCCGCCCCGAACATCGCCGGAATCGAGAGCCCGGAGCTGGGCGGCATCCTGCGTTTGGGCGGGGCGCTCAAGGCGCCGGTCGATTCCCTCGGGGCCGAGGATAAGGCGGAGTTCGAAAAGTACGACAAATGGGCCGAGCTCCTCCCCCAACCGTTCCTGACGCAACTGGCGCCGTTCCTCAACCTGGCCGACAGTTACGAGGAATCCGGCACGGCGGCCAACGCAGATCCGGAACTGAACGACGAGGTCAACGCCAGCCCGGATCCGCTGATCACACCGCCGATCTACGGCCGCTGGCATGCGCTCACCGAACGCCTGATGACCGAGCGGGATGGCACGCCGGTATCCCATCCGGAGAACTGGGTCCACGATCTGAATCTGGATCCTCGCTGGCGGTCGGCCGCCGGTTTCGGGACCAAGGTCGTGCAGGACAACCAGGAAACGTACATGGAGGCGGCCTGGGACCAGATCGGCGACGTTCTGGAGGCGAATCGGCGTATTCGGCGCGCACAGATGGCCAAGGCGGCCGGCCGGCATCTGCACAAGGCCCACATCGAGGAAACGGCCAAGGTGTCGCCCGGGGCCCTGTTGACGATGGCCTCGCCGCTGAAGGCGCGCGTCCTGTCGGGGGGCGTCACGGTCCGGCACAGTCTGGTGCAAAGCCCCCTGAGCGTGGCCCTGACCTCGAGCGCCATGCGCCGGGCGACGCGACCCCGGGCGCGATTGGCCAGGCATCTGGACCTGAACGCCGCCGGCACTCTGGGCGAAGTGGCCCGCAGGGCCAACGCCGGCGAGGTGACGGCGGCACCACCACGCACTCCCCCGGACGAGATTCTCACACCGGACGATCTCGCCGAGGCCATCGCCCCGAGCAGCGATCGCGACCGCCTGAGGGCCAGAATCGGCCAGTGGCTGCGCGCCCACTCCGGGCTGGCGATCATCCTGCTGCTCGTTCTGCTGCTCTTCATCCTGCTGGCGACAGGCGGGGGATTCGGCGGCATCACATTGCTCGTGGCGGTGGTGGCCGGAGTGGCCGCCCTGTTGCGGTGGGTCCGTCCGGCGGCGGCGCTGCAGGATACGTCCGATCGCACGCGGGAAGAGAACCTGACGCCGGCCACCGTGGACGCCATGCCCGGGTCGCGCAATTTCGTGCTGAATACGGAGTTCGATCCGCGCAGCGATCCCCCGCCGCCCGCCGTGGCCCCGGCCGAGTCGGACAATCCACAGGCGGTGGCTTTCAAAACCGCGCTGCGGGAACAGTACGGCCTCATCGCGACGAGTCAGCCGCTCGGCGTCGTGCCGCAGATGCTACAACTGGATCTGTCGCGCATTGCCGCCGATATCGTCGCCGGCACTCGGGCCGAGGTCACGGTCCCGCGCTGGATCCTGTCGGGACTGGCTATCCCCGGGCGTATCATCGATCAGATCGGCGAGACGTTTGTCGAGGCGATGGCCTATCCGGAGTTCGACACGCCCATGTACGAACCGCTGGTCAAGGCGGGCACCGAGCTCTTCGTGCCCAATCTGCATCTGGTCGAGACCGACAGCGTGACGCTGCTGGAAACGAATCAGAAATTCATCGAGGCCTACATGGTCGGCCTGAACCACGAGTTCGCCCGCGAGCTGCTGTGGCGTGAATATCCGACCGACCAGCGAGGCAGCTACTTCCGCCAATTCTGGGATGTGCGCAAGAAGATCGCCGCAGCGTCCGATCCGGAAGCTGCCCGCGAGGAGCTCAAGGACATCAAGCAGCTGCACCGCTGGCCGCAGGCCAATGATCTGGGCGACAACGACAACCGGGAAACCGGACCCGAACCCGAAGAGGAGCTCGTCCTCGTGGTGCGCGGCGAACTGCTGAAGAAGTACCCCAATACGATCATCAGCGCCCAGCCGGCGGAATGGCGGCTCACCGATGGCGAGATAGACAAGGCGAAGGAACGGACCTTCGACGAAACCGTCGACCCCATCTTGCCGCTGTACGAGGCCCGGGTCGCGCCGGATGTCTACTTCTTCGGCTTCGACCTGACGGCCCTCGAAGCACGGGGCGACGACACCGTGGACGACAAGCCGGGCTGGTTCTTCCGCATCGAGGAAGTGCCCGGCGACGCCCGTTTCGGATTCGACATTTCGCGCGAGCCGGGCAGCGATATCAACGTCTGGAACGACCTGGCCTGGGCGGACGTGGTGCCGGCGCTCGTGGACGGCAAGCCCGTCAAGGTCGCGGACATTCCGGCACAAACACTGGTCGAGCCGATTGGTGAGGAGGTCGCGGAGAAGCACGACCAGTGGGAATACGACCAACACGTACCGCTGGACTCCGATCTGAGCTCCGCCGAGCTGGCCTATATCTCACTACAGACGCCGCTGCTCATGGCGGTTCACGCATCGGAACTGCTGCCTGACCAGGAGAACGGCGATGTCTGATTTCGAGAATGCCCGACAGGATTTCAACGCGGCCCGCATGGAAGTGAACGAGAAGAAGACCGCTCTTGTCCTCGCCCGCGAGGAGACGAAACGCCTGGAGCAGGAAGCGGGCCGCCTGGACCGCCTGGCCAACCAGGGCACCGGTGAAGAGGCCGCCGCCCGCCTGGCGAAGGTGCGCGCCGACGCCAAGCAGGCGCAGGCCCGTTACGTGGAGCGGCGGCGAGAATACGACCAGGCCCGCAACGGTTCCCTGGCTGCCGCCGACGTGTTCGCCGCCTTCACCGATCCGACGGTGGCGGTGAACGGCCTGCCCGACGACGTGCCGATGGCGCTCTTTCCGTTGCGGCTGGAAACCCGCTACAAGACGGTCGAACATCACGGCGGCCCCCAACAATCCCTGTGGGTGCGGGTGTTCCCGGATGACGCGCTGGTCGATACGTACCAGCCCGAGATCGCGGAGACCGAGTACACGAACACCTCTCTCTACTGGATCAACCGCTGGCGCGCCGGCGGCGATGACGCCGGCCACCGCGCGGCGTGGGCGGCCCTGGTCAAGAGCCACGGCGCCGGCCGGGCCCACTGGCTCATCGGGCAGATCGTGCCGTTGAATCCGGGCGACGAACCGGCCGCCGCATCGGAACAACACATCCTCGTGGTGACTCCGCCGGCACCGCTGCCGGCGGCCGAACAGACGGCGATCGCAGCCTTCTGGACGCGGGTCTGGTCCACCGCGGGCGCCGAACGGGACGCCGCGTTCGCCGAGTTGGAAGCCGCGCTGGGAACCGCGCGCGCACAGGTCGTGGAAGCCGAGTTGGCACCGACGAACCTGTACGACACAGCGGTGCAGCCCGATCCGTCGCTGACCGCCGCGGTGGCCTTTCTGGATCTGCCCGCCACCGACACGCTGCCGCTGTCCAAAGACTCGTGGACCCGCGGCGCCCG
>Ga0070729_10007087_pt1 | contig 10870 bp, 8 predicted proteins | sample tdDd472_FD_66725 | JGI IMG/M metagenome (GOLD analysis project Ga0070729, IMG submission 66725) | Marine sediment microbial communities from the Atlantic coast under amendment with organic carbon and nitrate - tdDd47.2 | ecosystem: Environmental > Aquatic > Marine > Coastal > Sediment | place...
CCTTCAGCGAGTTGTCGGATTTGCTCGGTTCCCGGCGTAGTGAAGCCCTGAAAACCCGGGATGAATCCGGCCGGGTGCGCGACGGCATGGCAACGCTGGTACAGCGCCTGGATGGCGCACGCCAGAAGGTAGTGAGTTCTTCGGAGCAGATCGAGGCGCTGGAAACAGAAACCGGAAGCATAACGTCGCTGGTGGATGTTATTGACGGTGTGTCTGACCAGACTTCGCTACTTGCTCTGAACGCCAGCATCGAAGCCGCCCGGGCCGGCGAGCACGGGCGGGGGTTCAGCGTGGTGGCGACAGAAGTCCGTAACCTTGCATTCCGGGCGGGTGAGGCCACCCGTGAAATCGATGAGGCCATCAACCGGATTCGCAGCCAGACCTCCGCCGTCTCCGGGGCCAGCAAGGCGAGCAGCGAAGAAATGCAAAAGCTTGCCGAAGAGGCCGAAACCGCCCGGGACCGTTTGATGTCGTTGATTGATCTTGCGGACAATTCGTCTACGGCTTTGGGCAACGCCGCCTTGCTGTCGGAAATCGAGTTGGCCAACCTGGAAGAGCTGGAAATCAAACTCACCGTTTACCAGATTCTTGCGGGGCTGTCTGATCGAACTGCAGACACTTTGCCCTCTGAAACTGAATGTCGGCTCGGCCAATGGTACTACCAGGGTGATGGTAACCAGCAGTACGCCGGCCGAATGGATTTCAAAGCCATTGAGGCGCCGCACCGGCTGGTGCATGTGTATGCTATCAAGGCAGTGCAGGCCCACCACGACAGTCGACATGATGATGCGCTGAAAGCGCTGGAGGCTATGGAAGCCAACAACTTGGATGTGATGAGCCGGTTACGGCGGTTAGTTTCCTCTGCTGATTAACACAATAACCAATACCGCCCACAACGACTTTCGTTTACCTGAAGCCATCTCATTACTGAGTGCAGGCGCTTCAGATCAAGACGCCCCCGTCGCGGCATTTCGCCGGTCTTACCCGTATTTGGAGTGTGACTTTATCACTGACCCCGCCCAATCACCCGCAATACCATAAAGCCGTTACCGATAGGTATGCATCTTTTGATGAGATACGGTGAGGAAATGGCATGAGCGATCTTGCGAAACAGAAATGGCATCCCAGGCACTGGCTAATGCCGCTGGGGCTGATGGGGACCAGTATTATGCTGATCTTCATCCTGAAAGTTTTTATACCGCATAAAAGGCACTTTGCCCCCTCGGTGGAGCAATTCAATGCTCAGCTTGCGTCTCTGGATGGGCTGGCTTTTCTGGGAATATGGTTGAGTTGGTATGGCTTCTGGCTACTGTTTATCGTGGGCAGCCTGTTAATTCCCTATTTTATCCTGCGCTCGGTTCAATATCTGAGGGCGGGTGGCCATCAGTTATCAGACTCTGATCCCATGGAAGCTGCAGGATGGTTCGGGCTCCCGCTTTCTCTCGGAATGTACGGGAATGTTTCATTATTTGCCACCATCATTATTTTCGGCCTGGATACCAAGGCCGATAACCTCCTCTTGCCTTTCTGGTTAGTTTATGACCTCGTGGTAGCTGCGCTTGCCCTGATACTTCTGTCTTGGTACGCCAAGGCTCGGGCTCAGCTAAAGCGGGCTTATCCTGAGCGTGAGGAACAGGCCTCAATGGTGGTTCCCTTCTCCCTTGGCTTCATGGCGTTAAATATTGCCGGGCCCGGTGCACTTGGCGAGCACGTTGCCGTTACAGCCACATCCTTGGCGGCTTCCATGGCCTTTTTGGTGCTTTCTGCCTGGGTGTTCTTCAGTTACTTCCGGGTGTTCCGTCAGGATATGGGCGCTTTATTCTCCCTGAGAGAAGCCGTGTCTGACCGGGAGGCGCAGGAGAAAAGCTGGGCCAGAGTAATGAACTTCGGCACTGCTGTCACAACCCTCAATGTGTGGATGATCGCCATGGTTCGTAATTATCTGAACTATGGAAAGCATTTCGGAGAGTTTGATCTCGCGACGAAGAATATGATTGCCTGGGGAGCCTCGGGAACGGTGGTTCTGGCATTGCTGGTGTTGTTTGCGCTTTGGCGCAATGGCTTTTTCAGGCACCTGTTTCAGGAACAGAGGCCGCTTATCTTCTCGCTGGGACTGGTGTGCATGATGGTGTCCAGCTATGTGATTACAGCACTGTTCACCACAACAGCACTCGCTACCGGGTTGCTGAGCTCTGACAGCCTCGCCCTTTATGGCATTGTGGGTATCGAGGGCCTGCTGCTTATGATTAACCTGTTTGTTGTTGCCGCCCTGACTTATCGAATGGCTATCAGAGGCAATATTCAAACCTGGCAGGCTAATGAGATTCGGCAGTTGATTTGAGCTTAAGCCGGCCGGTTCATTGCCACACGGCAATGAGTGCGCCCGACCCCAGAACCAGTGTGCCCCCTATCTCGGCAACAATCAGCAGCACCATAAAACCATGAATCAAAGAGGGTGGTAGTGTTGCATTACCGAGTCTGTGGGGTTTGCGCAGTTGGTTGCTGGTGTCCCGAAGCAGGCCGTGAATGATGTAGGTGCCGATGGCCAGGGCGAAGAAGCCAAGGGCGGCCGCTGCTGCCAGGATGTTCAGCCAGCCGGGGTAAATGCTGTGACCGGCAAACCAGCCCAGCAGCATGGAGGCAAAACTGTACATCAGTGAGCTGCGGTGGGCGATGTCAACGTACCGGGGGGCGACAGCTTTCGGGCTTCTGGCCATGCACCAGTATTTCCAGATCCCGGTCAACAGTCCGGTCATAAAGAAAAGGAAAGCGGCGCTCAGACAGAGTTTTTCAGCCAGTGTCATGGTCAATTTTCCTTAAAAGTTATGTGCTTTCGGAGAGAACGTATACTGCTTGGTGATAGGGTCACTAAGCAGCAGGCGCGCCGGCGATAATCTGTTCACGATATCTGATTTCTATCCTCAGTAATTGACCAGAGAGGCCGGGTACTCTCGTTCAGCGGTCACCCCCAATATACGGTTATGATCAGGTGCTGCCCGTTCACTGATGATGTAGGCTGGTAGGGCGCATGCTAGGCAGGCTGTCCGAATTTGCTTCCTTAGTAGCATCTCCATGATCTTAAAGATTCATTGAAAATAATTGTATTATGGTCCATTAATGGAGGTGCTTCCCTTTAGAGGGTTTTGACTGATGAGATTCAAGGAGATTCTGATGATGAAAACAAAAAAACAGCTAGCCACTTTATTGGTCGCGCTGGCCATGCTCATGCCGATGGCGATTCAGGCAGAGGAGAGAGCTGAGGTCTGGTTGCCCAGCCTGATTACGGATTCCCCACAGGAGGGTTTTGAGCTAGCCATCAAACTGTCCCGAATGGGAGTAAAAAGCACCCAGTCGAGCAAGGAGGTTCTGTTTCGTGAGCGGGCAAAATATTCGCAAAATGGTGAGGCGCTGATGCATGCCTCAGAAGTAATCGCGGTTCACTTTCAGACGGTTGCAGCGGCCAACGATTACTGGAACTAATCAACGCGGCGGCTCAGGTGTGCAGTGTTTGGCGCTACACTAGCGCGAATATGAGCCTCTACCTTCCATGGGAGCGGCTCATTGAGATCAGAAGCGTCCGGAGACTTTGGCCACCAGCCCGCGGCCCGGCGATAGTATACCTCCGTCCGTCAGGTGTTCCCGGTAACGCTTGTCCAGCAGGTTGTTGCCTTCAACCGAGACTTCCAGTGCGCTGAGGCTGCCGGTAGCACCAAAGTTCCAGCCCAGCTCCACGTCCACGGTTGCATAGCCGGGGGTGCTGTTTTCCGTACCGTTTGAAAAGGCATCGGCGGTCCGGTCCTGTTCGGCTACTGCTCGCACTTGCCCATGCCAGTTGAAGCCGGGGCGGTTTTGCTGGCCCAGCCCCAGAGTAAGTTCGGGAGCCGGCATCTGGTAGAGCGGCTCATCGTCCTGTTTGTTTTCACCCCGCAGCCAGGTAAGGCTGCCGTCCAGGTCGATGGCCGGGGCGCTGGCGTTTAAGGCTTCCAGTGGCATCACGAAACCGGCTTCGGCACCGTAGATGACCACTTCATCCAGGTTCTCGGTCTGTTTGATGGGCAGGTTATTCTGGGGGTGGTTCTGGCCGGTGATACGCCCTGCAATATAGTCATCAATCCGTGTGTAGAAGGCTGCAACCTGGTATTGGCCCAGACGGCCGCGACCTTTCAGGCCAACTTCCGCGCTGGTGGATTTTTCTGGATCCAGTTGCGGGTTACCGCGGTGGAAGAACCCGTCACCCCGGGTGGCATCCTCAAAGCGTTCGCGCATGTCGGGTGCACGGTAGGCGGTACCGATATTAAGGTAAGGATTGACCATGTCGCTCAGGTTGTAGATGGCACCGGCCGACCAGGACAGCGTTTCGGAAGTGTTCTTTAACCCCTCGGTTCTGGCTGCCGGGCCGTTGCCCACCACCCGTGCATCGCCAGTCACCTTGTCATAGCGTGCGCCGAGCTGGATGTTCCAGTTGCCGGCCATGATGTCATCCTGGACGAACAGGCCCCGGCTCTCGATTTCGCCATCCCGGAAGGGTGAGTTGGCAACGGCGTTATCTGACATGGGCGGGTTGTAGGTAAAACGCTCCGGGTCACCGGTCATTTCCCAGCCCTCGGCCCCAACTGTGACAAGGTGGTTGTCGCCCACGGGCAACCGGTACTGAGCTTTAACACCGTCGGTGCGGAAACTGACATCGTTCCACACCTGATTGCGCTCCTTGAAATCCCACCAGGCGCGGATTTGCCGGTCCACTTCCTGCCGATAAATGCTGGTCTCCAGGGTGCCGGTACCGATGCCGGCCTCGTAGCCGAGTTCGGCTAGCGTGCGCTTCTGCTTGGGCGAATGGATCGTCAGCGTGCCGTTGCCGCCCGGGCCGGGCTTGGCAGAGCCCGGATACCAGACTTCCCGGTCTTCGTGGTTCTGCAGGTTCAGCGTCAGTTTCTGGTTCTCGGTTACCCTGAAAGCATATTTCGCCAGAAAGGATTCCGAGCGGAAGCCGCTGTTTTCAACATCACCGTCGGGTGTTCCGTAGTCGTCCACATCTTTGGCGGCGGCACCGATAACAAGGCCGTGGTTCCGGCTGGAAAGCTCCAAAAGTGCGCCGCCGGCCAGGCTGCTGTCCACCGTGCCAGTGCTGCCGGAGAATCGACCATTGGCTTCAGGTTGTTCCGAGAAAGTCGCCTCCGGAGTACGCAGGTTGATAGCACCGCCCATGGCACCGGTGCCGTGCAGTACCGAGGCCGGGCCTTTGACCACTTCGACGGTATCCAGCAGGCTCATGTCTGCCAGGGAAGCAATGGCCCCCTGGGGCTGGGCGGAATTCAGGCGAACGCCGTCCACCAGAAGCACCACACTTTCCTTTTTCAGGCCGCGAATAACCGGGTTACCTCCCCAGGCGCCGCCATCGCCCTGAACTGCCAGACCGGGTTTGCTACGGAAGAGATCGCCGGCGGTTTTCGAAGCGGCAGTGTTGTCCGTGGTTAAACGCTCTGTTGCGCTCGCGGTTTCCAGCGTGTCGGATTCGTAGCCTTTGGCGGTTACGACCAGTTCCTTAAGTTCCGAAGAATGGCCGGTCGCAGCGTGTGCGGCGGGTAAAACGGAAAAGGCAAAGATGGCTAAAGCCAGTGGATGGGGGCGTCGATTCATGGAGTTCTCCGATAACTGCTGACGATTGAGAATGGATCGCAATATACTGCAAATGAAACTGATTCGTATTTGATTTTCGTCAACAGGAGTTTGCGTCCGTGCGGGTACACTCATGTCAGTTCTTGCAGGGTGTGAGTGTATGGGCAGTTTGATTCGCAGTGGTCTGGGTTGGGGTGGCAGCCTTACCGGAGTTTTATTATTCGTGGCGCTCTGGGAGTGGGGGAGTTTGTCATACGGTAGCTTTTTGCTCCCCGGCCCGCGGGATGCGCTATCGTCCATCGTAGGCTTTGCCGACAACGGTGAGCTCTGGGCGGCCATTTGGGCCACCACCTGGAGGGCCATGACCGGCTTTGCCATTGCTGCGCTGGCTGGTGTCGCTCTGGGCCTTATTGCAGGGTTGTCCCACACGGTTGGCCGAGCGCTGGAGCCGGTTTCAACCGTACTTCTGGGCATGCCGCCCATCGCCTGGATTGTGCTGGCACTGTTGTGGTTCGGCAGCGGCTCCCTGGCGGCGATCTACACGGTGGTGGCCACCACCATTCCGGTTGCTTTCGCCGGTGCTCAGATCGGGGCCCGGACCCTGGACCAGCGCCTGCAGGAGATGGGCGATGTGTTCCGCGTGCCGTTTGCCATGCGCCTTTGGGATTTCTATCTGCCCCACATTGTTTCCTACGTATTCCCGGCTTTGATTACCGCTCTGGGGGTGGCCTGGAAAGTCACCGTAATGGCGGAATTATTTGCCACAGAAGATGGCGTGGGAGCGGGCATGGCCATGGCCCGAGTGAGCCTGGACACTGCCGGTGCCATGGCCTGGATTGTGGTGGTCGTGGTGTTGCTGCTAGTGGCCGAACACGGTTTTCTGCGCCCCTTGCAGAAAAAAATGGAACCCTGGCGGCAGGTCAAAGGCCCTGCCATGCCGGGCTGAGGAGTTTGCGATGCTGACGCTGCAAAAGGTTTCACTGGATCTTGGCCCGAACACCATTGTGTCGGACGTGGATCTTCAGGTGGCGCCGGGTGAGTCCGTGTGCCTGGTGGGGCCGTCCGGCTGCGGAAAAACCAGCCTGTTGCGTCTGGCATCGGGAGTGCTTGAGGCCACTTCGGGACAGGTGAGTAATCACTTTACGACCACCGCTGCAGTATTCCAGGAGTCCCGGTTGCTGCCCTGGCGCCGGCTGCTCGACAACATTGCTCTGGGCTTGAAAGCCCGGGGTGTGCCCCGGCGAGATCGACTGAGGCAGGCCAAAGAGTTGGCCGACCAGGTAGGGCTTGCGGATTATTACGAACATTTCCCCCATGAGCTGTCCGGTGGTATGCAACAGCGAGTGGCTCTGGCCCGGGCGCTGGCCGTGGGCGCCGATTTCCTGCTGTTGGATGAGCCTTTCAGTGCTCTGGATGTGGGGCTGCGCAGCGAAGCCCAGGATCTGGTGGAACGGCTTGTGGTCGATCAGGGTATAGCGACCTTGATGGTGACTCACGATCTCACTGAAGCCCTGCGTCTGGCCCATCGAATTATTGTTGTTTCCGGCTCGCCCGGCACCGTGGTGTTTGAACATCCGGTCACAACCCCTTACCGCGAGCGCAGCCATGCCTGGCTGTATGAAGAAGCTGGCCACCTGCTGCGGCAACCGGTGGTCAGTGAGAGTTTTCTGTTTCATCCGGATTCGGAGGTGGCATGAATCGTCGTGAACTTCTCAAACTGGCGGCCTGTTCGGCGTTGATCTCAGGCGTTCCCCTGCAAAGGGCGTTTGCAGCCAACCCCGGCAAACTGATTGCAGCGACACCACTTGGCTTGCCCCAGGTGATCCTGGCCCGGGCGCTGAACGATCCGGAGCTGAAAAACCTGATCCCTGAACGGGAACTTCGGGATTGGAAAGACCCGGATCAGTTGCGGGCCTGGCTGGCGCGGGCGGAAGTGATGGTGACGGCAACTCCGACCAATGTGGCCGCCAATCTGTATAACCGTGGCGTACCCGTGGTGCTGATGAACGTGAATGTGTGGGGCACCCTGGGCATGCTGGGCCTCGAGCAGAAAGGCCCGTTGGCGAAGATGGAAGATCTGGCTGGCAGGCATGTGGGCGTGCCCTGGCGCGGGGATATGCCGGACCTGGTGTTCCGCTACTTGCTCGGTAAGGCGGGCCTGGAAGTGGGGCGTGACGTCAGGGTGACCTATCAGTCCAGCCCGTTCGAGACGGTACAGATGTATGTAGCGCAACGCCTGGACGCTGCCGTGTTGCCGGAACCCATGCGCACGGCAACCCGGCTACAGAGTATTCAGTTCGGGCAGTCACCTAATGAGCTGGATCTTCAGCAGGAGTGGGCGCGGCTGGCCGGTGGTGAGCCACTGCTGCCCCAGGCAGGGGTACTTTGCCGGCGGGAGTTGCTGGAGCAGGCGCCCGAGCAGGTTGCAGCGCTGCAAGCGGTCATTGGCCGGGCGGTTGACTGGGTAGTCAGCCAGCCAGAGGACGCGGCGAGGTTGGGGGCGGATCGGTCACCCTTGAGCCGTCAGGTGTATGAAGGAGCGATTGCCCGCACCGCACTGAAAATGGTCAATGCGCAGGAAGCCCGGCCAGCTCTGGAAGACTTCTTCTCGGCATTGTCCGAATTGTCGTCTGGTTTCATTGGAGGCAAGTTGCCGGATGCGGATTTCTACCATGATTAACCATCCCTGGCTGGCTTACGGCTTCCGGCCCTTTTTCCTGTTAGGTGTCCTGTACGCGCCAATTGCGCTGCTGCCCTGGATCGGTGCGCTGATGCAGCAATTCACCTTGCCCATGGCGTTGCCTCCGTTGGCCTGGCATGGCCATGAAATGCTGTTCGGGTTTGTCAGTGCCGCCCTGGTAGGGTTTCTGCTGACCTCGATACCTTCATGGGCCGGTGTGGCACCCATCGCTGGAAAGCCGCTGGCAGCCCTGGTTTTGCTCTGGCTGGCGGGGCGGGTGCTTTTCTGGCTATCCGCTCTGGTGCCCGGCTGGCTGGTAGCCAGTGTGAACCTTGCCTTGCCTCTTGTCTTGTTACTCTGGGCTGTACCGGCCTTGCTGTCCGAGGCTGGCCGCCGACACCTGAGTATCGGTATGGCACTGGTCGGCTATGTGCTGGTTCAGGGGCTTTTCTATGCGGCCTGGTTGTGGCCGGATGTTACCGGCACCGTTACGCCTGTGACGGTGCTTAACACCACGGTCAATCTGCTACTGGTACTGATTGCCCTTACGGCTACCCGCATTGTTCGTGTAGTGGCCACGGAGGCCCGAAAGGACATCGGCCTTTCGGGCCCTGGTCGACTAACACCTGCCCGGGAGCATCTGGCGGTGGCCGTGTTGATTCTGTTTGCGATTGCAGACTTTTGGGCTCCCGGTCATGTGGTTACCGGCTGGATTGCCCTGGCCGCCGCAGCGGCCCAGGCCGACCGCCTGAGTGAATGGCCGTGGGGCAGGTCGATGACCCGGTTATACCTGTTGCTGCTGACGCTGGCATATCTGTGGATGGTGGTCGGGCTGGTTCTGGTAGGTATCACCGCACTCATCGACACCCTGCCAGGTTACACCGGCCGCCATGCCTTGTTGGCAGGTGCAGCGGGTACGGCAATTCTTGCTGTGTTCTGTATTGCCGGGCTGCGGCACACCGGAAGATCGCTGGCGCTGCCGTGGCTGATCTGGCCGGCATTGATAACATTGGTTGCGACGGCATTGTCGCGAACCTTTGTTCCTGTGTGGTGGCCCGAGCATTACCTTTTAGGCGGGGTGATGCTGCCATTTGCTCTCTGGCTGCTTACTTATCTGCTTTACGGAGTTTCCTACGGTCGGTTTCTGGTTACGGCGAGGGCCGATGGAATGCCTGGCTGAGATCTCTGGCCTTGGTGGCCCCTGATTTTAAACAAGTGCATGTAATGGAAGTTGAACTATGCTCAAGACGGTGGTTGCCGTTTTGGGAGTCCTTCTGTGACCAATAATGTGCCGAATGCCTTCGAAATCTTTCCCTGGAACCGGAATTTCGAGACCGGCATTGATGATATTGATCAACAGCACAGGGTGCTGGTCAATATCCTTAATCGGCTGGCCTGGCACTTTGCTTCGGACACCTCCGAGTTAACACCCGATCAGATTCTCGATGAGTTGCTCACCTACGCGGCGTTTCATTTTGAATATGAGGAAACGATCTGGAACCAAACCCTCGGTGAAGCGGCGATGGCGAGAAATCACCACGATGCACACCAGATGTTTTTTGCGCAGGTTGAGGAGCTGCGCAACAGCCGCGAACCTCAGGAGGAGGTGTTAACCAGGCTGTTTGACTTCCTCACACGCTGGTTAGCCTTCCATATTCTCGAATCTGATCGCCGAATGGCTCTGACAGCTAAGTTGGTTCAGGACGGCCTGGGAATCAGTGAGGCCAGAAACCGGGTCGACTCAGAGCTGAGCGGTTCGGCCTCTGTGCTGGTCAACGCGCTCTTGGAAATTTACGGAAAACTGTCATCAAGCACGATTCAGTTAATGCGGGAGAAAATGGCCCGCTTGAGGGCAGAAGACGAGCTGTCCCGAATACAACATGAAAGGCTGAATCAGGCCCTGGAAGAACAAGCCCGAGAATATCAGCACCATCTGGAAACGCTCGCTTACACCGATGCCTTGACTGGCCTCTGGAACCGAAACGGCATCGTCCGCCGAATTCGTGAATACCTTGCTGATGACGTGAGAGCTGAGAACTCGGCAGCGCTTGTGTCTATTGATCTTGATAACTTCAAGGATCTCAACGACTGTCTGGGAGAAGATGCCGCAGACCGACTGCTTGGCTTGCTCTCCCGGCGGTGGCTGGATGCGATCCCGGCGGATGCCTGCCTGGCGCGAACAGGTGGTGATGAGTTTGCATTGTTGCTGCCGGATGCCAGCCAAGCCGAGTCGCGGCTGGAAGCTCTGCGTTTGACGGCCGGTCAGCCTTTTGAACTTGACGGTGTTGAGGTTTCCGCGGGATTTACGGCTGGTGTTGTCCTGTTTCCGGATGGCGCCGTTGAGGACGCAGACAGCTTGCTGAGGCAGGCGGATAATACCCTGTATCGGGCAAAACACGAGATGCGCAGTGGCTGGCTTTATCTTGATGCCGGCGAGCGGAGCCAGTATCGAGCCCGTCAGTTGTTACTGGAGGACATCCGCAGGGGGCTCAACCAGGATGAGTTCCGGCTTTATTTTCAACCCAAGGTTAATCTCCGGACTGGAGAGGTTTTGGGCGTTGAAGCGCTGATCCG
>Ga0070729_10007088_pt1 | contig 10869 bp, 10 predicted proteins | sample tdDd472_FD_66725 | JGI IMG/M metagenome (GOLD analysis project Ga0070729, IMG submission 66725) | Marine sediment microbial communities from the Atlantic coast under amendment with organic carbon and nitrate - tdDd47.2 | ecosystem: Environmental > Aquatic > Marine > Coastal > Sediment | place...
TGACCATGACTACGCGTTCAAGAAGAAGCACATCCAGACATTCCTGGAGGGTGGCAACAAGGTCAAGGTGATCATGCAGTTCCGCGGTCGTGAGATCTCCCATCTGGATCTCGGCCTCGAATTCTTACAGCACTTGATTGAGGAAGTGAAGGAGTGGGGGGCGCCGGAATCGATGCCTCAGCGCGAGGGGAAGCTGATCAGCTTCATCATCGCCCCACGCAAGGTTAAATAGCCACACGATGTTGAAGACCCGGTCTTTGGCCGGGACGGTGGAATACCGCCGTCATGACCAACGAGCGAGAGAGGCACAGATCATGGGCAACAAAATGAAGACCAACCGCGCGGCTGCCAAGCGTTTCAAGATCACTGGCAGTGGCCGCATCAAGCGCAACAAGGCCTATCACGGGCACCTGTTCACACGGAAGAGCCCCAAGCGGCTGCGCAGCCTGCGCAAGTCCGACATGGTGGCCGCCTGTGATGTTTCCCGGGCCAAGAGGATGCTTGCCGGCGGTAAGTAGGGCTGGATTTTCCCTGGAGAATCGGTCCAACCAGAACTTGAACTCGAACAGATACCATAGCCAGTGAATCAGGAGGCAGACGCATGCCGAGGGCAACAAACAATCCGGCCGCCAAGCAACGACGCAAGCGCATACTGAAGCGCACCAAGGGCTTCTTCGGAGCCAAGAAGGGGCAGATCCGCGAGGGTCGCCATGCTGCTGAACGCGCCATGGCCTACCAGTACCGTGATCGCAAGAACAAGAAGCGCGACTTCCGCCGCCTCTGGATCACCCGGATCAACGCTGCTGCTCGCCTGAACGGCATGAGCTACAGCACGTTCATCAACGGGCTGAAGAAGGCCAGCATCGATATCGACCGCAAGGTCCTGGCTGACCTGGCCGTGCATGATGCCACCAGTTTCTCCAAGCTGACCGAGGTCGCCAAGAGCGCGATCTAGAGAGTCCCCGCTGGAAAACTCGGAAGACGCATCGATTTCAAGCTAGACAGGATTCGGCCGCTTCGGCGGCCGTTTCCGAGAAAGGTCGCCAGGACCATGCAGCAAGCCATCGAAGCGTTGCGGGCCGACGGCCTGACCCGCATCGACCAGGCCACCACCGCCGATGAAGTGGAAGCCGTCCGTGTCGCGCTCCTGGGACGAAAGGGAGAAGTGACCGGTCTTTTGCGTGGGCTCAAGGATGCCACGCCGGAAGAGCGACCGGCTATTGGTGCCGCCCTCAATCAGCTCAAGGTCGATCTCACCGAGGCGCTGGATGTGCGGAAGGCATCCCTGGCCGGGACCAGCGAGCAGCACACGGGTCTCGACCTGACGTTGCCTGGTGCCAGCCCCGTGAGTCTGGGCACCCAGCACCCGTTGCTCAGCGTGCTCGAGGAGATGTGCGACATCTTCTACGGCATGGGCTACGATCGTGGTGAAGGGCCCGAGGTGGAGCTGGACTACTACAACTTCACGGCTCTCAATTTCCCCGACGACCACCCGGCCCGCGATATCCAGGACACGTTCTTCATCAACAAGGACGTCGTCCTGCGGACGCAGACCTCGCCGGTGCAGGTGCGTACCATGGAGAAGATCGATCCGCCGCTGGCGTACGTGTTTCCTGGTCGCGTCTATCGCAATGAGAATGCCGACGCTTCCCACAGCTCCGAGTTCTTCCAGCTCGAGGGCTTGCGGGTCGACAAGAACATCAGCCTGGTTGATCTGAGGGAGACTGTCGAGGCCTTCGTCTCCAGCTTCTTCGGCGCCGGCTTCAAGACTCGTTTTCGTCCGCACTTCTTCCCCTTCACCGAGCCCTCGGTGGAAGTTGATATGCAGTGCGTGAAGTGCAGCGGCAAGGGCTGCGGTGTCTGTGGTCAGACCGGCTGGCTGGAGATCATGGGGGCCGGCATGGTTCACCCCAACGTCTTCAAGGCCGCGGGATATCCGGAGGACGCCTACACCGGCTTCGCCTTCGGCATGGGTGTCGACCGCATCGCCATGCTCAAGTACGGCATCGACGACATCCGTCTGCTCTACGAAAACGACCTCCGCTTCCTCAATCAGTTCCGAGGTGTACTGTGAAGATCAGCCTGGAATGGCTCGGTGATCTCGTCAGCTGGGAAGGAACCCCGCAGGAACTCGCCGATCGGCTGACGTCCGCGGGTCTCAACGTCGAGGGCATTGAGGAGATCGAGCAGAGCTGGCCTGGCGTGGTCGTGGCCGAGGTCGTCGAACACGGTCGCCACCCCGATGCCGATCGCCTGAGTCTGTGCAAGGTGGACACCGGTGATGACGAGCTCACCCAGGTCGTCTGCGGTGCACCCAACGTGCGCAAGGGACTCAAGGTTCTGTTCGCCAAGGTGGGCACGGTCCTGCCGGGCAACTTCAAGATCAAGAAGGCCAAGATTCGCGGCGTCCAGAGTTTCGGCATGATCTGCTCGGCCTCCGAGCTGGGGATCAGCGAAGAGTCCGAAGGGATCATGGAGCTGGACGATGATACGGTCATCGGCACGCCGGCGGCCGACCTCTACGGTTTCAAGGACACCGTCCTCGACATCGAGGTCACGCCCAATCGTCCCGACTGGCTCAGCCACATGGGGGTCGCGCGTGAAGTCGCCGCCCTTGAGGGTGGCAAGGTCAATCCGCCGCCCGTGCTCAAGCCCGGGCAGGGTTCCGGCTTCGGCTGGAAGGTGGAGATCGAGGACTACGAGGACTGCCCTCGTTACACGGCCCATGGTGTCGATGACGTGAAGGTCGGGCCCTCGCCCCGCTGGATGCAGAATCGCCTGCGGGCCATCGGCCAACGTCCCATCAATAACGTGGTGGACATCACCAACTACGTGCTCTTCGAGCTCGGTCAACCACTGCATGCTTTTGATCGCGAACGGCTGAGTGGCGAGACGGTGTCTGTCCGGAAGACCAGTCGTAAGCGGACCGTGACCACCCTGGACGATGAGTCCCGGCAGATCATGGCCGGTGATCTGATCATCGCTGACGGAGATGGCCCTGTGGCCCTGGCCGGTGTGATGGGGCTGGCTAACAGCGAGGTCACCAAGGAATCGACGTCACTCCTGATCGAGAGTGCCTTCTTCGCGCCCAGCCTGGTGCGCAATTGCAGCCGGCGCCTCAACCTTGTGAGCGAGAGCAGCTACCGGTTCGAGCGCGAGGCCGACTGGAACATGGTCATCATGGCCGCGCGCCGTGCCCTGTACCTGCTGCAGGAACATGCCGATGCCACGGTTCTGGGAGATGCCGTCGACCGTGCCGATCCCGACCGGATCTCGGCGCCCGACATTCCCCTGCGCGTCCATCAGGTCAACCGGGTTCTCGGCTCCGACCTGGACATGGAACAGACGGCCGACATGCTGCAGGCCCTGAGCCTGAAGGTGCAACCGCTCAGCAGCCAGATCGAGGCCAAGACGGTGAACCTCATGGTGCAGGTCCCGTCCTTCCGCCGTGACCTCAAGCAGGAAGTCGACCTGCTGGAAGAGATCGCCCGGGTGCATGGATTCGAGAAGGGCGAACGCCGAGGTGGTGACAGCCGTCCCCAGGGCGTGCGTCGCCAGCGGCGTGACGAGATGCGCCGGATGCTCCGCTCGTGGTTCCCGGCCAATGGTTACAACGAGATCGTGACTTCCACCTTCATGTCTCGGGCCCAGATCGATGCCTTGAACCTGGCCGAGGATGATTGCCGGCGGGAATGCCTGGCCGTGATGAATCCCAACCATGGCGGCGAGACCCTGCTGCGTACCAGCCTGGTGCCCGGTTTCGTGGATGTCGCTCGTCACAACCTCAATGCCGGCGTGCCGGGGCCGTTGCGTCTCTTCCAGCTGGGTCGGGTATTCTGGCCTGCCGGTGAGAAGCGTGCGGAGATCCGCCACGAGCAGGAGAAGCTGCTCCCCGAGGAGCCCTGGCTCCTGCAGGCCGGACTGGCCGGTCCCACCAAGAAGGGGCTGGGTGGCGTGCCTCAGGACATGCTGGAGATCAAGGGTCTGGTGGACAATCTGGCCGCGCTGCTGCGTGTGGAACTCAACCTTGTTCCCGCAGAAATCGAGGTCTTCATGACCCCTGGATTGCAGTGGGAAGTGCAGGGTGCTGAGGGGCAGCGGGTTGGTGTGGCGGGACGGTTGTCCAAGCAAACCACGACGGCCCTGGACCTTGATCATGATGCGGCCCTGCTCGAGCTGGATCTCCGTCGCCTGGGGCTGGAGACGCCGACCATGAGCTATCAGTCGTTCTCGCGTTTTCCCGCTGTGAAGCGTGACCTGTCGTTGATGGTTCCGGTCAGTGTGACCTTCCACCAGGTGGATGAGGCGGCGAGTCAGGCGGCTGGTGAGCTGCTCGAGTCGCTGGAACTGTTTGATATTTATGCTGGTAAGGGCATCCCTGATGGGGTTTCAGCGTATGGAATTCGCTTGAAGTTCCGCTCGGGGGCCGGTAGTTTGAAGAGCAAGACCGTGGATATGGCCGTTGATAGGATTCTGAAGGCCTTATCTGACAATCTGGGGGTGCAACAGCGCACCCAGTAAGCCTGGCCGAATGTGGCCCAACAAGGATGTGAAGGCAACCATGGAGGATCGCCTCAACAAGCTGGAAAGCAAGGTTCTGGAGGCCATCGAGACCATCCAGGGTTTGCGGCGCGAGAACAGCGGCCTCAAGTCCCGGTGTGAGGAACTCGAGAACAACCTGCAGGGCCTCAACGAAGAGAAGGACCAGTTGCAACGGCAGCTGAGTGCGGCCAGCGAGACCGCGGCCCAGGCTGAGCTCTTCGAGGAGAAGCGTCAGGTCATCGAGACCAGGGTCAGTGGTCTCCTGGACAAGCTCGAAGCCATGAGTTAGTGACCCAGAGCCCTGAGGGATGGCCCTCGGGGTTCTGTTTATGTTGATGGATAGAATAGATCAGTTGATGGCTGGGAAATGGATCGGTGGATCAAACGGATGCCTGGATTACGCGACATCACCGTGAGCATATTCGGAAATCGCTACACGCTGCGTAGTGACGCTGATCCTGAAAAGGTGGCGGAGCTGGCGGCGGACGTGGATGCCCGGATGCGGGAGGCCGCCGGCGCCGGCGGCGCGGCCGGCGTGGATCGAATTGCCGTCCTGGTAGCCCTGAACCTGGCTGACGAATTGGCCCATGAGCGCCAGTCCATCAGCGAGGAACGGGAACAGGTGGACAATCGAGCCGGACAGATCCTGCAACTCCTCTCGGGAGAGGTTGGCAACGAGGGGTCCGAAGGGGTATAATGAGTGTGAAGCAAAGGTTTCCCTGCTTGGCCCGTGATGCGTCTATCAAGTGAGCCAACACTTTTCAAGCGGGATTCCATCGTTTCTTCCTGAATGCCGCGCCCCCGCGGCGCCGGCTGCAGGGAAGAACAGGAAACCCACCTGATGCAACCGGTTCAGTTGCATCTGATGCACACGCCCCGGCGGGGAACCTTTCCTTCGACTCCCACCTGATTCCGTCCTCTCCGGATCCTTTCTGACCATCATTCCAGTTCAATATAGAAAGGATACGCCATGCCCCAGGTACCGGCGTTCATTTACGGTATTGCCGGAGTCGTAGCTGGCTTCTTGCTGGGATGGTTGGCGCAACACCTGCGCGCCAATCGTCTCCATGGTCAGGCCCGCAGCCTCCGTGATCAATTGCTGCTCGATGCCAATCGCGAGGCTGAGGATGTCGTCAAGACAGCCAAGCTCGAGGCCAAGGACGAGCAGTTGAAGGCTCGTCAGCGCATCGAGGACGAATCGGATCGGTCCCGTGCCGATCTGACCCGTCGCCAGGATGCCCTGGATCATCGAGAAGGCTCTCTCACGCGCAAGGTCGAGTTCCTCGACCAGAAGGAAGAGCGTCTGGAGGACCTGGATCAGAGCCTCAAGGCCAAGCGGACGGAGATGGAAGCAGCGGTCCAGGAGACAGAGAAGCTACGGCTGGTCCAGCACGAGAAGCTGGAGGAGATTGCCGGGCTCACCGCAGAGGAGGCTCGACGCCGACTCACCGAGGAGATGGCCGCCGACGCTCGCCATCACGCGGCTCGTGAGATCAAGCAGATCCGAGACGAGGCCGAACGGACGGCCAAGCGTGATTCCCAGAAGATCCTTTCCCTGGCTGTCCAGCGCTATGCGGCTCAGCATGTGGTGGAGGAGTGCGTGGCCGTGGTCAACTTGCCTGGGGATGAGATGAAGGGGCGGATCATCGGCCGCGAGGGGCGGAATATCCGTGCCTTCGAGGAGGCCACGGGTGTTGATGTCATCATCGACGACACTCCCGAGGCTGTGGTCATCTCGGCTTTCGATCCGGTGCGACGTGAGGTGGCTGCCCAGTCCCTGCGCAAGCTCATCAAGGATGGCCGGATTCATCCCGGACGCATTGAGGAAGTGGTGGAGCGGACCCAGGCTGAGGTGCAGGATCACCTGCGTGAGCTTGGCGAGCAGGCATGCCTGGATGTGGGAATCCGTACCATCGACCCCAATCTGATGCCTTATCTCGGAAGGCTCAATTTCCGTACGAGTTACGGGCAGAACATCTTGTCCCACGCGAAGGAGGTGGCCGCGTTTGCCGGGGTCATCGCCAGCGAAATGGGACTGGATTCCAAGCTCGCCACCCGCTGTGGCTTCCTTCATGATCTGGGCAAGGCCGTGGATCATGAGGTGGAGGGGCCCCATGCCATGATCGGTGGCCGGATCTGCCGCAAGTACGGGGAGAGTGAGGAAGTGGTCAACGCGGTGGAAGGCCATCACAACGACGTGGAGCCGACCTCGGCCTACACCTTCATCACGGCCGCCGCCGATGCCGCCTCGGCCAGTCGGCCCGGTGCCCGACGTGAGAGCATCGAGAACTATGTTTCCCGCCTCGAGAACCTCGAGCATATCGCCTCGGGATTCGATGGGGTCCAGAAGAGTTTCGCCATCCAAGCCGGTCGAGAGGTCCGCATTCTGGTTGATCACAAGCGGATCAGCGACGAGCAGGCGGCCTTGCTGGCCGAAGAGATCAGCCGTCGCGTTGAGTCGGAACTCGAGTATCCCGGTCAGATCAAGATCATGGTTATCCGCGAGACCCGGGCCTCGGCCCTGGCTCGCTAGGAAGGTCTTTCATGCAGATCCTCGATGGGCGTCCGGTGCGCGACGCCGTCCTCGATGAGTTGGCCCAGCGGGTCGAGAAGGCTCGCCGGGCCCCGGGATTGGCCGTGGTCCTGGTGGGCGATGACCCTGCTTCCCGCGTCTATGTCCGCAACAAGGAGAAGGGGTGCGTCCGCACCGGGTATCACCACGAGACCCATCGTCTGCCCGCTGAGACCAGTGAAGAAGAGGTCTTGAAGCTGGTGGGAAGTCTGAATGAGGACGACCGGATCGATGGGATTCTCGTGCAGATGCCCTTGCCCGATCACATCGATGACGACCGGGTCCTGCAGGCCGTGGATCCCGACAAGGATGTCGATGGATTTCATCCCTACAACCTCGGCTTGCTGGTGGCTGGTACGCCCCGGACTGTTGCTTGCACACCCAAGGGTGTCCTGCGTCTGCTGGAGTATTACAAGATCCCGATCCAGGGTCGCAAGGTGGCGGTGGTCGGACGCAGTGTCATCGTGGGCCGGCCCATGTCCCTGCTCTTCAACCTCAAGGGCGCTCTGGGTGACGCCACGGTGACGATGTGCCATTCGCGGACGCCGGATCTGCCGGCCGTGACCCGCCAGGCTGATATCCTGGTGGCGGCCCTCGGATTTCCGGAGCTCCTGGGACGTGACCATGTGGCACCGGGAGCCGTGGTCATCGACGTGGGCATCAATCGGGTGGAGGATGCCTCCGCCAAGAAGGGTTATCGCCTGACTGGTGACGTGGCGGCCGCCGAGATGGAAGGTCATGCTTCGGCGCTCACACCGGTCCCCGGTGGTGTCGGTCCCATGACCATTGCCATGCTCCTGGAGAATACATGGGATGCCATGATGCGGCGGGAGGCCCGACGTGGCTGATGCCTGGCGCGTTGCGCTTGAGCAAGAACGTGGTCTGATCGACAAGGTCCTGCGTGCCGAGTTGAAGTCTGTCCGGCGCATCCCCGAACGCCTTCGCCGTGCCATGGCGCACAGCCTGTTCAGTGGTGGAAAGAGGCTACGGCCGATCCTGGCTCTCTGGACCTACGATGCCCTGGGCGACCTGGGCCGCGGTCATCGCCGCGCGGTGGATCGAGACTCGGTGCTGCGCGTCAGTGCGGCCATTGAAATGATCCACACTTACAGCCTGATCCACGACGATCTGCCGGCCATGGACGATGATGTCCTCCGGCGCGGGCGCCCGACTTGCCACGTGGCCTTCAATGAAGGTACCGCCATTTTGGCTGGTGACGGTCTGCAGGCCCTGGCCTTTGCGGTGCTGGCGACCGTGGGGCCCAGGGCTGCCGAACTGGTTTCGCTGGCTGCCCATGCGGCAGGACCGGCCGGCATGGTCGGCGGACAGCAGCTCGATCTCGATGCCGAGGGACAACCGGCGACGTCGACCCTGGTGCGGAAGATCCATGCCGGGAAGACGGCGGCCATGATTGCCTTGTCCCTGGCGGCCGCCGGTGTCTGCCGTGATGCCGATGCCGAGATGATCGAACGGCTCAAGAAGGCCGGCAGTGATCTGGGGCTGGCCTTCCAGGGCGCCGACGATCTGCTCGATGTGACGGCCAGCCCGGAAAAACTCGGCAAGACTCCCGGGAAAGATGCCGCCAGCGAGAAGGCCACCTGGGTTCGGGTGGAAGGATTTGAAGCTGCCCAGCGGCGCACTCAGCGTCTGGGTCGGCGAGGCCGTCGTGAACTCTCGGGAATGTTGCCGACGGACTCGGCTTCACAGAAGTTGTTGGAGCTGGCCGACTATATGTGGCAGCGTGACCATTGAGGTGAGGTCATGGAACTGCAATGGCGCCTCGACATCTGGATCCTGGTGGTGCTCTGCGTCTTGGCCGGTCAGCTGGTCAAGTTGCTGCTCTATTCGGTGCCCCAACGTCGTCTGCAACTGGCTTTATTGGGCCAGAGTGCCGGGCTGCCCAGTCTGCATGCGTCCGCAGGAAGTTGCCTGTTGACCCTCATGGCTCTACGCACCGGTTGGCGGTCAGTCGAAACCTCGGTGGCGCTTGGCTTCGTGGTCATTGCTGTTTTCGACGCCATGCGAGTTCGATCTGCGGCCCAGGAACAACGACGCCTCGTTCATGACCTGGTCCAGGTCGAACAGGCGGCTGGACCCTGGAGACGCCGGGTAGCAGGCTATCTCGATATCCTGGCCCATACGCCGGCCCATGTGGCTGCCGGCTTGGTTTGGGGCTTTCTTTTTGCCTTGGCCTTCGGCACGGTCTAGACTGTTGGGGACAGGGGATCGTGATGGGAGACCTTCGTTGGGTCTGGTTGCTGGATTTCTCGATGAATGCTGGAAGAGAGTTGCGGAATGAAACCCATCCTGCCCACGCTGCAGGGACCTGCCGACCTCAATGGTCTCGACCCCGCTGAGCTGGAACAGCTGTGCGGTGAATTGCGCGAGGCGATCATCGGGACCGTGAGCCGGTCCGGTGGACATCTGGGCGCAAGCCTCGGGGTCGTGGAATTGAGCGTGGCGCTTCATCGCGTCTACGATTCACCAGAGGACAAGATCGTCTGGGACGTGGGTCATCAGGCCTATGTCCACAAGATGCTGACCGGGCGACTCGATCGTTTCGACACCTTGCGGCGCAAGGGCGGTCTGGCTGGCTTTCCCAAGCGTGAGGAGAGCGAGCACGACATGTTCGGCGTCGGGCATGCGAGTACGGCCGTGAGCGCCGCCCTCGGCTATGCCGCCGCTCGAGATGCCCGCTCGGAAGATCACCAGGTTGTGGCCGTGGTCGGCGACGGGGCGCTCACCGGAGGTCTGGCCTACGAAGGGCTGAACAATGCCGGCCAGGCCAACACCAACATGCTGGTGGTACTCAACGACAACAAGATGAGCATCTCGCCCAACGTGGGGGCCATCTCGCGTTACCTCACGCTCATCACTTCCGACGAGTTTTACAACCGCTTCGAGGCCGAGGTCTGGAACCTGCTGGGGATCATGCCCAAGGGCAGCAAGGCCCAGGCTCTGGCCGGCCGGGTCAAGGAGGGGCTCAAGAATCTCGTGGTCCCGACCATTCTCTTCGAGGAACTGGGCTTCAATTACTTCGGGCCCATCGATGGTCACGACCTGCCCACCCTGGTCCGGACCCTCGAGCATGTGCGCAAGATCAAGGGGCCCGTGCTGGTGCATGTGGTCACCGAAAAGGGGAAGGGTTACTCCTTCGCCGAACAGGACGACCAGCGCTACCACGGCGTCGGCGCTTTCGACAAGGCCGAGGGCATCAAGGTCAAGTCGTCCACGGTCCCGAGCTGGACCGAGGTCTTCGGCGAGACCCTGACACACCTGGCCAAGCAGGATGATCGGATCCACGGGATCACGGCGGCCATGCCCTCCGGCACCGGGATCGATGCCATGCACGAAGCCCTGCCTGATCGCACCTGGGATGTGGGCATCGCCGAGGGGCATGCCGTGACCTTCGCCGCCGGCATGGCGTGCCGAGGGCTGCGTCCCGTGTGTGCCATCTATTCCACTTTCATGCAACGTGCGGTCGACCAGATCATCCATGACGTCGCCTTGCAGAAATTGCCGGTGGTCTTTGCAGTCGACCGCGCCGGCCTGGTGGGCGAGGACGGTCCGACGCATCATGGCGTGTTCGACCTGACCTTCCTGCGCATGGTGCCGGGGATGGTGGTCATGGCGCCTTCCGATGAGGATGAGTTGCGCCACATGGTGGCCACGGCCATGGCCTATGAGACGGGACCGTCGGCCATCCGCTATCCTCGTGGTGCCGCCCTGGGCGTGGCCATGGACGGTGAGCCGAC
>Ga0070729_10007090_pt1 | contig 10868 bp, 8 predicted proteins | sample tdDd472_FD_66725 | JGI IMG/M metagenome (GOLD analysis project Ga0070729, IMG submission 66725) | Marine sediment microbial communities from the Atlantic coast under amendment with organic carbon and nitrate - tdDd47.2 | ecosystem: Environmental > Aquatic > Marine > Coastal > Sediment | place...
CCGTTCTTTGACTGGGAACATCCCGCGCTCTGCCGTTCAAAATTGAAAGAACCATCTCCAGGTGAGTCCCTTTACCTTGAGAACTGGGGTTTGTTTGCCAGTAGGACATAGGCGGTCCGTAGTGAATCGTTACTGTTTTATGGATGAAAATGTTGTTTTTTTGAAATAAAGGAAATCCCGTAGGGGCCACCTCCAGGTGGCCCCAGGAAAGTAGGCAGACCGCCAACTCATCTGCCGATCCATATCCCAAACTCAGGATAAGATAGTTCTTGCACAAGGTATACGGCAAACGCCACTCTCCGTTCTTTGACTGGGAACATCCCGCGCTCTGCCGTTCAAATCCGAAATAATACGCTCCAAACGAGGCCTATTGCCTCGAAACCTCGAGGCTCCTAAGCCAACGGGGTGCTGATATGCCAGGGTGAACTGTTTCTATTGCCTAATGAATATGGCGTTTTTTTTAAAAAGAGGGTATATGTCCGAATTTTATTCAAAAAAAATACTTGTATAGAGAACAAAGTTCCTGTAGAAGCGTATATGTAAGAATTATTCTGGTTCGGGGGTGTGTTGTGGATACTATTGATCGTCAGATTCTGGAGTGCTTGCAGGTAAACGCTCGAATCTCCAATGCCAAGATTGCCCGCAAAATAGGCATGGCCCCTTCTGGTGTGTTGGAACGTATTCGAAAACTCGAAGAACGCGGTGTCATCCGCGGTTACGATCTTGATGTGGATCCCAAACAGGTTGGATTGGGTGTCCTTTGCTACATCTTTGTGAAAGCGGACAAATACTTGGATGTCGGAGTGCTGGCTGCGATCCCCGAAGTTCTTGAGGTCCATCACATCGCAGGTGAGGACTGTTTCATGCTCAAGGCGCGTGTCGCCGACAATGAAGCACTGGGCACACTCTTAGAAACACGAATTACGGCACTAGATCCTGTTATTTCAACGCGAACCACCATCGTTTTGTCGACGGTAAAAGAGACCACAAGGTTACCTCTTAATCCAGATGAGGAGGAATTCAATGGATAAGCGTATCATTATCTCCTTCGCGGCCATATACACTATTTGGGGGTCAACCTATCTGGCCATGCGGTATGCAGTTGAAACGATTCCACCCTTCATTATGGCTTCAGGCCGATTTATTGTCTCTGGTGGAATTCTTTTTGCGCTTGGGTGGTATCAAAACCGAAATCAACCAGCGAAATTGAAAATTGAACCAATTCATTGGTTAAGTGCAGGCGTAATTGGAAGTCTGCTTTTTCTAGGGGGCAATGGAGGAGTTGTTTGGGCTGAACAGTATATTCCTTCCAGTTTAGCCGCTTTAATTATTACGCTTGTTCCTCTCTGGATGGTGCTTATCGACTGGTTGCGGCCTGGAGGACGGCGTCCCGGAATCTTCACAGCATTTGGTTTGTTGGTAGGGTTTTCCGGTATGGTGCTACTCATCGACCCTCAAAACATTAGTTGGCAACTCGATGGGACTTTCGTTCCATCCATGCTTTTAGTTTTGGCTTCGTTAAGTTGGGCTCTTGGATCCTTGCTCTGCCGAGGGTTGAAGCTTCCAGAATCTATTCATTTGGCTTCCGCCATGCAAATGGTCATGGGGGGCGTGGCCCTCGGTGCGGTCAGTACAGTGAGTGGTGAATGGCAAGTTCACGATTTTAGCCAGGTTTCACTACATTCTCTGCTTGCATTCGCATACCTCACCGTTTTTGGAACGCTCGCCTTCCTTGCCTATATCTACCTGCTTAAGAATACCTCAGCCGCCAAGGTAGGGACGTATGCCTATGTCAACCCTATCATTGCCGTTTTCCTGGGTTGGGCACTGGCCGATGAACCTTTGAATCCCAGAACCCTAATAGCGGCGACGATCATCATATCTGGAGTTGTGCTCATCACTACCGCAAAAGGACGCCGCTATGAAGCGACGATTCGGCATACCCATTCGCTCTGGAAGTGGAGCCGAAAAAGGGCTCGGGTGAAAGGTTAGGGCAGGAGTTCGAGTTCTTTGATCCGATTCCTACTTGATCCATCGGTGTATGCATTCTGGCAAATGTAAAATGGTTTCAAAAATGGATGGATTAGATAGGCGAACGGTTGCGCCCTTTTTAAGGGAAGGCGCGTTGTGAATCCCTGGAACAATCGGTGAGTTAATTGAACTGATCATTGGGCATGGCTGAGCCTCCAGGTTTTAGAACCAAACCGAATTTAATTGGTGCCGAAATGCCACTCTGCATGATGGGAGATTAAAGATTCCGTAAATCTTATTTGAAATCACCAAATTCTTCTAAAAACAGCCGATAGGTTCTGTGAGATGAACATGGAGGATTGTTTCATGAAAAAAATGATGTGTGTACTTCTTGCGATCAGTTCAATTTTTGGATTCAGCTTTGACAAACAAACGGATTTGTCCGCAGACCTCATGGCTCAGGTGTCATTGATAAAAGCAATGATGCCAAATGTAAATGCAATTGGTGTTATGGTAGGTCCCAACGACCTAGAAAAAGTTAAGGAATCCATTGCAAAAGCACAATCCGAATTGGGTTTGAAGATCGTAACCGTCTCCGTGAAAGATGTCAGACAAAAGGTGGGTCATTACCTCAGATTGGCAGCGAATGGCGTCGTCAAAAATCACGGTGTGCAGGCCCTCATTTTTGTGAACGGTCAGGATTCTATCACTAAGAACCCATTGGGAATCAAGATGACATCTTCTGGGCTTTCACAATCCAAGGTGCCTGTCTTTACAGCCAACGAAAAAGGGCATTCACTCGGCTGTCTCGGGCAATTCAATTTCGACGGAAGCCAGTGGGTGGTTCATATCGACAGCAAAACCGCTTCTAAACTAGAAATTACCCTTCCCAGCGATGTGAATGGGGTTATTCTCAACTGAGATTGCATCACGCATGAATTGATCGTTTCATCGATCTGAAACGCGGTTGCCCGGAGCGGTATGAATTACCGGCTCCGGGCATTTTTTTCATTTTTGCTTAATCGTGCTTCCCAATTCGCATTCCTTCGAAATCAATCTCCATTAAGGTCCAGAAGAACGCGTCATTCCCACATGCTCTTAAGAAAGCCCGAGTCGGACCACCCAATTAGGTGGCCCGATGTTAACCAAATTTAATTCATCAGTTCCAGGTAGAGGTAGGCATATTCCAATGCGATCATATGAGCTCTCTGCTCGTTATTGGCCGCACCAGCGTGACCGCCTTCCATATTTTCGAAATAGAGAACCGGATGTCCGTATTCCTTCATCCTGGCTACCATCTTCCTGGCGTGACCGGGGTGGACGCGGTCGTCCCGCGTGGACGTCGCAAAGAGGATTCGAGGATAGGTCGTCTCTTTTTTGAGGTTATGGTAGGGCGAATACGTCTTCAGGTAGTCCCACATTTCGGGATCATCGGGGTCGCCGTATTCCGCTACCCACGAAGCGCCCGCCAAAAGTTTGTCGTAGCGCTTCATGTCCAGCAGGGGCACCTGGCAGATCACGGCTTTGAACAGATCGGGCCGCATCATACTTACAGCGCCTACAAGCAGGCCTCCGTTGCTGCCGCCCATAATGCCAAGTTTCTGTTTGGAGGTGACCTTGCGGGCAATCAGGTCCTCGGCGATGGCGATGAAGTCCTCATAGGACTTGTGCTTGTTTTTCAAAAGTGCTGATTGATGCCACTTCGGACCGAATTCCCCGCCACCTCGGATATTGGAAAGTACGTAAACCCCACCTTTGCTCAACCATGCAAAACCTTTAGTTGCCGAATAGCCAGGTTTCATGGAGACTTCAAAACCGCCATAGCCGTAAAGCAAGGTGGGATTCGTCCCATCGAGTTTCCAATCCTTGGCGTGGACGATGAAATAGGGGACTTTCGTTCCATCCTTAGATGTTGCAAACCACTGTTCAGCTACAAGGTTTTCTGAGTTGAAATAAGCAGGTGAAGCTTTCAGTTTCTCACTCTTGCTTGTGGCTGCATTGTAGCGGAACAAGCTGGATGGAGTGAGGAAGCTTGTGTAGATATAAAAGAAATCGTCGCTGTCATCATGTACGTCGAAAACGGAGATCAGTCCATTGGGCTCCGTCTTGAGGGTGCTTGATTTCCACTGATCCCCATCCTTGCTCAAAATGACTAATTTTCCGGATATGTTGTCCAACAAGTTGAGCAGGATGGTGTTCTGTGTCAATTGAACGGAACTGAGGGCGAGATGAGGTTCCGGAGAAAACAACACCGAATAGGCCTTTTCACCTTGAATCATTTTCTTGGCATTCTGAGCGATCAAGCTGCCTTGCTTGTAGGTTTTGTCTCCAATCGTCCAATCCGATTTGAGTTCAACAATGAACTGACCCTTGATGAAACCTTGCCATTCGGCATCGACTGGAAGATCCAGTTTCGTCTTGCCTTCGCCTGTCAGAATATAGAGGTGTTTCTTGTAGAACGATATGGCGTCGATGAGGTAATCATAGTGAATGCCCTCACGCTGCATGCGCCCCGCATAGGCATAGACATGCGTGGCATCTGCTTCAAAAATGGTCTTTGCTTCGGACAGTGGAGTGCCGCGGTGCCAGATTTTCACGATGCGAGGATAGCCCGATTGGGTCAGGGAATTCGGACCGAAATCGGTTCCAACAAAAACGCTGTTGCGGTCTCTCCAGGTGACGTTGCTTTTTGCTTCAGGCAGTTGAAACCCATCTTCAACAAAGGCTTTTTTCGTTAAATCAAATTCCCGAACCACCGTGGCGTCGGCACCGCCCCTCGAAAGGTTGATCAAGCAACGATCGTTGTCGGGCTCAAGGTAATAGGCTCCCTTGAATACCCAGTTTTCATCCTCTTTTTTGGCCAGGGCATCCAAATCAAGAACCGTCTCCCACTGCGGGGCATCTTTGCGATAGTCTTCAAGTGTGGTCCGGCGATAGAGCCCGCGAACGTGTTTTGCATCTCTCCAGAAATTGTAGAGGTAGACGCCATGCCTGGAAGCATAGGGGATCTTATCCTTAGAATTGAGGACTTTTAAGGTCATATCTTTAACAGCTTGATAGCCTTCAGCCTGCTCCAAAATGGGTTGTGAAGCTGCATTCTGCTCCTTCACCCAGGCGAGCGCCTTCTCTCCAGTAACTTCCTCCAGCCACAGGTACGGATCGGATTCCTCTGCCAGGGAAAGTGCTGAAATCAAAACCATACATCCTCCCAAAAGGGCATTTCGCAATTTCGTCATCGTCGAATTCCTCCAGTCATACATTCTAAAAGGCGCATTCTACCAGGAAACCCTTTATGGCGTGAGACGAATTGCAGCGAGGATTCTGTGTGTTGCGATTCCTTAGATGTGGTTTCTACCTCAATCCTGGTATTGAACTCTGAAAGGATACTCGTCCACCAGAACGAAATCGGACGCAGGCGTGGCTCCTTCAATGCGAAGTGAGTAAAGACCTTCCTTTAAGAAGCTTCGGCTCAAATAGAAGGTCATTTGATGATCTGAATCAGGGCCTTCGTGTTGCAGGGGGATGGCCGTCTCTTCACCATAATTCAAGCTCGCACGATAACCCTGAAATTCTGAGAAGCTCAAGTCGATGGTGATTGAGAAAAAGGGTTGTTTCGACGAAACTTGAATAATGCGTTCTTTTGAATGGCTTCCTCGGAGATGTTCTAGGAAGAAGGAAGGCGTTATGTTTGAACGAATTCGCTCTTGAAGCGCTTGATTTTGAATCTGCATGTCAGCAACCTGATTTTTTACCACGCGCAGGTTACCAAAAAGGATCCAGGCTGTGCCTATTGCAGCCAGGGTCAAAGCAAATAGCGAAGCCTGCACCAAGCGTGGGATGGAAAAGAAGCGCCTCCGAGTTGCAGCACTTGGGATGCCGTCTGGGTAGGTTTGCTTCAAGGATGATGCGAGCTGTTCTGCCAGCTCAATGGCCTCCATGCAGCGATCGCAACTGGTAAAATGGTCTTCAAAGCGTTCTTCTTCCTCTGGGTTCAACTTTTTCAACACGTAACGATCGGCAAATTGATGCGTTTCAAAAAAGGTATGGTCGTTTTCCATCTTATTCCTTTGCATTCCTAAACTCGGAGTAGAGCTTCTTAAATCGTTCTTTGGCACGAAAAATGACACGGTTAAAGTGCAGCGAGTCGATTTGGAGCTCTTTACATACCTCGGCCTTATCAACTTCCTGGATATAGAATTTGCTTAAAATGAGCCGGTCTCGTTCGATGGGTAGGCTGTTCAACATCTCGTGGGTCAGCTGCTTTCGTTCCTTTTTTTCGAGTTCGTTTTGTTGTTGAGGATGCAGGGTGAATTCTGGCAACTCTTCATTAATGGGCTGATGATTCTTTCGGCGCCCGCGATGGGAAATATGAGCGTTGATGATATTCCTGGTGATCCCGCTCACATATCGATCTAACAATTCGGGCTGTTGGACCTTGCCTCTTTGGATGCTGTTGATGAGCGCAATGACGACCTCATGATACAAGTCTTCCCGTTCATGGGCATGGTGAATGTGATGGCGGATGCGGATGCGGATTCCGCGCTCATACTTCTCGATAAGCCTGGCTTTTGCACCCTGGTTCCCTTTTTGAACTTCCGTTAACCATTCAAGTGTCAATTCTGCGAGCTCCTTAAACCCGATCATAACTTAAGCTGAAAAAGGATTCAATCGCATGCAATTCCCCATTTGCTGAGATATTAGCTTACTTCATTGCACATAACCCTTGTAGGAGAGATTCGCTACGCCCTCGAGAAGCGATTCGGTTCCATTCAAATCCTGGCCAGGAACGATTGAACCTCATTTTGGCCCTAAAAAGGGCCGATCTGAAATGGCCTTTTCTCTTCCTAATCCGCCACGCGGAAAAAATATTAAAGGAAGAAAAATGACGACAATCAGTTCCATTGGGGATACTGTATCCCTGTCCAACTATCTCACAACCCTGCCCAAAATGGATTCGCCTGAATCCAACTCTGCCTTGAATGAGGCAGATAGCTACGAGCCCGGTGTTTCAACGACCTCCACAGCCATTTCGAATGGGAATGGGATTCAATTCAGCGCCATTAGCGGAGCTTACTCGCCAACCGCCACCATAACTTCGGATCCCGCACTGGAACCACCCTCCGAAAACAGCGATGGTGACTTGATCGACGATATCACCGGTACAAAAGGAGGATAGGAACGTCCACAGGCAAGGGCCATCTGATCCTTGGGATTCGTCTGAATTCAAACAAGGGTTCCTTACAAAGAGCCTTGGTTTAAAACCAAGGTTTTTTGTGGGAACCGAATGTGGCACAATAGGGGTTCCAGAATAGAATCATACTTTCGAGCGAAGGATGCTTGCTTGACCCTCTTGATTTGGTGGATGTGCCTTGGCCCCGGTAATGCGTCAACTGCGGTAACGTGGGAGGCGGGTCCGTGGATTGAGATTGATTTGGCCTATTCCGAAACCATTTCAATGAATGCGGATCAGGTCCTGCGAATTCGGGTGAAACAAGAACAGGGCGATGCCATTATCCGTCTCTTGGATTCAAAGGGGAACCTTCTCGCTCTTCAGGATAACTTTTCAGACCACCATGATGTGGAGCTGCTTTGTTTTCATGCAGTAGAGAGCGGAAATTTGATTCTTGAGGTCCAACATGAAGGTTCAGGAGCAGGCCGGGCCTTTCTTTCCCTTCAGGTAGATGAACTGCGCGAAATGGACCGCATTTTTCTCGAGGCCCAGGCCGGGTTTGAGAGCGCCCAATCTAAAAAGGACCTATCTGCGGAGCAACGCGTTCAACGGTTTTCGGAATCCGCAATGGCTTTCTCGAAACTCGGCTTTCACGAGTTGGCTTCGAAAGTCTGGTTACGCGCGGGATTGGCTCACTACAGGCAGGGAAACCTGTCGAAAGCCCTGGATGCCCACCGCAAGGCGCTGCTCGAATTAGATGAACCGTCCCAGCCAAAAAAAGCCATCCACCTTTACTCCAACATCGGGGTGTTTCTTCGAAAACTTGGGCGCCCCTTTGAGGCCCTGAAAAACTACGAAAAGGCACTCGAACTCACCAAACAAAAAGGTTTCGATTCGCTTCATGCGCGGGTTCAGAATAATCTCGGCATCGTGAATCATATGTTGAACCAAAATGAAGAAGCTTTGGTTCATTTTCAGGCGGCCCTGGACTTCTTTTTTTCCAAGGACATGCATCGCTATGCGGCCCGAACGCTGAACAACTATGCCGTGTCCCTGCTTGCTCTTTACGAATACGATTTGGCGGAGCGCCATTTTTTGCAGGCCCTGGAACAATTGGAGAAACAACCCAATCCGTCCATTCAGATCTTTACCTTGACGAACCTGGGTGATTTGTACCAACGCCAAGGCAAATGGAAGACAGCGTGGCGTGTGTTTCAAGAAGCAGTGGAGGTTGCTAATGCCACCGAGGAACCACAAGGCTTGGTCAATCTGCAAAATAACCTCGGCTACTTATGTGTCCAACAGGGCGACTATTCCCAGGCAATGGCGTTAGAAGATCGGGCTTTGGAGTTGTGCGGCGGCGAATCCGATCTTCGCGGGGAAATGTTTGCCCATCTCATTAAAGGTGTGGCTGCACTGAACCTTAACCGTTTCGAACTCGCTCAACATGAAATGAACCTGGCTTTAGCGCAGGCTCGCGACCTTCAGGCTCTGGATGTCATGTCTGGTGTACACCATCAGTTGGCCAGGCTGTATCACCAACAAAATCAGCAAGAAAACGCACTGAGACATGTGCAAAAGGCCACGGAACTGGTCTCAATGCGTCAACAACGCTTGGGCGGCTCAGAGTTTCGGTCCCTCTTTTGGCAAAACGTACAGGATGTGTTTCGGTTCCAATTGGAACTCCTTGCCGAACAGTACCTGGCTGGGCCCACTCCTGTCCTGGCCGAACGCATGGCCAATGTGTTTGAACAAACCCGAGCGCAGGCGCTTTTGGACCAAATCCTGAATTGTGAGGCCGATCAGCGCCCCGATGCAGATCTGGACGCCGCCTTTCAGCGACGCGAGTTGCTTGCCGAACTCGAGCGCCTTGAAGTTCAGCGCCTCGTTCAGCAAGAAGCGGGTCAACCCGAGGACGAGCTGGAGACAAAAATCAAGTCCAAACTCCTGCAAATCAAAGAACTCGACATAAAGGTTCTGAATCCAAACCTGGCCCCTGAACGAACTCCACGGAACGCATTCACATTTGCTGAAATTCAAACCCAATTGTTAGATCAAGATCATACGCTCCTGATGTTGTGCCCGTTGCCGGAAAAACTCCTGGCCTGGATCATCACTCCAGATCAATGCCATCTCGAAGTGGTTCCCATCCCTGTGGATTTCGGTCTTAAGGTGGTTAAAGCCATGAATCGAATCCAGCAGGAAACCGACCTGGATGCGGTTTATGAGGAGCTTCAAGCTCTCAGCGCATGCGTCCTGCAGCCATGTCTTAAATGGGTAAAAGGCAAGCGATTAGTCCTTGTCACCGCCGATTACCTGCAGCAAATCCCCTTTGCGGCATTGCCTTGTTCCAGTAAGGGTAGGGAAGACCTTTGCGTGGACCGTTTTGAACTGGCCAGTGTGCCTTCGATTTCCGTTTACCGCGCGTTGAGAGCAAAGAAGGCTCGCTCTGGAAACCAAATCGCTATTTGGGCCGATCCGGTATTTGCTGGTTCGGATTACCGCCTGAACGCAGGTCTTAAACAGGTAAAGCACGCAGAAACGCCAGACTCGGCACCTAGGTGGCGAGCAGGGGACTTCGCATCAAAAACGTCAGAAGACCTCGGTTTTGAGCGGTTAAGAGCATCGCGTGCGGAAGCCAAAGCGATCCAGGGCCTGATGGTGGATCCACAACAAACTAAACTTCTTTTGGATTTTAAAGCGACCAGACAATCCGTTTTGGAGACCTCGTTAGGACAGTTTGATGTGCTTCATTTTGCAACCCATGGCGTCGTCAACACCAACCATCCGGAGCTATCCGGGTTGGTTTTCAGCCTCTTCGATGAATCTGGAGCCCAGCAGGACGGATTTTTGCGGCTCCATGATATCTACAACTTGAAGCTAAAGGCTCAACTGGTGGTTTTAAGCAGCTGCCAATCGGCCCAGGGTAAACAGGTAGAAGGCGAAGGCTTGAAGGGGCTTTCTCAGGCGTTCATAGCTGCCGGGGCGAAAGGTGTTCTAGCCACGCTTTGGGACACCTCCGATGCCGCATCCTTGAAGCTCATGGCCAGCTTCTACGAAGCCCGCATGAAAAGCCAAATGAAGAACCCGGCAGCCTTGAGAAAGGCCCAGGTTGAATTGAAACGCATGCCGCGATTTCAGCACCCAAAATACTGGGCCCCCTTCCAATACCAGGGCGCCTGGTGAGGTGAAGCGGTAAGTTTCAAATTGGGAATGGAAGCAATTCCGAAAAGATAAAATCAGGCGCGTTTTTGTCTAATAAACGCTCGATGAGCGACGAAGCCTATCCTCCGTCGAACCGATTTGGCATGCAAAAAAAAACCGGCCACAAAAATGAGCCCGGCAGGGCGACCTTGCCTAGCCCAGGGTGGAGCGCCAGCGAAACCATAGGTTTTCGGTTGATCCCAAAGATGTGTCCGAAGGGCCGTCGTGATACATCGACAAATTGGCGAATCCTCCTTTCCCGCAAAGGTATTCGACCACCCACCAACCCATCGTGGTGCCGCAATTAAAGGGCCGCCAACCCGGTCCACCCTGTTTTTTGCAAAAACCGCAAAAAAAATCAAATCCTCTGAGATAAACGGTCCGCTCATTTCACATACCCCATGACAGAGGTCCACAGGAAAGGGGGAATGGGTATGCAGCACTGGTACCTGGTGATGACGAAATTGCGAAAGGAACCGCAGGCAAAGTTCCATTTAGAACGCGCCAATTTGGAGGTATTCTA
>Ga0070729_10007091_pt1 | contig 10865 bp, 7 predicted proteins | sample tdDd472_FD_66725 | JGI IMG/M metagenome (GOLD analysis project Ga0070729, IMG submission 66725) | Marine sediment microbial communities from the Atlantic coast under amendment with organic carbon and nitrate - tdDd47.2 | ecosystem: Environmental > Aquatic > Marine > Coastal > Sediment | place...
AAGATATATTCCTTCTGATGTTAATTCACCTGAAAATATTGCAGGTTGGAGTATACAATCTGAGAGTGGAAATCCTGAGAATACCCTTTCTTATTCTGTGGTTGTAAATACAGAAGCAGCAAGTGATCCAAGAAGGATTGCCACTACAGACAGCATCGGGATCGATGTGATAATGAACCAACTTTATTTTGAATCAGTCAATGGTATCATTAAACCCACGACATTTGCACTCGACCCGACCTCCTTCAACTTTGATCTTGGAGACTTGAAAGATACTTTCACCTTCGATCTTGTTAATTTTAACAATCCGGATATTTCGCTGCTCTTGAGATCCTCTGCAAATATCGATTTACAACTTGATGCAAATCTGGAAGGCAGCAACTCTTCTCAAACAGAATCGCTGCCCCTTAACGGTATAAGCATTGCAGGAGGTGGTGAATCGACCGTTCACCTGCGTGATTATGGCCTTAAAACTCTTATCAATTCATTCAGCGGAACACTCCCGGAAGTTTTCTCTTTATCCGGCAACGCTCTTATCAATCCCACATATACAACGGGAAGTATTACCCGTAACGATAGTATTACCGGTAACGTTGGGATTGAGATCCCTTTGAACCTCGCTATCGAAGGGGGGGAAGTTCTTGACACGGTTGATATAAATTTTGGCGATGTTGATGAAGAAGAAATCGCCAAGATGAATTTCGGGCAGGTTACAATAGAGATGGAAAACGAAGTTCCGATCGATATTATCTTTATTGCACAGGTGATAAATGAATTTGATCAGGTAGTGCTAACTTTGCCTGTCCCTGCAAGATCAGAACCACTTACAATCCCGGCCCCACAGGTTGATTCTGAAGGCGAAGTAGTAAGTGCGGGAACTGTTACCCAGGTAATTGATTTGTACCAGGATGAGATACAGGAACTGCTAAATAATGAAAAAATGATAATTAAAATGCAACTTGCAACGCCTCCGCTCGGCTCTCCGCAGCCTGTAAAATTCCGGACAACGGATGAAATCAGGTTAAAAATTTACGCGAGTGCAAGTTATAAAATTGACTTTAAATAATTGAAGGAGACCGAGATGAAGTTTATTATAAAAATACTATTCGCTTTGCTTCTTACAATGGAAGTTTTCGCGCAGGGTGGCGGCTCTGTTGCACTTTCAGACGCACGTTCGGTCGCGCTGGGTAAAACTTATACCATCTCCAGCAGGGGAATTAACAGTATTGGTATAAACCCGGCAAACCTGGCAATTGAAACCGGCAGAACTGTTGAACTGAAAACAATTTTCCCGATACCCAACTTAAGTTATATTGTTGGTAACGACTTTTTCACTATTGAGGACTATAATTATTTCTTTAGTGGAACCACCGATGCAAACGGTGAAAAAACAGGAAAAACTTTATCTGATGATGAAAAACAACAGTTTAAAGATTTGTTCTCGAGTGGTTCAGCATTGTATACAGAGTTTAACCTGCCAATTTTCTCTGTTGTGGTTAATGCAGGAGAAAAAATCGGATCATTCGGATTTTCTATGAGTGATAAAGCCGCCTTGAAAGTTGATATACCCACGGCAATGTTTGATATATTTCTCGACGGTATTCGGAAGGGTGGTCTTTACAGCCTTGATGATCTAGATATTCAAAGCTGGTATATAAGGGAGTACTCGTTAAGTTACGCCCGTAAATTGCCAAAACTATTCCCTAAATATGTAGATAACATCAATGTTGGTGTGTCGTTAAAGCTTGTTCAGGGGTTTGCGTATGCAGGTATCGAGCAGTTGAATACTTTTATTACCATTGATGAAACTAACAATAGCGTGACGGTTAATAGTGACGTTATTGCAAACATGGCGTTTTCACCAAATCTTGGTGTGAAGTATGATTTTGAATCTGATTCACTTGATAAAAAATCGGATGTAGGCCCGTTTATGACTCCGGCCGGAAGCGGTGTGGGATTTGATATTGGTATCTCTGCAGATGTTAATGAAAAACTTTCTATCGGTTTCGCAATTACCGATATGGGAAGTATAACCTGGGATACAGAAGCCGCAGAATACGCAACAACAACACCGGTTTATACTTTTAATGATATTACTGATCAAGCACTTATTGACTCATTGAGGGACGCTGTTGTAGGTGAAGGTAAATTTGTAGAATCCTTTTCCACTGGTTTGCCAACTGCATTGAGATTGGGTGCAATGTATAAATTTAATTATAAATTCCCGATGATGGTTGCAGTGGACTATAACCAGGGATTTAATGACCTTCCGGGAAACAGTAAACAGCCACGATTCTCGATTGGTTATGAAGTACACCCACTTAGCTGGCTGCCGGTAAGAACCGGATTTTCATTCGGCGGTAGGGCTGGTTTCGGTTGGGGATTTGGTATCGGGTTTAACGCAAGTTTTCTTGAGATAAACCTCGCAACTTCATCCATGAATAGTTTTGTTGCCGGAAATAGTGCGAAAATTGTTGGGTTTGCACTTGGTTCACGTTGGAAATTCTAATTATTTCCTTACGGTAAATATATAACCGATGGCAACAACAAGAAATATAATGTTATTAAACCAGGCGGTGAGAACGGGGTCGAGTACCCCGTTTTTACCGTAAGCCTGGGTAATATTCATTAACACCAAATAAACAAAAGTTATTAACACGTTCATGATAAATTGAACCGCCAGCCCCCCTCCTCTTTTGTTAGCCGAAAGTGGTATACCAAAAAGTACAATTACAAAACTTGCGAATGGATAAGCAAGTCTGGTGTGAAATTCAATCAGGGTTCTTGTTGGGTTATTACCTGATTTTAACTGGCTGTCTGCAAGTTCTTTAAGTTCAATTATAGTCATCTCTTCAGCTTTTTGCTGTTTTTTGTAAACCTCATCAGGAGAAAAATTGAGATAGGCTATCGAGAGTGAATCATATTCGGTTAGTGTTTCAGTGCTATCAGTAAATACTCTTTTAATACCTTTTTTTACAATCCAGTTACCTGAAGTAGTGTCATATACCATATTAGATGCATCAATCCGACTTGTCATTTTTGTAATATCATCATCACTGAATTCCTGGATACTGACCCTGTTTGCCTGGAACCGACTAACCTCATAGTAAGCAATAGTAACAATCCGTGTTTTGCTATCCTGAAAAAAGATATTACTCCCCGCGTGAACAATCCCCTTCTTCATGTAGGTCTGTTCAATTTTAACCTTTTCCTTGTTAGCATAAGGAACAACAAATCCACCGAAATAAACACTGAAGATACTTATTAAAAACGCGGTAACGAGAAAAGGAAGCATGAACCTGTAGAGACTAATACCACCAGCCTTGATGGCAGCCAGCTCGTTTTGTCCCGACATTTTTCCCACTGTAAACAGTGCAGCTAAAAGTACAGCTACCGGGGTAATAAGTCTTACCATCTCAGGGATGAAAACAACGTAATAGTGAGCCATGATATTAGCGGGTACATCTTTATCGATAAAATCGTCGAGGTTTTCCATCATGTCAATAATGAGGAATATGAGGATAAACGCCAGAATTCCAAAGAAAAATATCTGGAGAAATTGTTTTACAACATATTTATCAAGAATTTTCATTTCTGCCCGTATTTCTGAACTGTTTCGGTAAAATTTTTGTCATGAACTCAAAACTAAGTGTAACCCGTTCTTTTGCTGCTCTAATCGTGAGGAAAATACCTAGTACCCCAAGGAAAAAATTGGCACTCCACATCCCCCAGAACGGGCTTAGTAGCCCGCGATCTGCCAGTTTCTCGCCCCCGATCAGGAATGCCCAGTAAACAAGGAAAAAGATCAAACTTATTCCGGCAGCAGCACCAACTCCCCCTTTCCTCACCATCGTGCCCAGCGGAGCACCTATTAAAACAAAAATTATACATGCAAAAGGAAGGGAATATTTTTTATTTATTTCAACCCAAAACCGATTTGCTTCCTTGCGGTTATTTTCCATTCGTTTTAGTTTTGAAGATATATTGTTTTTAATCGAGCGTAATTTATTCTCAACCCTCAGGTATGAATGCTTGAACAAGGCACCCTGCGATCTTTTCGTTCCTATAAAGGCGCTATCGGATGTAAAAAACTCGGTAATATCTTTCTCGTAATTAGTAGCATATCGATCACGGACCTGTTTAAGGCTGTCTACAATAATAAGCATATCATCAGCACTTAGTTCCCTGTCGCCCCTGGAACTTCCCGGTCCTGATTGCCTGAAAAGGAACTGGTCTGCCGGTAATGCAATTTTATGGCGTTCGAAGATCAATTTGCGGTAGTTCTCCCGGTCAATCAGGTCGGAAGTGTGTATTTCCCCGTTGTATAAATCCAGCATGAGCTTTTCCTGATTTCCGGAGAAGTAAATGTTTCCATACTCGGCGGTAACGATATTTATAAATGATGGGTCGGAGTAATCATAGATGGTAAGATCAACGAGCTTGTTATCAACCCTGTCAATATCACGTGAGAGAATAGAATAACTGGGGATTTCCTGAGAAAAAACTCCGGGAACCAGTGACAAGGTTGGTTTTTTCTGGGATATATCCTGCATGAGCAATCGTGCAGCGTAGTTAGCGTTAGGGTAAACATGGTTATTAAATTGTACCAGCAAAAAAGCAACTACAACGGATGCTAGCAATACAGGAGTAATCATCCGGTAAAGACTCATCCCGCTGGATTTCATGATGGCTACCTCGTTATTCTGGCTCATAGCTCCAAAACCCATGAGGGTGGCAATTAAAACCGACATTGGCACGACGAGAACCACCATCCACGCGAGATTGTACATGATAAGCTGAACTATAATCCAGAAATCCAACCCTTTACCAATCAATCTTTCCGCGAATCGCATTAAAAACTGCAATAGTAGAACGGAAATCACGATAAATATCGAAAATACAAAGGGGGCAAAGTGATTTCTTAATATGTATTTATAAATTATCATAAGGTTTACGTTTATACAGCAATTATAAAAAATAGTTCTGTAAGGGTGAATATCACTTTTTATTTTAATATATCATTTAAATATAAGCAAAATACGGAATGAAGTTTTTATAATACCTTTAATTAGTTTAATAATTTAGTTATGTTTCTATAACGTACTGAATTAAAGAAATTAAAATCCGGAGGAATTTGTGGATAAAGTTATTAATTATCTCAAAGACAACTATTACGAGTATATTGAAGAATTAAAAGAGTATATCAAAATACCTAGTATCAGCACTAGTGCTGAGAATAAAGGGGACATGATCAATTGTGCAAATTTTGTTAAGAATAAATTGGAAGCTGCAGGGATTACCGGTACAAAAATTTATGAAACAGAGGGTCATCCGATAGTTTACGGTGAATGGCTGGGTGCACCCGGGAAACCAACTGTCTTAATATATGGGCATTATGACGTTCAACCGGTTGACCCGATTGAACTTTGGGATTCACCACCATTTGAAGCGGATATCCGTGATAATAAAATATACGCGCGTGGTGCGAATGACAATAAAGGACAGAATTTTGTTCACATAAAAAGTGTTGAGGCGTTCTTTAAAACCGAGGGTAAACTTCCAGTTAACGTAAAATTTTTAATCGAGGGTGAAGAAGAAATTGGCAGCCCCAATCTTGAAAAGTTTTTGGCAACGCAAAAAGAGTTGTTAAAATGTGATGCGGTGTTAATATCCGATACAAGCATGTATGGACCCGGTATCCCTACAGTAAGTTACGGGTTGCGTGGTTTGGCATTCATGGAAGTTTATGTTACAGGACCTAACAGGGATCTGCACTCGGGTAGTTTTGGCGGAGCTGTAGCAAACCCAATTAATGAACTTGCGAGGATAATATCAAAACTTGTTGATGAAAATGGTGTTATTCAGATACCAGGTTTTTATGATGATGTTACTGAAATGACCGAGCTTGAACTTGAAAATATCAAAAGGCTTAATTTTAACGATGCGGAATTTGCTGAAGAATTAAAGGTTAAAACATTACACGGCGAAGAAGGATATTCTACTTTACAGAGATTATGGGCGCGTCCTACTCTCGACTGTAACGGCATTGTAGGCGGGTATACTGCCGAAGGCGCAAAAACAGTACTTCCTTCAAAAGCCAGTGCTAAAATAAGTATGCGGTTAGTACCTGATCAAACTCCGGAAAAAATTGCAGAATTATTTACCGCCTATATAAATAAAATAGCGCCGGAATATATAAAAGTTGAAGTTAAAGCTCTGCACGGTGGAAAGCCGGTAGTTATTCCTCTTGAAAGTAAAGCCATGAAAGCGGCATCAGACGCGGTAGCGAAGGCATTTGGCAGGGAAACCGTTTACACCCGCGAAGGTGGAAGTATTCCTATCGTGGTTGAGTTTGTAAATCATCTTAATGCGCCTGCGATCTTGATGGGTCTCGGGTTGGATACAGATGATATTCATTCACCGAATGAGCACTTTTCACTGGAAAGTTTCCACCAGGGAATGTTTGCTTCTGCCTATTTTCTTGAAGAATTTGCAAAATAATTCATTTCTCTGAGACGGGGTGATTAATCACCCCGTTCTTCCGATTGCTATTTATATTGTGCCTTTCAGGTATTATATTAGCATGTATAACATTCCTTTTTATTCTTAATGTTTATGGTTTAATATTTGTTAAAACTGAACATTTTCAGGAAGAGGTTGTTTAAAAGAAACATTACTCAGGATTAAAAATGAAAAAGTTATTAACGGGAATTTTTATATTATTAACTCTTTTTGCGATTGCTGCATGCGAAGAGGAAAGTTCGGATAAAGGATACGGCTCCGGCCCAATGGAGGGTGGCTCTGAAAAAAGTATCAGGGGGGAGAATCTGGAAAAACAGCAAGAGGTTACCGGTACAAAAAAACAACCATGCGATACACTCTCCTTGCAGGAATATATTATTGATACATTTCCGGACGGCAATTATCTTGTAGAGTTTGATAAACCATTGTTGTTTAGTGAAACTAAACCCGCGGTTTTATATTTTCGCGAAGGCGGAACTTATATCTTCGGCGTAATCGCAAAATCGAAACCCGGTGAAAGGAACGTTGAAGTAAAAAACCTTGTTGGGTATGACGCGAGTTTCTTAAATCTGGATAGTACCCGATTGGGAACCGCATTTTTTTATCTGACGTTATTTGAGTGCAGCGGTGACGGTACTTTTAATGTTGTTTGGGAAGATGAAGTACCTATACATAGCGGTTTCTCTGCAATGAGAATGAAAAGGTGGGGAAAGTTAAAAATTCCCTATGTTGAACTGAATTTTATAGATGGTGTGAATTCGGGTTACAGGAATTTTAATTATTTTCTTGTTAACGGGATTAAAAACAAACCGCACCTCATGGAAACTTATGAATCTATTTCGCGTCGCAGAACAATGGCAGATGTGAACGGGGATGATTATCCGGATTTCTGGGAACATAAGTTTGTTGAAGATGATACGGCTCTTTTCGTGAAGGAGTATGACTCGATTCCTTTTTACTGGGATACAACCAAACAACTTTATCTTACTAAAACTACAAAAAGATGGTTCAGAAAATATTAAATCCGGAGATTTTTCTTAAATATTATGAATAAAATTCCTCAATCTATTATTGATCGCTACCCCAATCTGGTTGTAGAGGGGTTGAATATAAAAGTTTATTCTTCAATGGATGAAGAGTATAATGCCCTGAAAAAAGGGGTTGTAATACGGGATGTTTCCGGTAAAGGTGTAGTGAAACTTGCCGGTGAGGAAGCATTCGATTTTATTCACCGTCTTTCAACTAATGATATCAAAGATATTAAGGAGAATGAACGGCGTAATACTATCTTCACCAATGACAAGGGACGTTTTATCGACAGGGTAACAGTATTCCGTTTCAGGGATCATGCCTTGTTGGTTGGCGGTGTTGATAAAGGTGCTTTATTATCTGCATGGCTTGATCGTTATATTATCATGGAAGATTTGTCGGTTTTTGATCTTACCGAACATTATTCTGTTTTTGAGATTATTGGTCCGCAATCAGAATCTTACTTGACTGCTTTGCTGGGCAGAGCCGTGGATATGATTGATAACAAGCGGTTTATTCATCTTAATTTTGAAAGAATAAATGTGATTATCGCCAAAATTGAAGTGAAAGAGAACATGTTCAGGTATACACTTGTTGTTCCGGCAGATGAACATGATAACTTTCTTGAATTGTTATTAAATAATAATTCAATCTTCGATGTAAAAATGTGTGGCGAAAACGCATATGATCTTTTCAGGATTGAAAATAATATACCCGGTGATACCGGTGAGTTGATTGATAAATTTAATCCTCATGAAGCGGGGCTTATTAACGAGGTAAGCTTTAGCAAGGGGTGTTACATTGGACAGGAAGTTATTGCCCGGTTGGATACTTACGATAAGGTTCAGAAGAAGCTGGTTAGAGTGAAATCGGGAGTAATTTTCAATAATTTACCTGCTCAATTGGTTGATTCGGAGGGGAATGATGCCGGCTTTTTAACAAGTCTGGCTAAAACTTCATTTAATGGTGCGTTTCCCGGATTAGCTTATGTTAGGAATAAATTTATCGAAAATGGCGCAAAATTATATATTGACGATGAAGCTGAGATACTGATCGAGATTTGTGAAAAAAAGGTTTAGAATGAAAATTTATACAAAATCCGGTGATAAAGGTGAGACCTCGCTTTTCGGGGGACAAAGGGTAAGTAAAAATGATGTAAGGATTGAATCTTACGGCACCGTTGATGAACTCAATTCCATCCTGGGGATGGCGATATGTGAGATTGAAAACCCCGAGTTAAAAAATCTGCTCATCTCGCTCCAGAATGAGTTGTTCCAGGTGGGGAGTGATCTTGCAACGCCTCGGAGTGATTCCGGTAAGGATAGTTATATCAAGAGGATAGATGGTAACGATGTAGTTCGCCTTGAAAATTTAATTGATCGTTACTCTGAAAATCTTCCGGAATTAAAATATTTTATTCTCCCGGGTGGTTCGCGGGGAGCTGCATGGTTACACATGGCAAGAACTGTATGCCGGAGGGCGGAACGGAAAGTTGTGGAGCTCAATATTAGCATTGATATTGGTGATGCGCTTGTTGTATATTTGAACCGTCTAAGTGACTTGTTTTTTGTTTTGGCTCGTTATGCCAACTATATAACAGATACACCGGATGTAAAGTGGCAAAAATAACGGGGGTGAAATTGGTTTCGACGGGGTTATTTGGTCTTTGAATTGCACGTCGTGTTCTCCGTAGACACGTTAAACGACGGTACAAAAAAATAAACGACGAATATAATTACGCTTTAGCCGCGTAAGTAAAACTTACGTAGCCGTTCTTCCTCTCTTCGCGTATTGGGAGGGGAAAGAACGACGCTTAGATACGCTAGCCGAACCAAGTGCCTGAGTAGGTGAGGCGAATCTTAATCGGGCTGGTAACCGCGAACTCTGTTTGTTGAGGCCGTGGGAGCGAGATTAAATAACAAACTAAGCGTGTAGAAGTTCTCTGATGGGTGATTTCGGACGCGGGTTCGACTCCCGCCACCTCCACTAAAGTCTATATAAAACAATAGCTTACAGAACCGTCTCACAATATTCTCACAATTATTATGCTTAAATTATTACTGTTTTTTTCACATTTACAAATTGACAAATCATCCTCAATAATTATTAATTTTCTTTTGGAATCATCATCCAAGCGTGAAGTGTTTGATTACTACTCCGTGTGGAATACATATACAAAATAACTGCTCCCTATTCGCTATTATTTTCAGCTTGATAGTTATATATAATTATACAAAGGTAGTTTCTGATTGGGATTTAGAGAAAAGGTTTTTTCTTATATTAAAATTTCAGAAAGCACAAGAAATAGTTTTATCATCTGAGTATAGTAATAATATATAACTATCGCCGATCAAATTTTCAGCTAACATCAAATCCATTGATTGGTCTTTCTAATTCCAACAATAGCATCAACTATACCACTAAGTATGTATACCCAAAGTCAGGAAGTTATCATTATGAAAAAAATCACGCCTAAGGAAAAAGAGCTGTTACTTCAAATTTTAGAGTATGGAATATTATCAACAAACCAAATCATGTTAATAAATGGAGTAGGGAAAAGAGAAGTACAAAGAAAATTAGAGAACCTTCGAAAAAAAGATTTAATAACTTTTCACAATATTAAGAAAGAAGGTAGGAAAGGTAGAACCGAGTATGTTTCATCTATAAGTGAAATCGGCGCAACAATTATTCGAAATGAATTTGATGGGCAATTTTATTTTTCATCTGATAAAATTATATTTAAAAATATTTATACCGCAAAGCATCAATTATTATTGAATTGGTTTCGAATCCATCTCAACTTCCTTCATATAAAATTACCAGATCTGACAGTGGATTTCATATCAGCAACAACTCCATTCCTGCCATTGAAAAAAAATGGATTACCATTAATCTCGGAACAATTTGAAACTAAATTGCTCAAAATAAATTTTACGCCTGATGGTGTGTTTTGTATTAAAAACAAAACACAAAATAAAAGTTTGCTTTTCATGCTCGAAGTAGATATGGGAACAGAATCCTTGACGACCAGGAGTTCAAAAACAAATAACATTGCTACTAAGATCAAAAACTATAGTGTCTATTTTCAAACTGAAAAATACAAACGATACCAGAAAAAATGGAATACATTTTTCAATGGATTTAGGTTATTATTTTTAACTAATTCACTCGAACGAGAAGAGATGATCTGCAAGCAGGTTGGCTCGGATAGATCTAATAACTTCGTGTGGATATCTACTAAGTTGGAATTATTTGAAAAAAGTCTTGGTGGAAAGATTTGGGTTAGTGGCGGCAATTTGCATACACCAAAAGAA
>Ga0070729_10007092_pt1 | contig 10865 bp, 5 predicted proteins | sample tdDd472_FD_66725 | JGI IMG/M metagenome (GOLD analysis project Ga0070729, IMG submission 66725) | Marine sediment microbial communities from the Atlantic coast under amendment with organic carbon and nitrate - tdDd47.2 | ecosystem: Environmental > Aquatic > Marine > Coastal > Sediment | place...
CCGCAGCTTAACGCCAGGGTGTTAGACTAATAGAATGGCACTTTGTTGGGGCGCAATCGACCTACGCGCCGTCAACACCGGGCGAGGCCTTGTCGTGGTCGAGTTGCTGCGATGAGCTGGAGTATCAAGCGGCCTCACGAAGACGGTGCGGATCCCGACGACTGCTCGGACGACCAGCTTGCTGCGTTAGGGGGCATCTCTTTTTGGCCGTCCGGGATATAGCTCCGGCAACCGGTGGACGCGGGGTGACGGTGGCGCTGAGGGATGCCACCACGAATCATCGTGACAGTTCTGCCCTGTAATATCGAGTCTAATCTCGTTCCAGTCGTAGACCAACGCCGCCAGCCACGCGGCTGGACATAGGCGTCAATAACAGGACACGAAGCCGCCTTGGAGACGAGTTGCCTTCCTCAGTTCCAGCAACCGCCGCACAGGTACATTAGAAATAGAGGGTTGAAGATGAAGTTGGAGTGGATCTCGGCGAGTGGATTTCGGTGCTTCGACTCATCCAGTCCTTTGGAGGTGGCCTTCCGTTCAGGGCTGAACGTCATCGCCGGTGAGAACGATGCCGGAAAGACAGCCCTAATCGACGCCATTCGCTTTACCCTCGGGACTCGCGGCGACAACTACCTGCGTCTGACGGAGGACGACTTCCATGTCAGCCAAGAAGGGCGTTCCTCGGAGTTGAAAATCCACTGCACGCTAGGCAGCTTGACCGACGAGGAGATGGCTGCATTCCTTGAGTGGTGCGTGATCGAGGACGGGGCGCTCCGGCTTCACGTCCACCTGACTGCTCACCTCAAGGCCACGCCAGCGGGACGGTATCGGGTCTCGTGGGAACGCCGAACCGGCACCGAGGAGTCCGGGCTCAAGGTGGACGGCGAGCTTCGTGAGTACCTCCTTTCTACCTACCTCCGGCCTCTTCGCGATGCAGAGCGTGAATTGAGCCCAGGCCGCCGCTCCAGGCTGGCCCAGATACTTTCCGCCATGCCGGAGATGACCAAGGAGGGGGGAGCCAGGGAAGCCGGTGATGCCCCTCCGACGTTGATGGACATAATTAAGGATGCCGACGACCAAGTCGCGCAGAACACCACAGTGAAGGGCATCGAGAAGAGGGTCAACGAAGACTACTTTTCGAAGCTCTCCTTCGATACCGACAAGCTCAAGGCGGTCTTGTCCTTGGGAGCCGAGACATCCCTCCAGCAGATACTCGAACGCCTGGAGCTGGTGTTGCGCTCTGACCCCCCGCTTCCCGAGAGGGTTCGGCGAGGTCTGGGAATGAACAACGCCCTGTTCATGGCTGCGGAACTCTTGCTTCTCCAGTCAGAGACGGATCGCATGGGCACGCTCCTTATCGAAGAGCCAGAGGCCCATCTTCACCCACAGCTCCAAGCGCGGTTCATGCAGATGCTGGAAGAGCAACTCTCCGGTGATAACGCGCCTCAGGTCATCTTGACCACCCACAGTCCCCTGTTGTCGGCGGGGGTGGATCTCAACAGCGTCATCATCTGCCAGGGAGCGCAGATCTACCCATTGGCGAAGGGCTGCACCGCGCTTGAGCCCGATGACTACGCCTTCCTCAGGCGCTTTCTCGATGCTACCAAGGCAAACCTCTTCTTCGCTCGTGGTGTCCTCTTGGTAGAGGGGGACGCGGAGAACCTGCTCATCCCCTCCATCGCCAAAGCCCTTGGACATGACCTAACAGCGCGTGGCGTGAGCATCGTCAACGTCGGTCATACCGGCCTGTTCAGGTACGCCAGAGTGTTCCAGGGCGTCGAAGGGAAGCACGTCCCAGTCCCTGTTGCGTGCATCGGAGACCGCGACATTCCGACCGACATCGCTAAGACCGACATGTACCCGAAGAGACATCGTCCTAAGAAGACGGAAGCTGACTACTCGGCGGATGAAAAGGCGGAGCGCGAAAACGCCATCCGCAAGTCGGAAGGGGGCCACGTCAAGGTCTTCATCTCGCCCCAGTGGACCCTGGAGCACGATCTGGCGCTGAGTGGACTCGCAGTGGAACTCCACCGAGCTGTTTGGCTGGCGCGGGCTCCTGCTGGGAAGACCCACGATCAGATCATCTCGGTTGCCAACGCGGAAATCGCAGAATGGCAGGCTGCGAGAGATTCCGCCGAGAAGATTGCGGCTCGAATCTATCTGCCGATGAGGAAGGGCACCGTGTCGAAGGCGAAGGTAGCGGAGCAGTTGGCCTGGCTCCTCGACCGCGATGGGCCGTCAGGCAAAGACCTGGAGACGAAGCTGCCCGGCTACCTGGTGAACGCCATCAAGTATGTGACCAGCTCCATTGATGGCGAAGATCCCGTGCCTGATGCTGACACAGCACCGGACGATGCAGCGGAGCCAGACACGACCGAGCCCACCGGCGTGGATGACGGGGTTGGAGATGTCGATGACGCTCCCTGACCTGTCCCTCAATGGCTCCCAACTACAATCGCTGGGCGTGCGACTGGGAGACTGCGATTTCTCCGGCGACCCCCAGCGCAAGTTCCTGGAGAGCATGGATTCTTGCGACGTGCAGGCTGCCCCTGGGAGTGGAAAGACGACTCTGCTTGTCGCGAAGTTGGTCCACGTCCACGAACGCTGGTCCGACGCCAAGGCAGGAATCTGTGTTCTCTCGCACACCAACGCCGCACGCCGCGAGGTGGAGTCGAAGCTCGGGACCGTAGCCCTCTCCGAGTTGACGGCGCATCCTCACTTCGTGGGCACCGTGACCACATTCGTCCACCGATTCATGGCCCTGCCGTTCATCCGTGGACTTCGCTGGCCTGTAAGTCACATCGACAACGACCGATACGAAGCTGCTGCTGTCCGCCTTGTTTCGGCGACCCCATTCCTAAGGAAACAGCACTACAAGCAGGACCAGTTCAAAAACTTCGCTCGTAGGCTTGTCATCAGCGATCAGCTTGATCCGACGCGGGGCCTGCCGCCAACTCGTTGCCCAATCGGGGACATCGCAAAGATGCCTGGTGCGGGAACTCCCACGCGAAAGGCATTTGAGGAGATCAAGGGCACACTGCTGCGCGAAGGTATCTACCGCTACGAGGATCTGACCGTGATGGCCAACAAGGCGCTGGCAGCCTGCCCAGTCCTTGCTGAGCATCTCCGCAACCGATTCGCACTGGTCTTGCTTGATGAAGCACAGGACACGTCGGCCGCCCACCTTGGGCTACTCGGGCAAGTGTTCGGCGATGCGGTGGTCCAGCGACTCGGTGACAGCAACCAGACCCTCTTCGACGATGATGCTGGCTGGGAGCCAGACAAGGATGCCATCGATCTCGGTAGTAGTCGGCGTTTTTCAACGCCAATCGCAGACTTTGCATCCATGATTACTGCCAGACGCCAGCAGACCATCCTTGGGGTAGATCCTGATGAGCAGCCCCTCCAGCCCGCCCTCATCTCCTACTCGAAGGATTCCCCACAAAACGTCCTGCCGACCTTTGCCCAGCTCGTCCACGATGAACTACCGGCAGTCGTCCACGATGAACTACCGGCAGGAGCGAATAGCTGGGTGGTCAGCTGGGTTCATCGCCCATCCGGTTCTGAATCGGCAGTTTCCTTGCAGACCTACGTTCACGAGTATCGCCCGCCGACTGGACCTCGCCTGTCGTCCGACAGCCTCTTCGAGATCATCTCTGCTGCTTGCCACGTCTCGAAGGCAGGGGGCGATCTCGCTGGCCCCGTACGTAACCTTCGCAAGGGTCTGTTGCGCCTTCTTCGGAGTCAGGGCGTGAACGGTGTAAGTGCCATCTGGGCGGAATCCGTCTTCAAAAGGTGGCTGTCCGAGAAGTACCCGGCAGTTGCGGGGAACATCGACAGGCTACTGGTCGAGATTCTCGTCAGCGACGTGGCGTCGTTCGCGTTGGCCGAGAACTGGGACACGAACGCTCAACGTGTGGTCGCGGTATTGAGCCCCCTGCTCGGCGACGAGACCCGTACCAAGGCTACGAAGACCTTCCTTGCTCTGCCATCGGAGGTGAAGACCACAGCCCAGGATGTCCTGGGACTGCAACGTGCCTCCTTTGGCGTGGGGCACGATACGACCATCAATCTCAACCTCGGCTCGGTCGCATCTGTGAAGGGCTGCACACACGATGCCACCTTGGTCGTCCAGACCACTGCGGGAAACGTCCGCGACATCAAGACCGCCCTGGAGCTGGCTATCGGCAAGCGGAATCGGAAGGACCTCGGTCCCAACCTGCTTCGTGGAGTTACCAACGTGTTTGTCGGCGCTACCCGTCCGCGATATCTTGTCTGCCTGGCCTTGCCTGTCGATGACTTGACGGAGGAGATCAAGAAGGGTCTCGACGACTGGAAGTGGCGGATAATAGAGGCCACGGCGTAGTCACGGCAGGCAAGAAGCTGGACAAGCAGATGCACTGCGAGATTGTCGGGCTTCTTCTTGGCCATGGTGTCCTCCTGGGGACAAAGATCCTACACCATGACCGTTTACACAGTTTGCTTTACACCCTCAGGCTCTGGGCCGGCTTCAGCCCCTCACGTGCCACCCCCCACCCCAACCCCCCGCAAATTATCCCCAGCAACCCGATCAATCAGCAGATTCCGCGGATCAACCCCAGCCCGCTTCGGCTCCCCATCAACCACCACCTCCACCGTCCCCTCCCCACTCTCAAGCCGCCGCTTCTCCCGATACAACTCAATCTCCTCTCCGTCTGCATCCTCCCCAAACACCCCCACCTCGATCCAATCCCGATGCGGAATCTCCGTCTCCACACCCTGCCCATCCGCCCGGTACTTGTGTGACACATAGTCCAGCACCACCCGATACCGCCCACCCGCCATCGCTTCATAGGTCGCCGACCGCGTGCGGTTGTCATAAAGCGTGATCGTCTCAAAGAGGTCCTCAATCATATACGCATACCGCTCCGGCGTACGCGCCCGCAAACCAACCAGCAGTTCAGCAGCCGTAGCATACGGCGGCCCCTCCTGCCGGTGACCCAGCAGAAACTCACGCAATGCCTCGTTCACCACATCCTCGCCCAGATAATCCCGCAGTGCATAGAACCCAAGACTCCCCTTCCGATAGCAGACATAGTGCTGCCCCTCTTCACGCAACAAAGGCAGCTCCTCATCCCTCTCCGCCCCCCGCCCCCGCAGGTAATTATTCAGCTCGTGCCTCAGGAACGTCCGCACCGGCAGCGGCCCCAGGTCCTTCTCCATCACCATGAGGGCGGTGTACTGGGCGAGGCTCTCGGAGATCATGCCCGAGCCCGGCACGTAGGCGGGAATCAGCTGGTGGCCCCACCACTGGTGGGCGATCTCGTGGGCGGTGATGTAGAACACCATGTCGAGCTTGTCAGGGTCGCGCAGGTCGGAGATGAAATCGGCCGACTCGGAGTACGGCACGGTGCCGGGGAACGCCTGGGCGAAGCGCCGGTAGCGGGGGAACTCGACGATGCGCAGCTGCTCGTAGGGATAGGGGCCGTAGTTGGCCGTGCAGTAGTCCAGCGACGCGCGCATGGACTCCAGCATCCGGGGCACGTTGACGGCGTGGTCCTCGTGGTAGAACACCTCCAGGTCCAGGCCGCGCCACTGCTGGCGCTCCACGGCATACCGCCCGGACAGGAAGGCGAAGAAATTCAGGATGGGCTCGTTGACGCGATAGCTGAAATAGCGGCGGCCGTCCTGCTCCCACTGGCTCTGCAGCTTGCCCGGCGCGATGGCCGTCTGGCCGGCGCTGGTGCTCACCACCGCCTCGAAGGTGATGTGATCGGCGCCGCTGAGGGCGGAGGTCATCAGGTTGTCCGGGTCGTCCAGCGAGGGCATGGCCCACTCCGGGTCCAGGCTGTGCTTGCGCCGATCCGTCGGCACCGTCAATTCCCGGTCGGCGAGATAGCCCACCCTGGGGAAGTAGCTCAGGTTGTCGATGAAGCTGCCGTTGGCCACGATCTCGGCGTTGGCGCCGTTGTTCACGAAGCCGTCGATGTCGGCGCCCAGGTCGAAGCTCAGCTTCACGGTCTGGCCCGGGGCCAGCGCGTCGGTCAACTGGTAGACGCGGAAACCGGTGTCCCGATCCCACAGCGTCGGGGCGGTGAGTTCCTGGCCGTTGTCCAGCGCCAGCGACCGCACGTCCTGCAGCGGGTTGATGTTGAGGTAGAGCTCTTCCACCAACTCGTCGGTCTTGTTGACCAGATCGAAGGTGCCGCGAATATCGACGCGCCGCTGCTCGGGGTAGAAGTCCACCTCGGCGACCACGGCCGTCACCCGGGGCGAGGGGTTCTCGGCCAGGGCCTTGAACTGGCGCTCGTAGCTGGCCTGCACCCGCTGGCCGTCGTCGCCGGGCCGGCAGTCGTTCAGGACGTTGGTGTTGTAGTAGACGAACGCGCCACAGGCGATGAACCCCAGCCCGGCCACCGCGACGATGCCCGAATGAACAGGACGCCAGCGCGACGGCAGGTTGCGCAGCGCTGGCCAGAGCGAGTCTTCGCTGCCTCGCGGCCAGAGCCGGGCCGCCAGGGTGAGCATGATCACCGCCAGCAGGGCCCAGAAGACCTTGAACCAGAGGGCCGCCGCGGCGAAGTGGCCGTACCCGTTCATGTCGGAGTAGATCACCCCCGGCGTGCGGTTGAAGTAGAAGAGGCAGTGCTCCAGGCCCATCTCGGGGCCGAAGGCGCCGAACATGAAGTACAGCAGCATGAGGAAGAAACCCAGGTAGCGCTGTCGGCCGATCACCTGGCTGAACACGGCCACCACGGCCAGCAACAGCCACTCGCTCAGCGACATCACGAACAGGCCGCGTAGGTACAGCCCCGGCTCCAGGTGGTGGTAGCCCTTGCTGAGCTGGAAGCCCATGGTCAGGCCCATGGCCAGGGTCAGGGACACGACGATGAGCACGGTCAGGGCGGCGAACTTGGCCGACAGCAGGATCCACGAGGGAACCGGCAGCGAGCCCTGGATCTCGTGGAAGCGGTGCTTCTTGTCGCGCCACACCAGTTCGGCGCTGTAGAACACGATCACCATCATCAGGAACAGGTCGAACCCGCCGGCGATGGTGCTCAGCATGCGGTGGGTGACCGGATACAGCACCCGCCCGTTCAGCTCGGACGACATGTTGCCCACCAGGTTCAGCAATCCGAAGAGCATCAGCACCAGGAAAGGCAGGCTGCGCAGCAAGGTGCGGGTTTCCAGGTTGGCCAGGGAGCACCACTGGCGAGCGGTGGTCCGGGCGTTGAAGGTGGGCGCCAGATTCACCAGGGCGCGACCCATGGCGTTGATGGCGCCCCCATCGCGCGTCTGGCCGGAATCCGCGGTAGCCTTGCCGGTGGCGCTTCCCTTGCCCGTGCCCAGATCCATGCGGAACCGGACGCAGGCCACCACCAGCAACAGGGCGGCCACCGCCAGCCACAGCACCCGGTTGAGCAAGACCACGCCGGTCATGGGCGGCAGCAGGGTGTTCCGCTCGACGATGGTCCAGTAGCGGGTCTGCAGGTCGAGGGAGGCCACGCCGAAGGGGTCGAGCAGCACGGCCAGGTTCTCGTTCTGCAGGTCGCCCAGGAACGCGAAGGCGAAGCCGTACAGGGCGAAGAAGGCGATCATCGCCACGTAGGTGGCCATGGCGCGGCCGGTGAGAACAGAAACCGAGAAGAACAGCGCCCCGGCCAGCAGGCAATTGGGCAGCACCTGAACGACCATCGTGTACAGATATGGCGTCACGCTGAAGGCCTGGATGTGTGCGGCGTCCTGGTAGGGCATGAGGCTGGCCAGCAACAGGCCCAGGGCGGCGAACGCGGCGCTCAGGACGGTGAGGACGATGGTGGCCGTGAAGCGGCCCATGAGCAGGGGGAGTTTCTTCAGTGGCGTGCTGTAGAGGATCTCGCGCACGCCGAGGTCCTTGTCCCGGGCGACCACGGTGGACATCAGGATCGCCGTCAGGATGATGGTGAGCAGTCCCATGCCGTTGATGGTCTTGGCGATGATGAAGGGGGCGTTGCGGGCCACGTTGCCGATGCCGCCGCCGATCTGCACCGAATCGGTGGACGTGGCGACGAAGGTGAGGACGAAGAACAGGGCCGAGAACACGGCGAAGGCCGGTTGCCTGAGGCGGTACTTCAACTCGAAGCCGCAGACCTGGCCGAACTGCTGGAGCTGATTGGACATGGTGCCTACACCTCCTGCAGTCGGCCGCCGAGGGTGGTGAAGTAGACGTCCTGGAGATCGGGATCGGCCGCCTCGAAGCGTGGCCCCGGATTGGTCTCGCTGAACACGTGCACGATGGAACGTCCGCCGGCCAGCCGGGTGGAGATCACCATGTGGTCCTCGTACACCCGGGACAGCGCGTCGCGGTCGCCCCGCTCGGCCTCCAGGCGCCAGGTCTTGCCGCGGATGGCGTCGATGGCCTCGTGGGGCTCGCCCTCGGTGAGCACCCGGCCCTGGTCGATGATGGCCATGCGGCTGCAGACCTCGCTCACGTCTTCGACGATGTGCGTGGAGAGGATGACGATCACGTTCTCGCCGATCTCGCTCAGCAGGTTCAGGAAGCGGTTGCGCTCCTCGGGGTCGAGGCCGGCCGTGGGCTCGTCGACGATGATCAATTTCGGCTGCCCGAGCAGGGCCTGGGCGATGCCGAATCGCTGGCGCATGCCGCCCGAGTACCCGCCCAGCTTCTTCTTGCGGTGCCGCCAGAGGTTGGTGCGCTGCAGCAGGGCGTCGACCATGTCCCGACGCTCGCCGCCCGTGCCCAGGCCCTTGAGCGCCGCGATGTGAGACAGCATGGTCACGGCATCGACGTTGGGATACAGCCCGAAATCCTGCGGCAGGTAGCCCAGCACGCGCCGCAGTTCGTCCTGCTCGCGACGCACGTCCAGATCGCCCAGCATGATCGTGCCCGAGTCCACGTCCTGCAGCGTGGCGATGGAGCGCATCAGGGTGGATTTGCCCGCCCCGTTGGGTCCGAGCAACCCGAACATCCCCGTGGGAATGGTCAGGGTCAGATCGTCCAGGGCGGTGACGCCGCCGGGATAGGTCTTGCTGATGTTTCTGAGCGTGAGGTCCATGCCATCTCCATAGTCGAACCGGGCCCTGGATTTCGAGCGTCTTTTTTCAAGACGCGCGCGAGTGGCCCGAGGTTCGGTCGGAGATTCACATTCACGGATTCTTTTTTGGTTGGATGAGATCTCAAAATCCATGACCCAACAGCAGCAGCGCTCCTGATTGGGTCCGCAACGAACTGGTTCCGGAGTATCATCACGTGATACACTGAAGACAGATCCAGCACGTCGGCCGCAGTTGCATCAAAGAGAACCGCCATATCCGAGCCAATAGACTTGCAGGAATCCGGCAGATCCAGGCCTACAAACGACCAGGAGCGCCACATGCAGGACCAATCACGCGTCATCCGTATTCTATCGTCGCTGCTCATGCTCACGTTTGGCGGGATCGCGGCGGCAAGCCAGGGCGTCTGGCAGTCGACGGCCGGGGCGGTGCTCGTTGCCGTCGGCAGTGCGTTGCTCACGCAGAGCGTCGCCGATATCCGGAACCTCGAGAAGGCGAAACTGCTTCTCGCGCCGCATCTCGAGCCGGTTTGCGATCAGTTCCTCGACGCGATTTCTCAACTCCGGCAGGCCACCAAGGATTTCCGAGACGGTACGATTCGCGACGACACCGCCGGCGAACTGATCGCAGCCCATTCCAGTAGTCTCGAAAGCGCACTGCGAAACCTGCACGCATACTCCGGCGCCAAGAGCGATCGCAAGCGCATCGAGAAGAGCCGACAAGAAACCCACATCGACCCGGAAGAGCCGGCGCGCCATGGCGGATCCACAACCGTTGCATCGCGGACATCATCCCACGAAGCAGACCGGGTATCGGAGAACGTCTCGTGCCCGAACTGTCGTACGTCTCAGGATGTTTCGGTGGGTTTGAATGTTGGTGACAGCGCTCTGGCCACCTGTCCCAGCTGCCAGCTCCGGTATCATGTCCACCGCGATCGGTATGGCGATGCGTTCACCAAGCCCTGGGGCTCCGGATCCGGACGACAGTTCGATTTCTGGTGCCCGAGCTGCAATGAGCACCATTTCAGGTTCAAGGTGGTCGGAGAACTGCAGCCAAGGTACTGCACCAAATGCGGCGCTTATGTCATGCCCACCGATGACGGAGGCGAAGTGATCCGCGCTGCTTGTCCTCCGGCAGCCGGCATTGCGCGGCCGGAAATCGAGGAGAACGGCAGGGTCGTCGTGGACTGCGAGTGTGGCAACAGATGTGTTTCGTTCTACAGGGATGATGAAGCGCTGTATGCAGCCTGCCGCAAATGCAACCAACTGGTGCGCGCGCCCAATGCCGCGGACGAAGACCTGGGCGATCAACTGGAGCAGGCCGCCAGCAGGTAGCGCTCGATTCTGCCGGGTTTCGAATGATCAAAGAGTGCCGGGTTTCGGCGGCCATTGCAGTCGCCGAGACCCGGGCTAACCAGAGGTTGCCCTGGGGTGCATTCAGAATCGCCCCCTCACCACCCCAACAGATAACAGATCACCTCACGCCCATCCTCCCGCTCCACATCCTCGTCCCCCTCCCGACACCACGCCGGCACGTCCGTCCCCACGTTCGTCACCACGAACAACCGGTCCGCGCTGATGTAGAACGCATCGTCCCAGTAATCCCCCTCGCCCTCCACCGTCACCTGGCGCATGAAGCGGCCCTCGTTGTCCAGCACGTCGAACACACCCATCACGCCCGGCGGCACGTCCAGCGCGCCGCGGCTGGTGAGCACCCAGATGGAGCCGTCGTCGCGCATGGCGAACTCCTGGATATCTCCGTCGCACTCGCTCACCCGGTGCACGATGGGCCCCACGTTGGCGCGCCAGCGTCGGCCCTCGTTATGCTCGTCCTGC
>Ga0070729_10007094_pt1 | contig 10861 bp, 7 predicted proteins | sample tdDd472_FD_66725 | JGI IMG/M metagenome (GOLD analysis project Ga0070729, IMG submission 66725) | Marine sediment microbial communities from the Atlantic coast under amendment with organic carbon and nitrate - tdDd47.2 | ecosystem: Environmental > Aquatic > Marine > Coastal > Sediment | place...
CATGGTATCCAGAGCACCCGTGGACTCCCCCACCGCGATCATGGAGCAGACCATGGAAGGAAAGATCCCGCTTTCAATGAGGGGGTCGGCCATGGTCCGGCCTTCTGAGATCCCCGCACGCACTTCGTAGATAGACTCTTCGATCACCACATTGCCCGCGGTCTTGGCCACAATATCCAGGGCATCAAGGATGGCAACACCGGAGTTCAGCATGGTTCCCATGGTCCGGGTAAATTTGGACACCGCCACCTTCCGGATCAGGATACCGAACACCGGCATCTTGAGATACGTCCGGTCCAGCACCTTCCGCCCCTTGGCTGTCTTCCCGAACTGCTTGTAGGCGATACTGGCAATGATGATTCCGCCGATGATATAGAGAATGTTGCCCCTGACAAAATCACTCATGTTGATAACGATCTGGGTCGGCAAGGGAAGGGCCGCATTAAAGTTCGAAAACATCTCGGTAAAGGTGGGAATAACAAAGACAAGGATGACCCCCACCACCACAACGGCAATAACCATGGTGACCACGGGATAGGTCATGGCGCCCTTCACCTGGCGCTTGAGCTTCATCATCTTTTCCATGTAATTGGAAAGGCGTCTCAAAATGATGTCGAGGATACCTCCGGCCTCACCTGCCGCCACCATGTTGACAAAAAGAGCATCAAAGAGCTTCGGGTGTTTTTTCAGGGCGGCCGCAAAGGTCTGCCCCCCTTCCACATCGCCCTTGATCTCCTTGATCACTTTCTTAAACGTGGGGTTCTCCTGCTGGTTCAACAAAATCTCGAGGCACTGGATAATGGGAAGCCCTGCATCGATCATGGTGGAAAACTGCCGGGCAAAAACAATGATGTCGTTTTCCTGCACCTTGGGCTGCAGAAAGGCGACGTTCTCCAGGATATCCTTGGGTTTCTTTTTGACCTTGCCGGGCGCAATGCGCATACGTGTGAGGTTAGAGCGCACCGCCTCTTCACTGGGCGCTTCCATTTCCCCTTTACGGGTTTCGTTCTTTCTGTTCTTCCCTTCCCAGAGATAAACAGGCATCGTCAACCTCCTACGAAAACTGGAGAGCGGGTTGGCATCATAATGCCCTGGCTGCGGGCATTGCGTAACGGTGAAGGGGCCTTATGCTTGAGCGGCCCAGACAGGACACATCGTATGTGTACACCCCTGTGCCGATGGTGGTGGGGGAGTTAAACGGCGTCAACGGGAACAGTCACTGTCCATACTATCGCAATCCCTGAAAAGAATAATTCAGGTAAATCATTTACGATTATGAATTCATTAAATGGTTTCGCCCATTTTTTCAATGAATTTTTAATTTATCGTCGCTTTACAAAGGCTTGTAAAACATTCCACGGGCCAGGCGTTCCCCTTGAATTCGACCCGATGCCACCAGCTCCTCAAGGGCCTCTTCGATTAAACCACCTGCGATACCAAGGCTTTCCCTAAGATCCTCGGCAGTACAGGGGCGTCGTCTCACCATCTCGAGAATACGCGATGAGGCATCCTCCTCCCCTCCTGTTGTCTCCACGCGGCGGCGATACGCTCCAATCACCTCACCAGCACCGAGGGCCACTGTGACGGATTCAAGGGTCTCTTTGTCTGCCGGGGTCACCCAGGACTCAGCACCCGGGCGATCCAGGGTGTTGACCTGGACCCTATCCGGACCGATTCGTTTCACCACCTCTGCAATACGCCCCACCTCGGCATCGTGGTCGTTAACTCCGGGAACAACGAACACCTCGATCCACAAGTCTCCGCCGAATGCCTCCCGAAAGGCCACAAGGCCGTCAGCCATTGCAGCGGGGTCGAGGGAGGGGTGCGGACGGTTGAGGGTACTGAATACCCCCTTGTCGGCAGCATCAAAAGAGGCGATGACAAGATCCATTCGGGCTGCATCGCGCCTCACATCCTCCCGGTCAAAGAGGGTGCCGTTGGTGAGAAGCACCACGCGTACCCCCGGACAACGCTTTTTGATGTGATCTGCAATTTTCCCAATATCCGAGTGCAGGGTGGGTTCACCTGCCCCCGAGAATGTCACGGCATCCGGGGCCTCATGCTTTTCAAAATAGCGATCTATTTCTGCAATCACCGCATCGGTGGGTACCAGGGTGGATCGCTTCACCGTAAGCTTTGTTGTAGGACCACTTTCACAATACACACAGTCAAGGGAACAGGTTTTCGATGGCACCAGGTCCACCCCCAGGGAAAGGCCCAGGCGACGGGATGGTACAGGTCCAAAAAGATAGGCATACGATTCTTCAGTCATGGAGCGTCCTTATTACGGTATGGAGAAAGGCTGCGGGCGCATGGCAGCGGCCTTGACCTCTGGGGATCACTTGGTTATATCATGCTCATGGGGATCATGCCCCGCGAAGCTAAACAGATTTTCCATGCCTTTTCAAGGCAACCGACGAACCGGCCTCGAAAGGAACACGCTGTTTCATTCATACAGTATACGCCAAAGCCGTGGTCCTTTAAAGGGACCTTTCATGCATCCCCGGGGAAAAGACACGAAAATGCATGATGCGTGACACGACATCCAACTGCCGCGCCCCGTGTCCAGAGTTTTTCTCCCGCCATAATTATCATTATATTAAGGGAAGACCGTGCCCGAGACCAATCAACCCAACACCGACGGCCTGACCGTCATCACCACCCACATCAACGCCGATTTTGACGGCATTTCGTCGGTGCTGGCTGCCCATAAACTCTACCCTGGCTCCGTGGTGGTCCTTCCCAATGCCGGCGAGAAAAAGAACCTGAAAAACTTTTTCATCAGCTCCCTCCTCTACCTCTTCAACATGAAACGAATCGCCGACATCACAGATAAAAGAGTGAGCCGTGTTGTGCTCGTTGACACGCGGGACCTCTCCAGGCTCGGTGAGGTGGCCCCGATCATTCAAGAGCAAGCCCCCGAGATTCACATCTTCGATCACCACCCGGACCAGGCGGGTGACCTTACAGGCGAACTTGAAGTGATCCGACCTGTCGGCGCCACCGCCACCATCCTTGTGACCCTTATCCAGGAAAAAGGGATCCCTCTTTCAAAGGAAGAGGCCACCATTATCAGCCTCGGTATTTACGAGGACACCGGCTCTTTCACCTATGCCTCCACCACACCGGAAGATTTTCAGGCCACCGCCTACCTCGTGTCCAGGGGGGCCAACCTGGACATTGTCTCAAGCCTCATCGCAAAGGAGCTGGACCCGGCCCAGGTGGCCCTCATCAATGACATGCTGCATCGCAGTGAACGCCGCATGGTCAACGGTGTGGAGATCACCCTGGTTTCCCTGACCATGGAAGAGTACATCCCCGACATAGCCACCCTCGTCCAGAAAATGATGCGCATGGAGAACCTTGGGGTTCTTTTTGTCCTGGCCGGCATGGGAAACCGGATTCATGTGGTGGCCCGAAGCCGCCTGCCTGAGGTGGACTGCGGGGCCATACTGACCGAGTTGGGCGGCGGAGGCCACCCGTTTGCCGCCTCCACCGTGGTTCGCAACATGCCCCTGGCCCAGGTGGAGGAGAAACTCGGCGCCCTTCTCTCTGCCCTTGTGAAGCCCATCCGGACGGCACGCCACCTCATGAGCTCTCCGGCCATCACCATTGCCCCTCTCCTGCCCCTTTCCGAGGCGTCACGCCTTCTCACGCGCTACAACATCAATGCCCTGGTCGTAACAGATTTTCACGATGACAGCGAAACACTCCGGGGCTACATCACCCGCCAGGTCATCGAACGGGCCCTGTCCCACAACCTGGGCAACCACCCTGTTCAGGAGTTTATGTCCTCCACCCTGGCCGTGGCGACCCCGGACACCGACTTCAACACCCTGGTGGACCAGATCATCGGAAACAAGCAACGGCTTCTCCCCATCCTTGAAAAAAACCGACTGATAGGGGTGGTGACCCGCACCGATCTTCTCAACCTGCTGGTGTACAGCAAGGAGCACGCCCGGCCAGCGGGGGACGAGGTCAGCCTGGAGCCCCACTACCCGAAGCAAAAGCCCGTCACCTCACTCATGAGGGAACGCCTCAGCCGGGATATCCTCGACCTTCTGAAAAAAATCGGTGAAGTGGCCGACTCCATGGGGTTCGGTGTCTACGTGGTGGGTGGATTTGTCCGGGACCTGCTTCTGCGCCGGCAAAACGATGATGTGGACATTGTCATCGAAGGGGAAGGCATCACCTTTGCCAAAGCTTTTGCCGAAATGATGGGAGCCCGCATCAACACCTACTCCAAATTCGGCACCTCGGTGATCATCTTTCCCGACGGGTTCAAGGTGGATGTGGCCACCGCCCGTATGGAGTATTACACCGCCCCTGCAGCCCTTCCCGAGGTGGAGACCAGCTCCATCAAACTCGACCTGTACCGCAGGGACTTCACCATCAACACCCTGGCCATCAAACTTGCCCCAGACGGATTCGGCACCCTCACCGACTTTTTCAACGCCCAGCGGGATATCAAGGAAAAGCGCATTCGCATCCTCCACAACTTGAGTTTCGTGGAGGACCCGACCCGTGTCTTCCGGGCCATCAAGTTTGAACAGCGCTTTGGGTTCACCATCGGCAAGGTGACCCATGAGATGATCAAAAATGCCATTCACTTAGACGTGTTCCGCGAGCTGGGGGGCCTTCGTGTCTTCAACGAATTTCGCCAGATCCTTGAGGAGGAGAACCCCATCCCGGCCATTTTCCGAATTTTCGACCTTGGCCTCATGAAGATCATCCACCCCGGCATTCTTAAACACAACGATCTCATCGACCAGCTTGACGAAGCAAAAAAAGTCCTGGCATGGCATGACCTCATGTACACAGATGAGCCCATCGAGCGGTGGGTCATCTACTTCCTCACCCTTCTGACCCAGTGCGACCGGGAAATCTCCGAAGAGGTGGCCAAACGCCTCATGCTTGCCCCAAAACACAAAAAACTCATCACCGTTGAGAGGTTCCACGCCCGGAGTGCCTACACATGGCTCACCCACAGCCTGCCGGCCACAAACAGCGACCTGCACCGGAAGCTCTCCCCGTTAAGGACCGAACTGCTTCTTTACATCATGGCGGTATCGGCCAACGAGGAGATCAAAAAGGCCATATCCCATTACATGAGCCAGCTGCGACACATCTCCCTTTCCATCATGGGTCGGGACTTAAAGGAGATGGGGCTCAAACCCGGCCCCCTGTACAGCCGGATCCTGGAAGAGACCCTCGCCGCCAAGCTCGATGGAGAGCTTGACGACAAAGACGATGAGCTGGCCTTTGCCGCCACCTACCTGCAGGAATGATCCCCTCGCCCGGATATTTCATGAAAAAAACTGCCACACAGGTGTAATTACCCATCATTGCAAATGGTTACTATTACAAATGTAGATATTTGAAAAATAAAAACCTAACTCACGGTGTTCTGCTCGATTTTCTCACCCTTCGGGCGAGCCGAGTGCACCCATCTTATGCGTTATCAGCGCATTGAGGTAAACCACTACATCTGCAGCTCTGATGCCTTGAATATGGGTGCACTCAACTCGTGAAATATCCGGGTTCGAACCGATTGCAGTTTGATCTTTCGCCTTTTTTACGGCATAGAAGAGGTGCCCATGCTTGGCTGAGCCGCAAAATACAATTGCGGCCTCCAGCCCCAGGCTGTGGGATACGAAGGCGCAACAAACCATCCCTGACAAGGGGTGCACCCAAATTGACTGGATCTATCAAGGCCTCCGCACGCCAGCGAGGCCCCCAAGGATGAACGTGATGAAAGAGACCGTACTGACAGGGATACAAACCTCCGGAACCCCCCACCTCGGCAACTATGTGGGAGCCATCCGGCCCGCCATCGAAGCAAGCCGGAGAACCGATGTCCGCTCCTTCTATTTTCTGGCGGATTACCACTCCATCATCAACTCCCATGACCCTGCCAAACTCAGGCAGTCCAGCATGGAAGTGGCAGCCACATGGCTCGCCACGGGCCTGGATACAGACAACGCGACGTTTTACCGTCAGTCCGACATTCCGGAGATCCCCGAGCTTACCTGGATCCTCACCTGCATGACGGCCAAGGGCCTTATGAACCGAGCCCACTCGTACAAGGCAAAGGTCCAGGTGAACGAAGAGAACAACGCCAAGGACCCCGACAAAGGGATCACCATGGGCCTCTTCAGCTACCCCGTCCTCATGGCCGCGGATATCCTCATGTTCAAAGCCCACAAGATTCCCGTGGGAAAAGACCAGATTCAGCACATTGAAATGGCCCGGGACATTGCCGCCCGCTTTAACCACCACTACGGAGACCACTTTGTGCTCCCCGAAGCGCTGACCGATGATTCCGTTGCCGTCCTCTCCGGCCTGGACGGACGCAAGATGAGCAAGAGCTACAACAACACCATTCCCCTTTTTCTCCCCGAGAAAAAACTCCGCAAGCTCATCATGAAGATCAAGACCAACTCCCTGGAGCCGGGAGAGCCCAAGGATCCCAACGGCTGCACCCTCTTTGAAATTTTCAGGGCCTTTGCCGCTGCAGATGAAGTGGCCGATCTGAAAAAACGGTATGAGTCGGGCATCGCCTGGGGTGAAATGAAGCAGTTCCTCTTTGAATACCTGAATGAGACCCTCTCCCCATTTCGAGCCACTTACGACGAGCTGATGGCCGACCCGGCCACCATTGAAGCCGAACTCATCAAGGGGCGGGACCGTGCCCGGGAAGTCAGCGTTCCCTTTCTCGATGAGATCCGAAAAGCCGTGGGCTTTACCCCGCTAGGGTAATCCGCCAAGGGAGAAGTCGCCATGGACCCACTCTTCGGTGCCCATTACGCCGTGAAACTCGATGTTTTCGAAGGCCCCATGGACCTGCTGGTTCACCTGGTCATCAAGAACGACATGGATATCCTTGATATCCCCATCGCCATCATCACGGAGCAGTACATGGCGTATCTGGAGGTACTCCAGGGCCTCGATATCGAGTTTGCCGGCGACTTTCTCCTCATGGCCTCCACCCTGACCCACATCAAGTCCCGAATGCTTCTTCCCCCTTCCGGGGATGACGAAGAGGAGGACCCGCGCATGGAAATCGCCCGGCCTCTGCTGGAATACCTGCGCATGAAGAGGGCTTCGGAGTGGCTGGGAGAACAGAATGTCCTGGGCACCACCACCTTCACGCACACGGAACCGACCCACCCCTCTTCCGACACACCCCGGGAAGATCGACCCATGGAGGCAGACCTCATGGACCTTGTCAACGCCTTCAAGGACCTCATCGCCGGTCACTACCGGGACCACACCGTCGACTTCTCCACGGAGAAACTCAGCGTCCGCGAGCGCATGGAGGTGGTTGCCGAGCGCCTCGCCCGAAAGAGCTCTATCCTCTTCACCGATCTGTTCCATCCCAGAGAGTCCAAGCCGGAGCTGGTGGTCACTTTTCTCGCCATCCTGGAAATGGCCAAGCAGGGCCGCCTGCGCATCATGCAGCATGTGCAAAGCGGAATCATCCGCGTTTTTTCACCCATGCCGGAGATGAGTCCCCATGCCCCTTCCCACCCTTAAACAGATCATCGAGGGTCTTCTCTTCTCCTCCCCTCACCCCCTGTCCGTGGAGAAGCTGCGCCGCCTGGTTCCGGACACGGAAAAGGAGCGGGTGAAAGAGACCGTTCAGGAGCTTGTCTCGGAGTACGACACACGGGAAGGCGGTATCCAACTTGTCCGGATCGCCGGGGGCTACCAGTTCCGAACTGCGGCGCATCTGGCCCCGTGGACGGCGAAGCTTCATCAGGCGCCCTCACTGAAACTCTCCCGGGCTGCGTTAGAGACCCTTGCTGTCATCGCCTACCGGCAACCGGTGATCCGAAGCGAAGTGGAGTATTTAAGGGGGGTCGACTCAGGGGGCATTATCCGAACCCTCCTGGACATGAGGCTGATCCGCGTGGCCGGCCGAAAGGAGATCCCGGGCCGTCCCCTCATCTATGCAACGACCCGTCACTTCCTGGAGTTGTTCGGTCTCAACAGCGTGGAGGACCTGCCATCCCCCGAAGAGCTGGGTGCCCTTGATGCCCCCACGGCCCCGTCGGTGCTTCCCATTGATAAAGAGAAGCCTGTCGGCTGATCGTCCCGCCCCACAACGCTATCATCCGCACTAAAAAAACAGGCGACCTTTCAGTCACAGTGCTGCTGCGGCCTGCCGAGAGCCTGATTCCAAACTTTTCATTGACAGAACTTCGTCTGGCAACATAGTCTTTTAGTCCCCTCAGACGTTCATTCATTGGGAGTGCTTAAGCTCAACACGCCATAGTTGCGAGCAAAGGGACCCCTACAGATTAACCCTGAGCCACGTCACGGATGCCCTCCATGCACGGGGAGCTGAGAACCAGGGGCGAAAGCGTGGCACTTACTCTCATGATATTTGGATAAAAAAAGATATGAGACTATCCAGTAAAAGCAGATATGCCGTCAGAGTACTCCTTGAACTCGCCCGCCATAAAGATGGCGATCCCATTCAGGTAGGAGTTATTTCAAGGCTTCAGGACATTCCCGTCAAATTTCTGGAGCAAATTATTCGTGACCTCAAAAAAGACGGGTACATCACCAGTTTCCGAGGCCCCAAAGGGGGATACAAACTTTTGGCGGATCCCGAAGGCATCACCTTCGGGGAAATCGTTCGAAAATTCGAGGGAGAGACAGATCTCGTGGAGTGTGTCACAGATCCCGAAGGATGCAAGCTCTCCGACGAATGCCGCGTCCGTCACGTCTGGGTGGATGCCACGCGCAACCTCTACGAACTGCTGGACAGCATCACCATCTCCAGCCTCCTGGTGACATCAAACGGCAACCTCAATGATGCATGCGACACCTCTCACTTCAAGCGTGAAGAGTTTTATTAGGAGCCCGTTTCCATCAGACCATCCGGGAATGGCTCCCCTGCCTTTTCCACCCAATTGCATAGAAATAAAAAACCCGGCTTTTTGCCGGGTTTTTCTCTGGTTTCCTGACATGCCACTCATGGACACCACGTCACGACACCCCACCTTTGAATGCCCCCCCCTTACTGCCTTTTCTCCTCGGCGACCGTATAAAGGGTCTGGATTCTCCTCACCTCATCGAGAACCTCGAAAAAAATATCCACAAGCTCCGGGTCAAACTGTTTGCCCCTCGCCTCACGAATGTAATTGAGCACATCCTCCTCTTTCCACTTCTCCTTGTAGGCCCGCTTGGACGACAGGGCATCAAACACGTCTGCCAGCGCCACAATTCGTCCGAAAATAGGAATATCCTCACCATTTCGTGACGTGGGGTTCTGCCCCTCCAAGGGCTGCCCATTCATCATGTCCACGCATCCCGGATACCCATCGCCATCCCATCGCTCGTGGTGACAAAGGGCCACTTCGGCTGCAACCTGGTCATAGACCGACTCAAAGGGATGAAACAGGCTTGCCCCAATGAACGTGTGCCCCTTCATCTCCTCAAACTCCTCCGGATCGAGCTTGCCTGGTTTTTTCAGTATCTTATCGGGTATCGCAATCTTCCCCACATCATGAAGCATCGAGGCCATACGAAACACATCCCGGTTGACATGGATCTCCTCTTCGGAAACCCCATGACGCCGTGCCCAATGTTCGTAAAGGGTAATGGAGTAACCCGCCACCCGATTGACATGGGCACCGGTCTCCAGAGGATCGCGCATCGCAGACATCTGAACCAGGCGTAAAATAGCGGCCCGGGTGATCTGCGCACGCTCCAGTGCCACGGCAGCCAGGGCGGCAAAATGAAACATCACCTCTTCGTCATCCGAGCTGAACGGAATCGCCCTGCCCTCGTGGTCCTGGGCATTGATGACCTGAAGCACCCCGGTGGTCCCCCCCGTGGCCGTAATCAGGGGCAAGGTTAACATGGAAGAGGTCCGATAATCGGAGAGGCTGTCCACCTCCTGGTTGAATCGGTACGGCAACGACTCTGGCAGATCATACACGTCAGCGATGTTCAGAAATTCACCGCTCCCGGCCACATACCCGGCAATGCTGGAGTCATCCACAGGCATGGAAAACGTGGTATAGACCAACTTGCGCCCCGGAGGCAGACGGTTTTCCAGGGTACTGTTCTGTGTGTAGGAAAATTTAAGGCGATCGCCTTCACGAATGTAAATGGACCCCGCATCGGCACCGGAAAAATGGCGTGCCCGCTCAAGGATCCTCTCCATCAAAATATCCAGATCATGGACCTGGTTCAACTCGACCCCGAGCTTCATCAGGCTTTTCAGCATGTCCGTTTCGTTTCGCACGCCCCCTCCCTACGGTGCCATCACGACGCCGGTCTACTCCGCCCCGTTGATACGCCAGGGATCATAAAGCAACACGGCAACCCCGGCTGCAACCAACCGGTCATAACAACTGTCCCTTTAAAAAAAACTCTGACGACCAAAAACAGACCTGGCTGCCGGCAGGCCCACCCACATTATTTCAGTGGAAAAAGCCCCTGAGCCAGAGCCGGTGCACCCGCGGTTCATTCGCTTATTGCACACGAAGCGGGCTCTTGCTCTTCACACGAATGCACTCGCAAACCAGCTTTACAGCTGACCCACCCTACTGACGGGGCCCATTTAATCTCACAAGAGCTGACTTGTCATGTATGTCTGTAAAGATATCACATTTGCCCGGGCTATAAAACGGCGTTTAGAGACCATGCCGCAAGGACGCGATGAAAACGCAAAAAGCAAGGGGAGTGATGGACGAAAAGCAGGGTTACGATGAGTTGTACACGGGTGAGCCATGGTGCCTCAAGTGCACTCCACCGCCCCTGAAGTCACCAGTTTTTTTTTCCAGACTCAACCCATCACTCCCGGCTCATTGTTGCCGTCATAACCATCGGAAACCGGAGCGAC
>Ga0070729_10007095_pt1 | contig 10861 bp, 6 predicted proteins | sample tdDd472_FD_66725 | JGI IMG/M metagenome (GOLD analysis project Ga0070729, IMG submission 66725) | Marine sediment microbial communities from the Atlantic coast under amendment with organic carbon and nitrate - tdDd47.2 | ecosystem: Environmental > Aquatic > Marine > Coastal > Sediment | place...
TTGCGCACAGCCCTGGGGTCGGGCCTCCCAAGTACTTGCTCCCGCTCTTCCCTCCGTTGCCTCTGTTCCGGCGTCATCATCCCTTTCCTCCTCAGCGGGCTGTCGGTGAAGCCCAGGATGAAGCTCGTTTTCTTATCGACAGCCAGGTGAAAGTGAAAGGGGTAGTCCTGGCTCAACTCAAAGCTCTCAAAACCGTCGATGACTATCTCATCGGGAGGTTTGAGGTCTCGGGTCGCCGCCTCGAAGAAGAGGGCGCAGTGCCGGCCGAGGCGGTTGAGCTGCCGATCAATGGTTGAGGGAGCGACCTTGAGGGCGTTGGCGATTTGACGGTTTCCCATGGAACCGCAGGTGAGGTCGAAGAGCTTGGGCATGATGTCGGGCCACTTTTGCCAATAGGTGGTGCTGAAGGTCTGTGAACTGAAGGAGACACCGCAGGCCTTGCAGAGAAACCGGCGGATACGCTTGGGTTCGACCTTGCGTTGATAGAACCCCATTCTCTTGAATGGCCAGTCCTCGGGCAAGTCGTGGTGGAACTTGCATATAGGATTGGGGCAATGTGGCGGAGCCCAATCGTCTCTGTAGATGTCGTATGGATTCATGCAGTCTGAACTGCAAGGGAGGGACCGGACACATTTTCGTAGGCATAACCGAAATTTTAGAGTCACGGCTGGTGGCGGTTCACAATCCCATTTGTTAATCTGGTTGTGATTAATGAACTTCCGGCTCAATTCCTACCCCCAAGCATCAAAAAGACTGTCCCGTCACTTTCCCAGTGAGGAATACTATGATACAGGTCAGATTATCTGCCATATTCATGGCCGCTACGTGTGTTCTCGTTTCAGGATTCGGCCTCGTTGCCTCTGCCGAGACCACACTCACGCTCAGCGAATTCTACCGGCCATTTGAGCTCTCGGAGGTCACTCCAAAAAATATGCAGAGTTGGCCTTATTACCGGTACACCTCCATGAACTGGGACGAATACGGCATCTTCGGAACCGTGCCTGTCATGAGTGCGAAGAATCCGGCCGAACTGACCCTCGCAAACACCCCGTTCGACATCGAGCAGGAGATTCGTGAGGACTGGACCTTCGTCGAGTCGCTGACCTCGACCCAGACCAAGGGTTTCATCGTTATGAATGACAACGTGATTCTTGGTGAGTTCTACGACAACGGTTTCACCCACGATCAGACGCAATTGCTGCAGTCTTCGTCCAAGACCTACGCCGGTATCATCGTCTCGAAATTGATCGACGCCGGATTGCTCGACCCGGGTAACACGATCGACAGTTACTTGGCTGATTTCAAAGGCTCGGCCATCGGAAAGGCAACCGTGCAGCACGTCCTTGATATGCAGTCTGGGCTGCTGCCTGCGACGGATTATCATGTGCCGGGTGGGGAAGCCTTCATGTTCGAGATCGAACAAGGGCTGAAACCCGGTGATCCGACCGGGCATCGCAGTGCCGTTATCAACGCCAAGACACAGAACGGTCCGGGCGAAGTCTACACCTATAACGACAAGAACACCGACTTGTTGGCAATGCTGGCCGAAGGTGTCGCGGGCCAACCTTTCAACAAACTTCTCTCGGATCTCTTCGACGACTTCGGTGCCACCAGCGACGGGTCCATCGCCTTGACGGTCGATGGCACGTCTAGTCCTTCCTACGGCCTCAGTTGTACGCTTCGCGACTACGGCCTTTTTCACCAGTGGATCGCTCAAGGGAAGGCCCCCGAGAGCTTTTACGCTTCGGTCCAGGATCTCGAAAAGGATCTATTAGGTAAAACTGAGACCGGGAGTGTAACATTTCTTCTGTAAATTCAGATCTTCATCTCCGATAGAGACTTGGAGTTGAAGCGGTGGGCCCCGTCGGCCTTCTTGTTGGTAGTCACTACACAACCAACACGGAGGAAGACCTACGATGACCCACCACCCGGAAGATACTGCGTTTGCCTTGGTCCTGGAAACCCTCATCGAGAATGGATTGGATGGCATGGCTGAAGCCATGAGCCTGCTGATGAACGAAGCCATGCGGCTGGAGCGGGCCCGGTACCTCGGAGCCGAGCCATACGAGCGGAACAAGGACCGCCGAGGCCATGCCAACGGCTACAAGCCGAAACAGGTCCGCAGCCGAGTTGGCGCCCTTGACCTCCAGGTCCCTCAGACGCGGGGTGTCGCCAGCGGTGAACCATTCTATCCGACATCTCTTGAGCGTGGTCTGCGCAGCGAACGGGCCTTGAAGCTGGCCATCGCCGAGATGTACGTCCAGGGTGTTTCGACGCGTCGCGTGGAGGCGATCACGAAGCAGCTTTGCGGCCTGGATTTGACGAGCACCGAGGTCAGCCGTGCTGCCGCCGAACTGGATGAGATGCTTGAGAGCTGGCGCACACGGCCTCTGGGTGAGGTGCCTTACCTGATCCTGGACGCCAGATACGAGAAGGTGCGCCATGGTGGCCGAGTGGTGTCCTGCGCCGTGCTGGTGGCCGTCGGTGTGGACACGGCCGGCAAGCGGTCTGTGCTCGGGGTGAGCGTGTCGCTGTCCGAGGCCGAGGTCCATTGGCGAGCATTTCTGCGGTCGCTGCTCGAGCGCGGCCTGCATGGCATTCGGCTGGTGACCAGCGATGACCATGGCGGTCTGAAGGCAGCCCTGGCGTCGACGCTGACGAGCGTCCCGTGGCAGCGATGCCAGTGTCACCTGCAACGGAACGCGGTGGCCTATGTGCCCCGGGTGGCCATGCGAAAAGAGGTCGCCGAAGGTATCCGAGCGGTCTTCACCGCGCCGGATCGCAAGGAAGCCGACCGTCAGCTCGGGCTCTTCTGTGAGCGGTATCGAGACCAAGCGCCACGTCTTGCCGATTGGGCTGAGGAGAACTTGCCTGAAGGCCTGACGGTGATGGACGTACCTCGCAGCCATCAGAAACGTCTGCGTACCAGCAACGGTCTGGAGCGGCTGAATAAGGAGATCAAACGGAGAACGAGAGTGGCGACGCTCTTTCCCAACGAGGCGTCACTGCTGCGGCTGGTGACGGCTGTCGTCATGGAGATCAGCGAGGATTGGGAGACCGGTAAGACCTATATCAACATGGAGGGCGACTGAGGACCATCGGTGAAATTACAGAAAGGATGTTGCTTAACCCTGAGACCGGCAAGGCCCTCGCTGAAGCTCTGGGTACTCCTGTCGTCTACGGATCGCAGGGCTGGTATTTTCCCGAGCACAAGATCATCTACACCGCCGGTTCTTATGGGCAATATGGATTCAGCGATCTGGAGGCCGGTATCTCCGTGGCCTTCATGCAGGACTGGGAAGACAACGCGGTCGCACCGAAATTAGTAGAGATGGTGTCCCGTGCCCTGTTTGTGATCGAACAACAAGGCGCCAGGTGAGTGGGGTGGGGAGGGAGACTCTTCCCTATCCGACCTCGTTGGCCCAGGTCCGATACTGCCGGGAATCCAATAGGGAAGAGAATACCTGGCTGGCCGTGTAAGCCGACCTGGCGTGTCTCCCCCATCACCTGTCCCTTCTAAGAACCCCATCCGTCCGACTTCTTGGTATATTGGACTTGCCTGTGTTTTTCCGGCATCTCGAATGGCGCTAAAATGGCGGCGACCGTTGGTAGGTTAGTCAGTCAGCCTTCGGGTTGATGATTGGAGGCCCTGCTGCTGAAAGGTGGTAGGGTCTTTTTGTGTGTGGGCGTTGGGATGAGGGCAGGCTTTGGGGCCTGCTTTTTTGATGCCTGAAAGTTGCTAATCTGGATGTTGGAAATTTCAAGGCAAGATCAGTACTTCCTGACTAACAATTATGCCAGAAAGCTCCATTTATTGCCGGTCCTCTATTTGGGTATGCTCACGGACATCTTCAAGAACACGTTCCAGAACTTGATCACGGCCGGCCTCATAATCGACAAAGGTCGTAGATACCGGCCAATCAGGCTCGAAAGACCCTACTGCAATATTCCATGCATCCGGGAAACGAGCCATACAGCACGTTACAGGATCGGTACATCCAACGGCCAGATCATGGATCTGCAGTGAGTAGCCAATCCTGTATCCCGCGTCACGCAATACGAAGCTTGGTCCGGTCTCAGCCCAGAACCGGGTCCAGTCACCGACATGCTCTCCCACGATGATGGTTCGCTCGGGGTCGGCCGCTTTGGGATAGAACGATGTGTAGATAGCGGCAGAGAATGTGCCGCTTCCAGTCAGTACATAAACCATGCCTTCGGGGCTGGCCAACGAGGGAAGCTCAAGTGCAAAATCAGCGGTCCGTGTCAGGTCACCGCCCGGGTTGTTTCGATTGTCGAGGATGATGGATCGAGGACGATCTTGCAGCAGTCGCTTCTTTGTCTGCGATAGAAAACCATCTATAGATTCGTCACCCGAGTCCATGTTCAATCTCAACTGGATATAGGCGACATCACCGCCATCCAGCAGCAGATATCGATACGGTTCCTCTTCCTCTTGATACTGCAACGGGAGGCTCCACGTGGAGTCGTGGAACGTGGACCATCCCACCTCGTACTCCAGGGGCGCAGGGTGCAGGTAGCGCCAGGGTCGGACATTGGCCGATTTGGTCTCAAGATCAACACGGACGTCTGATTCCAGGACCTTCCCGGTCCGGTCCGTCATCTGAAGTGTCAGTGTTGCCGCATCCTGCGATACCCCGATCGCATTCATCAAGGCGGGGGAGAACATCAGGATTGGCGCATAATAGCGCTGAAAGAACTCTCTATTGCCGCCGTGGTAGTCCATCAACTGGGTAGCAAGATCCGCAATCGGTTTGCCGTTGATGGCGTCAATTCGAGCACCAAGCAGATCTCGGTGCAGGTCCCGCGCCCATACGATATATAGTCCATCGGAGAACCAATACGCGCGTAGCGGCAGCAAGCCAAAAGTATCGTGGATCGGGCCGCCGGAAACATTGGTATGTCCATTCTCCGCCAGAGCGACTATGCGTCGAACTTCCATATAGAACTCTGCATCACTGAACAGAGTCGAATCCGCCCGGTGACCAGCAATTGCGGCGTGCGCCTCGTGGCGCAACGAATCAGAAAAACTGTGCTCCATAGAAATCCACCAGGACAATTGCTCCAGATCGGCCTCGCGGCTGGTCTTGCTTCCGTCCGTCGAATCGGAATTCTCCTGGCCCGATGCAATACTCGAAGACAGAAGCAAAACAGCTGCCGAGAACAGCCCCATCCTGATTATGTTCATTGTGGAATTGATCGCAATCACTCCATCTCTCCATTTGATATGCGTATACCTTCAACAACGTTGATGTGTTGATTTGGAGTTTCCTTGGTTTCGTAGACACTCCTCAGCCGGTTGCTGAGGCGCGCTCGAACGCCTCGGACTGACTTCGCCTAGGTGACCATGACGACGCCTCGGATTATAGAACATCTCGATGTAGTCGAACACATCGGCCTTCGCTTCTTCGACCGATTGATCGACCCTCCGCCTGCTTATCTGGACGGCGAAAATTCCAGGGCAAGATCACTCGTTCGATTGCAGCGCGCACGAGTAAATAGAAGGCACAACAGCGGCCCGGGAGAATATGCCTCCCGGGCCACCGCTGCGTGACCACGCTACCGATCCTGCCGAGCACGGTGACCCGGCCCGATCGACGTCACTTTTTTGGTTTGCTAGCCATGAACGCCTCGACCAGCGCCGTGGTTTCCGGCCGAAGATTCTCGATCCCCTCGTAAGGGATGTCGTGAACGGCTTCTCGGTCGGGATACTGCTTCCTCATGGCCATGTGTCGCTTGACCATGCTCGTGAACTGCCCGCCTGCCCAGGTGCCGTACTTGATCGAATCGGCCGTCAGTTCCTCTCGGGGATCGCGGCAGAGGTCGAAGAACTGCGCGCTTAGGATCGGGTTCTGTCCGGGAGGCGCGAGGTGCATCTTGTATTTGTTCTTCACCACCGACTTCAATTCCGTGCCCTCGTAGATGAAGACGTAGTCGCGGCGGCCGTGGGCCTCGCCGAGGAGCAGGATGCCCGTCTGATCGATGCCGTCGATCACGCGATCCGTCGGGATGCTGTCCGAGGCGTCTGCGATACGAGCGAATGATGTGAATAGGTCGGAGACGTGGATGATGTCCTCGGCGTAGCTGCCGGGTTCGATCACGCCTGGCCAGCGAAGGAAGGCGTTGACGCGAACGCCACCCTCGAGATGCTCTCCCTTGCCACCGCGGTAGACACGATCACTGGCCCCGGTCAGACCCTTGTACTGCGTCATGGTCCCGTTGTCGCCCATGGCCATGATGATCGTGTTCTCGGCGATCCCCAGCCGATCGACCTCGTCGATGATCTGGCCGATCCACTCGTCGACTTCGACGATGCTCTCGGCCCAGCTACCACCGTTCAGCGTCTTGAACTCGCCGTCGGGGCTCCGCGCAAAGGTCACGGGGTAGAGCGGCCAGTAGTTCAGGAAGAACGGTGAGTCCTGATCGGCGAGGCGGCGAATTTCGTCCAGGGCGCGCTGCTGGTAGCCTTCGTTCATCTCCCGGTACTTCCGCTGATTCCACTGTTAGCCCGGCTCCATGTCCACCTCTAGACCTTGCCGTCACGCAATTCGACCCCGAATACCATGTGACTCGCATTGGGAATGAACTGGTTGTCCATGGTGAAAGTCTGGGGCTCATGGGCTGTGGTGTGTGAGTGACACAGCTCAGGCCTCTGCCGTATCCTCGATCGGAAAGCTACCGGGAATCATCCGGAACGCGTGGCGAATTACCCGCGGCACCCACATCTCCACCTGATCCTGGTTGATCTCGTACCCATTGAGAAGGCCGAGCGCACCCTTCGCGGCGAGGACCTCCTGCTGCTCTGCCGGGTCGTCGTTGCACTTGATGCCGGCGACGATGTCCTTGAGGTCAAGCTTGATCGCGCGATTCTTGAGGATCTCCACGAATATCCACGGTGCCCACTTGGGAGCACCGGTCACCACTGCGAGGAACGCCAGAACAATGCAGTGATCGTTGCTTGTGCCCAGGCGGTCGGATTCGGCGCGCGACAGTCCAGACTTGATGAGCCGATACGAGTTGGCAAAGCGTTTCACGCGGCGCGGCGAGTTGCCGAGATAGGGTGCGAGTTGCCGGATGAAGGTCTCCTCGTTCTTGCTGATCACTACTGTCTCAATGTGCGCGGCGGCGGCGGCCGTCTCCTCGACGTGGCGCCTGTCCTTCTCAGCCTTGAGCATGGCTGCGGGTGTTCGGGTTGGTGCGGAGGCGGGCTTCTCGCGTTCCCCATCGTCATCGGACGCGGCGGTGTTGGCTGCCGGGCCAGCGTTTGCCTGTGCGGCCGACCTTGCGACATCCTCGACGTCCACGTTCTGGAGACTGTGAAACCGCTCCTCTTCGCGATTGGTGGCGGACGAGTCGAGCTGGACGGAGTGGGAGTGGAGATCGAGGAAACCCTCAATGAGCTTCTCGCAGGCGATCGGTGTCATGGGCTTCACCCAGAAGGGGATGTGGAAGATCTTCTCAAGGTAGTCGTGGGCAGTGGCCGCGGTATGGTAGCCGCTGCCGGCGGGGGCCACGATCGTCGCGCCTTCGGGCTCGCCGATTCCTGACCGAGCGCGGGAGAGGTGTGCATATTTCTGGGTGAGCGACTCGAGTACCCAGCGCGGGTCGACCGCCACGATGACGATGAACAGCCGGAAGGCTAGCAGCAAGTGGATGGCCTCGAGCACCTCGACCACGCGGTCGGGCTGGCAACGGTCGAGGTCGTCGATGTAGAGGACGATGCGGTCGATGGTGGGGATGCTGTCGAGAGCGACATCGTCGGTGGTGGCTTTGATGCGCTCGACGAGTTCGATCTCCTCGGTCTCTTGCTCGCGGTTCATGAATCGCGTGAGCTCTTCGAAGTCGCTGCGGATCATGGAGACCAGGCCGAGGTGTTGGGCGTAGGCACGCGACGTGACGCGCTCGTCGACGAATCGTCGCATCTGGTCTCGGGCGGTGAGCGATTCCAGCTCGGCCTTGGCGCGTGATTCGTGTCGTGCGGCTTCCTGCTCGCGTTGCTTGGCAGCTAGCAGCTCCGCCTGCTTGAGCTCGAGGTCGGCGCGCGCAGTCTCGATCTCGGCGGCGTGCGCGCTCTCGGCCTGCTGTTTCTCGGCGGCGAACCAATTGCTGAACGACTCGATCTGGTCGACCCATTTGTTCGCCATAGCGCCGCGCTCGGCGAGCCAGGCGAGGGACGCGGCGATGGCGGCGCCAAGGCTGGAAACCTGGAGGTCGGAGGCCCGCGAGACGATTGCCACGGCGGCCACGACGACCGCGACCACAACTGCGCCGACGATCCCCCGCGGCGTGGCCAGCAGCGATCCGAAGACCTCGCGCGCGCGTCCGCTCACCGACTGGAAGCGGCTCACGGTGTCGTTGATTGTCTGCGCCGAGGTAAGGGCCTGCTTGAAGCCGAAGTGCGCAAAGGCCTGCTGTAGCTTTTCGACCTGCTCCGGGTGTTCCCCCTCCTCGCCCTTGATGACCTCGTCGAGACGAGTCCAGACGTTGCGGGCCACGATGTCGGCGAGGTGCCGGCGGGCGGCATCCGCGTCGTCGGATGCGGTGGTCGTCGCCGTCTCCGCCGCCTCGAGTTCGCTGCTCAGGCGCTCGGTTTCCTCCTCGGCAGCTTGCCGGGCGTGGCGCGCGGTCTCGAAGTTCTTGAACAGCTCGTCGACTGACGTGTCTGTATCGGTTTTATTGGCGTTGAGAGTGTCATAGATACGCTCGAAGATCGTGTTGACGAGGCTGGCCCAGAGATTGGACTCGGTGTAGTGCCAGGCGTTGAACTCGATCTGCAGGATGGATCCGCAGTAGTGCGGCGCCTCGGGTCCGCCGTTGTCCCGGGCCGCCTCGCGCAGGGCTTCGGTCTTCTTGCCGAGTTGCTCGAGCACGCTGACTCGTTCCTGGATTTTGCGCAACAGGAAGGTCTTGCCGGAGCCCCAGTCGCCGAAGATGGCCACCGAGAGCGGCGGCTTCACCTGGTCGACGGCCACGAGCGTGGAGAGAGCTTCGACGTCGGGACGGATGCCGATCCAGTCGTTCTTGTGGTCGAGGTCGGAGAGGGTCTTCGCGTAGTGGAGGATCTCGGGGGTGGGAGAGGATGCAGTCTCCAGGATGGCGTCAGAACAGAGGTATTCGAGCTCTCGCTCAACTTCGAAGTGAAGGCGGAGGCCGGTCGTTTTCCAGGACCAAGTAGCGAGTTCCTCGTCGACGGCCAGTAGGGTCGGATGGTCGACGATCGGCGGAAAATCCGCGGCATCGATGTGGTCGGGATTGGGAGAACCGACGACATGCCACTCGATGCCGAATTCAAGAGGCGTCGACGGGTCCGCCTGGCTAGCAAATGAGGCAGCCGCCGTCTCGTAGACCGTTCCAACATCGATGATTCGGGTTTCAGCTTGGTTCCCTGCCATCAGATAGATCTTGTCGCCGGACTTCAGGTATTGACGGTTGATAAGAGCCAGCCCATCAACCGAGGCGTAGCCTCGATTCCCGACGAGACTGAAGTTGATCGGGTGTCTAGGCCCTGCCGGTACTTCTGCTCGTAATGTCGCCAGGTATGCGTTCGGATACTGACCCTGCAGGCGCATTTCCGGAATCGGGACATTGACGCTTTCCCATATCTTCCTGTAGTCAGGCGGGTTCTCGCGGTTGGTATTGGAGAACAGATATCTGAACCACTGATCCTGTAAAAAGTCTATCGGGACCCCAGCATCGACGCAGAAATGGGCAAGGGTTGGATCGTGTTCCGCGAGAAGGGCAATGGTGATCAGATCGCGTCCCCATATTCGGGGAGATTCGGTGGTCCAGAAGCCGGTCTCGGTCCATGACTCGCTCAGCTTGCTCGTCAGTCTGACGCTTTCGATTTTACCAGTGCCAGCAACTTTGGCGTCTAACTTGCCGGGGAGGTACGACCGGAATGCCTGGAAGGCCTTGGATCCTGCGCTAGCTGAGTTCAGCACGACGGCCAGAAGAACATCTCCGGCGCTGCACGGGCCGGCCGACAGAGAAGCGGCGAGCCGGAGGGCTTCGACGACATGGGGCTCGGCGTCGAGGTCAGCGAGCTGGAACTCGACGGTGGCAATGGCGTCGGACATGAGGGGGCCCTCCTGTTGGGCAGGAAGATACCGGACAGATAAGGGTATGTAAATGGAAAGAAGGGGAGGTGTACATGCCTGCCCTATTTCCGACATCTCGACATGGCTGCTCATGTGTAGCCGGAGGGGTTGAGATGAGCTCGTTGGCTATGTTGTTGGCGAGCTTTTCGTTTCTCAAATCCTTCCACATATGCGCCCAACCCGAGGAGCCAGATTTATCTGTAGGAGATTTCGAGAGGGAAGAGGTAAACAGGAGGGCCGCCATCGGGTGGTTTTTCGTGCTGGTTCGTGGCTGATGTAGTATACTTCTGCGGAATAAGAGTTAATTTGAAGCGGTAGCGACGAGCTTCCCTCTTCGAACGATTGAGCAAGTCGGGCTAGCCAACGATGGCTACTCGATGAGAAAAGGGCTACACTAGCAGTCCAGAGCGCGATGATCCGCAACGACAGCGCGCCTATCCCAACTCTGCCTTCTGTTTCCCGATCACGGGAACCAGCAGGCCCCAAGATTCCCTCGACCATCGGGGGATGAGGTTCGGCGGCCTAAGTAAAGCTAGCCGGATCGATCTGTAGCGTGAGGGATCAACCAGAAGAAGCTGGTGATTCAGATCGCTTGGTTAAGCCGGAAAGCCGGCACATGGAGAAATGTCTTGAAGAAAATCTACGTGGGTAACCTGCCCTTCAGCGCGTCCGAGGATGAAATCAAGGAAGTCTTCGGCCAGCACGGTACGGTTCATTCCGTCGCGCTGATCATGGACCGTGAGACC
>Ga0070729_10007096_pt1 | contig 10861 bp, 13 predicted proteins | sample tdDd472_FD_66725 | JGI IMG/M metagenome (GOLD analysis project Ga0070729, IMG submission 66725) | Marine sediment microbial communities from the Atlantic coast under amendment with organic carbon and nitrate - tdDd47.2 | ecosystem: Environmental > Aquatic > Marine > Coastal > Sediment | place...
AATTCTACGTCTGGGACCCGCACGGCAACCTTTTGAAATTCGGGCGCATCCCCACGGACGCCGACCGGACGCCGGTATCCTAAACGGCAGCGGATCAAAGGTTGCCAAACGCGACGCGCTTTAGTTCATCTTGTTGAATACGGCGGTGAAGCCGTCGAGGCTCGCCGGGATGGTCAGCTTGCGGCCCTCCAGCGTCTCGAAGCTGATCACCATGGTCTTACCCTGCTTCAGGGTGGCGATGGCCGTCTCGTCGAGATTGGCGCCGGCGAACAGTCCGCTCGCGGCGCTGGTCTGGATCGTCAGGGCGCTCGCCTGTTTGGCGTCGACCTTGACGGCGACGCCGGCGGGAATGCGGACCCCGTGCGGGAGTTGCACCTGCAGGACGAAGGCCTTGGCTCCGTCCTTGCCGCCGGTCGGGGTCACGATCATGCGCACGACGGTCTTGCGGGTCTTCTTCGTCAGCACCGTTTGCGATGCCTGGCAGATCAGCGCGCCGTTCTTGCCGATCGGCGAGCAGCCCATGGTCCAGCTCCCAGATACGAGCTCGACAGTCTGCGCCGGCTTGCCGGTCTTCTCGGTGGCCTTGCCGGCGGTCTTCCCGGCGGTCTGGGCGGGGGAGGAGAGCGGAGAGAGCGAGCAGGAGGCGAGGGCGATCGCCGCGATCGCGCGGCCGGGTCGGGTCATCTTCATCACTGGAACTGTCTGCGATTTCGGTGAGGGGAAGGGCGTCTGGAAAATACCTTACTAAATTAGTCAGGAATTCTCAAACCCTATCTCGATCCAGCGCAATTCCTTGAAGAGGGAGGCCTTCCGGCCTGTCTCACGCCGCCTTGCAGGCGCGGCACAGACCGCGCAGCTCGATAGTCGTGGTCTTCAGCGCGAACTGCGCCTCGCGCGCCAGTGCTGCGAGGCGGTCTGCAAGCGTGGTGTCGGTGATCTCGGACACCTTCCCGCAGGCCTCGCAGATCATGAAGGCGGTGGTCTCGTGGCTCTCGCAGCCGGGATGGCGGCAGGCGACGAAGGCGTTGAGGCTTTCGAGCCGGTGGACGAGGCCGTATTCGACCAGCTTGTCGAGCGCGCGATAGACCTGCAGCGGCGCCCGGAAGCCCTTGTCGCGCAGCCGGTCGAGGATCGTGTAGGCGCCGAGCGGACCGCTGGCCTTATCGAGCGCCCCCATCACCAGCGACTGGTTCTTCGTCAGTCCGGAAGCCGGGACGGCGGGCTCGGTCATGGCCGTGTTCCTTTCGGGTTCGATGCCTCGCCGTCGCCGGCCGGGCGCGGCCGTCGCGACGCCAGGAACGGCACCGGAACGAGCGACAGCACGAACAGCGCCAGCGCCGCGACGACGATGCTGGGGCCTGCGGGCGTGTCCCATTCCAGCGAACCGAACAGGCCGCCGACCACCGCCGCCGCGCCGATCGCCGCGGCAAGGATCGCCATCTGTTCGGGACCGGGCGCGAAGCGGCGGGCGGTGGCGGCGGGGATAATCAGCATCGCGGTGATCAGCAGCACGCCGACGATCTTCATCGATATGGCGATGACCGCGGCCATCAGCAGCATGAAGACGATGTTCGCCCGCTCCGGATTCATCCCCTCCGCTTGCGCCAGTTCGCGGTTCACCGTGCCGGCGAACAGCGACCGCCAGATCGCCGCGAGGACCGCGAGCACGACGGCGCCGCCGATCCAGATGAAGGCGATGTCGATCCTCGACACCGCAAGGATGTCGCCGAACAGGAAGCCCATCAGGTCCATGCGGACCCAGGTCATGAAGGCGAGGACGACGAGCCCCAGCGCCAGCGCCGAATGGGCCAGCAGACCGAGCAGCGCGTCGGCTGACAGCGACGCCCGCCGCTGCAGCAGCAGCAGCGCCAGCGAGACGCAGGCCGAGACCGCGAACACGGCAAGCGTGACATTGACCTCGAACAGGAACGCGAGCGCCACGCCGAGCAGCGCCGCATGCGAGAGGGTATCGCCGAAATAGGCGAGCCGCCGCCAGACGATGAAGCAGCCCAGCGGTCCGGCGACCAGCGCCACGCCAACGCCGGCGACCACGGCACGGGTGAAAAAGTCGTCAAGCATCGGGATGCTCTCCCGGGAGTTCGTCGCCATGCACGTGGTCGTGGTGTCCGTCGTCGGGATGACAATGCTCGGTGATCGTGCCGTCGGAGTGGCGCACCCGACCGTCGGGCAGGTGGGTGTGGTCGTGGCTGTGTTCGTAGACCGCCAGGGTCGAGGCGGCGCGGGCGCCGAACAGGGCCTTGTATTCGGCACTCGAAGCCACGGCCACCGGCGACCCCGCGCAGCAGACATGGCCGTTGAGGCAGATCACCCGGTCGGTCGCCGCCATGACGATATGCAGGTCGTGGGAGATCAGCAGGATGCCGCAGCCCAGATCGTCGCGGATCCGCCGGATCAGGTCGTAGAGCGCGATCTCGCCGGTGAAGTCGACCCCCTGCACCGGCTCGTCGAGCACCAGCAGATCCGGCTTGCGGGCGATGGCGCGGGCCAGCATCACCCGCTGGAACTCGCCGCCCGACAGGACGCGAACCTCGGCCTGCGCCAGGTGGCTCACTCCGGTCGCGGCCATCGCCTTGTCGATTTCCCGCTCGCCCACCGGACCGGTCAGGCGCATGAAGCGGCGCACGGTCAGGGGCAGGGTCCAGTCGATGGCGAGCTTCTGCGGCACGTAGGCGACCCTGAGGCCCGGCCGCCGGACCGCCGCGCCTTCGCTCGGCGCGAGAATGCCGAGCGCCATCTTGGCGGTGGTCGACTTGCCCGAGCCGTTGGGCCCGATCAGCGTGACGATCTCGCCGGGATCGATGGTCAGCGCGACGCCCCGCACCAGCCAGCGGCCGGCGAGGAAGACTCCGGCGTCGTCGAGGGAGACGAGAGGGTCGGGTCGTTTCAGCATGGCGTTCGGCGGACGGGTCCTGCGATATGAGCCGGAAAGGCTGTTGCCAACGGATATGGCACACGTTATACCGTTACGCAAGAATGTGATAAAATAACGTCACATCGCGCCCCGACCGAACGATCCGAAACGGAGTCCCTCATGCGCCTTGCCCCATCCCTTTTGCTCGCCTCCTCGCTGTTGGCGGCCTCCGCCCTGGCCGCCCGCGCCGAGGTCAAGGTCGTCGCGTCCATCAAACCGGTTCACTCGCTCGTGGCCGCGGTGATGGACGGCGTCGGCCGGCCCGGCCTGCTGGTCGAGGGCGCCGGCTCGCCGCACACCTATTCCCTCAAGCCGTCGCAGGCGCGGATGCTGCAATCAGCCGGCATCGTGTTCTGGGTCGGGCACGAGATGGAATCCTTCCTCGAAAAGCCGCTCGAGACCGTCGCGTCGAAGGCGAAATCGGTCGAACTCATCGACGCGCACGGCCTCGTGAAGCTCGGCTTTCGCGAGGGCGGCGCTTTCGAGAAGCATGGCCACGACGATGATCATGATCACGAGAAGGGTGCCAAGGACGACCACGACCGCGAGAAGGCCGAGGCGGATCACGAGCACCGTCACGGCGAGTTCGACAGCCATGTCTGGCTCGATCCGATGAATGCCAAAGCCATGGCGCAAGAGATCGTCGAGGCGCTGGCCAAGGCCGATCCCGCCAACGCGGCGAAATACGAGGCGAACGCGAAAATGCTCGCCGCGCGGCTCGACGCGCTGGTTGCGGAGGTTTCGGCGGATCTCGAACCGGTGAAGGGCAAGGGTTTCATCGTCTTCCACGACGCCTACCGCTATTTCGAAAACCGGTTCGGCTTGGCGGCGTCCGGCTCGATCACCGTGTCGCCGGAAGTCATGCCGGGCGCCCGGCGCGTCGGCGAGATCCGTACCAAGGTGCGCGAGTTGGGTGCGGCCTGTGTCTTCGCCGAACCGCAATTCGAACCGAAACTTGTCGCCACCGTGATCGAGGGGACATCGGCCAAGTCCGGCGTGCTCGATCCCCTCGGCGCGGCGCTGAAGGATGGCCCGGAACTCTATTTCGAGCTGATCCGCGCCATGGCGACATCGCTCAAGACCTGTCTGTCCGAAGCGAGCTGACCCCTGCCGCCGAACCTGCATTTGACGCGTTCGGCCACCTCGACATAGGCTTCGCGGCGAACGCCCATGAGGGAGTCGCCGCGAACCGCCCGATGCTCGACAAAGCCAAACCCGTCACCCGCGCCGAACTGGTAAATCGGATCGACCGTACCCCGGTCTATCGGGTGCTGCTGCTGGCCAACCTGATCGGCCAGCCGTTCTTCGGGCGCTTCGGCAAGCGCTACGGCATGACCCTGAACGAGTGGCGGATCATGATGGCCATCGCCACCAATCCGGGAATCTCGGTGAGCGAGATCTGTCTCAACACCGGTCTTCATATCATGAATGTCAGCCGCGGCGCCGCCGGGCTGGTGCGCCAGGGGCGAGCCTACCGCAAGACCGATCCGGCCGATCGCAGGCGCAAGATCCTCGATCTCACCGAGGAGGGAGAGGCGGTCTTCCGCGACATCGCGCCGGGCGGACTGGCCTGGGCCGACAGCGTCTTCTCGGTTCTCGACGAGGCCGAGACCGCCGAATTCGACCGTCTCCTTTCCAAGATGATCGACCATATCAACGCCGGCGGCGACGCGAGCTGATCTTCGTAAAAACACTCCGGATTTAACCGTGGCGGCCGGATCGGCCGGCGGAGGGGTGCGCTCGCGAGTTCGACGGTCGGCGAGGAATCGCTTGACGGCGGCGCGGGAAATTACTAACAAATGTTACTAATTAAGAACGATGCCCGCACGATCGGGAGGACGGGATGGGCGAGGGAACCAATCTCACCGAAGCGCGAATGCCACCCGGCGCGGCCACGGTGGCCGAATCCGTTCCGCTGCATCCGATGCAGCGCATGGCGGCAGCGCATCTTCTGGAAAGCCAGCGGATCATGGCGCCGGTCACCATCTTCGGCGAGGCCGAGGCCGACGGGCTGGTGGCGTTCCACCAGGAGATCGCCGAGCGCCGCGCGGACGGTCCGGCGGTCTCCGTGACCCACATCCTTCTCGCCATCCTCGCCGCGACGCTTTCCCGCCATCCCCGCCTCAACGCCATGCGGCTCGGCCATTCGCTCGAGGTCTATGCCGACATCAATATCGGCCTCGCCATGGCGCTCGCCGACGGCAACCTGATCGTTCCGGTGATCGCGGGCGCCGACAGGCTGTCGCTTGGCGAGATCGCGACGGCTGCCGCCGACCTCAGGGCGCGGGCCGAGGCCGGCAAGCTGGCGCTGGCCGACGTGCGCGGCGGCACCTTCACCCTCACCAATGCCGGCATGGTGCCGACCGTTTCCTGGACGACGCCGATCATTCCGATCGGCCAGGCGGCGATCCTCGGCATCGGCAATCTGCGCCGGGCGCCGGTGGTGCGCGGCGACACGGTCGTCGTCGGCTCGGCGCTGCCCCTGAGCCTGACCTTCGACCACACCGCGCTGAACGGCTATCCGGCCTCGGAATTCCTGGCCGATCTCGCCGCCGGCATCGCCGATCCGCGCGCCTCGGGCGCGCGCCTGGAAACCTGAGCCCCGAAACCTGAGCCCGCAAACCTGGCAACGTCCGTACGAGGAGACACATGGCAAAAGATATCGTCATACCGGAAGTCGGCGAGGGGGTGACCGAGGCGACCATCGTCGCCTGGCACAAGGCAATCGGCGACACGGTCGCGGAGGGCGAACTCGTCGCCGAGATCATGACCGACAAGGTCAACATGGAGATCGAGAGCGACGCCGCCGGCACCCTGATCGAGATTCTCCACCAGGCGGACGAGGAAGTCCGCATCGGCACGGTGATCGGCCGGCTCGACAGTGCGGAGGCTGACCCCTCATGACCCGCGGCAACGAAGTCCTGCTCGACCTCTACCGGATGATGTCCCTGACCCGGACGCTCGACGCCGTCATCGGCGAATATGACGGCCACTGGCATGGCCTCGAGGGCGAGGAGGCGGTGGTCGCCGGCGTCTATCACGGCCTGCGCCTCGCCGATGTGGTCGCCCCGCATTATCGCGGCAGCGTCATGGCCGCCTATGCCAAGGGCGCCGATCTGCGCCGGCTCTTGGCCGGCATCCTCGGCAAGGAAACCAGCTACAATCGCGGCCGCTACCGCACCGATGTCTGCGGCCCGCCCGAGTTCAACGTCATCGGGCTCTATTCCGGCGCGCTCGGCCCACCGCTCGCCTATGCCGCCGGCGGCGCGCTCGCCGCAAAGATCGACGGCCGCGACGACGTGGCTGTCGGCGTGTTCGGCGACGGCACCTCGAGTCGCGGCGACTGCCACGAGGCGATGAACCTCGCCTCCTCGCTGAAGCTGCCGATGGTCTTCGTCTGCCAGAACAACCAGATCGCCATCTCCACCTCGTCGAAGGACGGTGTCGGCGGCTCGATCGCCGCCCGTGGCGCCGGCTATGGCATGCCCGGCATCGAGATCGACGGCAACGACGTGCTCGCCGTCCACGACACGGTGCAGGCGGCGGTTGCCCGCGCCCGCGCCGGCGAGGGGCCGACCCTGATCGACGCGGTCACCTATCGCGTCGCCGGCCATTTCTATTCCGACGCGGAAGAATATCGCGACCCGGAAGAGGTCGCCCGCTGGCGTGCCCGCGATCCGATTCTCCTCTACCGCAAGCGCCTCGTCGAGGACGGCGTCACCGACGACGAGAGCCTCGACGCCATCGATCGCGAGGTCGCCGAGGAGGCGAGCGCGGCGATGGAACTTGCCAAGGCCGACGCCCCGCCGGGACCGGAGCTGCTCGGCGCCGGGGACGTCTATGCGAAGGGGGTGCCGGCATGACCCGGATGACATTCCAGGAGGCCTGCGTCTCGGCCATCGCCGAGGAGATGCGCCGCGACCGCGACGTTTTCGTCATGGGCGAGGATATCGGCGCCTTCGGCGGCCCGCTGCGCTCGAATGCCGGGCTGTGGGAGGAATTCGGCGCCCAGGGCAGGGTCATCGACACGCCGATCTCGGAAGGCACCTTCGTCGGCGCCGGCGTCGGTGCCGCCATGCAGGGCAAGCGCCCGGTGGTCGACCTGATGTTCCTCGAATTCCTCGGCCTCGTTGTCCACCAGTTCGCCCTCGACGGCGGCGCCATGCACTATTATTCCGACGGCAAGGCGAAGGTGCCGCTGGTGGTGCGGGCCAAATACGGGGTCGGCCCGTTCCACGGCCACGCCTACGATTTCCATTCCTGGCTGCAGAACATCCCCGGTGTGAAGGTGGTGGCCCCGTCGACGCCGCGCGACGCCAAGGGGCTGATGAAGGCGGCGATCCGCGACGACAACCCGGTCCTGTTCCTCGAGCACATGGCGCTCTATCACGCCGGCCGCGAGGAGATCGCCGCCGACGATCCGGCGATCCCGCTCGGCAAGGCCGACATCAAGCGCGAGGGAAGCGACGTGACCATCGTCGCCTCGGCGCTGATGGTCAAGCGGGCGCTGGCTGCCGCGACCGAACTCGCCAAGGAGGGCATCGAGGCGGAAGTCGTCGACCTGAGGACCATCGTCCCCCTCGACACCGAAACCGTGCTCGCCTCGGTGGCGAAGACCGGCCGGCTGGTGGTGGCCGGCGAGGCGATCAAGACCGGCAGTTCCATGAACGAGGTCGTCTCGGTGGTCGCCGAGGAAGGGTTCTCGTCGCTGAAGGCGCCGATCCGCCGCATCGGCCCGCCCTCGGTGCCGGTTCCCTTCCACCGCGTTCTCGAAAAGGCCTACCTGCCGGACGCGTCCGATATCGCCCGCGCGGTGCGCGAGATCGCCGGCTCGGGAAATTGATCGGGGGAAGGTACGATTATGCTAACATACGTTAAGAAATTCGCGATTGCCGCGATCTGAAAACCAAAAGAGCCGGCCGGCATCGGCGCCGGACCGGCCCAACCCGTCGAAGACGACAAAAGGGAGAGAGACCATGAGGACAACATTGCTCGGACTGGCCATGGCCGGCGCGCTCGCCGCCCTGCCGGCGACGGCCGGAGCCGCCGACGTCACGCTCAAGATCGCCCATGTGGCGCCGCCGACCAGTTCCTTCCAGATCAACGCCGAACGCTTCGGCAAGCATTTGCGGGAGCTGTCCGGCGGCAAGATGGATGTCGAGATCGTGCCCGGCGGCGCGCTCGGCAACCTGGTGCAGCTCTGGGCCCAGCTTCGCGCCGGCAGCCTCGACATGCACGTCATCGATATCGGCGCCATCCTGCCGATGAAGGAGGCCCGCCACTTCTTCATCGTCACCATGCCCTATCTGTTCCGCGATCAGGCGCATCTGCACACCTTCCTCGACAGCGACGTGTTCGCCCAGATGATGGGCAAGGTCGAAACCGATACCGGCATCAAGTTTCTCGGCCCCCTCGGCGACCGTCCGCCGCGCGCCCTGTCGACGCGGGAGACGAAGGTCACGACCCCCGCCGAGATGAAGGGGCTGAAGATCCGCACGCCGCTCAATCCGGCGATCACCGAGGTGTTCAAGGCCTGGGGCGCCAGTCCGACGCCCGTGAAGGGCTCGTCGCTTTACCAGTCGCTGCAGAGCGGGCTGGTCAATGGCCAGGAGAACGGCATAGACGCGGTCGTCCAGGCCGGGCTGACCGAGGTGCAGAAATATTTCATGCGCATCGACTACATGCGCTCTTCGATCGGGCTGTGGATCAGCGGCGCCAAATGGAAGTCGCTCACCGAAGAGCAGCGCGGCTGGGTGATGGCGGCCGCGAAGGCGGCGAACGAGGAAGCGCGCGCCGCGTTCCCCGCCGAGGAAGCGGCGATGTTCGCCGAAGCCAAATCGAAGGGCATGACCATCGTCGAGCCGGATATCGCCGCCTTCAAGGCCGCCGGCCGGCCGATCGTCGATGCCTGGGACGGCAAGCGCTGGCCCAAGGGGCTGTACGACAAGATCCATGCGATGAAATGATCCGCGTCCGATCATGAACGGCGCCGGGGTCTCCCGGCGCCGGATCGTCGTTCTTAAACAGGCTCCCGCTCATGCAAGCCGGCGTCCGCGCCACCTTCGCTTATATTCTCAGCCGGCTGATCGGGCTTCTGGTCGCGGGCCTCGTCGGGCTCGCCTTCGTCCAGGTCGTCCTGCGCTATGGCTTCCGCTTCTCGCTGTTGTGGGTCGAGGAGGTCTCGGTGATGGCTCTGATCTGGCTCGCCTGGATCGGCATCGTTTATCTGTGGCTCGTCCGCGAGCATATCTTCGTCGACCTCCTCCCCAACGCCCTGCCGACAGCCGGCCGCCGCTGGCTCGGTCTCGCCATCGAAGCGGTCGCGCTCGTCTGCGGCGTCGCCCTCGTCTTCGTCTCGCAGGGAACGCTTGAGATGTATGCGGGGATGCAGCTCGGCAGTCTCGAGATCGACGCGACGACCAAATATTACCCGATCGCCTTCGGCGGCGCCGGGCTCGCGGCGGCGGCGCTGCTTAATCTCTGGCAGGCATTTTCGGGCGGTGAGGGGCGCACATGATCGGCGAACTCGTCGTCCTGTTCGGCGTCCTGCTTGCCGCCCTGTTCGTCGGCGTGCCGGTGTTCCTGTCCATGGGGCTGGCGGCCACCGCCTACACCATCGTCTTCTGGCCGAAGGTTCCCGTCGACATCGTCGCGCAGGGCTTCGTGCAGGGGCTCGACAATTACGACTTCGCCGCGATCGTGTTCTTCTTCCTGGTCGGCGAGATCATGAACCAGGGCGGCATCAGCCGCCGGCTGCTGCGCTTCGCCCGGGCGCTTGTCGGCCATGTCCGCGGCGGCCTCAGCCATGTCAACATCCTCGCCAGCATGGTCTTCGCCGGGGTTTCCGGATCGGCCGCGGCCGACGCGGCGGCGATCGGCTCGGTGATGATTCCGGCGATGAAGAAGGAAGGTTATCCGGCCGGCTACGCGGCGGCCGTGACGGCGGCCTCGGCGACCATCGGCCCGGTCATCCCGCCCTCGATCCCGCTGGTCGTCTTCGGCCTGTTCGCGCTTACCTCGATCGGCAAGCTGTTCCTCGGCGGCGTCGTTCCGGGGCTGCTGATGGGGGTGTTCCTGCTGATCGCCTCCTACGTGATCAGCCGCCGGCGCGGCTATCCGGCGAGCCCGTGGGCGGGCGGGCGCGAACTGGCCGCGGCCGCGGCGGACGCGATCCTGGCGCTGGTCATGCCGCTTCTGGTGGTGATCGGGCTGGTCGGCGGCATCGCGACGGTGACCGAGATCGGCGCCATCGCCACGATCTACGCCGTTCTCGTCAGCGTTCTGGTCTATCGCGAATTGAGCCCGGCCGGCCTGTGGCGGGCGCTGATCAAGGCCGGCATCGACGCGGCCAAGGTGCTCGCCATCATCTCGATCGCCGGCCTGTTCGTCTGGATCGTCGCCAATATGGGCCTCGCCCGCGCCCTGTCCGGCTGGATCTCCGGCCTGACCTCCGACCCGCTCTGGGTGCTGGCGATTTTCGCCCTGGTGCTGCTCGCCGTCGGCACCATCCTCGAGCCGGTCACCATCCTGGTGGTGATCGTGCCGCTGATGATCCCCACCGCCCGTACGGTCGGCATCGACTTGACCCAGTTCGGCGTCGTCGCGGTGCTCGCCACCCTGATCGGGCTGGTGACGCCGCCCGTCGGCTTCCTCATCTATCTCAGCGCCGCGCAAGCCGAAGCCAACGTCCTCGACGTGGTCAGGGAAATGGCGCCGTTCATTCTGGCGCTGATCCTGCTGCTCGCGGCGATCGTCCTGTTCCCGCCGCTCACCACCTTTCTGCCGAACCTGCTTCTGGGGTGACGCGTAGCTAGAGCGTTTCCAGTCAATATTGAACCATTTGATGGAGCCAGATCGGTTCATATGCAAGGCGCGTCGCCCGGAACAGTCCCATGGTCGATGCCCATGGGACTTCGCTTATCGGGCAAG
>Ga0070729_10007098_pt1 | contig 10860 bp, 11 predicted proteins | sample tdDd472_FD_66725 | JGI IMG/M metagenome (GOLD analysis project Ga0070729, IMG submission 66725) | Marine sediment microbial communities from the Atlantic coast under amendment with organic carbon and nitrate - tdDd47.2 | ecosystem: Environmental > Aquatic > Marine > Coastal > Sediment | place...
GGCGCTCGCAAGTACATCGTTTACTTGATGGGTACCTCCAAACTCTTCCTCCTGCCTGCCATGGTGCTCACCTACGTATTGGTCGGCAACCTGGACTTCAACCTTGGGGACATCCAGAACGGTATGTTCTCTGCTGAAGTCATTGCCGAGCATCCCAGACTGGTGGCTCTCACTTACTGGCTGTTCATCTTCGGTATCGGTAAGGCGGCTCTCATGCCGTTCCACAACTGGCTCCCCTCGGCCATGGTCGCACCGACTCCGGTTTCGGCTTTGCTGCACGCGGTGGCCGTTGTTAAGGCCGGTGTCTTCTGTGTCTGCCGTATCGTGCTCTCGGCCTTCGGGACCAAGACCGCTGCCATGCTGACAATGAGTCAGGTTTATGTGGGCGCACCCGGCACTTGGCTGGGTGATTTGAGTATCGGACTGGGGACGGCCTATATCGCGGCCTTCACCCTGACTGTTGCTTCGTTCATCGCTCTGACCAAGGATGATATCAAGGCGCGGCTGGCTTACTCAACAGTAGCTCAGCTTTCCTACATCGTTGTCGGTGTAACCATGCTGGTGGATTCGGCGGTACAGGGTGGTGTCATGCACATCGCTCACCACGCCTTTTCCAAGATCACACTCTTCATGGCTGCGGGTGCCATTTATGTCGCCTGCCATCTGAAGAAGATCAGCCTCATGGATGGTCTGGGGCGCAGGATGCCACTTACCTTCGGTGCTTTTGGTATCGCCTCCCTGTCAATGATCGGTATGCCGCCAGTTTGCGGGTTTGTCTCCAAATGGTACTTGATCAACGGTACGCTTGATGCGCACCAGTGGCCGCTGCTTGTCGCACTGCTTCTCAGTACGGCACTGAACGCCGGTTATTTCGTGCCCATCCTGTATCGTGCCTTCTTCAAGGCTCCCAAGCCGGAGGCCAATATCGGGCAGTACAACGAGCCGTCCATGACCATGGTTGTGCCGTTGATGATCACGGCATTCATCTCGGTGTTCTTGGGTCTGTATCCGCAGACATTCCTGAACTTCGTCAACGTTCTCGGCAAGTTCTAGGGGGAATGATATGAGTCAAAAAGGTTTGGGCGGATTACTCGCCAAATGGAGAGACAACTGGAAGGCGTGGAGAATCATATTCTTCGTGACGCTGGGAGTGCTTTTGGTACTCAACATTCCATTTGTCACACATCACCCGCACTTTGGTCTCGATAAGTACCCCGGGTTCTTTGCCGGATTTGGTCTTATCGTCGGGCTGGCCATGGTCATCATCATGAAGAAGGTGGTCCAGCCGTTCATCGCCAGGAAGGAGGACTATTATGGAGACTAGCATGTTCATCCATCCCTCCATGGCCTTCCTTGCTCTGGCCCTCGTGGTGCCTTTTGTTCCCAAAGCTCTTTGGATGAGCAAGGCATTTCGAGGTACACTTGCATTACTTGCGCCACTTATCGCGCTCTATTCCATCTTTACGGTGGAACCGGGCACGTATGGTGCCTTGGAATATCTTGATCAAGCCCTGGTGTTGGGGCGTGTGGACAAATTGTCCATCGTCTTCGGTCAGGTTTTCGCGGTTATCGCGTTCATCGGCGCCATCTACGGTATGCACGTCGAGGATAGAGGCCATTATGTTTGCGGTTCGCTGTATGTGGCAGGTGGCTTCGGCTGCGTGTTCGCAGGCGATTTGCTGACGGTCTTCCTGTTCTGGGAACTCATGTCCATCGGTTCCACGTTCCTGATCTGGCAGGCCCGGACTGAAGAGTCTGTGGGTGCCGGCTTCAGGTATTTCGTGTATCACACCGTTGGCGGATTGTTCCTGCTCGGCGGTTTGCTGCTCAAGTACAAGGCCACAGGAAGTTTCGCTTTTAATGCAGTGGATCCCTCCGGGGCTCATCTGTACGATTGGCTGATCCTTCTCGGTTTTTGTGTCAACGCGGCTGTCGTGCCTCTGCACGCATGGTTGCCTGATGCATATCCCCGTGCATCCATTGCGGGTGCAGTGTACATGTGCGCTTTTACCACCAAGACAGCTGTCTACGTGCTGGCACGCGGCTATGCAGGATGGGAAGTCCTCGCTATCGCCGGTACCTGCATGGCGGTCTTCGGCGTCCTGTACGCGTGTATCGAAAATAACGCTCGACGGATTCTGTCCTACCACATCGTATCCCAGGTGGGTTACATGGTGGCGGGCATCGGCATCGGCACAGCCATGACGCTCAACGGCGCAGTGGCTCATGCTTATGCCCATATCCTTTATAAGGGCCTTCTGTTCATGGGCACCGGCGCGATCCTTTATTCGGTTGGCACTGCCAAGCTGGATAAACTGGGTGGGCTTGCCTACAAGCTGCCTTGGGTCATGGTTCTGTACATGATAGCAGCCCTGTCCATCTCCGGCATGCCCCTCTTCAACGGCTTCATTTCGAAAACCATGACTATCGCGGGTGCGGCTGAGGCCCATCGTACGATTCTGGCTCTCGGAATGGAAATTGCCGCAGTGGGTACGTTTATCTCAGTCGGCATCAAGCTCCCGTACTTCGCGTTCTGGGGCGGTAAAAAGGAATATGTCGGCGAGGTCAAACCACTGCCTGTCAACATGTACGTTGGCATGGCAATCTGCGGCCTGCTTTGTATCGCTCAAGGTGTCTACCCTCACATGCTGTATCAATATCTGCCTTTCCCGGTGGAACATGCATTTGAGCCCTGGCATCTCGACAAGGTCATCAACTCCGGTCTGCTGCTCGGTTTCTCCGGCCTGGCCTTCTACTTGACCCGCGAGATCATTACTCCGCACGCGAAGCTCAATCTGGACTTCGATATCTTCTATCGCCTCATCGGCACCACGCTCATGCGCGTCGTATGCTGGCCGATTTCGAAGGTCGATGATGTTTGGACCGAGGTTTATAACACCGTTGGTTTGCGCTCGCTTATCGGTATGGGGGATGGCACTTCTTGGTTTGACAAGAAGGGCATCGACACAGTGGTGGACGGCAGTGCCTACACCGTCAGGAACATCGGCAGGGCAGGGGCGAAAGTCCAGACTGCCAATCTGCAGGATTACCTGGCTTTGGCCGCCGTTCTCGGCTTGGGCATTTTCGCCCTGGTTTGGTACTTCGGCTAAGCCGGACAATCTAAGGAGAGCTAGTTTTGGACTTCGGATATCCGGTTCTTACGATACTGATTGCATTCCCGCTGGTCGCGGCATGCGGACTCTTCTTCCTGCGGTCGCCGCAGGTGGTACGCTACTATACTATGGCAGCGTCCATTATAGAGTGTCTGCTGGCCATACCTTTGACCGGCTTTACAATGAACGCTGAATTCCAGTTCGTCGAGAAAATCGACTGGGTCCACAAATGGGGACTTCAGTACTACCTCGGCATAGACGGAATCAGCATACTCATGGTCCTTTTGACCATCGCGGTCTTGCCGCTGTGTGTCATGTGTTCCTGGACCTACATCGGCAAACGGGAGAAGGAATTCCACTTCTGTCTGCTGTTCATGACCTCTGCGGTCCTCGGCGTTTTCTGCGCTCTGGACCTGGTCCTCTTCTACGTGTTCTGGGAAGCCATGCTTATCCCCATGTACCTGCTCATCGCGGTCTGGGGTGGCGACGATCGTAGATACGCATCGCTCAAGTTCTTCCTGTACACGTTGGCAGGTTCGACCTTGCTTCTGGCGGCCATCGTTGCCTTCAGAATCACGGGTGGTACCTTTTCCATTCCGGAACTCATGGACATGAACTTCAGTTTCCGCTTCCAGTTCTGGGCCTTCCTGGCAATGGCTCTGGCCTTCGCCATCAAGGTTCCCATGTTCCCGTTCCACACATGGCTTCCAGCAGCGCATGTTCAGGCGCCTTCGGCCGGTTCCGTCATACTGGCGGCCGTTCTGTTGAAGATGGGAACCTACGGTTTCCTGCGCTTCTGCCTGCCGCTCACCCCGGCTGCCAGTGAGTACTTCGCCCCCATGATGATCGCGATTTCCATCGTGTCCATCCTCTACGGCGGAGCCATCGCGCTGGGACAAACAGACATCAAAAAGCTTGTCGCCTACTCTTCGGTAGGTCACATGGGCTTTGTTACTCTGGGCATCTTCCTGTTTAATCAGCAAGGTGTTCAAGGTGCGCTTTTCCAGATGCTGAATCACGGTATCGTTACAGGTGCACTCTTTATGTTGATTGGTGCCGTTTATGAACGCAGTCACAGTCGCGACATCAAGGATAATTTGGGCCTTGGCAAATATCTGCCAGCCTTCATGTTCTTCTGGGGCTTTATGGCTCTGGCGTCGTTCGGCTTCCCGGGAACCAACGGGTTCGTCGGGGAAATGCTGGTGTTGACCGGTGCATTCAAGTCGTCCGTCATAATCGGCTTCCTGTGCATTCCCGGCGCATTGCTGGCCGCGGCCTACATGTTCCGTGTGAGTTTGAAGATGGCGTGGGGCAAACCGAGTTCCGCCAAAACCTGGCGAGATCTCAATGCCCGTGAATGGATCATGTTGACCATTCCCGCCGTGTTCGTACTCTGGATCGGTCTGGCTCCTGCACCGTTCTACAAGATTATCAATCCTTCAATCGACAAGTTGTTGGGCGATTTCGATAAGCGAAAGGTCGCTTCCGTCGAAACCGAACAACCGTTGCAAACTGCTGCCGCTGACGTTCTGAACGTCCTTGCGGGCAAGAAATAGGGGGGATTGAGACGTGAACTTCCATCTCACTGCGCTTGTCCCGGAACTGTTCTTCTTTTGTCTTGTTCTGGTCCTTTTGGTCCAGTCTCTCGGCAATAGGGAGTGGAAACCTCCGGTTGAAAAATGGATCCCCTTTGGTGCGGGACTTGCCTTCTTTGTAGCCATCACTGGCTTCGGCCTTCACGGAACCATGTTCTGGGATGTGTACAAAGTCGACATGATGTCCCAGTTCTTCAAGATAGCCATCGCGTTCGGCTTTTACGTGACAGCGCTCAACGCTTCGCGTCAGCCGACTCTTGCAGAAGGTAAGCGGGCCGACTACTACATGTTGCTCGGCTTCTCCACCCTCGGTCTGATGATGCTCGCTTCCTCTGTGGAGCTGATCACCATCTATCTGGCTTTGGAGCTGGCTTCTTATTCCATGTATGCAATCATCCCGTTGCGCGCCAAATCCAAGGGTGCGGCAGAAGCGGGTATCAAGTATATCATGTTCGGTGCCGTAGCTACGGCATTGGCCCTGTATGGCTTGTCCTACATCATGGCTTCCCAGCATACCACGTACATCGCCGAACTCATGAATAAGTCCTGGTCGTTTGCCGACCAGCCCATGGCCGTTGTTGGTCTGACCTTGTTCCTGACTGGCATGTTCTTTAAATTGGCTCTGTTCCCGTTCCACTTCTGGTGCCCGGATGTCTATCAGGGAGCCAGCAACGAGACCGCCGCATTCGTGGCCACCATGCCCAAGATGGGTGCCATCGTGGTCCTGTGTCGTCTCGCTGTACTGCTCAAACCCGGTCTGGAAATAACCACGATCATTGCGATTCTTGGTGCTTTATCCATGACTTGGGGTAACCTGTCCGCACTGGCTCAGACGGATCTTAAGCGTCTGCTCGGATTCTCGTCCGTGGCGCACGCTGGCTACATAATGGTCGGTTTGGTCAGCGGGACTCCCGAAGGAGTCGGCGCAGCCGCATTCTACGGCTTGGCCTATCTTGTCATGAATCTGCTGGTCTTCTGGATCGTCAGTCGAGTGGCTGTGGATGGCCGGAACCTGCAACTCAGTGATCTGAACGGTCTGTACAAGAAAGCACCGGTGCTGGCATTCTCGCTCGCAGTCGGAGCCTTCGCTCTTGTTGGCTTGCCGCCGACCATGGGCTTCATGGGTAAGTTCTTCCTGATCACCTCTGCATGGGATCATGGATACAACTGGCTGGTCATCACCTTGGTGCTGAACTCCGCCATTGCCATCTACTATTATCTGAGCCTGTTCCGGCACGCCTTCACTGAAGAGACGGCTCCCGGCGATGTCCCGGCACCGGATAATAGCTGGTTTGCATCCGCAGGTGCGGGTATGTTGGCAGCAGCCGTTCTGATCATCGGTATCATTCCGGCACCGATGTTCAACTTCGCTATCGCAGCAGGCGAAAGTCTTTACGGCATCGTCTCCGGCGGCGGTCACTAGATTCCATTAGAAAACGAATAGCAACCGCCCGGTTTGGTTTTATGCCAAATCGGGCGGTTTTTTTGTTTCCTCTCATGAACCTCTGCTACTTTATTACCCACTGGGTAGAAATGCCCCTTTATTGCTCTTTTGGGGCGTAAATTGCCTCAATATATGGTTGACGGTGGAGTTGATGGGGTAAAACGCCCCGCATGGGTGCGATTGTTCCTTCTGGTAGATGGAAGTATTTGTTGGTACTGTTATAATTGAATTATTATATTCCTTACAATATGAGTGTGTTATACTGATCGTCTCAAGTGTTTTTCTGCCATGGTTCAATGTGAGGCAATTGTGGAACAGACTTTGTAATATGAAGGGTTTGACGAAAACTATAATTCATGACCGTTCAGTTGGTAGGAAAAGGATGCAGAAATAAGCCATGGAAGAAAAACAGACGTCATATCGAATAGGCACTGTTTTCCGTGGCGTGGCGAAAAAGCTGTGGAGTTCATTCACGGACTTGCTGCCGATCATCCTGGTTATCGCTTTTTTTCAAATAGTGGTTCTCAAGCAATCATTACCGGATCTTGGCAGTGTCGTCTTCGGTGGGCTGCTCGTGGTTCTCGGTTTGACGCTTTTCATTCAGGGGTTGGAGATGGGACTGTTCCCCATCGGCGAAAACATGGCCCATGCATTAGCTCGAAAGGGGAGTTTGTTCTGGTTGCTGACATTTGCTTTTGCGCTCGGTTTTTCGACAACTGTCGCTGAACCAGCTCTGATAGCAGTCTCTGCCGAAGCAGCCAGCATTGCAGCGCAGGGAGATCTTATCGCATCAACCGAAGTTTCCATGGATAGGTATGCCTTGGGCTTACGACTTTCCGTGGCCTTTTCGGTGGGAGTAGCCATTCTTGTTGGGGTGTTGCGCATTCTTCGCGGATGGCCTGTTCATTATCTGATTATTGGCGGTTATGTGATAGTTATGCTGATGACTCTTATTGCTCCGAAGGAAATAGTTGGTATTGCGTATGACGCTGGTGGTGTCACCACATCGACAGTGACGGTTCCGTTGGTGGCCGCACTCGGAGTGGGACTTGCTTCGATCATCAAAGGGCGCAGTCCATTGCTTGATGGTTTCGGCCTTATAGCCTTTGCATCATTGCTCCCCATGATTTTTGTTATGGGATATGGTCTGGTCGTTTTTGGTTAAGAGAGAGAAGTATGATGTTCTTGATGACATTTCTTGAAACTTTCTTTGCCACACTTCGGGATATTCTTCCGATACTTGGGCTGATCGTGTGTTTTCAGCTTTTCGTTCTGCGGCAACCCATTCCACATCTTCGCAGGCTTATTGTCGGTGGAGTGTATGTCGTGCTTGGGTTAACCCTCTTTCTTATCGGGCTTGATAAAGCACTTTTTCCTGTTGGGAAGATCATGGCCGCACAGCTTTCAAATCCGTCGTTCATTTGTCCGACTGGAGATATGGCTGCTTTGACCAGTTGGACTTCATACGGTTGGGTGTATCTTTTCGCGGCTATGATCGGCTTTTCAACGACTATTGCCGAGCCCTCGTTGTTGGCTGTTGCCATCAAGGCGAGTGAAGTGTCTGGTGGCGTCATTAGTCAGTGGGGGCTGCGTATCACTGTTGCCGTTGGGGTTGCCGTGGGAATCGCGTTGGGCACCTTCCGTATTGTGACGGGAACACCTCTGTATATGTACATTTTGGCAGGGTATGTCATAGTGATTTTGCAAACATTCGTGACGCCGAAAAAGATTATAGCCTTAGCGTACGATTCTGGCGGAGTGACGACTTCTACTGTCACTGTGCCACTGGTCGCGGCGCTTGGGCTTGGCCTGTCTGAGGCTGTACCGGGCAGGAACCCGGCGCTTGACGGGTTCGGTCTTATCGCGTTTGCCAGTTTGTTTCCGATAATAACTGTCATGGGGTATGCCCAATACACAGATTGGGTGGCTCGCCGAAAGGCGAAATAACACTAGGAGAAGCCTATGAGATTCAAACTCATCCTCGCATCGGTCAAGACGCATATCACAGATCCTATTGTTGATGCTGCCAAGGAAGTCGGAGCCACTGGTGCGACCATTATCACTGCCCGTGGCACCGGCATGCGAGAAGCACATACTTTTTTTGGTTTGACGCTTGAGGACCAGACCGACATCGTGCTTTTTTTGTTGGAGGAGCATATGGTCAAGCAAGTTCTGAAAGCCATCGAAACGGCCGGACAATTTCATGAGCCGGGGACGGGGATAGCTTTTGTGCTGCCGGTCGAAGATGTCATCGGTATGGAAAGCCAGATCGAACGTTTTAAGGAAAAGGTCCGCAATACGTATTTCTAATGCGTCAGGTGAGTCTCCTGGCGTGAATATGGAGGAATAATGTCAACATCTATAATACGGGTAAGAGATGTCATGCAGTCCGAAGTCCTGAGCATTGACGGCATGGCGTCCGTCAAGGCCGCTGCGGCCATGATGCGTGCAAATAATACGTCTGAATTGTTGGTAAACAAACGCAATGAAGATGATGCATGGGCTATTGTAACGGTGATGGATCTTGTCAAAGACGTCATTGTCCCTGGGCGTGATGGAGAGAATGTCAGTGTGTATGAAATAATGACAAAGCCCGTCATCACTGTGCCTGCGACGATGGATATCCGGTATGCCATTCGTCTGATATACCGAACGGGAGTTCATCGGGCACCGGTGGAGCATATGGGTGAGATTGTCGGGATGGTAACGCTTTCATCGCTTATTCTTGACAGTGAGATCGTATAGCGGCAATTCAGAAAATAGAGTTATGATGACATACCGGGCTTTCCGGGAAAAGGACGATACCAGCGAGGTAACACTATGTGGGCATTTTATTCTGCGGTTCAGGCAGCTCTGGATTTGTGGCGCAAATGTCCAGTCTGCGGCAAGGTCCAGAAGGTGAGGCTGAGCAACAAGGGGAAGACCATTTCGTGCAGCCATTGTGACGCACCCATTCCTGCGCCCAAACATAAACTTTGAGTGTTGGGGGATTCTTCCTCTCACACATTCACTTTTTTTTGATTCTATTACGATAGATCCATTCTATAGCTCTGTCTAAAGAATGATTCCCCCCTTGCTTATGATCTGGGGGAGGGTTATTTATTGGGTATAAGGATGTGATTATATGCATGAAGCGAGTTTGGGCGGGACACTCCGTGACTATTTGAGCGGTGAAGAGATTGACGAGACAACCTTTGAGGAGTTTCGTCAGTTGCTTGCCAAATTGTTGGTGGAAGAAAAAGGATATCCAAAGGATCGTCTCAAAGCCAAGGTGCTGTTGACCTATCGTGTTGACGGTGAAGATTATGAGCGGCCTGTGGATTATGTGCTCTACGACGAACAGGGCAAACCTGTTTTCATCATTATGTTTTGCGCAGGAAATGTCGGGACCTTTGAGCGTGAGACCGTGTGTGCGGCCCGACTCATCGAGGGCGGCCCCGTTCCATATGCTCTGGTTACCGACACTATGGACGCGGTCTTAATGGATGTGAAGTCTGGCGAAAGTATAGCCCGGGGTATGAACGCTGTGCCTGACTATGCTGATCTGCTGACTATGGTCGCCAAGTCAGACATGAAGCATCTTACTGACGAGCAACGCGAAAAGCAGACCCGAGTGTTTCATACCTACAGTGGGTTCATATACGGAACCTGTTGCAGCGAGTCCTGTTCGTTGCCGCCCATGCCGCCGAAGAAGTAGGAATCCGTTTTGGATGAATTGTATTGGAAAAATGACAGCCGATTCGGTCTGGTCGGGATGATGCTTTTTTCCTCGGTCATCTTTGGCGTTTTGTGCGGCTTCATGCTGTGTTTTGAAGCCATTTGGGGAGCGCTTTTCTTCCAGATGGTTTTTCTCTTCTTTTATCCGGTTTTGTCATGAGTGTGTGGGCATTGATAAGTCTTGCCCCCAATGCTCCGGTGTTGATGACAACCCCGTCCGGTGTCATGACCGGCTAGTGGGTACGCAGGTTTATACCATGGCGTAATATCGCAAATATTTATCTACCAGAAGTTCGGATGGACGGTGGCCTGAAAAAGAGATGGAGTGCAGCGAGGCCATACAATCAGCGTCTTGTCATTGAACTGGTCAACGATAAAGACCTTCAGTTCGAGAACGTACTGCATAGGTTCGTTCATGCGGTTGTTGGGAAAAGTAATATGATCGAGGTCGAAACAAAACTGGTCACGCGTATGCCGATTGAGGCAATGCGTGACCAATTGATAGGGCGGTGGCAAATAGCCACAGAAGAAATGTTAGAAAATTAAGTTCTTATTTTTACTAACAATCCACAAAGACGATACAGCCTTCAGGGCATGAATTCATGATGTCTCGAACTTCTTCTTCAGTGACCTTGGAGCGACAGACATACGGCATGTCCAGAGCGTCGTCCCATTCAAAGACGTCCGGGTTCATTTCGATACAACCCTGGCACAGGCGGCAATCGCCCAGCTCAATTCCAATTTCGCGGTGCTTGGTGCAAGTATTTTCGTTTGTCATGATTTGAGAATAGTTACTACTTTTGTCTTTGGCAAGAAAAAAACGCTGAATTGCAGCGTTTTTTATCACGTTGAAAATCACCGAAGGTGGCATGGGGATTCTCAAGGATATAGCCTTTGAGCGGCTGGAGGCGAAATCATTCGATAATTCCGCCGAAAGGCGGTGCCTATTTTATACATTGAATCGAAATTCAATAATATCAGCGTCTTTAAC
>Ga0070729_10007103_pt1 | contig 10856 bp, 12 predicted proteins | sample tdDd472_FD_66725 | JGI IMG/M metagenome (GOLD analysis project Ga0070729, IMG submission 66725) | Marine sediment microbial communities from the Atlantic coast under amendment with organic carbon and nitrate - tdDd47.2 | ecosystem: Environmental > Aquatic > Marine > Coastal > Sediment | place...
GAGAAAGCAGAGCTTTTATATTATAAAACTATAAATCTTCCCTCTTCCGTGAGCATTAGTGAAGAGGATTTAAATCAAGTTGTTGAGTGCATAAGAAGTGATCTGTGGAGGGCAAAATGAGGGAGCAATTTATTGAATTATTTGAAGAAATTCTAGATCGTGATGCTGGTTCTATATTGGCAGATGATAAATTCAGAGAATTTGAGGAATGGGACTCATTGTCAACGCTTGCAATGTCGGCGATGATCAATGAGGAGTATGATGTTGTTATTCCTAGGAACGAGTTTGAAAAATTGCTAACTGTATCAGATATAATAGATTACATAGATAAATTGAGATGAGGTGTTTATGAGCTATGATGAAATTGTTAAACTAATTATTGAAGTTCTTGAAAAATATTTTGAGGCCCTTGGCAATCCGGTTCAAATTAATGAAGAAACGGTACTGTTTGGTAATGAGGCAGTACTTGACAGTATGGGTTTAGTGAATATCATTATCGATATAGAATCTCGTCTTATGGATTTTGGGGTTGATATTTCCTTAACATCTGAGTCTGCAATGTCTCGGAGTAGAAGCCCTTTTAGAACCGCCAAGACATTAGGAGCTTATATAGATGAAGAGCTGGCGAGGTAATGATGAGCAAAATTATTATAATTACAGGTTCACGCAAAGGGATTGGGCGACACTTGGTTGAGCACTATCTGGGCAAGGGGATGAACGTTTGTGGCTGTTCCAGAGGGGAATCAGATTTGGTTCATTCAAACTATGACCACTACTGTTTGGACGTGGCAGATGAAAACCGGGTTATAAGAATGGTGGCTGACATTACTAGAAAGTATGGTAAAATAGATTGCTTAATAAACAATGCTGGCATAGCATCTATGAATCATAGTTTTCTGACCCCTGTGTCGGTCCTTGAAAAGGTATTAAGTACAAATGTATTGGGGACGTTTTTATTTTGCCGTGAGGTCGCTAAGGTCATGGCGCGGAAAAAAAGTGGCCGAATAGTTAATTTTGCCACTGTTGCTACTCCGATGAAGCTTGAAGGTGAAAGTGTATATGCAGCATCGAAGGCTGCGGTTGAGAATCTAACAAAACTATTAGCAAAGGAGTTTGCGGCTTTTAATATTACAATAAATGCTTTAGGCCCTACCCCTGTTTATACCGATTTAATTAAGAATGTGCCAAAAGAAAAAATTGATGCATTATTAAGTATGCAAGCCATTCATAAACTGGGTACGATGGATGATATTGCAAATGTTTGCGATTTTTTTATCAGCCCTAGGAGTGCTTTTATAACGGGTCAGGTTCTTTATTTAGGAGGAGTCACAAATTAGTGTTTGATGTTTTTAAAATTCTGCAATGTCGTGCCGGATCAGATCAAGTTGCTATCATTGAGGGGGATCGGGAGTTTTCATATGGTGATCTGGTTTGTGCGATTGATCGTTATTATGTAGATTTTAGTGATAAGGATATTTCCAGTGGCCTGGTGCTATTCTTTGGAGATTTTACATTCCAGTCAATTGCGATGTTTTTCTCATTACTGAAACTAAAAAATACTATAATGCTCTGCAATGATGTTAATAAAACTGAGTTTTATGAGCGTATAGACAATGCTGACTATATAATTAATGCAATAACAAATAGTATTCAAAAAATAAAGGCTGAGCAGAAGAAATCAATAGTTCAGAAGCTTAATGATGAAAATAAAGCAGGGTTGATATTTTTAAGTTCAGGGACAACCGGAAAGCCCAAAGCGATATTGCATAACTTCGAACGGCTTATCCAAAAATATCAGTATAGTAAAAGAAAGTATAGAACATTAGCTTTTTTGCTTTTTGATCATATCGCTGGATTTGATACAATGATGTATACTCTTTCAGCAGGTGGCTCGCTGGTATGCATTAATAGCAGGGCGACATTGGATGTTGTAAAAATAATTAGTGATAAAACGGTTGAGGTGTTGCCAACTTCTCCCAGTTATATTAATCTAATGCTGCTTGAGAGAACATTTAATCCCAAAAGGCTTAGTTCTCTAAAAATAATAACATTTGGATCAGAACGTATACCCGAGATTACATTATTAAGATTAAAAGTGCTGTTTGGTGATAATGTGCAAATTTTACAAAAATATGGTATAACCGAGTTGGGAAACCCAAATGTGGTTTGCTGCATAGATGACCCCGCTTGGATAAAGTTCAAGGACAACGGCCTTGAGTATAAGATTGTTGATGATGTCCTTCACATAAAAACTAAGAGTTCTATGATTGGTTATATCGATGAATCGGGATATGAAGAATTTGATGGCTGGTATGATACGCAGGACAAGGTGGAGGTTGATGGGGAGTGGATGAGAATTCTAGGTAGAGTAACTGATATAATAAATGTAGGCGGACAAAAGGTATATCCTACTGAGGTGGAGTCGGTTTTATTGCATATGGATAATATAGTGGATGTAGTGGTTTCGGGGAAAAATAATCCATTAATGGGAAGTGTTGTATCGGCAAGTATTACTTTGAGCAAACCAGAATCGATTGTGGATTTAAAAAATAGAATTAGAAAATTTTGTACTGGAAAAATTGAACCTTTTAAAATTCCAGCTTCAATTGAAATTGTTAAGAATGAACAATTCAATCATAGGTACAAGAAGGAGAGAAAATGAGTCTGATAAAATTTAAAGATGTAAAAATTTCAGGCCTCTCAGCAGCCGTACCATCAACTAAGATTGATAATTTTACTTTTACTGATTTATTTACAGCAGCGGAGCTAGAAAATGCAATTAAAACAACTGGGATCAAGGAAAGGCGCTTTGCGGGTGATGGTGTTTGTAGCTCAGATCTTTGTTTTGAGGCCGCTCAAAAGTTGATTATGGACTTGGGGGTTGATAGATCTACTATTGATATGGTGATATTTATAAGTCAAACTCCTGATTTTCGGCAACCTGCAACTGCTCCGATTCTACAAGATAGGTTAGGTTTGCCAAAGTCAACCGCGTGTTTCGACATTAATCTAGCATGCTCTGGATATCTTTATGGCCTTTCAACTGCTTTCTCTTATGCTTCTCAAGAAGGTGTTGACCGTGTTATTTTATTGGTTGGAGAAACTTTATCAAAAATAGTTTCCCCTAAAGATAGAGCAACATCGTTGCTTTTTGGTGATGCCGGAACGGCTACTCTGATTGATAAGGATAAAAATGCTACACCAATATATATGTCTTTAAATTCTGATGGTAGTGGAGAGGGTGTGTTGAAGATTGCAGGTGGAGGCTATCGGAATAAGAGTTCGTGCGAGACTTTAGCAGAAAATGAGTTTGAGGATGGAAGTATACGCTCATTAGAACATTTGTTTATGGATGGAATGGAGGTTTTCAACTTTACTATGAGAGAGGTGCCAAAGGATATCAAAAAGGTTTTGGCCTTTGCGGGCCAGGATATAGGTGATATTGAATATATTGTTTTTCATCAAGCAAACAAGTTTATGACCGATTTTTTTGCAAAAAAATTAAAATTCCCCAAAGAAAACATACCTTATTCATTGCAAAAGTTTGGCAATACAAGTGCTGTCTCTATACCTCTTACGATTGTTTCTGAGTTAAAGAGATTAATTGGCAGCGGAAAGAAGAAAATATTGTTGTCGGGGTTTGGTGGGGGGTTGTCATGGGGGAGTGCTTACATTGAATTCGAGAATGTTCATTTATCTGAGATTGTGGAATTATAGTTTATTTTAGTATTCCTGGTTATCTATGAGTCAAATCTGTACGATTTGTAGTTGTTGGGCCATGAATTCAAAAGTTATAGGGCTTTTCTGTGGGGCGAATATACATGAAAAAAATATTAATCTTGGGTGCCGGCGGATTTGGCCGAGAACTGGAAAATTGGTTAGAGCAAATCCCTGAAAAAGAAAGATACTGGAAAGTAATTGGTTACCTTGATAATAATGTTAATGCCCTTGATGGGAAAGAGTCAAAGTATCAAGTTATAGGTGATGAAGACAGCTTTGATTTTAATGAGAATCATTTGGTGGCTATGGCAATTACAGCTCCTGATGTGAAGGAGCGGGTGTATAAGAGAATAGTAGATAGAGTGGGGCTTCTTACATATATATCCCCTAATGCAATAGTAGGTGCCAACAATTCAATTGGCCCTGGTGCGATAATATGTCCCGGTAGTGTTGTTACAACTAATATACAAATAGGTACTTGTGTGACACTGAATTGTTGTACACGCATTGGACATGACAGTACAATTGGTAATTTTTCTACTTTCTATTCGGACATTAATGTGTCGGGTAATTGTAACATTGGGGACAAGGTTTTGGTTGGATCTGGAGTTACAGTGATTCCAAATAAAACAATTGGGAACTGTGCTACAGTTGGAGCCGGGAGTGTAGTGATACGAGATGTACGACCGAATGTAAGTGTATTTGGAAATCCAGCAAAACGAATATGAGAATAGTTGATAAAAAAAAATGTCACAATACTTTAGTTGTTGGTGTGTTGTTTCCGCAAATAATTAAATACTATCTTGATTACCGTAAATCACTGGTTAATCAAACTGATACTAGTTTTGATGTTTTAATATATTGTGATCAATTAGTTGGCAACACCTTTGTAGAAACTCTAGATGACACATTGAACGAGATTTGGATTATTAATGATAAATATAGGTCGCCATCGGCCATTAGGCGTTACCTTATAGAATTTGCGATTGAAAGGGCGTATGATAATATAGTTTTTAGTGATTGTGATGATTTTTATTCAAATAATAGGATTGAAATTTCTAAAAGATGTCTTGAATCGACGAATATTGTATTTAATGAATTAGATTTAGTTGCTGAGGATTCGACTCCTTTATCGCCGGGGTTTTGTAATGAGTATTTCCGGGTAATACCTGGGAGCTATTATGGAATCGATAGAATCAAGAATGGTAACATAATAGGTTTATCGAATTCTGCAATTAATATAAAAAAAATGGGTTTTCCAAAAGTTCCTATTCCAGATGGAATAGTGGCTACTGATTGGTGGCTATTTTCATATCTTTTATCAAATAACCATCCGGCATTTTTTACAAATAGGTGCAAAAGTTTTTATAGGCAGACTGGTTTTAACGTTGCGGGTAGTGTGCCTGTTCTGGATGGGCCACTTTTGTTGAGTAGACTTAAGTTAAAGATAAATCATTATTATACCCTACACCAGGTTTTTGAGACGACTCCTTGGATTGCTGACTATTATGATCAATATTGTCTGCTAGAAGCGGAACTAAGCAACAGACAGTTTTTAAATAAGTACTTAAAAATGATTAATAGGAATATGAAGCACATATATGATGGGTGGTGGAGTGAACTTGTCACTTATGAGGAGTATAAAAAATATGTCTAGTTTTTATCAATATTTATTAGGTCAGCAATATCCCTATATTATAGCTGAGATAGGTGCCAACCATAATGGAGATATGGAATTAGCTGAAAAAATGGTGCTTGAGGCAAAAAGATGTGGGGCAAGCTGTGTGAAATTTCAAAGTTGGACTAAAGACTCTGTCTTTTCTGAACAGGTATACAAAGATAACTATTTTTTGAATGATGATTACAGGAATCGGGACGATCTTACCCTTGAAGAAATAGTATTGAAATATCAGCTTTCTGAAAGGCAATTATTAAAGCTCAAAGAAATTTGTGATACCAATCAGATAAACTTTGCATCTACACCTTTCACTGAGAATGAGGTTGATTTCTTATGTGATAATTTAGATGTCAATTTTATTAAAATTGCTTCAATGGACCTCAATAATCTTCCATTTCTTGATTATGTGGCAAAAAAAAATAAACCGATTGTTCTTGCGACTGGATTAAGTTCTCTTGATGAAATAGATGTTGCCATCAGGACTATCGAGAAGGCAGGGAATAATGAAATTGCAGTGCTTCATTGTGTATCCAATTATCCGCCTGTTGATAGTGAGGTTAACCTTAATAATATTAAATCATTAGGGCGGCTGTATCCCTATATTGTTGGGTTTTCAGACCATTCAATGGGTACAGAATTGCCATTAGCTGCTATAGCAATTGGTGCTAAAGTTTTGGAAAAACACTTTACACTTGACAAGAGCTTAGAGGGCTGGGATCATAAAGTATCTGCTGATCCTGAAGAATTGAAACATATATGTTGTGGTTCAAGGAGAATTATTGATGCTTTAGGCAGTGAGAGGATTATAAGTGTTGAGACTGAGGAAAAGAAGTCTGCTTTTCGGCGTAGTATTGTGTTAAATAAAGAAATGAGTGCAGGTGACTATCTTAATGTCGAGGATTTGGATTTTAAGAGGCCAGGTAGTGGTATTAGCCCTTATGAAGTCAAATATGTTATAGGACGGAGATTAGCAAGAGATTTAAAATATTCACATATATTGACGTGGCAAGATTTAGTTTAATTAATTTGGTTGAGGTTCTGGATTATTCGCGCAGTTTTTAATGCATTGTAGAAAGCCGCGTTCTTTGGGCGCGGTAAGAGGTTGTGGCTTCGCCGTATGCCGACATTCGGAATAGAAACTGCTCAAAAGTCCTCCAATATTTCAATTTGTTCCCGGAAACTGAAAGGAGGGCCTAATGAGCAGGTTTCGCAAGTTAACACACAGTCTTTGGCATTGTCAATATCATCTTATCTGGGTACCCAAGTATCGATACAAAATATTGACAGGTCAGGTCCGTGAAGAAGTTTAACACAGTATTCATATGTTTACCGAACAATAAGACGGCGCGGTGATAGAGTTGGATGTACAGCGTGATCATGTACATATGTTTTGTATGATACCGCCGAAAGTATTGGTTTCTGATTTTTCAGGAAAGCTAAAAGGACGCAGTGCGATTCGTTTGTTGCATCGGTTTCTGGATATACGTCAGCATAAGTATTGGGACAATCATTTTTGGGCGAAAGGGTACTGCGTTGATACAGTAGGCTTGGATGCAGAGATGAGACGCAAGTACGTCAAGTACCAAGAGAAGCGTGAACGGATAGTAGAGCAGCAGAGAATAGATTTTAGATAGAACATAAAACAACGCGGGAAACCCAGGCGCCTCCTTTGGGGGCAAGCCCGATCCCCCCTCTGGGTGGACCAAGTAAAGCCGGGTCCTGTGGGCCCGGTTTTTTACTTGTCTCTATTGACATGTTGTACAGGGGTTATATACAATATGTAGGTTTATTGGCCTCAGAAAGATCAATTAATAATAAAAGATGTAATGGACTAGTAAGGAATAGGCTTAATGGAAACTACCATTGCTTGTATAATAGCTCGAACCAATTCTACACGATTGGAAAGAAAGGTATTAAAAAAAATTCAAAATAAACACATGATTGAGCATATAATTGAACGGGTAAAATTATGCTCATATGTTGACAAAATCTATTTGTGTACATCGAGTCATGAAGATGATGAGGTGCTACTTGAAATAGCAGATAGGAATGGTATTTGTTCATATGCGGGGAGTGAAGAGTCCGTAATTGACAGGATGCTTGATGTCGCCAAGATTGAAAATGCTAGTAACTTAATTCGGATTACGGGTGATAATATTTTTACTGATAGCGTGTATATCGATATTATGATTGAAAATCATAAAAAAAAGATGGTTGACTATACGCGGACAGAGCATCTACCAATTGGAGTCACAGCTGAGATTATTAGCACAAAAGCTCTTATTGACTGCATCAGCAAAATGGACTCCTCTTTTAGTCAGTATTTGATGCTGTACATGTTTCAACCTGTAAATTACAAGTGCCTAGTTATTGTTCCGCCTGAGATGCAGCAAAAACCGAAATGGAGCTTAACTGTTGATACTGAACTGGATTGGGAGAGAACAAGAAGCATATTTGGCAATACTAATGGTTTTTTGTGTTACCATGATATAATTGAGGCTGGCAATAAACTAGATGATGATATGATCATGGTTAAGGTCCAGGAAAATATTAAGTGGCCAGGTGGGGTCTTGCTGAGTATTGATGCTATGATGCATGAAATGCGCAAAAGGACAGAGCAAAGTCTCAAAATACAAATCGACTTAGATTATTACAATGAGGTTTTAAATGAGCAGCAATCTCGATTTCAAAATAATAGCTGAAACAGCGTTTTCCCATGAGGGGGATTATAACTATCTGTTATCCCAGATTGATGCTGCAGTGACAGGTAATGCTGACTATGTGAAATTTCAGGTTTTATTAGACCCTGCAGGGTATTTTTCATCAAAAATAGCGATAAATGACTCAAAGAAACATCTATTTTCAGAAGAAGAGTGGCAAAAGGTTTTTGATTACTCAAAAGATAAAGGATTGGGAATAATTGCACTGCCTCTTGAGAATCGCAGTGCGAATTTTTGTGCACAGAATAGTGAATTGATCGACAAATATGAAATTCATTCGGTTTGTTTTTTTGATTATGAGATAGCCGAAATTTTAAAAATCACAGATAATGATATTCTGTTAGGGGTAGGGGGCCGACATCCGAAAGAAATATCAGATGTTGCACACCAATTTGCTGGGAACAGGATTATTTTGATGACTGGTTTTCAGGCATTCCCTACTGAACTAGAATATGCTGAACTTGGTAAGATTAAGCAATATAAAGACCTATTTCGCTATGAGGTCGGCTATGCAGATCATAGTACATTTGAAGACGATTCTTATTTGCAACTGAATGAAGCTGCTCTTTTCTGTGGTGCTACTTTTTTTGAGAAGCATATTGTTGTGGAAAAGGGGCGGAAGCGTATTGATTATGAATCAGCTGTTAGTGTGAAAGAGTTCATTAAGATGCGAGAAAGATTAGAGGTTGCAGAGAAGGTTATGGGCAAGGGCAATGTATTTAACCTAAATAGTAAGGAACAGAAATATCGCGAGCGAGAAAAGGCAGTAGTATATAAATCTAATTTTAAATGCGGGCATATTTTAACTAAAACAGATATTTGTTTAAGGGTTGCTACAGAAAAATCAGATTTTTCACAATGTGACTATAGAAAGCTAATCGGGGAAGAAATTAGGTCTGATGTCGAATTTGGAGAACCTGTAAAATTTAAACACATTGGTGGTTTATAGTGGAAAACATCGATTTATATCAAGTTCCCAAAGATCTCCCCGTTCGTAATGCAATTAAGGTTCTAGATGGGGGGGGGATTGGTTTTATAGTAATTGTGGATATAGACAATACTGTAATAGGCGTTGTCACCGATGGTGACTTGCGAAGAGCGATATTGAGTGGTGTGGATTTAAGTTGTGGTGTCTTGGAAGTTGCAAATAGAAATTTTGTATATATTGATATTGGATATGAAGAAGCTGAGGTAGAAAATATACTTAGAAATACTTTAATCAAGCATATTCCTGTGTTGGCTAAAGGCAGGTTGGTAAATATTATTACAGAGGAATCTTTTTTTAAGTTAAAGGTTGGCAAGACAGTTGTCGAAAAGCAAATTAACTGTCCAGTAGTAATTATGGCAGGTGGTAACGGAACCCGATTAGATCCATTTACACGAATATTGCCTAAGCCCCTCATACCAATTGGGAATAAGGCAATGATAGAAGTGATTATGGATGAATACTCAAAATTTGGAGTGTCAAAGTTTTATGTCTCTGTTTTCCATAAGGAGAAAATGATGAGAGCATATTTCGACAATGATTTTCCATATGAAATTGAGTTTCTTACTGAGGATGAACCATTGGGTACAGCTGGTGCCCTTAAGTATCTAGACCATAAGATTGAGTCTCCATTTTTTGTTTCAAATTGTGATATTATTATAAAAGATGATTATCGCCATATTTTAGAGTTTCATCTACATGGGAATTATGCATTGACCTTAGTTGGTTCGATGCAGCATCACTCTATACCCTATGGTGTTTGCGAAATAGAAAATGGAGGAGAACTGAAAAGGATAACCGAAAAACCACATTATGACTTTTTGGTAAATACTGGTATGTACTTATTAAATCCTGATGTGTTGTCTTTCATACCACAGAATGAGTTTTTTCATATTACTGATTTAATTTCGGTATTGCTCCATAAGGGGATCAGTGTCGGTGTTTACCCTGTTTCTGAAAAGTCATACATTGATGTTGGCGAGTGGGGCGAATATAAAAAGGCACTAAAATTGTTGTCTTGGTAATGAAGTTAATGGCTTTGAGAATAAATCCCGAATTCCTTGCTCTATTAAAACATGGCTTGACATATATATCTGCTGATTTTATTTCAAAATCTCTCTTATTTATTGGGATACCGGTATTTACTAGATTATTAAGTCCTGATGAATATGGAGTGCTTTCGATATATACCGTATATATAAACATATTTACTGTCATGGCTGGGCTGGGATTGCGTGGTGCTGTAAGTCGATATTTTTTTGAAGAACGTATCGATTTTTACAAGTTTCTTGGAGTAAATGTTACTCTCGTCACTTATTGGAGTCTCGGATTATGTGTAATAGTGCTAGTTTTTAATGGCTTATTCCTTTCGTTTTTTAGAATACCCTTTAATGTGTTACTACTTGGAATGATTGTTTTCAGTAGTGCTCCAATCCCTGAACTTTACCAATCATATCTTCAAGCATCTCAGCAGAGTAAATCAGTTGCTAAGCTATACCTATTTCGAGATATCGTTTTTTTAATACTCTCTTTCGTTCTAACATATTGTATTAAAGTAGATAGGTATTATGGTAAGATAATAGCACAGGTGGTGGTATGGTGTTTTTTCTTGATATATGTTTTGAGGGAGTTAAAACCGTACATCAAGTTTGGACTTATTAGAAGCCATTCTGCATATTCACTCACATTTAGTATTCCTATTCTTCTGCATTTATTAACTCAATATGTATTAATTGGATTTGATCAAATTGTT
>Ga0070729_10007104_pt1 | contig 10854 bp, 10 predicted proteins | sample tdDd472_FD_66725 | JGI IMG/M metagenome (GOLD analysis project Ga0070729, IMG submission 66725) | Marine sediment microbial communities from the Atlantic coast under amendment with organic carbon and nitrate - tdDd47.2 | ecosystem: Environmental > Aquatic > Marine > Coastal > Sediment | place...
CGAAGGTGATATGGCTTCCGGAAACAGCAGAGGAGACGAGCCGGCCCGTTACAGTGGGCCTCGCCGGACTGCTGTCAAAATGGGGTGGCCAGATCACGCTGATGACACCGATTGCAACCGGCAGGTACGGAACTTAAAACTCTTCTTCTTTGAAGCCCAAAGGACAATGAAAAGTGCAACAAATTAACCATCTGTTGCACTCGCTATCATAAAGTCTGGCTGAACACTGTCAGCAGCCTGAGGTGCCCGAATTTGATTTTCGGACCCCTTTCCTGTTTTTCCCACTACTCACTTCGCGCCTCTGCAGTTACGGTATCAGCACCGTCGAGCCGGTCGTCCTGCGAGCTTCGAGGTCCTGGTGCGCCTTGGCAACCTCCGACAGGGGATAAGTCTGTTTGACCTCAATTTTCACGGCCCCCGACATGACAACATCGAACAGTTCCCCAGCACTGGCCAGAAGGTCTTGCCGATTGGCCGTATAAGTCATCAAGGTTGGACGGGTCAGAAAGAGTGAGCCCTTGGCCGCCAGAATCCCCGCATCAAATGGTCCAATCGGCCCCGAAGCCTGGCCGAAGCTGACCATCAAGCCAAGAGGTCGCAGGCAATCAAGAGATCCTATAAAAGTGTCTTTACCAATTGAATCGTAAACCACGGGGACACCCTCTCCATCTGTGATCTCACGGACGCGGACAACCCAGTCCTCATCTCGGTACAGCAGCGGGTAGTCACAGCCATGGGCTTTAGCCAATTCAGCTTTCTCTGGGCTGCCGACCGTGCCGATGACTGTCGCACCAAGATGTTTGGCCCATTGACAGGCAATCAGGCCAACCCCTCCGGCCGCCGCGTGAAAAAGGATTGTGTCTCCCGGCTTGACGTGAAAAGTGCTGCGCAGCAGGTATTGCACGGTCATACCCTGGAGCATCATACCGGCTGCCTGCTGGTCGCTGATGTCATCCGGCAGTTTCACCAGGCGGTGAGCCGGGATCAGCCGTTCTTCGGCATAGGCCCCCGGAGGCAGGCCCGCATAGGCAACACGATCACCCACCGAAAGATCATCCACCCCCTCGCCCATTGCCGCTACAACACCAGCCCCCTCCATCCCGGGAATTGCCGGCAAGTCTCCCAATGGATAGAGCCCGGTACGGTGATAGACATCGATAAAGTTCAGACCGACAGCCGTCTGCTTGAGAAGCACCTCACCTGGACCCGGCTGCGCAACGGCTGTCTCTTCCCAGCACATCACCTCGGGGCCGCCTGTGTCATGGATTCGAATTGCCTTGCTCATCATGAACCTCCTGCCAAAGTTTTCGTACACGGTACCACCGTCAATCCAAACGTCAAGCGTGCGAGGCACGTCAACCATTTGAAAACATTATTATACGGGATTGACATCTGCCCGCTTTAAGGCAATATTAAAGTTCGCGAATAGAATGTTTACCAGGCAGGGCCTGGACCCGTTTCAGGCTGACCAATGGCGGCAACATCACACATCAAGGAGGAAGAGATGAAGCATCTAAAGCATTTCCTTAAACTGCTCACCGGGTTCATGGTCCTCGTTGCATTCCTCGGACTGACGGCCTGCGGTGAACAACAACAGGCACCGCAAGCTGCAGCCAAGAAAGAAGAGAAAGAAGTTATCGTCTGGAAACTGGCCCAGACCTGGGGAACCGGCTTCCCGATTTTCGGTGATGCCGTCATCAAGATGGCCGACATGGTCAAGGCCATGTCCAACGGTGAGCTGGAAATCCGCATCGACTCATCGAACAAGCATAAGGCGGCATTCGGTATCCTCGACATGGTCAATGCCGGTCAGTACGAGATGGGCCACTCGGCCTCCTACTACTGGAAGGGCAAGGATATCAACACTCTGTTATTCACCACCATGCCTTTCGGCATGATCGCCCCGGAGCAGTACGCATGGTTCTACTATGGTGGCGGCATGGAATTGATGCAGAAGGTCTATGAAAAGCATGGCGTCTATTCCTTCCCGGGCGGCAACACCGGCAACCAGATGGGTGGGTGGTTCCAGAAAGAAATCAATACCCTGGATGACTTCAAGGGACTCAAGATGCGGATTCCCGGATTCGCCGGCGAAGTCCTCTCCAAGCTCGGCGTCGTTGTCACTAACATCCCGCCCGGAGAGCTCTACACGGCGCTTGACCGCGGCACCATCGATGCTCTGGAATGGGTTGGTCCGTCTCTCGACCTGAACATGGGCTTCCAGAAAATTGCCCCCTACTACTATACTGGCTGGCATGAGCCTGCCACAGAGTTGCAATTCATGGTCAACAAGGCCAAGTTTGATGGACTGCCGAAGCACCTGCAGGAGATTCTGACCATCGCCATGCAGTATGCCGCCTATGACATGTACGCGCGCTCCTACCATGAAAGCGCTGTCAACTGGGCATCGATCGAGAAGGAATACCCGGATGTCAAAATCCGCACCTTCTCCCCGGAAATCATTTCCGCAATGAAGAAGGCGAACGACGAACTTCTGGAAACAACTGCAGCCACTGACGCAACCTTCAAGGAGATCCTGGAGTCCCAAAGGGCTTACATGAAGATGGCCCGCAAGTGGACAGCAATTTCTGATTATGCCTATCTGAAAGACAACCTCGAATAATTTACACCGTGCTCCCGGCTTCAGCCGGGAGCACGAACTTCTACAATGCAAGGCCCCCTATGCTGTTAAAACTGGAAAAGTTTTTTGACCGTTTCTCCAACGTGATGGGCTGGATCGCCGGTTTTCTCAACCTCGTCATGCTGGTCAATGTTTTCTACGACTCCATCATGCGCTACTTCTTCAATAGCGGCTCGATTGCCCTGCAAGAGATGGAATGGCACCTGTTCGCGGTGGTCTTTCTGTTCGGCATGGCCTTCGCCCTGAAAGAGGATGGGCATGTTCGGGTCGACATCTTCTACGACAATTTTTCCCCGCGCTGGAAAGCCATCGTCAATATCGGCGGCACACTGTTTTTTCTGATCCCGCTGAGCATTCTGATTATCGAAGGCTCGGTCTGGTATGTTCATGAGGCGTACACCTCGGCCGAAATCAGCGGCGACCCGGGAGGCCTGACCCAGCGCTGGTTGATCAAAGCGGTGATCCCGACATCTTTCGTCTTTCTGGTCGTTTCGGCAATCGGTTTCGTGATTCATAACATCAACATTTTCAAAGGCCTTGAAGCCCCTCCCGTGCATCATATCGAGGACAACATCCTTTGACTCCCATGCTTTCGGATTCACTTGTTCCATGATGAATTTGCTTCTTACGGCCCCTGGTCGCTTGCATAAAGGCAATAAAGAATGATCGGTCTTGTCATGTTCGGCGTCGCCCTCGTCATGCTGCTCGTGGGCTTTCCTGTCGCTTTCACCTTCGGCGGCATCGCCGTCTTCTTCGGCCTCTTCGCAGAGGGAACACAGATCTTCGCCCTGATGCCTCACCGCATCTGGTCGATCATGAACAACACCATCCTGATGGCCATCCCGCTCTTTATCTTCATGGGGATCGTGCTGCAGAAGTCGAACCTGGCCGAACGCCTGCTCGAGTCCATGGGCTTCCTGTTCGGTGAAATCCGGGGCGGCCTTGCCATCTCTACGGTCCTGGTCGGCGCGCTCCTGGCGGCATCTACCGGCGTCGTCGGAGCCAGCGTGGTGGCCATGGGCGTCATCTCTTTGCCGGTCATGCTCAAGTACAACTATGACAAGCGACTTGCTACCGGTTCGATCTGCGCTGCCGGTACCCTGGGACAAATCATCCCGCCGTCGATTGTCCTGATCATTCTCGGTGACGTTTTCCAGGAGCCGGTCGGCGACCTGTTCAAGGCCGCGCTCTGGCCGGGCCTGTCCCTGGTCGTCTTCTACGTTGCCTATATCGTCATTATCACCATAATAAAGAAAGAACTGGCACCGCCGATCAAACTGGAAGAAATGACCGGCTCGAAGAAACACCAGATCTTTCAGGCTCTCAAGGCCATCATTCCACCACTGGTGCTGATTATCTTGGTACTGGGTTCGATCCTGGCCGGGGTCGCGACCCCGACCGAATCATCATCGGTTGGCGGCATTGGTGCAATCATCCTGGCAACCCTCTACCGGCAATTCTCGTTCAAAATGATCTGGGAGAGCTCTCTGGAAACTGTCAAGATCAGTGCCATGGTCTTTGCCATTCTGATCGGCGCCACGGCCTTCTCGATGGTCTTCACCTATACTGGAGGAGACTATATTGTTGAAGACTTCATGTTGAGCCTGCCGGGTGAGAAGTGGGGCTTCCTGATTCTCTCCATGCTGATCATCATGGCCCTCGGCTTCTTCATCGATTTCGTCGAAATTTCCTATATCATCGTACCCATCCTCGCGCCAATCGCCTATAAACTGGGCATCAACCCGGTCTGGTATGCGATCCTGGTTGCCATGAACCTGCAGACTTCTTTCCTTACACCACCATTTGGCTTCAGCCTGTTCTACCTGAAGGGGGTCGCCCCGCCCGAGGTGCGAACCACGGACATTTACTACGGCGTCATTCCGTTTATCATTCTGCAGGCTTTCGTACTTGGTGTCCTGTTGTTTTTCCCTGAATGGTTCGGGATATCGGCCCACTAAACAGCATGAATATCCTAGGGATCGACATCGGCGGATCAGCCATTAAAACTGCTCCCGTCAATTCTGCCAATGGCACTCTCACAACAGAACGTCTGTGCATCGAAACGCCTAAACCTGCAACACCGGCGGCGACGGCGGCTGTCGTTTCCCAGGTCATTGAACATTTCAGGTGGACTGGGCCGGTTGGCTGCGGACTGCCATCGGTCGTTCGCAACGGCACAGCCTGCACGGCGGCGAACATTGACCCGGGCTGGATCGGCACTGACGTTAACGCGCTTTTCTCAACCAGAACCGGACTGGACTTCAATGTCCTCAATGACGCCGATGCCGCCGGACTGGCGGAAATGCGTTTCGGCGCAGGCAAGGGTTTCAGCGGGACAGCTATTATCGTAACCGCCGGGACCGGCCTGGGCACGGCACTCTTCCATAAACAGACCCTGTTCCCAAACACCGAGCTCGGCCACCTGCAACTTCATGGCAAGGACGCCGAGCAGTTCGCTTCGGCGACAATACGTACGGGCCTGAATCTATCGTACCGCGAGTGGGCGAAACGCTTTGACGATTACCTGAATCTCCTCGAAACCCTCTTCTGGCCTGACCTGTTTATTATCGGCGGAGAAATCAGCCATCACCATGAGGATTTCTTCCCCTACCTTCACATCAAGACTGAAATCAAGCCTGCGGCCCTGGGTAATGATGCCGGCATCATCGGAGCGGCAACAGCCATACTCCTGTAAGGCATTGTTGATGACTCTGCGACCCGCTATTCTCCTGAGAGTTTTCATCCCTTTTGCTCTCGGCTACTTTCTCTCTTACCTGTTTCGCTCCGTCAATGCTGTCATAGCGCCTGACCTGGTCCGCGACATCGGTGTTGACCCGGCCAGCCTGGGGCTGTTGACTTCAGCCTATTTTCTTGCCTTTGCCGCATTCCAGCTCCCGCTGGGTGTTCTTCTCGACCGCTACGGCCCACGCCGGGTTGAAGCAGCGTTGCTTCTGGTTGCGGCCAGTGGCGCCTACACTTTCGCCCGTGCAGAGACACTCACAGGGTTGATGCTGGGCCGCGCTCTGATCGGGCTTGGCGTCTCAGCCTGCCTGATGGCCGCATTCAAGGCCTTCACCCTCTGGTTTCCGGCAGAAAAGCTGCCTCTGGCGAACGGGATCCAGATGATCTCCGGCGGTGTAGGCGCTCTCGCCGCGTCAACCCCCGTCGAACTGTCTCTCAAATTCACGGACTGGCGAGGTGTGTTTCTCATCCTCGCCGGGCTGACGGTAGCCGCTGCCATATGCGTTTTCCTGATTGTCCCGGAGAAACAGGACTCCTGTTCAAGTGAGACGCTGCGTGAACAGATGCAGGGTATCAGGCAGGTCTTTACCAGCAGGATATTCTGGTCGATTGCCCCGTGGGCCGTAGCTACCCAGGCGGCTTACCTTTCGATCGCCGGGCTCTGGTCAGGCCCATGGCTGCGTGACATCGCAGGTTATGACCGGATGACCGCGGCCAATACCCTGATGGGGATTTCAGTCGCCATGATTACCGGATACTTTGCTTTCGGCTCTCTTGCCGAACGCCTGGCGCGACGAGGCATACAACCGATGACCGTCGCTGCATCTGGTATGCTCTGCTTCATTGTCATACAAGGCATGATTGTCCTGCAGATGGTGAACATGACCCTGATCCTCTGGTTGCTGTTCGGGTTCTTCGGCACGGCCTGCATTCTCCCCTATGCCGCTCTTTCGCAAAACTTTCCGAGGCACCTCTCCGGGCGGGTCAATACCGGGTTGAACCTTTTGGTATTTGTTGCGGCCTTCGCCGCACAATGGGCAATCGGCCTGATCATCGACCTCTGGCCACAAACCGCTTCAGGCAGCTACAATGCTACCGGCTACAGCAGCAGTTTCGGTCTGATTGTCATCCTGCAGCTGACAGGTGCCATCTGGTATTTTCTCGCGAGTGGCCGAAGCAGATTGTCCGGCAGCCACACGGCATAACGCGCCAAAGACCAAAAGATTCTTTCACCTCACTTGTTTTTTCTGATCTGATCGTTTATATCTTGCATCTTAAACTGCAGGGGATTCCTGTATTCTGATAAATAAATCCGTCTTGACTCAAGCTTAGATTAAGGAGTTTTCGCCATGCCCATGTCGCAATCTTTCCAGGATCGTCTGTTTCCCATAGCAGAAGATCTTGCCAAACATTACGGTACGCCGTTTCATATTTATGATGAGGCCGGCATCCGCGAAACCGGTAATCAGCTAAACCAGGCCTTCTCCGCCATTGAAGGCTTTCGTGAATACTTCGCCGTCAAGGCGTTACCCAACCCGCGCATACTGGCCATCATGCAAGACCTCGGTTTTGGATTTGATTGCAGCTCCATCCCGGAGTTGATCTCGAGCCGTCAGGTTGGTGGCCAAGGCGAGGACATCATGTTCACCTCCAACAACACGACCCAGGAGGAGTTCCAAAAGGCTGCAGCTGAAGGCGGCTGTATTCTCAACCTAGACGATATCTCCCTGGTTGCAAAAGTTCCGGAATTCCCTGAACTGGTCTGTTTCCGCTATAATCCCGGACCACGTCGTACCGGCAACGTGATTATCGGCAACCCGGTCGAGGCCAAATACGGCATCACCCATGACCAGGTTATCTCCGCTTACAAAATGGCCATGGAAAGGGGGGCAAAACGTTTCGGCATCCACACCATGGTGGCTTCCAACGAAAGGGATTACACCTATATCGTCGAGACCGCACGCATGCTTCTGCAGTTGGCCGAAATGGTGGAAAGTGAATTAGGGATCCGCTTTGAATTCCTCAATATCGGTGGCGGCCTGGGGATTCCATACAACCCTGAGGACCAGCCTCTCGACCTGGACAAAATGTCCAGCGAGATCACCGACCTCTTTGCGGAATTCAAATCGACACATGGCTACGCTCCGCGCATGTACATGGAGAGCGGCCGCTGGGTCACGGGGCCACACGGTACGCTGATAACCAGGGCGATCAACCACAAGAGCATTTACCGTCAGTACATAGGTGTCGACGCCTGCATGTCATCGCTGATGCGCCCGGGAATGTATGAAGCCTATCACCACATCGATGTCATCGGGAAAACCAATCAGGAAAAATCGGCAACCTACGATGTCGCTGGCTCTCTCTGTGAGAATAACGACAAGTTTGCTGTTCAGCGCAGTCTGCCTCCGATCCGCGAAGGCGACCTGCTGGCAATCCACGACACCGGGGCACATGGCCATTCAATGGGATTTCAGTACAATGGCCGTCTGCGCCCCAAGGAACTGCTTCTGCGCACCGATGGATCCGTTGAATTGATTCGCCGAGCCGAAACCAATGAAGACTATTTCAAGACCCTTGATTTCGCAGCCGACGTGTTCTCTTCATAGCTGAACATTGCTATAAAACCTGCACAAAGGTGACAAGACACCACCGGTTCGTTATCATGGGCATATAAACGTGTTGAGAGAAGGTGGTTCCAATATCGGGACTCGACATGGCTTTGACTGACGTGAGGGGTTAACGCTTCAGACAACCTGCCTGGGCTCCTTATCAGCGAGAGATTCATGACCAGATGGCTACATACATTGCTGATCATTCTCATCCTCCTGTTGACACCACTCACCGGTTCCGGCGAGATCTACAAATATCGTGACAAGGATGGACGACTCAATTTTGTCGACGAAGAACACAAGATCCCTGCAGAGTATCGCGACAGGACCAAATCGGTTTCGGAAGCTAACGATGCTCTCGGTTCCTTCGATTCTCCCGGCAATAATGAGGAGAGTACGCCCCCGGTAGCCCTGGAAGAGAAAAGGCCTGACAACACTTCGATAAACAAGAAGCTGGCAAAGTATCAGACACCTGTTGTCATAGCTCGGAACCGTGTGCTGGTGCCTGTTGAGGTCGCCTTGGGCAACCGGGTCGCAGAGTTGTCACTCCTGCTGGACACCGGCGCATCATCCACCGTTCTGCATCGTTCGTCACTTTCCGAACTGGACCTGCCGAGCGGAAAGCGCTACAAAGCAAGAGTCGCCGGTGGAGGCATCGTCAATTCAAACAGGATCAATTTCCGACACATCAATGTCGGTCCTTTCCAGATTAATAAAGCGTCTGCCATGGTTATCAACCTGACGGGCAAAGCACCATCATATGACGGAATGCTCGGCATGGACTTCCTGAAAAACCACCCGTACCAGATTGACTTCAAGAACCAGGTTATCAACTGGGAACCTGTTGATTGACCCACCAAGATGACAACATGCCCTTGACTCCTTAGCCCGTTGGCAATGCAAATCGGCAATTTCTCCATGACGACAATCTGATTAACCCATCCTGTTATCCGCGAAAACCATGAATCTCATTCTGCTGCACCAGGAAGACTTTATTGACACAGATCGCGTCAGACTGAGCGGCCGCCGCTTTGTACATATCCGCGATATTCTCTCTGCCGAACAGGGGCAAAGCTTGCAGGTCGGCCTGCTCGGAGGGAACGTCGGCATCGGGACCATCTCTGTCATAACCCAAAACGCTATCGAATTAACAGTACTTCTGGAGCATGGGCCGCCGCCCTCCCTGCCGACCACGGTCATCATGGCTCTACCGCGACCCAAGGTGTTGAAACGTATTCTACAGGGCATCACAACCATGGGGGTCAAACGGATCATCCTTCTGAACAGCTGGCGGGTCGACAAAAGTTACTGGCACAGCCCAATTCTCGCACCGGAAGCTCTGCAGGAGCAACTGTTGCTCGGGCTGGAGCAGGCGCGCGACACACTCCTCCCCAAAGTAGACCTGCAGAAACGCTTCAAGCCCTTCGTTGAAGATCTCCTTCCGTCAATTGCAAACGGGACCTGTGCTCTTGTCGCTGACCCACACGCTGTTCAGGCCTGTCCGGCCAACTTGCACGAAGCTGTCACCCTGGCAATCGGTCCGGAAGGCGGCTTTACGCCCTATGAAATTGAGAAACTGGAGGAAGCAGGATTAAAGCCTGTTCACCTCGGTGCGCGTCCGCTCCGGGTCGAAACGGCAGTTCCCGCACTGCTCGGACGCCTGCAGTTCTGTCCCTGAGAAAGATCCCTCTCGAACAACAAAGACCTTAAAGATTAAAATTAGCGAAAAATAATTTTTAATGTGGCAGAAAATGCGGATTAAAATCAGCAACTTATGGGCACAAATATATGATTTTATTTATTTATTTTAATTTTAATCCTTACATTAAATAAGATTAAATTATACATTTCTAACTGGACTGACAATCGCAAAACAGTGAGAATAAACTTACTCATTAGAGAATCAATGGACCAGCCAATCGATTCAGGAGATTGATATGTTCCAGAAAATCAGAGTTTCAGTCATCAAGAACACCCGCCCGGTTTACCTTGCCGGACTCATGTCCTCACTCTTTTTCGCCGTCGGCATGCAGAAGATTGATGCACAGGCCGGCCTTCTCGCTCGCCACGGTATCTACACGGGGATCTTTTTCCTCTGCATGTGGATCGCCTGCCGCCTGTTCGCGACCAGTCTCAACCGTCGCCTTGAGCTTGAGGGCTATAACGCTGAAACGGCCGGCGACATGATCTATACCTTCGTTATTTACCTCGAGTTAATCAAGCATGTGGTCGGCGTCAGCTTCACCCTCGGCTGGATTGCCGGCGTCATGTTCTGCTGGGAGTACCTGGGAGACAAGATGTTCCTGGTGCCTTTTGGTGCCAGCCTGGCCGTGTCCATGATCGTATTTCTGGTCACCTTCGGCATCTCCTCTTTCGTTGACAATCTGCACTGGCCAAGCGAAGAAGAGTAATTCAAGTTATTCATAAAATAACAAATGGTTGGCTTTAACCGACCCAGGCTGAGGACAAAGTTCAGTCAGAATTTATGATAGAGAGTGCAACAGATGGTTAATCTGTTGCACTTTGTCGTTCTTAGAGAACCAAAACCGGCGGGTCGCGTCCCGCCAAACGCCATACTTTTGTCCAGCAACAAAAGTATGCAAAAATGCCTTCTCCTTGCGGAGGGCAACTCCTTTGCCAGATTTCTGTGCAATCAAATAACGACAGAGTATAATAAGCCGGCCCGTTACAGGGGGGCCTTCCTTTCAGTGTGACCTACTAGGGAAGAGCCTAAAAACAATGACGATTGTTGCAATTCTCCACAGAAGGAGGGGCTCTCAAGAGCCTCGGATTCTGCGGGGGAAGGGTAGACTTTTATTCGGTTAAAACTACCTGAATTGATGTTGCCGTCCTTACGAG
>Ga0070729_10007107_pt1 | contig 10853 bp, 9 predicted proteins | sample tdDd472_FD_66725 | JGI IMG/M metagenome (GOLD analysis project Ga0070729, IMG submission 66725) | Marine sediment microbial communities from the Atlantic coast under amendment with organic carbon and nitrate - tdDd47.2 | ecosystem: Environmental > Aquatic > Marine > Coastal > Sediment | place...
TCGATTTCATCAGGGGAAATAACAAAATCACCCTGACAAAATTCCCATCCGACCATCTCTATCGGCATCCCCGATAAAAACACAATACGGGCGGCTTCAGGATCAACCCAAATATTATATTCGGCGGCTGGCGTAACATTGCCGTTCACACAACCAGCACCACCCATCACAATGAAGCGCGATACATTTTTTACAATATCAGGTGCTTTACGAATCGCCATCGCTAGATTAGTTAAAGGACCCAATGTGATAATTGCAATATCAGGTGTATTCCGCACAATCTCGATAATGGCATCAACAGCATGAGTCTCTTGCACAGTTGTATGACGTGGCACATAGTCATCTCCACGATCACTCAAACCATCTACACCATGAAACCAATCTGCCGCGAAGGGTTTTCGTATCAAAGGACGATCTGCACCAGCATATACAGGCACATCTACTTCACACAACTCGGTAAAATATAGCGAGTTCTTGACCCCTTGCTCAAGCGAGACATTACCGGAGACAACTGTAATCGCTTTAACATCAATATCAGGCTGACGAAACGCCATCAGAATCGCAACCGCATCATCAGAACCAGCATCTGTATCAATCAAAAATGGGCGCGCCATAGATATACTCCTAATAGAAGTGGAATGGAGTCAAGCAAAGTTGACTCCATGTATTGAATATAATTTAAGCAGTGACTTTGATTTTATCAACGGCAGTCTTCAGGCGGTTGAGACCTTCTTCCAGCAAAGAGCGTGGACAACCAAAATTTAGCCGAACAAAACCATCGCCAGCAGGACCAAAAAAATTGCCATCACTAAAGGCGATTTTTGCTTCGTCCTTGCAAAATTCATAAACATTGCCTTCAATACCCAATTCGCGCATATCCATCCATAATAAATAGGTGGCGGCTGGAACAGTGGTTTTGATCTGAGGCATATTTTTCTGGATGAAATCGATCGCAAAATCACGATTTCCTTTTAGATAGACAAGTAGTTGTGCAAGCCATTCATCACCACCTGTGTATGAACCATATGCCGCCTCGTATCCCATAATGTTGACGTGAACACCCATTCCCCGCAACGTATCGGAAACAGTATTACGGATGCCCTCGTTCTGAGCGATCAAAATAGAACAGCCCATCCCCGCAAGGTTATAGGTTTTACTAGGGGCAATCATGGTGAGCGTGTTTTGTGCGACTTCTTCAGATAGGCTCGCCATCGGTACATGTTTGCCTTCTAAAATCAAATCGGAGTGAATCTCATCAGCAACAATCATGACATCATGCTTGAGGCAGATTTCAGCAATACGCTCTAATTCTTGTTTAGGGTACATAAATCCTCCGGGGTTATGAGGATTGCATTGAAAATGAATAGATGTCTGAGGTTCACTAGCGGCACGTTCAAACGCATCATAATCGGCTTCATAATGGAAGGTATTCGCACTATCTAAAACATATGCCATATCAACATTTTGCGTGAACTTACGATTATTCCGTGTCGCTGAAAAGAATGGACCATAAATCGGGGTTTGTAGGAGGACACCATCACCATCATTTCCAAATCCCTTACAGATAGCATTTAGTGCTGTAACCATACCCGGTGAAAATACAATATCCTCCGGTGTGATCGTCCAATTGTAGAGGTTGTCCATACGCTCAACGATGACTTCTTTGAGTTTCATCGGATCCATTGTATAACCGAATACACCATGTTTGGCACGTTCTATCATGGCGTCGATTGCTGATGGCGGAGAGCGAAAATCCATATCGGCAACAAACATCGGTAGGCAATCGGCATCATAGTATCCCCACTTGGCACTATAATGTTGAGTACGGTCAATTACTTCATCAAAATTGTATTGAGTCATCGTCTGGCTTCCTTGAATCCTATCGCTAAAAATCAATGCTCCAAACTATAACCGATTCAACCCATTATTGCACAGACGTTTCTTGAAAAGAACAAACAGCACATCATAAAATCCCAGCCTACAATCAGTTACTCTATACATAATCTGTTGTACAAAACAACCAAAGTACGCATTGACAAAAATACAGAAATTTTGCTCACTTTGTAAGACATGTCATCTTCTTTATCAAATTTTGATAACACTTATCTCATAAATTGCCAGAAAACAACCATTTAAGCTGTGAGAAAAATCACAATTTGGGCAACTTACCAAAATTGTGCTTTGTAATTATTGCCGAACCAACCCTATAGCTTGTGCAATGATGATAAACTATCGGTATAGCGTTTAGCATAGTAGCAATCATAAACAACAATTCCTCGCGCCATATATCAAGCTAAACGCACCTATCGAATTGAAAAAACAGAGTGTTATTAGGAGTGTTGACTATGTTGGAACACCAAATTCAGATGACCTCACAAGATTACATTGATTTAGAAAATCAGTACAATGCAAAAAATTATAAACCGCTTGATGTTGTGTTAGAACGCGGTGAAGGTGTCTGGGTTTATGATGTGGAAGATAACCGCTATCTTGATTTTTTGAGTGCATATTCCGCCGTCAATCAAGGACATAGCCATCCCCGCATCTTAAATGCACTGATTGAACAAGCACAAAAATTACCCCTCACCTCACGCGCTTTCCGTAACAATCAACTACCCTTATTTGCGAAGCATCTCTGCGATTTAACAGGCTATGAAAAAATGCTCCCGATGAATAGCGGTGCAGAAGCTGTCGAAACAGCGATGAAAATTGCACGTAAGTGGGGCTATAAGGTCAAAGGTGTACCAGATGGTCAAGCCGAAATTATCACATGTTCAGGCAACTTCCACGGACGCACGATAACGATTATCTCGTATTCGGATGAACCCGCCACAAAAGATTACTTCGGCCCCTATACACCGGGATTTAAAGAAATCCCATATGGTGATGCCACTGCACTCGAACAAGCAATTACGCCAAATACGGTTGGCTTTTTATTTGAGCCCATTCAAGGAGAAGGCGGTGTAATTATTCCGCCGGATGGTTTCTTACGTCAGGTGAGGGACATCTGTGATCGTCACAATGTTTTGATGATTGCTGATGAAATTCAGACGGGGCTTGGACGCACAGGCAAATTATTTGCGTGTGATTGGGAAGATGTACGTCCTGATATAGTAGCAATTGGTAAGGCACTATCAGGCGGGTTTTATCCTGTATCAGCAGTCTTAACTGATGCCGAAGTGATGGATGTTATTCAACCCGGTGAACATGGCTCTACATTTGGTGGGAATCCAATCGCGTGTGCAGTTGCCCAAGAAGCACTCAGTGTGCTAGTTGATGAAGGATTATTTGATAATGCTCGTCAAATGGGAGACTGTTTGCGTGACTTATTAGGTCAGATTGATAGCCCGCATATTAAAGCAATTCGGGGTCGCGGTTTACTCATTGGCGTTGAGTTACATCCATCAGCTGGGGGGGCGCGTCGTTTTTGTGAAGCATTACAACATAACGGTCTACTCTGTAAAGAAACACATGATCATATTATCCGTTTTGCACCTCCTCTAGTCATTTCTCGTGACGATATAGATTGGGCATTTGATCGTCTCAAACAGGTATTGATGATGGATTAGAAGTCAGATTTACCCATCGTTGGGTAGCTTTTTAAGATCATTTGAGCCCGACGATAAGGTTGAACATGACGCATGATGGGTGGCAATATAGGAACGATATGACGAATCAGTTTTAACCCCAAATCCACACCAACGGATTCAAGAGGATACAAACTGTAGCCATATTGTTCACGCACTTTTTCGGGTAATTGAGCATAAGTTAGCCGACTAATCGGATATGAGACAGGCAACGCATACCAGCGAGATTGCAACAATATAAAGGGTGCAATTTTACGAGCTGTATCACCAACAACAACCTCCCCACTATCAACGGCAGTCTTCATATAATCAAGCAGACCATCATAAGTTTTTGGCAATCGAGAAGCCTTTACACCCAACGGTTCAACCGACCGTTTGCTATCCTCATAATAACATTGCTTATCACTATCGGATAACGGATGAATATAAGTCTCGTATCCATGTAACGCCCCTTCGACCAGCGTAGCATAGACCCATAAGGCAAGCTTTGGATTACGTGGATTATACGGTGTACCCGATGGATAGTTACCCGTGTTAGCAGCGAGTCGTCCGGTGGCGGGTCGATGAACACGATCAATTTCATCAATAGATTGCTGGACTTCCTCAACTGTCCCAAAGACCAATGATAAGGTTAAATCCAGAGTCCGTTTCAAGCGCAGATAGGGTTTGGTAAATACATAGCTATGCTCATAGACGGATTCTGCTACAAGTGGATGAGCAATTTGCATGAGCAACGCGCGCGCCCCTCCCAATAGCAAAATTTGTTCTCGGTTAATTTTCCAGATCATGCTATCGGGCGAATAATAAAAGGCTGATTGTGCTTCTTTGTCATCTATGGTTGCTGTCATGTCTACGAGAATGTACCTGCTAGTCGTTTATTGTGATATAGGAAACATTATACTATGTCATTTATTAACTTATTGTTGTGCCTTTATGTACAGAGTTGCAGGCAGAATTCCTTAGCCCGTTGTATTCTTAGCAATGCGAACTTATACTAATTGAAGGAAGACATTGATGGGGAAAAGATATGCCAACGATACTGGTAATTGAAGATCAACGAGAAACAACTGCTCTTATCGTGGCAATCATGAAAATGCAAAATATTGATGTGGTTTCGGCAGAACGGGCAACAGATGGCATCGATCTAATGCGTGACAATCCTCCTGATATCGTTTTTATGGATTTACTATTACCCGAAATGGACGGCTTTACAGCGATTGAAATCATCAAAAATGATGACTCCCTCAAACATATCCCCGTGATTGCCATTACAGCCGCTAGTATTGCCAATGTTCATGACCGACTCACAGAAGTTGGTGCAGATGCCTTTGTAGCAAAACCCTTTGTCATCCCGGAGTTGCTGAAAGTTGTTAGAGGCTTTCTATAGTAAGGTGTTTGAAAAGGTCATAAATACGTTGTTTTCAAATAGAACAATGGTATTCTACTTGAAATTGACCAATACGTTAAGGTACTCAACATGGCTGTAACAGCAAAATGGTTAAATGAAAGCAATGAAGTTCTTCACTTTGAATACAAAGATAAGTGGACATGGGATGAAGCAGTTGAAGCAATTCAAAAAAGTCAAACAATGTTAAATGAAGTTCAGCATCCTGTTTCAAGTATTATTGAATTAGAAGAACAATACTACCTTCCTCCCAATCCTATGAAATACCTTAAACAAATAGTTGAAAATCGGTCGACTCATAAAAATGATTCGGGTATTACAATATTTTTAAATGCAGAAGTATTGACAAAAGCAATGCTTGATGTGATTTCTATTGGTAACCCTGAAGTGGCTAAATTCGTGACATTTAATCATGCAAAAACAGTGCATGAGGCGATTGAAAAGATTCAAGCGATTCAAGAGTCCCAATAACGACTTTAAACTTTAGAGTTATATTTTGAGATGAGGGCACTTAATTTAGCACTAAGTACCCTCATCTTCGCTTAAGCGACTGGCTGTTGCGTCGCCAAGTTTGTCATCAATTGCTCGATATCAACATCGGCAGGGGTACGATAGCTGACAGAAAAAACCTCGCGCGGATCATCATAAGTCCGTGAGACTTGAACATCAGTCCCATATAACTCGGATAGAAATTGACTAAGCTCTGCTTGTACAGCGTCAAAAACAGCTGGTGTATTTTGATAGTTCTGGCGATCTAAAAAGCCAATCTCAGCAGATGTATAATCAAACGCAACACCCTCAAGTAATTCTTCATCTTCTAGCCGTTGTGATGCAACAATTGCTAAGCGCACCACTTGACGTATTGCATCTTGTAAGGTGTCAGGTAAAAAACGTTTGCGAGTATAGCGTAAACCAACTCGGCCATTACTCAGGTCATAACCGTAATCTGCTTCATCCGCAATCAGGATCACCCCCGGGCCATCTTGAACATGCGTATAACTGGTGACATCAATCAACATGCCTTCTACAGCATGTTCTTGTATCCAGCGTTGAAAAATAGGAACGATCTCTTTAGCTGGGAATGTTGGATTCTGTTTTAAGTTGAATTTTATCGCTAGTCGTTTTGGTACTGTTGTCATTTTCAATCTCCTAAGATGATTTTTACGCCTATCCCCTAACCCCTTCCCTAAAGATTATGGAAGGAGAACAAGTCCCTCCCAGATTGCACTGGGGAGGAATTTAGAGAGGAGAGAATTACCCAACAATCACGCCATTGATGCGTTGTTCGGCACTGTGAATGCTCTCAATAAAAAGTTGTGTTTCGTCGATAATTTGATGTGCGATGTCTTCGGTGATAACTGATGGTGTACGCTCATGACGAGCAAACAGATATCGAGCAAATTTACCTTTTGAAAATTTGTCGAACACCAACTCTGTATCATAAAAACGGGTGCGGAATTCGTTTACGATGTCGTCATAGTCATCACCAACATCTAAAAATTGAGTCCGAGTTAATGCACGGGCGGCAAGCACCATTGCTTTATAAGCACGTTGGTCAGCGAGTTCATAATTGCCCTCATCAAGTGCCAGTAGTGCATCAAAATGGGTAGATTCAGCTCTGGAAATCTCCATCGAAAATAGCGATACAACCTCACCCGCACATTCACCAATGCCGATGTCATCAATGGTATATACCCGTGAATCACCCCAATCAGTGAAGAATTCGGGTTTTTCTTCAAAGGTCGGTAATTCCATAAAGGGTTGGAGCATGTTTTTAATCTCTTGCCGTCCAAGATTTTTAACCCATGTTTGGAAGTTATCATCCTCTGTACGCTCTGCTACATAACGATTCGTCAAAGCTTCTAACACATCAGGGACACGCTTGGCTGGCACAGCACCCACAGCAAGGCCGTAACTACCTGCATTTTCTTGCCATTGTCCACCAAGAACCACTTGGAAGTGCGGCATCTTAAGATTTCCTGCACGACGACTGTTCCCGAAGAAACCAATATCTGCCACGTGATGCTGACCGCAAGAATTGAAGCACCCACTGACTTTGATTTTCAGTTCACGCACCGCATCGGGTAACATAGCGATACGCTTAATCAAACGGGTACGGAGTTCATCAGTTAAACCACGGGATGAGGCAATACCAAGTTTACAAGTATCTGTACCGGGGCAAGTTGTAATATCAACAATTGTACCTGCACCTGAATCCCCTAAACCAACTGCCACTAAATCACGATAAATCGCTGGTAAATCTGCATCAGCTACCCAACGTAAAACAATATTTTGTTCGACTGATAGCCGGATGTTATCACCCACATAACGACGCGCAATATCTGCCAGTTGGAAGCCCTGACGTGAAGTAAAATCACCTAGTGGCGTGTTTAACGTAATGGTGCTGTATCCTGCTTGAGCCTGTTTGTAATTGTTGGTAGCATACCAATCATCAAAGCCTTCTGGTAAGGGTGTGCCGTTGAGTGCCATCCCTGCTTTGGCAGGTTCATAAACAAAATCAGACAAGTTATCCAAGTATGCTGTGTGGCGATCATCAGGTGGGACAACTTCTAGTTCTTCTTGTACGAGTCGACGGAACTCATCAATGCCAAGTTTTGATACAAGGAATTTCAGACGGGCACGGTTACGGTTTAGTTTTTCGCCATGACGTGCAAAGACACGTGCGATCGCTTGTGTGAGTGGGAATAATTTTTCTTCGCTCACAAAGTCAACAAGAACTTTTGCCTGTTGCGGAACTGTTCCTAAGCCACCCCCAACAAATACCACAAAGCCCCGTTTGGTTTCGCCATCAATTTCACGAGTTTTTGCTAGTAAGCCGAGGTCATGCATCTTAACCAGTCCGCAAGCATGACCTTCGCAACCAGAAAATGCCACTTTGAATTTACGTCCGAAGTCTTGCACATCATCATGTCCGAGCAAAAAGTGCATCATGGCATCTGCATATGGGCTGACATCAAAGGTTTCGTCGTGGCAAACTCCAGCTAGTGTACAAGCTGTGATATTACGGACAGAATTCCCGCAGGCTTCTTGTGTGGTAATGCCAACTGCCGCCAACCGGCGCATAACATCGGGGGTATCTTCGATATGAACATAATGTAATTGAATATCTTGACGGGTAGTGATATGTAAAATGCCGTCAGAATATTCATCAGCTAGTTCAGATAACACTTCAAGTTGTTCTGCTGTGAGTCCCCCATACGGGATTTTGATCCGTTGCATCCCCGGTGCATCCCAAATGGTGTCTGGTCCTTTGACAAGATCACCCGATGGGTAAGCCAATTCGCGGGTGCGAATTCCATCATTACGTTGACCATTGTCATAACGTTGACCATATGCCCCTTTACGTAAACGGGATTCGGCGAATACTTTTTCATCTAGTTTATTCTGTTTACGAAGTTCAATTTGTGCCTCAAAGGTGTCAATCTCATAGCCTAAGTCAGCAGGTATTTTATCTTTCAGTAATTCTTTCCATGTGCTCATGGGTTAGCCTCTCCATTTTTAATATATGATTGAATTGATCCTCACACCCTAGCCTCTTTTGGATACATCAAGTCGAGATTTAGGGAGCGGACAAAATTATTGCGGAATAACGACATCCGCAGGAAGTAAATCAAACCATTGAACGCCTTCTTCGCGCAGATTCACAACATCACCAATAACCGTAATCGCAGGTGGTTGAATGTGATACTCTTGTGCGATAGTGGCTATTGTTTCGACTGTGCCGACATAAGTACGTTGATGTTGACTCGTCCCCCATTCGATAATCGCGGCAGGGGTCTCTGGATGAAGCCCATATGAAACCAATTGTTGTGTGATGGACGGTAAACTTTTCACTCCCATCAAAATCACGAGTGTTCCACCGATGTTAGCAAGTGCTTCATAATTGATGCTCGTATCTGGTTTATTCGGGTCTTCATGTCCTGTGATAACCGTAAATGAACTGCTCACATTGCGATGCGTCAATGGAATTCCCGCATACGCTGGTACTGCATATGAACTTGATATGCCCGGTACGATCTCAAAATCAATACCATACTGATGGCAAGCCAGTGCTTCTTCGCTACCCCGTCCAAATACCAATGGGTCACCCCCTTTGAGACGCACAACTTTCTTACCATCTAATGCGTATCGGACAATGGTTTCATTAATTAGCTCTTGCGACAAACGATGTTTTTGTGGTTTTTTGCCAGCATCAATCAATTCCGCATCAGGGCGCGCTTCATCCAGTAATTCGATAGGGATGAGACGGTCATAGATAATAACATCTGCGCTTTGGATATGACGCAACCCCTTGCGTGTGATGAGGTCAGGATCACCCGGTCCTGCTCCAATTAGATAAACGTTGCCAATACTCATTGAGATTCTTCCATTTCTACTGCAATCGAAAGCCAAGTGTTACATGCTGATTTACACGGTAATTTTGCATTGTCGGCGTGGTGTCCGTTCAGCCATGATGGCTGGCGCATACATCGTCCACACACCTTTTCGACAGTATCTTGAATCACAACCGACTCAATCTGATGGATATTTTTGAACAGCCCTGTTTGGCGTGTGCCAATATCCTCTAAGGACTCGGTGATGAAACTATTATTTTTGTGATTTGCCCAATCTGCAATAACAGATGGATAAATCGTCTCTATCACAGCATAAGCCTGTTCAACAAACTCAAATTCAACAACCCAATTCATTGGTAAATCATCAGATGTTGGCAGAGGACGGAACGGGTCTTCGCGCATGAAAACCCGTAACGCCTCTGGTGATGAGAGCGCAGACGTGTTGTTGTTTTGTGTTTCGTTAACATGCCATACTCTTTTATCTGCTACCATCACCTGACCGAACATCAACGATTTGTCGGATTCGATTGCTCTCATAAAATCATCTTCCCCAACCTTCGGGAAACCTGTCCATCGATCAGTTATCTCCTTATATTCGAACGCCAACCCCGTATCACGCGCCAACTCAAGGATAACGCGACATATGGCATCATCTGTCCCAATAGGGGGCGTATAATAAATACTGCGCCCATTGACCACATCGGGATAATTACCATATTGAATGCCAAGTGCATCAGGCACATCGATTGCTACGTGTGATCCTTCCGCAAGAAAGAACGGTATGGCAATCACATTTTTAGCAGAGGTTGATTGATACAAGCTCGGAATATCAGGATCATCATCTAAATAAACATCAACAACTTCTGTGACAAAATTCGCTTCACGGATAAGGTTCGCTTGGTATCGGGTAGCATCACGGCTAGACTTATTCCGTCGTGTACCATGACCAATAACTGCCACAGCTGTTTCATCAGGATTTAGATTTGAACTCGCTAGTGCATCAGTGACACGCTGTTGTATAATCGTTTCCAAATACGGATGCTCACCGATGGTTGGCGTGTAATAAATTGTTTTGCCATCTTTAAGGGTTATCGCACCAGTCAGCCCCATCTCGGTTGGAATAACTGTCTGCGTAAAATATCCTTGAGCGGTGAATACTGGCACAATCACAACCGTATCCGCAATTATCGTATCAAGCACATGATTAAACGCGGGTTCTTCTTTCCAGAAGCACGCTGTAATTTCATCAGCAACACCCCAACGCCGTAATTGATCAACGTATCGCCACACAATCCCTGCCGTATTAGGGCTAATATGTGAGCCATGCCCCGCAAGAATAAGCGCAATATGACTCATTGTGGCATCCCTTCGGCAAGAATCTGCTGGAAGGCTTGCCATGCGTCATCACGCTTGCCTTGACGCAATAAGGTCACGATCTCGGATTCAAGAATTTGCTGATACACATTTTTACGATCAGATTGGCTATAAATTTTTGCTTTCATCGGC
>Ga0070729_10007108_pt1 | contig 10850 bp, 7 predicted proteins | sample tdDd472_FD_66725 | JGI IMG/M metagenome (GOLD analysis project Ga0070729, IMG submission 66725) | Marine sediment microbial communities from the Atlantic coast under amendment with organic carbon and nitrate - tdDd47.2 | ecosystem: Environmental > Aquatic > Marine > Coastal > Sediment | place...
GGTGTAGGGACCACTTGCTTAACATAATCACCAGCATCACTACCTTTAAAGGTTAAGATACTTTCAAACAAAGTATTCTTAGGGAAATTCTTAACTTTATCAGCCACTAAAGCGGAGCGACTTGGGTCGATACTAAAACTGCCCTGATTGGTTCCCTTCAGTCTGTCACTAACGCCATGTAAATCCTGTTGCAAAAAAGGCGTCACGTCGATCAAGTAACGACTACCAGAACGCGCCTCAACTTCAAAGCCATACAGCACTGAACTGGCGAATGCTTCATTAACCGAATTCTTTTCAGCCGGATTTTCAGTATCAGCACGATAGCGGGTGTTTAAATGCTTTAACAAAACTTTATTGCCGTAGCGCTCGAACTGAACCAGACGCGACTCGCCCAATTGCCCTCGGTCAAGGCCGATATCGTTCGAGCCGATACCAAACGGCAAGCCAGTGTACATGATAAAAGGCTGCTCAAACTTACTGACCTCCAGCCAAACCTTACCTTCATTTGTACTGAGATAAATCGGCATAAAGCCATTAACACGACGGCTTTTGTTTTCGATTTCAGACCAGCTTGCCGCATTAGCGGTTATCATAACCGCCAGCAAACAAACTCCCCCAATCAGACCTTGAACAGCTTTTAACATGGGCTTATTCCCTACCGTTATTTAAAATATTGAATAAATTCTTATAGCGCCTTATTGAAATACAAACTATTGATGTAAGGGCGCATCGAGCCTAACCAGTAACCTCGGAAGTTAGGGTTATCACTAAACATAATGATACTGCCACGCCCGAACCTTTGTGCCAAGATTGCTGGCGTATTTTTAATGCGATCGACATTGGTTTGTGACGAATACCCCGCAATCAGCGGACTTTCGGTATAAGTAGCCACCGTAACAAAATCTTTTGTTGCTGGTTTAAAGACCATGGTCCCAGCCTTGGTGAAAGCCAGTTTGTCCAGCTCCAGACCAAAAGCCAGCGGGTGACTGTTATCCAGATCAGCTTCATAGATGGCACCGCCAATGATATGTTCAGCGCGTGCATCGTCTCGCTCCGAAAATGGACGCTGCTGATTTTCTGATACTTCGGGTTCCAATAACTCAAAGTCCACCAGCCCCTGCTCGACCAACCAAGGATTAGCACCACGAGTAGCGACGATAGTGCCACCTTTACGCAACCATGCCTTGATATACTCCAAATCTTCTGGCTCAAGGGCGGGATATTGGCCACTGACCATCAGCAGATGGGTGTATTCTGATAAATCAATGCCAGCCAGATCTTCGCCATATTGCATAGAAACCGGCAGCTCAAGGCGCGTGTCCAGCAAATGCCACACTTCGCCAGCCTCATAAGAATAAACACCATCACCAATCAACAATAAAGGTTTAGGCATCTCCAGATCACTCACATTGGGACTACCCAGATCAGCACCCTGCCCGCTATAACCTGAGTCCACGCCATAAACGGTTAGCCCCAGATCCGATACCTTTTCATCCACCCGCTCCATCAGAGCATCGCGCTCAGCCTGAACAGCTGGTAAAGGCACGGTAAAAGTACCCGCCATAAACTCATGAGGCTCGCCATTGACCGGTAGACGAGACCCTTTTTCAAGTAACTTAACGTCAATATCAGCACCGAGCAATCGCGTTAATGCGGTTGCTGCTCGGAAATCCTGCCACTCGACTAATAAGGCCACCGGATTATCGCTGCCCACATATGAGCTAGCCGAAGCAAGCTCGACTGACTCAAGCGGCAAACGTTGCAACTCATCTTTATCTAGATGGTGATAGTCCAGATTAAAGGCTAACGGGAAAGTCCAGGCAGAAACGTCATAGAAAGTATTATCAGTAAACTCGGTGCGCGTTTCGAACATGGCTTTAATCAGGCCATACTGATGCTGTTTGAAGTTCACCACATAGGACACTTTCGCAGGCCATTCCTTGCCAGCTAATTTACGGGGCCCAGCCAATTGCTGAACTTCAATTTGATGGCTGTTTAGAATCCGTAACAACTCTTTGATACGGCCCTGATCGTTAGAACTGAAAATCACACCCTTGTCTGAGTCGCGTCCCGCCTTAGCAGGCCACTGATTGAAAAAATCTTTTTGGTATTCAAGTAACTCATCACCTAACTCAAGCCCGGCCTGCAAAGTTGAAAATGAAGTAGCGACCTGATTACGAATGGAGAATGGAAAGCTGACATCGCCATTAACCGACTCTTGCAAGTGACCGCGCGAGCTGGCCTGCTCAAATAAAATGCCAATACCGCCATTAATGTCCGGGAAAGTTGAGCCTTTGCCATAATAAAAGTCATCGAAACTTTCCTGGCTGTAATAGCGCGAGCCAATCGCATCCAACGCTTTGGCATGGTAGCGACCAATTTTCTCAGTCAACTCAAAGTTTAACTCAGAGGTTAAAGGGTTCTGGCGGGTTGGCACGCCCGGCTGGAAAAAGAAGGTCGAATTAGTCCCCATCTCATGGAAGTCTCCGACGATGTGCGGACGCCACTCATAAAAATGCTTAACCCGCGCCTGGCTTTCTGGATGTTGCAACAACAGCCAGTCACGATTCAAATCAAACCAGTAATGGTTAGTACGACCTCTCGGCCAGGCTTCGTTATGCTCAATCGACTCAGAGTCTGCAACCAGTTGCTGACCTTTATAACGATTGGCCCATCCTGCAAATCGACCCATGCCATCGGGATTAAGCATCGGATCAATCATCACAATGGTATTGTCCAATAACTCCTGAATCCACGCTTCATCAGAAGCCGCCAAGCGATAAGCCACCAACAATGCCGCATTAGTACCACTCGGCTCATTGCCATGCACTGAATAACCCAACCAGATAATGGCAGGCCCTTGATACTCAGTTAAGTTTTTACGCTGTTCTTTAATCTCATCCAGACGCGCCAGATTCTCAGGCGATGAAATATAGGCAGTGATTAGAGGACGATTTTCATGGGTTCGCCCAATTTCGGACAGATTCACACGCTCTGAGCTTTCGGCTAATGCTTTAAAGAAAGATACCGACTGGTCAGGACGAACATGCCATTCACCGACTGGATTACCGAAAACCTGATTCGGCGTTACAACATCCTGCTTAAAATCAATAGCTTGGTTAAAATAGTAGTCAAAAGAAGTATTACTTTCCTGAGGCAGAGCAGCCTGCGAAAGGCCAACAGAAGCGACAAGAAATGTGGCAAGCAATAATTGTTTCATGAGACTGAATTTTTCGTGGTTTTCTCCATTCTATAGGTTGTAAATTTAGCTGCAAGCCCAATCATAGGTTATAATAGAACCCATCAAAGCAACATGCTAAGGCATTAAACGTTATTATGATTACTATTTCAGAAGCTGCTCAAGAGCATTTTCGCCGTTTATTAGCCGGTCAGGAAGAGCCTGATACCGGCATTCGCGTATTTGTGGTTAACCCAGGCACCAGCCATGCTGAGTGCGGTGTATCGTATTGTCCACCTGACGCCATTGAAGATACCGACACAGAATTGAAATTTGATGGCTTTTCAGCCTTTATCGACGAAGATAGCGCTCCTTATTTAGAAGAAGCCGAGATTGACTACTCGAAAGAACAAACCGGTGGTCAGTTAACGCTGAAAGCACCCAACGCTAAAGCGCGTAAAGTTGATGACGACGCACCAGCTTCGGATCGCATTCGTTATTACCTGGAATCCGAAATCAACCCAGAACTCGCCAACCACGGTGGCCAAGTATCATTAGTTCAATTCACCGAAAGCGGTATCGCCGTTCTACAATTCGGCGGTGGTTGCCAAGGTTGCGGTATGGTCGACGTCACCTTGAAAGAAGGCATTGAGAAAACCTTGATCGAACGTGTTCCAGAAGTGAAAGGCGTTAAAGACGTCACCGAACACGCTGAAGGTGAGAATCCTTATTACTAATTTGGTAATCAATCACCATTAAAAGAAAAGGCGCTTTAAGCGCCTTTTTTGTATCCGATAGCCTTTATAACATTCTGTTTTCTATCTTCATGATAGCTAGAAAGTAGCTCATCGCAGTCTAATAGAATCTTTTTCTTTTCCGCTTGAGTCATATCTCTAGTTATATGATTTAACAACTTTGGATTGAACCACATGATACTAATAGGGAAAGCACCATAGCAGCGATTGTCACCTATGGAATACACAGGCTGCGCTCCTCTCCATAGCAGCAAATCAACTTGCCACTCCGAGTATGGCTTAGGGGTATCATCAAATCGACCTGGCCCTGATTCACTTGCGATTTTCTCTAACTTCCAGTTCGGATTGAAAAGATACGCAGGGACATCAGTTAACCACAATAAAAAAATAAACAACATAAAAACCATACGGGCAATTCGATTCGTATCTTTTTTTGTGTAGATATCAATATCTTTCAGGTTCTGCTGCGCCTTATAAACAGCATCACTATTAATATCCAGTATTTCGCTAACACTCGAAAACATCCCTAAGTCCGTCGTATTTACTTTATTATTTTTCTTTATTGAGTCAACATACTCAGTTAAGACTTCCCCTGATAATTTCCCGATATGCTCCTTAGCAAGGGTTACATCTCTAGCGTATGACCATAGGCTAGATTCAACATCATTGTCTTTGTTGTTTCTACCAACGAAAAGCCCTAAAACATTTCCGTTCTGGACAAAACAAACGCCAATAACAAAACCCATATAGGTTCCGACTAAAGCATCAATGTCCTCACTCAATATCCAAGCTTCAAGCTTATCTCGCGAGTATCGCCCCAATAGCCGTTCTATTTGCTCGTCATCACATTTTAATCTTCTTATAACCCCCTCAGTCAGAACTCTTATTTCTGAAAGATCTTCTTCCTTTGCTGGGCGGTATTTGAATGCCAACATCCTAAATCCCTACGTTTTTATTCTATAATTAAATTTATAGTTTAGCTCATAGGATCGGTTATACCCAAGGGGGCAGACCCGGCGTAAGCCGTAACCCATCCTCAATGTAGAACTTTTGTTGGGTTACGAGACAAAGCCTCTAACCCAACCTATAACGTCCTTATAATCAAATCCAATTTCATTTAATCAAATTATCATGCAGCAATTGCAATACTTTTAATGCATCATCATCGTTCACTAAAAATGACAAATGATGATCGCCGGTAGCGTGGCTGAGCAGCAACCATTGCTCAGGGAGATCAGCATCGATCTGCAACAGATGCCATAGTGCCTGGCTGGCTTCACAACCGATAAGGGTGAGCATGGCGCTGTGTGAAGTGAAAACGCTACGGCATACTTCGGCCAGTTTTTCAGACAACTTCTGCAAAATAGAATCTGAGTAAATACTGTTGTTGGTTTCTATCGCCATGACCAATGAGTTTTTAGTGGAGGCCATTAATTCACTGCTCAAACCAAACTCATTAATAATGGTGAATACTTTTTTTAGTGTATCTGGCTGTTGCCCGCGACGACCTAACTGCAAAGTTATAATCGGAATCTTTTGTTTCAAAGCAATCGCTTTAACCCAGTTAGAGGGCTCATAGTCGCTGGTGATCAGCGTGCCTGATTCATCGGGTTTATGGGTATTACGAATTTCGATGGGGATATTGTATGCCATGACTGCGCTGAGACACCTTGGGTGCAGAACCTTTGCGCCAGCTTCGGCCATGTCGAAGGCTTCGTTGTAGCTGATGTTTTTCAGCTTCTTAGCCTTGCTAATTTTGTTGGGATCGGTACTGAACATGCCTGCTACATCGGTCCAGATTTCGAGCTTTTCGGCTTGCAACAATGCTGCAAAATAGGCCGCAGAGGTATCTGAGCCCTCACGCCCCAGTAGCACCGTCTGTCCATCATCATTGGCTGCTATAAAGCCCTGACTTAAGATCACATCAGCGTCACTGGCCCATTGATTGGCTAGCTCCTGATTCGGTCTCGGGTGACAGACGGCATTTAAAAACTGATCATTTTCATTTTGATGATGGTTAGATTCAGAGCTTAATATTTGACGGATATCTAACCATTCTACTTTATAGTCTTGCCCTGAAACTTTGCGTAAAAATTCCGCACCAAGTACCGAGGATAGTAGCTCACCATGCGACACGACCTGCGCTCGGTCCATGGCGGTCAGTTTTTCTTTATGCCTGATATCAGCGATAGCGATTTGCAGTGAGTCAAACCAGGGATCTAGCAATGTCGCATCGACTTCCAGCTCATGCGCCATTGCTTTGTGTTTGTTCAGGAGCTCATTTAAAGCATCATCACTTTGGTCCGTGACTGCTAACTGAGCAATTGCTTCCAGCTCATTGGTCACGTTTTTAAATGCTGAGTGAATGACAGCGACTTTTTTTCCTTTCTCAATATTGCTTTTGACGATAGTAGCAATATTGTCCCAGTCGTTCTGACTGGATACACTTGAGCCGCCAAATTTTAATACCACCCAGGAATATGTTTGGTTTGTCATGATTTATCCAATGAATCGTTTTTTTATAAATTTGTGAAGGTTTGTGAATTTATTTAATGAGCTGATAGCGGTTACCACAGTAAGGGCAACTAGCATGTCCGTCTTTATCAAATGCCATAAAAACTCGTGGATGCTGATTCCACAAAGTTTGATCCGGCATAGGACAGTGCACTGGTAAATCACTTTCGCTAACAGTAATGATTGGAGACGGTTTTGAGTTAGCACCATTATTATCAGTAGCTTGTTTTTCTGCCGCTTGCTTGACCATATCGAGCTCCTTATTACGCCTGGTTCTGTTTTCTCATTCTACATCGCTGTGTTGAAAAGTCGATTGCCAAACCTCAACAATTGCCTGTCGTTGTTCAGTCAGTTCATCTTTAGAAAGCAATGTTGGCTGATTTTGTAACGCTCTCGAATTGGCAATATCTCGGAGTAGTCGGTAATTTTCCATCATGCAGTCTCGGATGTCCTTATCCAGCAATTTTTTTTCTGTTAACAACTGTAACCAATCAACGTTGTTAAAGGGTAATACTCTAACTGAATCCTGCTCTAGAATTTTCCTGGAGTATTTTAACGCCCAATATTGTACTAAGAACTCTATATCAACCAGACCACCATCACCCTGTTTAATATCCCATAGACGAGCATCGGTTTTATCTAGGTTGTCGCGCATTTTTTTGCGCATTTTGATAACATCTCGTCCGAGATGCTCACGCTTGTCGCAACTCAGTACTTTCTTACGTAAAGCCAAATAGCTTTCTTTTAAGCGATGATCACCAGCCACTGGTCTGGCTCGGACTATCGCCTGATGCTCCCAGGTCCAGGCCTCATTCATCTGATAATTATCAAAGGCATCAATATGGCTGACCAGCATTCCTGAACGCCCGGATGGACGCAAGCGAGTATCCACTTCATACATGATGCCCTGTTGCGTTCGTGTTCCTAAGTAATGTACTAAGCGCTGCGCTAACCGGGTATAAAACTGATGCAACTCAAGCGATTTTCCATTGGTCGAATTCACAATGGTCATGGCTTCAGGATCACCTTGATATAAAAATACCAGATCCAGATCCGATCCATAACCCAGTTCATCTCCCCCAAGCTTGCCATAGCCCAATACTAAAAAGTCGGTCACCAATTCACTCGCATCCAGCCTGGGTTTGCCATGTTTGCTGGTAACTTCATTCCAAGCCAACTGAAGTAAATATTCCATAATGACCTCAGCAAGATCAGTTAATTGTTGCGAGACTTCGCTGATATCAAAACGTCGAGTGAGATCACCCGCCGCAATCTTGAATTGGCTGGATTGTTTAAAGCGACTCAAGGCTAACAGCTGCTCTTCTGTTTGACTCATTTCAATACGCATCATGGCCTGTTGCAATTGATTGGATAAATTATCCTTGGTTAATTGCTTGCCAAAATTACTGGGAAACAGAAGCTCATCCAAGAGCGATGGATAAATAGACAACTGTTGCGCCAACCAGCTTGAACGCGAAACTAATTGAACCAGAAACTCCAATACAGGAATATTTTCAGCCAGCATTTCAAAATAGGCTGTACGGCGGCCAATACCCTGCAATACTTCGACACAGCGTAGCAGCGTTTTGTTGGTATCTTTTTGTTTACTAGCCTCTATCACCAGATGTGGTAACAGCTGTTCTAAACGAGCAAATCCACGTGAACCGATTTTTCGCTCCGAGAACTCTTTTCGGAAGTTTTGTAATTCTTTTAAAGTCTGTTCAGATAGCGTGTACTGTTCAAGAACGCTCGCTTGACGCTCGCTTTCCAACTGTCCCTGTAATAACTTCTCTAAAACAGGAATTGCATCATTATGGCTGTGCTCATCTTTTGGATCTTGAAACAAGCCTTTGAAAAAGTTTGCCACGACCTTTTGATGCTGCGTCAGATCTGTTTCTACTTTTTGCCAGTCGACATATCCCATAAGTAGCGCAATCTTTAATTGCTGTTCTTCTGTCTCAGGCAAATCCTGAGTTTGCTTATCAGCATGGATCTGTAAGCTGTTCTCCAGCTTGCGCAAAAACTCGTAAGCATTCCTGAGTTCTGCCGCATCATCCTCTTTAATCAATCCCTGTTGCACTAACGCTTCGAGTGCTTGCCACCAGTTTTTTGTTTGCAACTGAGGGTGGCGACCGCCGCTGATAAGCTGCAGACTTTGCACAATAAATTCCAGTTCACGTATGCCACCATCACCTAGTTTGATATTGTTTTGTGTATCTTTGCGCAATAGCTCTGCTGTGATTTTTTGCTTTAACTGACGAATGGATTCAAGCACACTAAAATCAATATATCGCCTAAAACTAAACGGCCGAATGATATTAACCAACTGTTCGCGAAAATGAGGGTGTGCTTGTAGAATCCGCGCTTTAATCATAGCAAAGCGCTCCCACTCACGACCCTGTTCCAAATAGTAATCCTGCAAGGCATTAAAGTTAGCTACTAGCGCACCACTTTGCCCATAGGGGCGCAACCGCATATCAACCCGATAGACGAAACCATCTGCCGTATTATCAGACAGCAGGCTAATCAGTTTTTGTCCGTGGCGCATAAAGAACATTTGATTCTCAATCGGCTTGCGTTGCTCTTCACCAATTCGTGTTTCGCCTTCTCCCGGGTAACCAAAAATCAGATCTACATCCGATGAGAAATTGAGCTCTTCACCGCCCAGCTTCCCCATGGCCAGCACCAGCAAATGCTGCTCTTCACCGTCGCTGGATACAGGCACACCGTATTGCTGGCAGGTTTGCTGGTAACTCCAGTCTTGCGCACAATTGATCAGCTGCTCAGCCAGCACGGATTGCAGATAACAGATTTGTCGAATGGGTAGTTGCTGCAGAATATCGGCCACAGCAATTTGCATCGACCAATAATGACGTTGGTGACGCAAGAATTTCTTTACCTCGTATTCAGGCCAGGACAGATCCAGCTTTTCTTGGATACTTAAAATATTGGCTGACAAGTGACTCAAGTCAGCAGCCAGAGCCTCCACTAACCATTGCGGCTGGCGTTTTGCCCAATGATCGAGGTAATCACTACCACATAAAACCCTTGCCACCTGCTCCATATCACCCGCATAAGCGGTACCCAGAGCCTCGAGCCACTGCGAGGTTCGCTGTTCTGCTTCAGCCTGTAGGGTTTCTGGAATCGGCGCTATCTGCATCATCAATGAATCAACTTTTGTCGTATTTACTGGCCTGGAAGAGGATTATGCTATCGTATTTGGGGTGTTTTAAGCTATTGATGTTGTACGATTTATTACAATTTAATGCAAACTAATAATTTATCCGCCCGACAAACATTGATAGGATAGGCCGATAACAATGAATAAGGAGTATCTTAAATGGGCATCATCATCACGTTAGTCATCATCGTTGCGTTAATCCTGTTTATCGTCGGGATTTACAACAAGCTGGTCAACCTGCGCAATCGCTTTAAAAATGCATACGCACAAATCGATGTACAGCTTAACCGCCGCTACGACTTAATCCCGAATCTGGTTGAAACCGCCAAAGGTTATATGAAACACGAGCGCGAAACGCTTGAAGGCGTTATCAATGCTCGCAACACCGCAGTTTCAGCCAACCAGGCAGCAGCCAACCATCCCGAAGATCCGAATGCCATTAAGAACCTTAATCAGGCTGAAGGTCAACTTACTGGTGCATTAGGTCGCTTGTTTGCCTTATCGGAAAACTACCCGGACTTGAAAGCCAATCAAAACATGGCTCAATTGATGGAAGAGTTAAGCACCACCGAGAACAAAATTGCTTTTGCCCGTCAGGCTTATAATGATGCCGTCATGCAATACAATACTTATCGCGAGCAAGTGCCAAACAACTTTATCGCTAATCCATTTGGTTTCCAGGAAGCCGAGTTGTTTGAAGTTGAAGATGAGCAGGTTAGAGAAGCTGTTAAAGTATCTTTTGACTAACCCTCATTTTTTCATCAAACGATAAGCAATAACAAGAATGGACTTTTTTGAACATCAAGAAGTAGCCAGGAAGAAAACCCGGCTACTCGTTTTCTACTTCCTGATGGCTGTGATCTTAATTGTTGCAGCCCTCAATTTTATTGGCTTCATGCTAGTCAAATCACAAACCTCTCCCGACAATCCTTTCTCAATCAGCGACTGGTTTCAGCATTCATGGTTTTATGCCGTGACCCTTGGCACTATTTTGTTGATCTTGTTAGGTTCTTTATTTCGTTGGTTCCAGCTCAGCGCAGGCGGCAAAGCAGTTGCTTCAATGGTTAAGGCACGCGAGGTGTTGCCGGATACCAATGACCTTTTGGAACGCAGACTACTCAATGTAGTTGAAGAAATGTCTATTGCCTCAGGAACATCCGTTCCCACGGTGTATGTGATGGATGAGGAAGAATCGATTAACGCATTCGTGGCAGGACTTGAA
>Ga0070729_10007110_pt1 | contig 10849 bp, 2 predicted proteins | sample tdDd472_FD_66725 | JGI IMG/M metagenome (GOLD analysis project Ga0070729, IMG submission 66725) | Marine sediment microbial communities from the Atlantic coast under amendment with organic carbon and nitrate - tdDd47.2 | ecosystem: Environmental > Aquatic > Marine > Coastal > Sediment | place...
AATCTGCCGCTCAGTCCGACGATGGCGATGGGCATGTCCGAAGAGGGCTCCCTCCCAACGCACCGGTTTCCGACCACAGAAGCGGGTATAGCCGCCATGATCCGATCTTCTTCGTCCGCACCGACCAACCGCATCACAGCTTCCCGCTGCTCCACAAGAAAGTGTTCTGCAAGGGCGTCGATGGTCTGAACGCTAAACACCAGCGTGCTGTCCACTTCCACGAACACCGACCGTAATCGGTTGGTAATCTGAACTATGAGAATGGAATCCACGCCGTAACGCTCCAATGGTTCGGCGGGGTCCAAAACATGCGACTTGATGCGAAGAATTCCGGCCACAAGTTCCTGAAGGAATGTCACGGTCTTCTGCTTGATATCAGGTCCTTCTCTCCGGGAAGACTCCTGCACCTCGACCTGCTGCTCTTCTTTCACTGTCACGTCACTGGGCAGGCGGTGTCTCGCCACTCCATCGCTGGACGCAACAATAATCTGTTGTCCAAACTCTCCGGCCACCTCGACCGGAAAACAGACGTTCCGAAATCCTTCTTCTTCCAAAAGTCTTTGCCAGACATCAGGGTACAGGCCCGGTGCGCCGGGAATCCGCAGAATCGCATCCTCGGTGAGCCACCAACCCTCCAGTAAACCAAAGGTCATGTGCGCGTGAAGATGCTCGTCGGTCAACTCGTTGAGCAGCAGAAGCCCATTTGGGCGAAGGACGGCCTTGGCGTTGCGCAGGGCGTTGCGCATGTTCGCCGTGGCGTGGAGCACGTTTGCGGCAACAACAAAATCATACTTATTTAGAAGAACACCTTGGCTTTCCAAGCCCTTAGTCACGTCAAAAATTTCTGTTCGCAGACATGGATACTGTGACTGGTATGTGGTTTCCGCATGCAGCAAGAAGGCCTTTGATACGTCCGTGTAGCAGTATTCTGTAATATGCCGTGCAAACGGTTCGAGTCGAGGGAGTACAGAAGCCGTGGTTCCGCCCGTGCCAGCACCGATTTCAAGGATGCGGACCGGAGTGTCCGGGGCCTGTCGCAGTCTTTCCTCAACCGCCAGAGCAAAAGTGTCGGCCAAAGCCTCGTTGAAGGCATCCGCAATACGGTTGCCTTTGAAAATTCCCTCCACCAGAGAGACCGAAGCATCCGGGAAAAGTATATCCGTGGGAGGCACATGGCCCATGAGGATGTCACGCAGGCTCAGCAGGCACGCCTCGGCCACCAGCGCATTGGACTTGTGGTCTGGATCATCGAGCCATGCGCCACGCTTCTCGTTCCACAATTTCCACAACTGACCCATGTCCGGTAAAGGCTCAACAAGATGCCATGCACCATTTTTTGCGAGAACAAGCCCAGCTTTAGACAAGAATTGCAGACTCTGTTCCAACCACTTGTCATAGAAGGGGATCACCTGGGACGTCCCTGCTTCAAACACGCTCAGTGAATGCAGCGCGGCACAAAGAAACTGCAACAGCAAGGCGTCCATTTCCGGACTTCTGGCTTCACGTAAACCACCAAAAATTTCCGCCTTATTCGCCCCGCCATCGCCCAGAAGAGAATACAGTTTCGACCCAATATCCGGCATGGCCTCGGGATATATCTCAATCTGTTCGTCAACATGCAGAGCCTGCATGAAGGGGAAATGGTCAGCCTTACACACCGCGACCTGACGAAGCGGTCCGGACAGCACCGCTTCAAGAGCGGCCATGCCCTCCTCAGACGTCAAGGATTCGAAGCCGTCCCGATGAATACGGGCCTTGAACGCATCCTGAATTCTGTCACCTGCGCCTCTATCCCAATACCCCCAGTTGATCGACCGCACCTTCTCTTCTTCCCCAAAAGAGAGGGTGTTGGCAAAAGAGTCCTGAAAGGCACATCCTGCGGCGTATCCGCTCATGCCTCCGTTGGGCTCCAGCGCAGCCACCGAAGAAAAGAAAAGGAAGAAATCCAAAGGTTCATGCTGATACTCTCGAAAAGACTGGACCATGCGTACGCTGGCATCAATCTTCACCGCCAGGATATCGCGGAAAAGTGTTTCGGACATGTCCGCAAGACTTTGGTCGAATTGTCCTACTGCGGAGTGCACCACCCCATGCACCCGGGGGAAGTTTTTTCGAATCTGGTCGAGAGCATCGCGCAATGATGCGGAATCGCTCGCGTCCGCCTGCACGTAGAGGGGAGGCGGCAGGGCCTCTCCTTGGAAATCCTTCAACGCGGTCACGTCCTCGACTTTGCGGCGACCTATCCAGATGACTTGTGCGCCGTACATCTGTCGCATGTACGCGGTCCACGTCGTTCCCAGCCCTCCGGCTCCGCCTATGATTACATAGACACCATTTTCCCTGTGGCCGGACAACGCGGATGGACTCCCTCCCACAGGTGCTATCTTCCGCCGAAACCACTCCCCGTTCCGTAGGGCATATATCGGCGTCTCATCCTCCCACGGCAAACGGCACAGTGCCGATGCCTCGGCTACGCAGTCCACGGACAAACCGGGCACTGGCAAATCCACAATCCGCGCCTGCCAAGCCGGGAATTCCTTGACCGCGCTCCCCACCAGCCCATGCACGCCAGCCTGAGGCGAAAAGGGCTTCTCGCCCGCATGCACGGCCAACGCATGGCGAGTACACACAGTAAAACGTAGCGGTTTTGCATCATAGCCCAATGAAATCAAAGCCTTGATGATGCGAAAATTTTGTATAACCCCACTCTGCTGCTCTTCCAGAATACGCTCATCAACAGAAGAAAACGCAATGGACTCCGGTGCGATCCAAAAAATATGTTCGACAGAGGCCACCGAGCGCAAACGTTCCTCCCATTCCTGAATAGACGGCTCTTCGTCCACAATCAGGAATCGGGCATGTGGATAAAGAATCTCCAAAGCACGACAGGACGACCGGCAGCGGCTTATCACCAACACGGACGCGTCTGCTGCGGGCTTCTGGCATTCTTCTCCGATCCGAACAGGACACCACACCGGCGTCAAATGCTGTACCTTGGCCCGCCGCAAGGAGTCTGGCTCACGCTCCACGTCTTTCACGCACGGCTGCTCGACTTCTGCTTCGTGCTCCCCATGGAGCCAATACCGTTCGCCCACAAAGGGATAACCGGGCAAAGAAACACGCTTGAATGCTCCATCGCCCCGACAGTCAGCCCAGTCCACAGTTCCACCGTGCAACCAAGATTCAACCATGGAAGCCGCATTCAAATTGAGATCATGATTTCCGAAAATCCGTCCTGAACTGCCTCCCTCTTCGAGAAAGGAGTCAAGTTTGGCCATGCAATCAGCCATATCCTCTACGGCGAGAACGGCCCTACTCTTCATGGCCTCACGCCCCACCTGGAGCGTGTAGGCGACATCAGCCAATTCAACAGCACCATGATGCGACTGCAGATATCGTAACAGCACAGCCGCCTGGGCCCGCAAACGTTCCTCGGTCAGCGCGGACAGCGGCATCAAAAAAAGACCGAAAGAAACAGAAGTGAATTTCTGCTCGGGCTCACGGTTGTCCGGCAGGTATTCCTCGACCACCACATGAGCGTTGGCTCCGCCAAAACCAAATGAACTGATTCCGGCCCTCCGCGGCACGCGCTTTCCATCAGTCTGAGAATCAGGCCAAGGATGATTTTCTCTGGGAATATACAAAGGGCTGTTGTCGAGCTGAAGGTAGGGATTCAAGATTTTCAGGTGCGTATTGCCCGGGATTATACCATGGTGGACGGCCATGAGCGCCTTGATCAGCCCCGCCATGCCTGCAGCGGATTCAGCGTGACCAATGTTGGCCTTTATGGACCCCAAAGCGCAAACCGCGAGACCGGCCTCAGGGGCGGACTCCTCAAAGGCCTCCTGCAAAGCCTGAACTTCAATGGGGTCACCCAGCGCGGTGCCGGTACCGTGGGCCTCAATGTACCCAAGAGTTCCCGGATTCACGTCTGCCCTGCGCCATGCCGCCAGAAGCAGTTTTTTCTGCCCTTCCAAATTAGGTGCGCGTAGCGAATTTGATCGCCCATCGTGATTCACAGCGGTCCCCTTGATCACGCCCATAATGGGGTCCTTGTCGCGCACCGCATGGGATAAGGGCTTGAGCAGCACCGCGCCATACCCCTCGGATCGCACGAACCCGTCGGCTGACGAATCAAAGGGCTTGCATCGACCATCTGCGGCCAGCATGCCCGCCTGATGACCCAAGATATATCCCTTGGCCGTAAACATGAGATTAATGCCACAGGCCATTGCCATGCGGCACTCTCCATTGCGCAAGGATTCCGCAGCGCGGTGAACCGCCACCAAAGAACTGGAACACGCGGTATTCACCAATTCACTGGGGCCGTGAAAATCCATGAAACGCGATACCCTATGCGGCAGAAGGCTCATATGCAGGCCGGAATCCAAAAACGCACCGTAATTCGCCACCAAGGAAGCGTCCCGGCTCGCAATCTCGGCGTAATCGCCATTATGCGCGCCGACGAACAACCCCACAGCATCGCCCGCCAGGGAATGTGGGGCATACCCTGCCCGCTCAATGGTTTCCCAAACCAGTTCCAAAATCTTGCGCTGCTGCGGGTCCATACTCTCCGCCTCTAGAGGCGACACGGAAAAAAACGAGGCGTCGAATCTGTCCACGCCCTCCACGAACCCACCCCAACGGGGAAAACTTTCAGCGACGTACCGCCCGTACCGCTCGGCATCCGCCACCATGCCAGGTCTGGCAGAGGCAAAGGAAGCCACTGCGTCTCGTCCCTGAATCGCGATATCCCACAACGAGTCCGCATCAACGGCCCCTCCGGGAAAACGGCATGCGCACCCTATGATCGCGATGACCTCCGGGGTCATACCGTCCTGTCCCGCTTCGCACGGAATCTTAACTGAGAGAGCGACACGCTCCGCCTGTGACAACTGATCGGAAATGTACGAGGATAAGTGCTCAAAAGTTTGATTTCTGAACAAGTCCACCGGTGAAAAGGAAATACCAAACACGTCCTCAATGCGCTGCGCGATTCGGATGTGGTGGATTGAACTCAACCCCAATTCGTGAAATGCGGTAACTTCGCGCAAGGCAGGCAGGTCCAGACAAACTTCAGGGGAAAAAACCTCAGCCAACAACTTCTCGCGCACCGTATCCGAATGCGGAGCCACATGTACCGGATCGGCCTTGCCTCCAGCCTTAAGCACACTCAGTGACGGGATGCTTTCTATGGCGAGTTTTTCCTTGCACTTCCGGCGTTGCAGCTTGCCACTATCGGTTTTCGGGATGCTTCCTTCGGGGACGATATGTACCGAAGACACCTCCACTCCATGGCGCACTGAAATGGCCTGCATGACCCGCCGGGCAAGAGCTTGATACTCGCTCTCGGCCTGACCAGCCTCCCATTCCAGTATGGCACAGACCTTTTCCTTGTCGTCTTCTTCCACACCAAAAACCACAAGGGGCAAAGAGACACCGGGAACCCGATCCCGGATAGTCTCCTCCAGGTCCACGGGGAAATGATTCTTTCCGGCAATAATGATGAGTTCCTTTTCTCGACCAACCAGAAACAACTCTCCGTTATGCACGCAACCGAGATCACCGGTCCTGAAAAAATCGGTTTCACCGGAATCAGTAACAGTCCCCTGGAAGACGCGTTGAGTCGCCTTCTCATGCCCAAGATACCCCTGGGCAATGGACGGGGATTTCACCCACAATTCACCGATTTCACCTTCAGCGCACTCCTCGCACGTGTCAGGGGAGACAAAAACCGCCTGCATCTCTTTGGCAATGGCGCCGCATCCAGTCACGGCTTTACCTTCTGCCTCCTCTTCTGAAAGGACAAATTTTCCATCTTCCAACAGTCTTAAATCAATTGATAAAAACTCAGGACTGCAATCTATGGCATTGAAAGTGATGGAACCAGTCTCGGACGAGCCGTAATTGGGACAAAAAACTTCTTTGACAAATCCTTGCGCATGAAATTTCTCGACAAACCGTGACCACGTACTGGTGCGGATGGGTTCACCACCACAAATCACGGATTTGAGTTCGGACAATGCAATGCCTGTGACATCACCGGGCTCGACCACTCGGCAACACAGGTCCAGGGCAAAATTGGGGGCTCCGGTATGGGTGGCCCGGTGAAGGTGAAGACATTGGAACCAGAAAGCGGGGTTGCGAATAAAACTTCCCGGAGGCATCAGGATGCTGACAGCACCTTTTAACAGAGGTGCCAGTATTGCCACCACCAACCCAAAACTGCTGAAAAGTGGCGCCCAGCACACGATGCGCGAATCCCGGTCCACCTCCCATTGTCGTGCCGCTACCCGGCCCTGAGAAACAAGGTTGCCATGGCTGAGCATGGCGCCCTTGGGCTGAGCCGTGGAACCGGAGGTATACAAAACCACGCCCAAATCGTCCTGCTTCTGCGGTCGCGGGTCGACCGGTTCCGCGTCCTTGACGTAATCAGAATGAATATCAATGAAATTAAAATGCTTGAATTCCTGTACATTGGTGAGACAGCTCTTCCAGGCAGCAGAAGTGATAATGCAAGACGCATGCGCGCTATCCTGTATGGCCAGCACCTTGCTCACAAGGTCTTCCATGGTGGCAGTAGGAGTCACCGGTACGGGCACGGCAACCACATTCGCATGCCAGCAACCCAGAAGGCCGGTAATATAATCAAGAGCCTGAGGCAGAACGAGAAGGACCTTTCCCTGAGCTTCGGTACCCCGCTGCAACACGCTGCTCAATGTGCCCACGGTCTTACTGAGATCATGACAGGACAGCCAAGCCTGTGGCCCGTCGTCAGGATGCCAGCAGAGTAGACGCTCCTCTGACAGAGTTGCGATCCTGCTTAGGAAAGGATTGTTGAAGGCGTCACTTCTTCGCACGAAAAGCCCCATCGAATCCAAACAACAGCCATAAAGAAGGCGTCCCCGCAAGTTCCGCAAGGGACCCACACCCCAATAAATATTTATGACATTTAATTTTATAGTTTTTTAAAGCAAAAAAACTTTTTTCTCAAACATTTTATACAAAAAAACCTCTTCAAACTATTTCCAAAAGAAAATAACCATTTTTAAAACAAACCATCTAATATAAATATTATTTTTTCTGTGAAAAATTACAATCGGACAAAAACGTGACTGTTCCAGAAAAAACCATGTGACAGACGAAGGCTTCATCCATATATGAACCAACCCCATCCACTAAAATCTTATATATCCCACGCCAGCCTTACGAAAGTATCACATTCGTCTCATATTTCCCCGGCATTCTCTAGCTTCTCAAGTCACCTGCCCCCCCCCACACTCGGCAAGCAAACCCAGACTAGCCGGAAATGTTATCCAAACGGTTATCCACACAAAAAAAAGGCCTACAAGTCAAAACTTGTAAGCCTTTGATATCGATGGTGGAGCTGGAGGGAATCGAACCCACGACCTCTTGAATGCCATTCTTGGGGGCGCACAACAGCACACCATCAACAACCTTTTAATTAAACTGGACTTATTCTCCGCCAAGTCTCTTCGTCAACTAAGATGCATAGTATGCAAAAAGTGAGGGATGTAGCCATTTGTGCATGGTGTCGTGGGAAAAGCGGACATATAGCGGACACGAAAACGGATTTGGCCCAATATAAAACATATCATTCGTAATCAATAGATCGCCAACTCTACTCCGATTCCTGGCTCCACAATAAAACAAATCGTACTGTGAAAACCCATCCAAAACTTTTTGCCACCCACAATCACAAATTAAGGACACAGGAGAAACTACGCACACCCTTCACTTAAAACCGCACGTTAATAAGAGGGTTACGCGAAGCACATCTTTTGGTTTCACGTTCTTTCACGTCATGCAGTATTGACAATTTCTCGTATGAAAGGCCCGATGAATGGGTAAAAATTGATAGAAGTCTATACATGAAATAATCGACCGTTTTCCTCAAAGTCACAGGAGATTTCCAATGTCGTATACGAGATGGATTGCACCATTCGTTGTTGCTCTTGCTGCATTTATTGCTCTGGCCCCGACTTGAGGGCTGGCCGCCATGGATACGGTGGATGGGCAGGAGCAAGCTGAAAATGCGATGCTTCATATCAGCGAACAGGCGAGGGATTTCATAAACAACACCAAGGCGCGGCCCCTCAATGGACCGCTGACAAAACAAATGGCCGCACAGATGCGTAACAAAGCTGCATCCAACGATGCTAACTTGTCACCACTGGCCTCACGCCTGCAGTGCACGATTTCAAATATACGAATAGACGGGATGAAGGTGGTTCGAGTCTAGCCCGAGGCAATACTACCGGAACGCGAAACCATAATCGCATTGTACATTCATGGCGGCGGCTATGTTCTCAAATCCGCTCTGGATACTACCGCAGTACTCATGGCTCACCAACTCCAACTGCTTGTCTATTCTATAGAATATCGTCTGGGCCCGGAGCACCCCTTTCCTGCAGGCTTGAACGATTGCATGGCTGTGTACAAATCCCTTGAGAACCGTCTGAAATCAAGAAAAGTCGTTGTCTTTGGAGGTTCTGCCGGAGGCGGATTAGCGCTGGCCATGCTGCTGCAAGCGAAAAGGAACGGCCTGCCCATGCCCAAGACTTTGGGCCTATTCTCACCATGGTCGGACCTCAGCCGAACGGGCGATAGTTACTACGCCAATGAAGGCCGCGATCCGGTCCTGAAATGGAAAGACAACCTTAAATTCTTTGCGGCTGCCTATGCTGGCAACGCCAATCGAAGCAACCCGTTGCTGTCTCCGATATATGGCGAATACGAGGAATTTCCACCCACTATTATCACCACCGGGACCCGAGACCTCTTCCTGAGCAAATGTGTTCGCCTCAGCCGCCGCATGCGGCTTGCCGGAGTTGATGTCGAATTGCGCGTATGGGAAGCCATGTTCCACGGATTCGACCTGATGCCCGATATGCCGGAAGGCCGGGAGGTTCGCCGGGAAATGGCAACCTTTCTCATCCAAGCTGGCAAAGCGATGTCGGAAGCCACCCAGTGACAGGCTGGCATCACACCGTTAACCAAAAGCAAGTTCTTTCAGAGACGAAAAAGTCGCTTCTAGCTCCAGACGAATAGGAGAAACGGACTGACAATTGGCTAAAACATAATCCGCAGTGACATAGACCATTTTCCATCGGGGCTTCTGGGGGAGTGTCTCTATTTCAAGGTATTTATCCAGCGTCTGGGTTCTGAAGTACCCATCGCGTTCCATATAGACATTCCAAAGACCAGACTGTTCTGCGAGGTCTGCTTTAGTCAGATGGGTTGCATCTACCCAGCAATCAATGGCCAGATTCATCACCTTGACCACAAGGGAACGCCTTTGCTCGTCCTTGGAGAGGCCTTGCATACGGGAACTGATTTTACCCAACAGCTCGTCCAAAGACTTGATGTCATCAACCAGTTGCTGGCGTTGTTCCGGGCTGGACTGATCAGCTGAGAGCATGGCATTTTCCAAAACAAGCACCCGCTGTCGATTTGCATTCAAATCCTGAACCATTTTGGCAGGAATAAACCTCCCCCCGTTGGAACCATTCCCTGTCGTACGGAGCATCAGGAGGGTCAGCATCTCTTCTTCCAATTCAACACGCGTTGCCCAAAATGCCGTCCCAGTTATGGGCTCGCTTGTTCGTATCGTTACGTCTTCAAACAGCGCTGACATCCCGATTCCCTGCATACGGCCACGGCAATACTCCAACAAATTCGAAGGCCCCCCGCTGGAAGCGTCCTGCAACAAACCGCCAAAAGGTTGCCCAAGCAACTCAGTGCCGTTATCATCTACAATTGCTTTCAATGGCTTATTATAAAATACGATTTCACAGCTTTGATTGACCACGACAATCACGTCATCAAGGGAATCAAGCACCTTCCCAAGACGGGCATGCAGGAAACGAAGTCGGCTTTCGGTCTTCCTGCGTAGCTCAATTTCATGTTTGAGTTCGGCATTCTCAGCCAGAGCCGCATAGGCATCCTTCAACTTTAACTGAGACAGCACCCTTGCACTCAATTCCTCGCGAGAGAACGGTTTGGTGAGGTAGTCGTTGGCACCGGCAGCAAATCCCTCAACAATGTCGCTGATCCGGTTCTTTACGGTCAGCAGGACAATGGGCAACACCGAAGGCGTAAATCTACGTCGAAGCTCGCGGCAGACCTGATACCCATTCATGTCCGGCATCATAACATCCAACAGGACCAACTCAGGCATATCCCCTTCCTCAATCAGACGAAGGGCCGTTCCACCATTGGCTGCAGTACGAAATGAAATGCCTGCCAAATCAAGAATCGACGACACCACCTGAAGATTCACAGGCTCATCATCCACGACAAGAACCTGATACGGGCCCGGTGCCGCTTCCATTCCGGCAGAAAAAAAGAGTGCCGAGGGACTAGACACCTCACGAAAATCAAGCATTGCAATTTCAGACTCGACCGCATCAGGCCCGGCTAACGGCAACACAAAACTAAAACGGCTGCCTGCCCCGGGTTCGGAGGTCACATTGAGTTCTCCGCCATGCATTTCAACAAGCTGCTTTGTTATGGAAAGGCCGATTCCTGTGCCGCCGGCTTCCCTTATTCCCCCCTGCTCATATGGCATGAAAATAAGCTCTATCTTGTCCGCAGGAATCCCCTTTCCCGTGTCCGTAACAGAAATAACGGCGTTATCTCCATCACGTTCCACAGCAACGGATATCTTTCCTGAATCAGTATATTTCGCACTGTTTCCGACCAAATTAAACAAAATCTGCTCAAGTCTATCCGGGTCAGCCGTCACAAGAGAAAAGCTTGAAGAAATATCGTTGACCAAAAGGACTTCTTCATTTCGTTTCAAGGTCTGAATCAGGACCAATACCTG
>Ga0070729_10007112_pt1 | contig 10849 bp, 9 predicted proteins | sample tdDd472_FD_66725 | JGI IMG/M metagenome (GOLD analysis project Ga0070729, IMG submission 66725) | Marine sediment microbial communities from the Atlantic coast under amendment with organic carbon and nitrate - tdDd47.2 | ecosystem: Environmental > Aquatic > Marine > Coastal > Sediment | place...
TAAGGGCAGTATCCCAACAACATCACTTTCTTCATAGACAAAAAAAAGCTTCAACTCCATATCATAGATATGAGACCAAGCCTTCCACCAGCTATAACACCAAGACCAGCTTGAAAAAATCGGGTCACTTTTAGACTGACAAAGACAAGCTTGCCATTCATCACAGCAGAGAGAAAATTGCTCCTCAGTAAGCTCAACAGCTTTAAAATCATTCATTAACTTTTGCTTTAATAAATAGTCGGTACAGGGCTCTCCAGGGAAGAAGAGAGTCAGGAGCACTTCTAAATGCCAAGGCAAATTCTCTTAAACCCTGACCATATCTTTTAAACTCACCAAAGATACGCACTCTCTTAGAATAAAATTCACACAAGGCTTCAGATTTATCCTTCTTACTTATACAGTCAGGATAATTATTCAAAAAATTTAAAACCGTTCTAAGGTTCGAGTCTAGCCGGGCAATTTTATCTACAGAAATTTGCCCTTTGGTTAATCTGTAATATCCTAGAACCTCATCTAAGTAATAAAATTGGGCAATCCTCGATAAGCGTAGCCATAACGAAAAGTCATCAGCTACGCGGACTTTTTCATCCATCCCACCTATTTCTTTTATTTTATCTGTCTTGACCATTGAAGCGGACATACCAATAAAATTCTCAACAAGTAGATGTTTTGTTATATTGCCAGAATACCGTTTGATCTTTTCTCTCCCTAATTCTTCACCCTCATGGTTTATAACCATTTCATCACCATAAACAACATCGACGTCCGGATTGTCTTCAAAGACTTTTAGAGAAATTTCCAGTTTATTCGCCGGCCAGTAATCATCTGAATCCAGAAAACAGATATATTCTCCATGTGAATGACCCAGCGCTTTATTTCTAGCGTATGTTTGCCCCTGATTTTCCTGATAAAAATAGCGAATACGTTTATCTGAGTAATTTTCTTTAATAAAGTCTCCCGTCTTATCCGTAGAGCCATCATCTACAATCAATAGTTCGAAATCCTTAAATGTCTGCCCCAACACACTATCTATAGCGCAGCCTATAAGATCCTTTCTATTATATGTTGGAACAATTATGGAAATTTTAGCCATTCCAGCTCACCCTAACGCTTATCAATTTTTTAAATTTAGACAGCTTCATTTTTTTAATTTCATCTTTTAACAGCAGGATTTTGATTTAACCATTCAGAAAAGACCAATAAAGAAAAAATAAGCTTATTGTTTTTTCTTTTACCAGAAAAATGATCTTCTAGTATTTTTTTCACATAACCAGGATCAAAAAAACCTTCTTGATCAATTTTATTTTTACTTAAAACTTTATAACAATATTCTTTAAGGTCATTTTTAAGCCAATTGGCCATTGGGGCTTCAAAACCCTGTTTTTTATGATACAAAACATCTTTTGGAACATATTCTTCTGCTGTTTTCTTCAAAATGTACTTTTTAAACCACAATGATATTTTATATTTAGTTGAAATCTTCTCCCCAAGTTCAAATAACTTAGGTGTAGCAAGAGGGACCCTGACCTCTAGAGAATGCCACATACTTATACGATCAGACAAAGCAAGAATATCCTCTGGTAGATAGGTTTTCATATCTGTATACAATGCCTTAGAGATTAGGTCGCCATCGTATGAATCAAATATATCTACGAAATGCTTCTTTGTTTTACCCATATCTAAGCTAGACGTAGTTTGTTTCGAATACAGCTTTTCTCTATCGATTTCTTTAATTGCTGTAAGGTACCCAACATAACGTTCAGCAGGTGATAACAAAGCTGCATCAGAAAATCGTTTTATATGGTCAATCTTTTCACCACCATCTTTAGGCTCAGGTAAGCGCTTTACTATTGGATGAATAATATATTTGTGTAGAAAATTAGGTAATATTGAGTAATATTTGCTTAACAACAAACCAGAATAACGGTTATAACCAGCAAAGACCTCATCACCTCCTAGACCCGAAAGTGCAACCTTTAGTTTTTTTGCTGTCAGTTCGCACACATAGTAGCTTGGAAAAATTGAATCATCTGAGAATGGCTCATCAAAAGCAGCAATAACCTGCGGCAGAATTGCATCTGGGTCTGGTGGAACCATGTAATCGTTGAATTTTGTTGCATACTGCATGGATACCTTTTTAGCATACTTCCTTTCATCATCAAGAGGAATATCATCACCAACAAAGCTCATGGTAAAAGTATCGATACTATCTTTTTTCTCTGATGCAGAGATAGCTGTTACTAAACTACTATCCACCCCTCCCGACAAAAAACAGCCAACAGGAACATCACTTAAGAGATGTGACTTCACGGAAGAAAGCACTTCTTCTTTCGTTTTTTTCAAGGATTGATGAAAGGACATTTTTTTCTTCCCACCTTCCAAGTCCCAATATTTTCTAACATTCAGTTTTCCACCTTCATAACTCATGATATGTCCGGCAGGCAACTTGCTAATCTCTTTGTAAATAGTATAAGGAGCAGGTATATATGTATAAGTGAAATAAAAATCCAGCGCCTGGTAATTTAAACTTAATTCTTGGCCTGGCACTTCTTTTAGTGATTTTATCTCTGAACCAAAAAACAGTCCTTTTTCATCATACTGATAGAATAATGGTTTAATGCCCAAATGATCTCTGGCAAGTAAAAATCGATTACGATTTTTATCCCATATAACGAAGGCAAACATCCCTTCTAATTCCAAAACCATATCATCACCAAAGTCTTCATATAAATGAACCAATACTTCAGTATCTGACATCGTCTCAAAATGGTGTCCTTTTCCTATCAGCCTGTCACGCAGTTGAGGCGAGTTATAGATTTCACCATTGAAAAAGACACATATACTTTTATCTTCGTTATAGATGGGCTGCGAACCACTTTTCAGGTCAATAATACTTAGTCGGCGCATAGCAAGACCGACATTATTTTCAAAAAGCAGCCCGGCCTCATCAGGCCCCCTTCGATAAATGGCGTTATTCATTCGCTCTAAATCACGCTCATTCATTTCAAAATCAGTTGTGATAAAACCAGTAATCCCACACATATTCTTTTAACTTTAAGGCCAATTAATCAGTACAACTTGCTATTATCTTGAGATGTTAAATTTTTCTTTAAAAAAACTTATAAACACTTCTTTCTCATCAGCGTTCATAGCTGTCAACCAAAAGGCAACCAACCAAACCATACCTGAAGTAACCACTGTAGCAATAATTTCGGCATAGTTATCAAGAAGCCATTCCTGCCTTATGGTAACAGCGACTATCGTAAGAAAAATGGTCGGAATAATACAAGGCACTATACAGCTTTGAATATAATGCCTAATAGTTACACCCAAATGTTTACAGGTAAAATGAAGGTATAACGGTACGAAGATCAAAACAGGAACCGTTGAAGCAAATGCGACTCCAACTATTCCGTAAGATTCTACTAACATTAAACTTAAAACGATATTAATTAATGCCGATATTGGCATCAACTTTGCCAGAATTCCATGTTGACCAATGGCCGTTAAATATCGGCTAAACAATGGATTTAAAAAAGGGAAAGCCGTAAAAAATATCAAGAAGTAGATAATAACCTCTCCTTTCTCTTGAAATTCTTCGCCAATCCAAATACTGAGAAATGGACCAGCTATAACCGCAACCCCGCACGCCATGGCTAAAATGAGTCCAACTATGTATTTACTGGAAAGAAGGTATACTTTCTTGATTTCTTCATCCCTAGAAGAAGCATCTAAATTAGAAAAGAGCGGCATAAAAGCATGCGTTAAGGTCCAACCGATTGTTCTCAAGTGCTGAACCAGGTTGGCCGGTATACTATAAAAAGGAACAATTGCTGGCCCCAGGAAGAAACCAATAATTAAAGTATCCGTTGCTACTTCTACTCTAGTAGCTATTCCCTGAATAAAAGATTTAAAGCCAAACCTGACTACTTCAATCAATTTACTCCTGGAAAAGTCCCTTACACTATAGCGAATACCTCCATAGCGTGAGTGAGCCAGTATAAAAAAGAAAAATACATACTTTATACTTATTGCTATGGCACTAACACCTGCCAATAAGACAATACCATTTTCGGGGTTAATATTATTATAAAGAATGATGCTACTGACGATTATAGAAATAATTGAAATATAGTTCTTCAAATAATATTTCTGAAACCCTTCCAGATAACTCTCTGCAACATAACCAGGAAATTCGAACAATAACTGCGCCGCCAGGATTAACAGTAAAAGCGTATATCTTTGCTCAGGTTCTCCAGTAGGCGACAAAGTTGATGAAAACCAAAACCCCCATAATGAAAAGAAAACCAATAATATTAACCCGACAAAAAACATAAATGTCAGTGTCGACGAAAATACCAAATTGAGATTTTCCTTGTCATTTAGAGCCTGATATTTTGAAGCAAAACGGCTAATAGCTGGACGGATACCTAGATCTAGCATCCCCATATAACCAATAATACCGACAATCATCTCCCATAAGCCATAATCATAATTGCCAAGGTTACGAACAAAAATTGGTGTCATCACAAATGTGGTAGCCAACTTGATAAACATCAGCAATAAATTGGAGCTGGTATTTACCAACAGTATTCGTAACATTCTATAACCTTATATAGCAAAATATGGGGGTTAATAGCTTATGGGGTTTTCTTCATTTGGTCATAAAGCGAGCACAGGCTTGTCACTGTCTTTTCAACATCAAACCTTTTTACAGCCTCCTGCCGAAATGCTTCAGCCTGACTTACTTTTTCATTCTTGTTATCAACAAATTCCTTCAAACGTCGTAAAAAATCCTTAAGATCTCCCTTCTTAAATACCAATGAGGGCGTATCTTTTACAACCTCTGCTGTACCAATACAGTCACTCGCGATAAGCGGAGCCCCGGAAACTAAAGCCTCCATAGGCAATAATGGACAAGCTTCCCACAGTGACGGCATTGCAACTGCATCAACTCCTCTTAAAGCCTTTGGCATTTCATCTGTATTAGGGAAAAAGTGAAAGTATTGATCCAGTTTTCGTACTTTAAGCTCTCGTTGTTCTTCTCTTATAAAGCCCCCCCAGCCAAAACAGGCAACGTGCACCTCTTGCCCGGATTGAGACTGATTCCATTGCTCCACCGCATCAACTAATAAAGAGAACCCCTTTTGAGACATAAAACGACCAAAAAAACCTAATAAGATTGCGTTCGAAGCAATATTGACTTCTCTTCTTAAGTTTCTTCTTTCGTGCTGGTAGAAAAATTTTGTATCAATACCATTTCTAATGGCTTGCAAGTGTCCACTTTTGGATAGATTTGGGTAAACGCTCAATAAATTATCTTTCGCATCCTCCCCAACTGGATTGAGAAGATCAGGAATATTTAAAACAACTTTCATCACGAGTCGTTTAATTATTCCTTTCACCCCTCTAAATTGAGATTCCTGCAACACATCGTGAGTTGTCGCAATATGAGGAATCCCTAGCACTTTAGTAGGAATACAAGCAAGCGCTATCGCCGTAAAGCCATGGGAGTGCACTAAACTGGGTTTTTCTTGCCATAAGTTTTTAACAAATGCCAAAAACAGTTTAAATAAAGAGTAATTTGTCTGTATATGTTTAAAGCTATTGCCAATCTGGCGACAAAAGAACTCACTGGCGGTTGTTTCCGGGCTAACTAAAGTAAATCTCACATCGCTCATGGCCTTATTGCCATAAATATAAGCAAAATAGGTACGAATACCTCCTTCAGGGTGAACTGCCAAAACAGTTACGTTCATAGCTGCCTACATTCAAAAAGTTCTAATTACATTGATTAACAGTCGCACAAAATCCTGCCTTTGAGGAAGAATCGCGTGCAGTATGCCGCCCTTCTACCCTATACCTCCACCTGAGAACCTTCAGGCTCCCATATTAAAGGATAAAAGCTCTTTTAATGGCTCTCTTAACTAAGACCAGGAAACAACAAGCATAATAGAAGAATTTTGAAGCTGTTGCAGAAAAATAGGCACTAAAAAGTACCAATTATCCAGCCAGGTAGCGTAGATACTAATGATTGATTGAAAACAGCCTTACCTATTGACCTAAATTCAGGCTATTGTAGCCTTAGCACCTGTATTAAGCTCTGCTTGATCATGTTGATGTTGCCATTGATTAAGCAAACGACCATAAGCGATAACCATGCCCCCAAGCAAATACCAGTAATACTGTGATAACCCCCAGTAATTCAGGCTATACAAAATATACATCCAGAAAATCGCCGTAAACACATTGTTCAAATTAACAAAGATAACAGGTGGATCCTTTTTATCAACACTCAACAAAATGGAGCTATTTTCTTTCATGCGGCGAGAAATTCTCAGCATATATTGAACAAAGATAAATGTCCCTATAAAACCTACTTCGATTAAGAGCTCTCCATACATATTGTGGCTTGCCTGCGGATTCCCCCAAGTATGAGTTTTTGCCTCAGGTGTAGTTCCTACCCCATGACCTATAATTGGACGATTCAGACCTAACATAAATTCTTTTTTAATTAAGTCCAAACGACCATCAACAGTTCTAGAACTCGCGGAATCCGGTGAAAACATACCAAAATAACGATCCTTCTGTACTGGTGTCATAACACTATAAGCAGCAATCATAAAAATGACGGACATAATGATAATGCCACCTTTATTCTTTGATTCTTTAAAAATCATCCAGCCAATGACTATTAAGGCCAAAACTGCTCCTCTAGACATTGTTAAGAGAAGTGCGTATCCCAATAGCAGTGTAAGCACCAGATAAAGTATTTTACTTTTTGTATTTCTTTGCCCTAACAATAGATAATGGAGAAAAGGAACCAAAGTCACAATAACAAAGCCCAATTCATTAGGGTTGATAACATCATAAGGTGAACCAGCTAACCTTCCAGCAAAATCAGCCCCTCCTAAATGAGTATAACTACCCCAGTACCCCTGAGTAATATTCAGATATAACGGCTCTAACACCCTAAAAGTTTGGCAAGAAATAAATACGACCAGAAAAATTCTTAATCGTCTTTCTGAATCAATAATCAATGATGTAAAGAAAAAGAAAACAACAGCTTTTACAAAACTTGGCAAGTTATTTTTAATGACGCTACCAGGCCATTCCACTAGAGGAAGAGTGACTGCAATATAGATAATTAACGTAATAATTCCCTTTGTAATCAGATCACTTCCATACCCATTTAACTGCCTTTTCTGCATAAAAAGCATGATAGAAATGATTAACGCCAATATTAATGTTGGCCTGAGAGCTCCATAACCAGGAATTCTCTGGGACAAATGCATAAAAAAATCTATCAAAAAATAGATATAAAGCCAGAACACTCCATTACTAACAGCTTCTTGCTCAACGGGCCGCTTTAAAACAGACTGCTCATCAAAACTCAATCTACTGCCTGAATGACTATTCATAATCTGCCTTAATCGTATTTCTTACATAATTTCCCAAATGTTCAATACCTGTAACAGACTTATAGAAGCCAAACATATCATCCCCGCAAGAGAAACGACGCATAGCATATTGATCATTAATACCAAGGCGATCATGAAAGGCAGTAACCGAACAGCTGAAACCGGCTCTCTTTACCACTTCTTTTATCTTTTCATTGTAATCTGCAGATGTACCATTGGGATAACAAAACGTGCGCTCTCCCTTACCTAAAAATTTTTCCAGCTCCCTTTTGCTGCCTTCAATTTCTTCTATGGCCTGGTTTTCATCAACCTGGCCAAGAGATGGGTGGGTTACGGTATGCCCCCCCACTTCAACGCCTGACTCCTGCATCTCTCGTAGTTGTTGCCAGGTAACTGCGGCGTATTCAGCTGGTGCCTTAACCGGCAGATCCAACTCCCACACCTCAGCTATTTGGGCTATCAGTTGATGTTTTTCCATATCTGTAACGGTTAGAAGATAATCTATCAGAGCTTGCCACTCCCAAGCCTGAACATCCCCTTTCAGTAGTTTCACTGGTCCAATACTAAGCGATTCACGACCTTTTCCGGCGTATTTTAATAACCAACTAACTTGATCTGGCCACAACCACAGACGGTTATCCACAAAACCTGTTGTTATAAATAACGTTGACGGAATTTGATACTTTCTTAATAACGGATAGGCAATATCATAAAAATCACCATATCCATCATCAATGGTGATGACTATGGCATTCTTTGGCGGTTTTTTTCCTTGTAAAAAGCAGTGATTTAGCTCAGACAAACTCATTGGGTGGTAGTGCCGTGAGATATAGCTCAGTTGCTGATCAAAGTTACGCTCACTGGTAAACCCTCCCCGCTTTTCCTTAGAGAAACGATGGTACATAAGTATTCTGGGGTGGTTTCGGCAAAGAAAACTGGCGACATGATCAAGCCCCAAGTTCAGGCCACAGGCAATTATTTTTGATGCTATCGTCATAGCCTTCACCTAACGCCTAATGTAGAGCAATACAGCTCTTCATATTCGCTAACCATTTTAGCTATAGAGAAACGTTCTTCTGCTTCTTGCCTAGCAGCAATACCCATGTTATTACGTATTTCTTTATTATCGACCAGGGTACAAATAGCTTCAGCTAGAGCTCGACAATCACCAACGTTATAGATCAGCCCCGTCTTTTTATGGGTAATAGCCTCTCCATTACCACCAACATTACTACATATCGTTGGCAGGCCAGATTTCATATATTCAACAATCGCATTGGAGAAGCCCTCTGACTCCGAGCAAAGCATCCCAATGTCTATTAACTGCAAACAAGATTCCACATCCTCCCGTGGACCAAGAAAAATTACTTGATCCTCAACACCAAGCTGCCTGGCTTTTTTAATTAATTGGGATGGGTTTCCCGAGCCAATCACACATAAATAAACATGCCTATAAGCTTTACCCAGTAACGCTATTGCTTCAATAGCATCCGATATTCGTTTAATCTCTCGAATGTTTGCAACCAGCCCCAGGAAAATGTCTTCGCTTGATTTACGCAGCGTATTTAAATCTGATGCAGGCGGTAATACTTCTTCGTGCATTTCATAACCGTTATATATAACCTGAACCTGATTATTGTTATAGCGCTCTTTCTGTACAGTAACCGCCTTAACTGCTTGACTATTTACTGCGACCGCACTGACCCACCTTCTCACTTTTGTTAGAAAAAAAAGTATGAGCGGTGTATACCAATAACCCATATCCCTGCGGGAAACAATTGTTTTAATCCCATTCGCATAAAAGACTGGAGGGCAAATTAGTGAAGGGTCATTAAAGAAAACATGCGCCAAATGATACCCATTTTTTTTAAACTTTTTGGCTTTTCGAAACAGTTTAAGCCACATTTTTGGCGATTTAACAGAGCGCTCGCCTAAAACAGAGTAAGCACCAGGAAACCCATTTTTGTTTAACCAGGGAGACTCTTCAAATACCAATAAATGGATATCGAATCGATCTTTATCAAGACTTTTGGCTAATTTGAAAAGCTGGCCTTCCGTACCAGAAAAAGAACTATTATAATAGTCAATAACAAAAAGTATTTTTATTTTCACTTTTTTTCTTCATAAAACCTCAAGGAAGAAATTGCTCTTTCCAACGAGCAATATTTTCTTCCGGTAATTTTATATCCGTTTCAAATGGCTCAGAGATCATCGTCCTGATAGAGTCCATAGGCTCATAACGATCAATGACTGGCAAATTAAAATCAATACCCTTCTGAATCGCTCTATGGTCAACTCCTACGATAATGGCTCTTCTTTTATGCTGAAGTGCACGAATACCCCCATGCAGCCGCGTACCAACATAATCCAGCGAAAGGTTTTCATCGGACAAAAGCTGATTATACGCATTTAAGCTGGACGGTATAACTTCAATTCTTCCTGACAGGTCAAAACTATTCAAATATTCTTGATCATTAGTGCCCTGGCACCAAAAAAAGACCTTTTTATATTCATTTAACACATGCTCGAGGATTTCTCGATCAAGCTCATAATCACGACTATAATCTGTTAAAACCACCAAAGCATTTTCTGCTCGTTTATTTGGTATCGACCGACAATGATCTTTATCTAGGCTCCATATAGTTGGACAGCCTGTATTAATCACATTATCAAAGCCTGCATCAATTAATTTCTGCTCAGAATATGAATCACGAACAGAGTGAAGATGCTCATGAGAGAGTAATTTACGAAGGAGCCACTTAGTGTAAAAATCCGTTTTCCTTTTTTTTTGACTTCGCCAACCTACTCCAAAAAGAACAACGGGCTTTATTTTAAAAGCATCAAAAAACCCTACATTCCACTGCTTAATCAGCCCCATGTGAGAATGCAGAAGATTTGTGCCACAAGCTATATTAAAGTCGACTAATTTTTGCAGCTTGTAACTTTGTGAGGACAAGCGCTCATGAGAAGTAAATTGAATTACCTGATATGAATTCAGTACTGTATTCAATTGCTTGATTGCACCATCCATGATGATATGATCGCCTGTGTTTTCTGTCGCAATAGACGTATTAAGAATACCAGCCCTTTTCATTGACAACCTATTTAATTTGTTTATATCGAAAGCGTTTAGATCAATTTTGATGTATTTATAAGAAGCAGTTTTTATTTTTACACTATACACAATTCATCTGTAACTTTAATGTACAATTTACCTTCATTTGATAGGTGTATGGACTTGACATACCGCACCAAACACAATCTATCCCAGGTCTCACAATTCATGCATGTTTTAATATTAGGTTATTCGACTAAACTATCGGGAGGTGTTGTTAATGTTACACAGCACTTACTTAACCACTCATCTAAATTTGAAATGCACCCATCCTATTTTGCTACGGGTCCCCATTAAAATCGGTACTATTTAC
>Ga0070729_10007115_pt1 | contig 10848 bp, 6 predicted proteins | sample tdDd472_FD_66725 | JGI IMG/M metagenome (GOLD analysis project Ga0070729, IMG submission 66725) | Marine sediment microbial communities from the Atlantic coast under amendment with organic carbon and nitrate - tdDd47.2 | ecosystem: Environmental > Aquatic > Marine > Coastal > Sediment | place...
GGATTTTGTCATTGAAAAATGATTTGTTTCGAAAAGAGGCGTTGGACCACTTCGGTAGGACAGACGATTTCAAACAATTATTGCAAGTAACCTCTCCTGCTGGCTGGTTGGCGTTTTTGAGCATCCTCATTGTGATTTCCATCATTTTTTCATGGAGTATCTTTGGTACGGTTTCTACCACCGTTTCTGGAAGAGGGATGATCACTTTCTCGGAAGGCATTGTGGAAGTTGTTTCGACCGGTGGTGGTCAGGTTAAAACGATTTTGGTACAGGTTGGGGATATTGTAGAACAAGGGCAAACCATTGCAATACTCGATTTACCAGAGCTTCACAGCCAAATTGAAAAAAAGAAACTGAGGATAGCACAAGAGGAAAGCCAATTTGAAACCAGGAAAAAATATGAATCCTCCAATCTTGATTTGCGGTTGAAATACCTTGAGCAAGAGCGCCAGAGCACGCAGAATTATCTTGCCTCTTCTGAAATGCGGAAGGAATGGCTGCGAGAAAAAATAGCAGGTCAACAGGAATTACTTGAAAAGGGGTTGGGGGTTAAGCAGGATGTGCTTGATACAGAATATGATATTCAACAAGTTGATGCTGAAATAGATTCCTTAAAAATAAAACTGCAAAAACACGTAATGGAAGCTCAGCAATATGAGCAGGAAACGCGGAAGAAGATTCATGCACGTGAATTGGAATTAAATCAATTACGTTGGGACCTTGAACTGTTGTTGGATAAATTAAAACATCAAGCCAATGTGCGCTCTCCCTTCACAGGGAAGGTTTTGGAAATCAGGGCTAGAGAGGGGGGTGTTGTCCAAGCGGGTCTCCCGATAATCAGTCTTGAATCGGGTTCGCTAGGAGGCCAAGATTTAAGTGCGATCGCCTATTTTTCACCTTCAAATGGGAAAAAAATCCAACCGGGCATGAAAGTACGTGTTATTCCAGACACAGTAAAGCGTGAAGAATTTGGTTATATTTTAGCCCATGTCGCATCTGTGTCGGAGTATCCTATGACCTATGAAGGTGTCTTACGCCAAGTAGGGAATCCCAGTTTGGCCAAGCAAGTTATGGATCAAGGTGCCCCAATAGCAGGGTCGTTATCCCTTCAACCCAATCCCCAATCCTCAAGTGGATTTCAATGGTCATCGGGTGAAGGGCCTCCAAACAAAATTCGTTCAGGAACAACTTGCGTAGTCGAGGTTGAAGTTCGAAGGCAAAAACCGATTACCTTATTTCAGCCGTATCTTCGTAAAGTATTTGGAATGTAGGCATGGGGCCAAAACATCAAACGGTCAGTATTGGACGAGTAAAAACACCCACGGTGATGCAAATGGAAGCGGTGGAGTGTGGTGCCGCCGCGCTTGGCATCGTATTAAGTCATTTTGGGAAATACGTTCCACTTGAAGAATTGCGTATAACGTGTGGTGTTTCGCGAAATGGTTGCTCCGCTTTCAATATTATTAAGGCAGCAGAAAGGTTTGGGCTCAGTGCCACTGGTTATCGAGCCGATATCCATGAGCTCAATGGAGAAATGCTCCCCCTGATTTTGTACTGGGAATTCAATCATTTTGTGGTTTTGGAGGGGATAAAAGGAGAGACCGTATTTATAAACGATCCCGCAACAGGCCCCAGAAGGATCTCCCTGGAATCCTTTGATCGTGCCTATACAGGTATTGCAATTGCATTTGAAAAATCGCCCATTTTTAAAAAGGACGAAAAAAAACAGTCGACGATTCACTCCCTCGTTCAAAGAATGGAAGGCACATCTAAAGGGCTCTTTTTCGTGTTTTCTATATCTCTAGCAATGGTTTTGCCTAATCTAATTGCACCCTTCTTCGCGCAGATTTTTGTTGACGAAATCCTCATAAATGGAATGGCTTCCTGGGTATTACCTCTTTTATGGGGAATGGCGCTTGTCATTTGCCTTAAAGGCTGTCTGAATCTTTTGAAACTCCATTATGTGACCAAGTTGGAAATTGGCCTTTCAACGTCCGAATCAGCACGCTTTTTTTGGCATCTATTGAATTTGCCTATTCAATTTTTTTCCCATCGCTTGTCCGGAGACCTGGCACATAGAGTTAAGCTAAACGATTCCCTTTCCAAATTGATAACGGGTCACATTTTTATGGCTGGGATCGATTTGGGCTCAATTGTATTTTATTTCGTTGTTATGTCTATTATTAACTACCAGTTGGCACTTGTGAGCCTGTTGTTTAGTCTCATCAACCTCTTGTTACTCTATTCCATTTCTCAAAAGAGAAAGGATGAGAATCTGAGGATTCGACAAGAAGAAGGGTATCTGCTTGGGATCGGAATGAGTGGTCTGCAGGCGATCGAGACTATAAAGGCCATGGGAGGAGAAGATCGTTTTTTTGAGAAGTGGTCGGGCCTACACACAAAACGGATAAATTCCGAACAACGCCTTGGTCGATTGACCGCACAATTGATGACCCACTCAGCGATTTTAGCGGGTTTGAACTGGATTGTAATCCTAATCTTAGGTGGTTTCAGGGTAATTGATGGGACTTTGAGTATGGGCATGCTGGTTGCATTTCAGAGTCTGTCAACTAGTTTTCTCAAACCAGTAAATAACCTGGTCGTATTTGGAAGGGAGTTGCAAGATATTGCAGGAGATATCACTCGACTAGATGATGTTTTTGCACAGAAAGTGGACCCTGTCAATCTGATTGAATCCTCACCAGATTGTGCTGTAGACAAAGGTGATGTCGATATTTCCGACGTCACATTTGGCTATAGCCTGGCTGAGTCACCAATCGTCCATAGTGTCGATATGCGAATTCGACCTGGACAGCGAATTGCCTTGGTTGGACATACTGGAAGTGGTAAATCGACCCTGGCCAGATTACTTGCGGGAATCTATCAGCCTTGGAAGGGCACAATTGAGATTGATGGCAATCAGCTATCGACGATCCCCAGGATTATTTTGTCTCGGCATTTGGCAATGGTTGACCAGGATATCAACCTGTTTGAGGGCACGGTTCGAAACAACCTCACCCTGTTTAATGACAAAATTAGCGAAGAGAACATGATTCAGGCAGCAAAAGACGCATTGATACATGACGAAATCCTAAAAAGAAAGGGTGGCTATGATGGGTTGGTGTCAGAGGGGGCAACCAACTTCAGCGGTGGCCAAAGGCAGCGACTGGAAATCGCCAGGGCTTTGGCTCCTAACCCTAAAATATTGATTCTGGATGAAGCTTTCTCCTCGTTGGATGCCGAAATGGAACACAAAATTGAATCCAATATCACGAATAGGGGGTGCGGTTGTCTTTTAATTGCTCATCGATTAAGTACCATTAAAAAATGTGATGAAATTATCGTGATGCATGCAGGCCGAATTGTCCAACGTGGGACACATCAGGAGCTCATGGCCGCTTCGGAAACCTATCAACAATTAGTACAAAGTGGGTAATCGGTGTTGCTCGGAAATTATCGAATGAAAGAAGGAGGAGACAATGGATCGCATTTCGACCGAAGAATTGAAGCAACAGCGCCATGAACTCCTTTTACAGGCCGTCAACCATCTCAAAATCTTTAAGCACTCAGAAGACCCACAATTTTCCGATCAACCCAAGCCCACTCTATATCAAGCATGCAACTTAATAGGCAAAAAACTTGATATCGAATTTTTGCCAATTCAGGGGCAGGGTTCCGGTGATGTGTTATTTGAGCTATCCGAACTTTGTGAACTTTCGAGGGTTCGAAGTCGAAAAGTTAGGCTTTCTAACAAATGGTGGACTAAGACCTCCGACCCTATTCTTGGTTTTTTAGGTGAAGGCCAAAAACCGATTGCACTGCTACCTTCAGGGAGAAAGGAGTACACTTGGACTGATCCTGAGAATGGTCAATCTGGACTTGTTACGGAAGCGTTTGCCACAAAAATATACCTGTACGGTTATACGTTTTTTAAACCCTTGCTGGATTCGGAACTCAATTTCAAAAAAATGATTGAGTTCGTTCTTGGATGGATAAAGCAGGATTGGAAGACAAGTTTGATCTGTAGCGCATTAGGTGCGCTGTTAACACTCTCCATTCCAATTGGAACGGCGTTTCTATTCGATTCGGTTATTCCCCAGGCGGATCGCGATGGGATGGTTTTTCTCGCATTAGCCCTATTGCTTTGCATGGTTTCTGGCGGTATTTTGCAATTTGCACATTCAATCAGTGTTCAGAGGATTTCCGGGTTCATTGAAGCCTATCTTCAAACCGCCATTTGGGATCGCCTTATTTCGATGTCCCCTGCTTTTTTTAAGAAGTTCAAGGCAGGTGATTTGGTTAACCGAGGGATGGGGATCAACGCCATTCGGAGTCGATTGACGAATTCGTTGTCCATGGTTTTCCTTTCAAGTGTGTTCGCGTGTTTCAACCTCGCTCTTCTTTTCTTTTTTAACGTGACTTTCGCATTAATCGCGGTTGGGCTTCTTGTGTTCGGAACGATCGTGCCGGGAATTCTCATTTGGGTTCAGCTCAAACATGAGCGTACTTTGGCAGAGTTAGAGGGAAAATTGGGAGCCTTAGTTTTTGAATGGGTTCGAGGAATCACAAAAATAAGAGTTGCAGGAGCAGAGGCCAGGATTTTTGCGAAATGGTCTGAACAGTTTGGACACAAGAAAAAGTTCTCCTTCAAGGTTATGAGATTGAGCAATCTGGTGATATCCTGGCGCACGGTGTTTCCTATTTTCAGTTTTTTTATTCTTTTTGCGACCATGAATTCAGTTTCAACTGTATCCAATGCATTAACAACCGGTGAATTTCTGGGTTTTCTGGCTGCATTTGGCCAATGTCTTTCGTCCTACATTGGGTTGACAAACTCCTTCTCGCTTATGCTAAGCGCGGTTCCGCTATTTGAGCGTCTAATGCCGATTATTCATTCGATACCAGAGGGCCAACAAAACGATGGCCAATTAATTGAAGTTAATGGAAATGTTGACATCAAGAACCTCCGTTTTAGCTATGAAGACGGAGGACAACCTGTTGTTGATGATGTTTCCCTATCAGTTAAGAGGGGCCAGTTTATTGCCGTTACAGGACCTTCAGGTTCTGGTAAATCAACACTTGTCAGGCTGCTACTCGGATTTGAACAACCCGATTCTGGATCCATAGCGTACGAAGGTATTGCGATGGAACGGTTGGACCCCATCCTTCTTCGTAAACAGTTTGGAGTTGTACTGCAGCATGACCGACTTCAGGATGGCACTATTTTTGAAGCGATTGCCGGGAGTCGAAGTCAGGATCTTGATGAGACGATGAGGGTGGCTCGGATGGTTTATCTGCACCCCGACTTGGAAGCCATGCCTATGGGTTTGTTCACCAGAATCGGAGAAGGCGGAGCGGCACTTTCAGGCGGCCAGAGGCAACGCGTTCAACTTGCGAGGGCTCTTTATAATAGACCCAAACTTCTCATTCTTGATGAAGCAACGAGTTCGCTTGATAATACGATTCAGAAACGCATTGCTCGGAATCTGAATGAGCTCCAGATTTCACGCATTGTCATCGCTCATCGCCTCAGCACACTCCAAAAGGCAGACCAAATCATTTTCCTTGAAAACGGAAAAATTATTGAAACCGGATCCTATGATGCGTTGGTTGCCAGAAAAGGTCGATTTGCTGAGTTCGCCAGGTTACAAAAACCTTGATTGAAATGACCTGAATCCTGGAAAAAGGGCCATATATACCACGTTTTAACGCGTGCTGTTCTTCCAGGAGCCTGTGAATAGAAACAGATAGAGCTTCGAATTAATCGCCTGTCATGGGAGGGTCACATTGAATGGGAACTGTATTCAAATGATCTGGGCACCAGTTTTCAGTGAGTTTGCATCCGGGTTGTAGGGAGTTTTCGTCAGGAAGGTCCGTTATGCCACCGTTCACGATATACTTCAATTCCGTTTCATTTAATTGCCTTAAGGTTTCTTTTTTTAAGGTTAGCTTTTTGGATTTCATTCTTTCCTCCGAGGGCATGGTCAAAAACAAGTGTTTCCTGAAATATGAAATTAATACATCCTTTGCTCAAAAAAACATGAAATTGTTGGAGCCTCAGGGTATTCGACGTTGGAAGCATATGCGATTCTCATTGAATCGTCAATGGCAATCCCAGTAGTTGACTGAAAAATCCTATTTTTTGTGATTTGTGAACGAGATGGCTTTATTTGCAGTGGGCTCATTATTTTCGTATTCTATTTTCCACCTTACATTTACATCAATGCCCCCAGTTGTCTGGACAAACGATACATCTCCAAGTAATATGTGACCCTATACATTTGGATTTGGAACCATTATGAGCCAACACATTCAAGAATTGACCCTACTCCTGAATCAAGGTGTCGAAGGGGATGAAGAGGCATTCAATCAACTCTTTTCAATTGTCTATGGTGAGTTGAGGAAGATTGCTAGAAGCCACCTTCGAAACGAACGCATAAACCATACGTTGCAGGCAACGGAAATCGTTCACGAAGCTTATCCTCAACTGTTGAAAAATATGAATTGGCAAAACCGCGCCCATTTTTTCGCATTTGCAGCCAAGGTTATGCGAAATATCCTGATTGACTATGCCAAAAAACGCAATGCGGTCAAACGAGGTGGGGATTTGGTTCGCGTCTCTTTTGAAAAAGCAGAGGCACTCCCTTCAGGCGATCAGGATCTACTCGCTTTAGATGAAGCTCTCAAATTGTTGGCCGAAATATCTCCCAGACAAGCTCAGATTTTGGAGTTACATTTCTTTGGCGGATTAACCATGAAACAAATCAGCGAGGTACTTGGATTTTCTGAAGTAACCCTTTTCAAGGAAATGAAACTCGCAAAGGTGTGGCTATTCAAAAAACTCAAATCGGAGTGAACCGACGCGATTTGTGATGTCTTTTTCTTAGGATTTGGTCTACTTGACCTGGCCTGGCAACTGGTTCCCCAGCGGGCTCCTGTGTGGGTGCCCGGATACCAACTGGTTTTCACTTGGAGCCCTGTTTTTTGTAACGGCCATGATTGGGCGGATCAAACGCGTGAGAAGTCGGGAATCTTCGGTGATTATTTGAGAAACACCATACAGATCGCCACTGACATCAATGTCAAATCCGAAAGTGGTCTGTAATCTCGTCGGTAAATCGATTTCTACCGAATATTCATTGTCGACTGCTACCATCGTTTTGGATTTAACGGTCCCCATTACGATGCCATATTCTTCGTGGGGAAAACTGTCAAACATAATTTTGACCTTCTGACCGGGTTGAACCTTGCCAGAACCTAAAATGGGGATTTTCATTTTTGCCATCAATTGACCATCATGACCTTCGGGCATAACTGACATGATGGTGTCTCCACTTTTTACCTGCTGATTGGAATGCCAAACATCATGGAATGATACGACGCCTGAAATGGGTGCCCTGAGGAGATGGCTTTCCTCCCACATCGCTATCGAATTCAGAAGGAGTTCGAAGCTATGATGAATTTTCGTTTCCATCTCAAAAAAACGCTTTTTTTGTTGAAGCTGTTGATCCAGTATGGCTTTGTTTAAGTTGGACATTCGAATAAACAGATCATCCAAGTTCCCCAAGCTGGTTTCCAAGTTGTTTTTCTTCATCAATAACGTGCTCTTCGATCGTTCAACAGTCGAATGGGGTACAAGGTTTTCTTCTAACAATTTTACATTTCGGAGATATTGTGCTTCTGCTAGCTGAATGTCTTGCTTGTAGTTATCGATTTGTTTATTCAACAATGCAATTTGTTGTTCCTGTTTTTCGATCTGAATTTTTAGCATTTTCACCATATTCTGGTGGTAATTGAGTTCGGATAGATGTTGGTACTCGGCAAGTTGGGTTCGGTACTCCTCAAAAACATGTTGAACGTCACCGAGCCGGTAGTGTGCCTCAATCTTTAAACCTGAAAACTGATTCTTATCGATTTTCGCTCTAGCCCATTCAAGTTGAGTCGTTAGCTTTAATAGGTCCTCATAGCTTGCGGCGCTCTTTAATACCGTAAGAACCTGTCCTTTCTCAACCGTTTCCCAGTTCGAAACAAGGATGTTATCAATAGTACTGGGACTCTTGACAGAAACCAATGCGGGAGGGGTTTGGTTCGTGATTTTTATACTGGCCTTGATGCTATCGGGATATTTAAAAAACCAGGACCCAATGACGAGCATGAGAAGTCCTCCAGCAATGCACGTGATGCCCCACCTGAAGATCCAATGGGGAACGATACCCATTATTTCTACTGATTCTTGGCTCATGTTTTCAAGTTGGTTGTTTTTTGTGTCCATAGTTCCTCCGAGCTTCCAGAAAATGGGTTAGGCACCCAGTTCGAGTTGATTCTTAATTAGCCGATAATATGCACTACGTCGATTGACAAGCTCTGTATGGGTGCCCTCTTCCAGGATTTTGCCATGATCCAAAACGACAATTTTATCGGCATCCTTAACGGTACTTAGCCTGTGTGCAACCACGACAACCGTTTTATTCTTAAAAAAGCGGTTTAAGTTTCGGATGATTGTCAGCTCATTATTGGCATCCAGAGCATTGGTTGCCTCATCGAAGAATAAGAATTCTGGGTCCTTGTAGATGGCTCTTGCAATCAGTAACCGTTGACGTTGGCCTTGGCTTAAAGCCTGGCCTTCAAGGCCAATTTTTGTGTTATATCCGAGGGGCAGGGATTCAATAAAGTCCCTGATATTTGCCATCGTCACAGCATAAAATAAACGATCTCGATCGATGGTATCCACTTCAACTGCAATATTGTTGACGATGGTGTCTGAAAAAATAAAGCCATCTTGCATGACCGCACCACAGGTTTCTCGCCAGACTCGTGTTTTAATTGAACTGTGAAGGTGAGTGCCAATTTTGACCTGGCCATGGGTTGGAGCATAGAAACCCATCATGAGTTTAATGAGGGTTGTTTTTCCACTTCCACTTGCGCCAACAATGGCAGTGACCTTTCCTGACTCTGCCGTCATGGTCAGTCCTTCAAGTACATTCTGTGCATGGGGACTGCCATATCTAAAGAAAACATCCTGAAGATGAATACTCTTGTCGCCAGGAAGTCGATCAAGCTTCTGGTCGGTCGGGAGTTCCTCATCTTCTTGATCGTGGATCTCACCCAGGCGCTCAAGACTGATCTTTGCATCCTGCAGGGACTGAAAGAATGCAATCATTTGTTCTATTGGCCCATTGAGTTGACCAATCAAATACTGAATTGCCATCATCATACCCAGAGTCATTTCCCCTTCGATCACCATTTTTGCTGCAAAAAAAGAGATGAAGATATTTTTGAATTGGTTGATAAACATGGATCCCGTTTTTTGGTACTGCTCAAGTGCTAAACTTTTGACATTGACTTTGAACAATTTGGCTTGAATGTGTTCCCATTTCCATCGTTTTTGCTTTTCACAATTGTTCAGCTTAATTTCCTGGACTCCGGTTATGAGTTCATATAAATGGCTCTGGTTTTCAGACATTTTCTCAAATCGTTTGTAGTCCAGGGTTCTTCTCTTATTCATGAACAAGAGTACCCATCCCAGGTACAGGCAGCTTCCAATCAGGAATATCGATAAGATTTTAAGGCTATAGATGGCCAAAACGCAGGCAAAGATAAACAGATTGAGCATCGAAAAAATAATATTCAGAGTAGAGGAAGTTAAAAACGATTCAATTCTTCGATGATCCTGAATTCGTTGAATGATGTCACCTATCATTTTGCTGTCAAAAAAACCAATAGGCAGTTTCAGGAGTTTGATCAAAAAATCGGAAATAAGGGAGACATTAATGCGAGTGCTGATGTGGAGAAGGATCCAGGATCGAATGAAGTCAACTGAGGTTTTGCTGAGAAACAAAACAATTTGCGCAATTAATACCAGGTAAACAAACCCAATGTCGCGATTGTTGATCCCTTTGTCGACGATGGCTTGAGTCAAGAAAGGAAAAACCAGTTGAAGAATACTCCCGAAGACTAGACCAAGAGACAATTGAAAAAGAAGTTTTTTATAGGGGCGGATATATCCCACCAACATACTTAATTTTGACTTATCTGTTTCCTCACCGGCCATGTTATAGAATTGGGGCGTTGGCTCAAGCAGAAGGCAAATACCTTTTTGATCATGACGATTCAGGCTCCAATGTTCAAGAAACTCATCTTTCGTGTACGTGACATAACCAAGACCAGGATCGACGGCCCAAACTCGATTGTTTTCAACCTTTGTTACAATGATGTAATGGCTCTTTTTCCAGTGCACAATGGCAGGAAGTGGTGCCTCTGATCGCAGTTGAGAATAGTGCAGTTTAGCTCCCACCGTTCGAAATCCTATGGCTTCAGCTGCCTCACTTAAACCCATCAACGATACCCCTTGTTTGGAGGCATGACAAAGCGTTCTCAGTTTTTGCATGGCATGGAATTTTCCATAATATTGTGAAATCATATGAAGGCACGCGACGCCACAATCCATGGTATCGAATTGTTTCTTGAATTTAATTTTCATGCCAAATCTCCTGATACGACTCACGATTGGAGTCGGGTTTGTAAAGTGAGTGCCTGGCGCATCGGGATAACGAACTTACATAACAGGCGCAGGATGATTAAGGATCACATTTTGGAAGAACTTTTCCAAAATAAATCCAATAAATGCCTCATCGACATTGGATATTCCAAGTCGGTTATTCGTCATGTGGATAAGGCTTTCATACATGGGAAAAAACCGGTTTTGATCCGTCAAGGGGATTCCGGTGTATTTTGCAGGGAAGGGGGGAGGAAGGATTAATTCTTGATCCATTAATAGATTCATTTTGCTATTGAATCTCCTCCCGCTTTCCAGCCACTCTTGCAGAAAGGAAACCTCAAACGGATCCT
>Ga0070729_10007116_pt1 | contig 10845 bp, 6 predicted proteins | sample tdDd472_FD_66725 | JGI IMG/M metagenome (GOLD analysis project Ga0070729, IMG submission 66725) | Marine sediment microbial communities from the Atlantic coast under amendment with organic carbon and nitrate - tdDd47.2 | ecosystem: Environmental > Aquatic > Marine > Coastal > Sediment | place...
TCCAAGGCGCGTATCAATGCGTATGAATCCATGGTCAGCCATGAGAGCGAACGGCTGGCAGATGATCTGCAAATTTACATTCCTCCGGGACCACATCTTGGCAAACAGGTCATCGTGGCTGAAAATGTTACCAAATCCATGGGCGACAAACTGCTTATGGAAGATGTGAATTTCATCCTGCCTCCCAATGCCATTGTCGGTATTATCGGCCCTAACGGCGCGGGTAAATCCACACTGTGCAAAATGATCGTGGGTGATGAGCAACCAGATTCAGGCACCATGACTATCGGGTCCACTGTTGAATTGGCCTACGCTGATCAGAATCGTAATTCCCTGACACCGGGCAAGACCGTGTACGAAATCATCAGCGGCGGGGCCGAGTTCATCAAACTCGGAGATCGTGAAATGAATGCCCGTGCCTATTGCTCCCGTTTCAATTTTGCCGGGCAGGATCAGCAGAAATCTGTTGATGTCCTGTCAGGTGGTGAGCGAAACAGGGTGCACATGGCCCAGATGTTAAAATCCGGTGCTAACGTCCTGATTCTCGATGAACCCACCAACGATCTGGACGTGAATACCATGCGCGCTCTGGAAGATGGTTTGGAAAACTTCGCCGGTTGTGTGTTGGTCATCAGCCATGACCGTTGGTTCATGGATCGTGTTGCCACACATATCCTTGCCTTTGAAGGAGATTCCAAAGTGGTCATGGTAGAAGGGAACTATAGCGATTATGATGCTGACAGAAAGAAGCGTCTCGGCGTGGAAGCCAGCCAGCCTCATCGTCTCAAGTTCCGTAAGCTGACACGGTAGGACTTCAGCCTTACTTCTGCTTAATTATTGCTGTTGATTCGCTTCCGATAGCGGAGCGACGATCAATGGCCACGGAGTTTCCGGGAATGGATTTCGCGTACTTCTTGATGTGCGCGGCCCGTTCCCCGATCTCCATGAGCGAGCATTTACCGAAGACTTCTATAACGCCGAGAGAGATGGTAACCAATGGGTATTCCCGTTTCTTGCCATCTCGCCCTTTGGCTTTGATCCAGCCGCGTGCTCGGTCTTCTGCACAGTAACATTGGTTAACTAGTCTCCCGAAACAGCGAGTAATGGACGTGCATATCCTGCTGACGGAGGCTGGCGTGGTGATAAGAACGAAGTCATCGCCGCCGATGTGACAAAGTTGAGCGTCCTGCGGGGCATGTTTTCGCATGGCCCATGACATAATGTCCGCCGCCAGTTTGATGATTCTATCCCCGTTCTTGAAGCCGTAGGTGTCATTGTACACCTTGAAATGATCAAGGTCGCCGTAGATGATGCTGAAGCTTTCCTTCTGCTTGATACGGCGTTCCACCTCTTGTTCAATAGCGACATTACCCGGCAGACCGGTTAGGGGATTGGTTCCCTTGGCCATTTCAACCTGTATCTCGGCAAGAGCGTTGAGCAACGCCTGAACCGTGACCACTCCGTATAGCTTTCCTTTTTTTGTCACGACAATGTCGTCGTACGTTTTGTAGTGTTCACGCTGCATGGCTGAGCGTGCTGCCTGTTCAACCGGCATCTCCATATCCACCACAAGTGGTTTGTCGTCCATGATCGTGGCAATGGATCGTTTGTGATAGAGGGCTATGCCATACTGGGATGAAAGCTGACGGTTGAGGTGATACTCCATGATGATGCCTTTGGGGATGTCGTCCTCAATCACGACAATGTTACTGAATCGATTGTTTTTCCTAAAGAATTCATGAACCTGTGAAACTATGCAGTTCAGCCCCTCGGCGTGCGGTGCTTTTGCAAGATCACCGACTGGACGAGAACAGGTAATACTGGATGATATGTCGCGTACGGTTTTCAACTCTTTGCATTCATTGCTGACTGCTGGCTTTGGGTAAGTCGGTTTGGCAAGAAAGTATCCCTGACCGCAATGGACGCCTATATCCTTGAGACAGATGGCCTGGGCTTTACTTTCTATGCCCTCCGCAATAATACGCGAACCGATCTTGTCAGCAAAAGTGACAGTGGTTTCCACCAGCGCTCGTTTAACAGGATCTTTGTGGATGTCGTCGATGAGCGATTTGTCGAGCTTGATATAGTCCGGCTGGAGTTCGGCGATAAGAGAGAGCCCCGCATATCCCGCCCCGGCATCATCCACTGCAATCTGAAAGCCCTGACTGCGGTAATGGTCCAATGCCCGGTAAAACAGATCGAAGTCCTGAACGCTATGACGCTCGGTGATTTCAAAAACTATGTTGTCAGGGGTGAGATTGGCCTTTTCGAGTAACTCAAGGGTATGGCCGGGAGAAAAGAGTGGATCGGCCATGGTCTTCGGGTGAATATTCAGGAATAGTTTTTCCTGCTCGGCCAGCGTTCCGATATTTTTGACCGCGACCTCTCTGCATAGTTTTTCCAAAGCAAAAAGACGCCCTAGTTCTTCAGCAGTTTCAAAAAGCATTATGGGTGATCTGAACGAAGATCCTTCAGGGCCACGGGCGAGCCTTCCCATCCCATGGTGGAACTGGTTCGAAAGTCGTAAATAGGTTGGTAATGAACCGTTATCCGTCTCTGGGTAAGAATCGTGTCGAAACGGGTGCTGATAGAGAGATCGTTCATGTCCAGAGGGCGACTTTCCATCCGTCTGGCGTCTCTGAGAGCTTGTGCGATGATCGTGTCGCAGCTCATTTCCTGATTGCATGGTACTGAGGCAAATCCCATCCCAAGATCAATACCGATGCCGGTGTGGCGTAACATCACTCCTTCCAGAGCCTGTCGTGCCTGTACTTTGTATCCATATGCAATATCTGCGGGGGCACTATCCTGAGGGACGAGAAAGGCCGTGACGCCGGGGCCGACATGATGAATTTGTATTTTGGAAGCGTTGTTGTTTTTTGTCGTTTGAGACAGGGAGGCCTTGAGTTCATTTTCCAGACGATCCACAAATCCCTGGCCATACATTTCACGGAGGGTGAAGTAGTCTCTGATCGTGATGATGATCAACGTCTGGGTGTTAAGAGTGTCGAGACGGAAATCTGTTAGTACGTGCTCAGGGAGTTCCAGGTGCATTGCATCCTCTGTTTTGTCTGTAAATATGGCTCTGATCTTTTTGGGAAGCATGGCATTTCTCGCATGTTGATTCTGTATCGACAAATATGCAGGAATTATAACCAGTAACGCACAAGACCAAGTAGATCACTACACGCTCCGTCAAAGTGGGTGTGACCGCCGTGTTACAGTGTTGCAATCTTTTGGTTCTGAAAAAAAAGGCAGCCTCCGAAGAGACTGCCTTTTGCAGAACATATGAGGGCAAAAGCTACCTGTAATAGAGGTTACGTCCACCAATGGTCAGGAAAGCCTGATGCAGGTTCTTGCGAATGTCCTTACGACTCCACACGCCCTGAATATGGCCTCTGGAAAGGCCTTTGTAGCAGTTGTGATAGTCGGGCGGAATTTCGATGCCTGTGGTTTCCTTGATGACGCCGGGACCAGCAAAGCCCAAGCGGGAGGAACGTACAGCATATTGGTACGGGGAACATCCAAGGAAAGAAGCCACGGGACCGGCGTACGAATTGGTATCGTATAACACGATGTACAGGCCACCTTCTTCGATATACTTGCGAACCGCCATAGTGCAGCGAGGCATCTGAATAAGGCCGTTGACACCTTCCTGAATGCGGATACCTGCCGTACCGTGCACATAGGCGAGAAACGGTTGATGCTTTGTCTGTGCCAATTCCAGAGCGCGAATGAACTTCTCGCCCTCGGCCGCACCCACTGAGCCACCTCGGAAGTTGGCGATCAATGTGGCACAAGTGACGTTGATACCTTCAAGGCTGGCATTGAAAGTCATGCAGCTCGATTGCAAGCCTGTCTTTTCCTTGGCAGCGTCTATACGTGCGTCGAAGTTGGGAAACTTCGTGGGATTACCAGCTGCGATGTCGCGGTTGAATTCACGCAGGGAGTCTTTGTCAAAGAGATTATGGAGATACCACTGGTATTCCATGGGGAAGTTGTAGCCGCAATGGGGACAGACACCGGCGAAGTCCGTAAACAGATCTTTGGCCCAGATATCAAGACAACCACGCTTGGAAGCGTGAGGGCAGGTGACTTCTCGGTCAATATTGGCTTGAGGGCTGATGTAGCCGTTGTCATTGGTAACAGCCGGTTCTGTCTCTTGTGTCGTGGACAGGCCGGTCAGTTCCATTTCCTTCTGCTTGTTTCCGTCTGCTTTGATGCCCACTTTTTTGAGTGCAGTCTTCACGACAGTGTCGACCTTGCCGGTGACGACATGGATTTCGTCAGTGGCTTCCTCTACGATGCGGCCGATGCGCTGACGGAAGGGCTTGACCAGCCCATACATAAGAAGACTTGAAGTGTTGGACACGATACCGGAACTCGTCGCGGTGAGCTTGTCCATCAAGGTTCGATTGTCCTTGTAGGCATGCTGAGCGAGTTTGCGGTATTTCTTGAAACGTTTGGCGATCAGGCGTTCACGAGCTGTTTCGTTGAGGGACCACCGGACAATGATGTCTGTGTGTTTCTTGAAATGGCGCATGGCCATGGCGCGGAACAATCGAACACCACGAACCCCAAGAGAGACTTCATCAGTAGCACGGACCACTTGTTCGCGGACCTGCTTGTAAAAATCAAAATGATCGGCGCGAACACCCAGCGGCGGTTCTTCGATGATTTCATCGATGTAGCCATTTTTCAGGTTGTCCTGAGCCGTGATGCGCTGTGCCAGTGCGCAGGATTCGATAAGCTCGACCGGAGCGCGTTGAGACCCGCGGATGCGGCCTTCAATGGCTGCAGCTCCTTCGGGAGAGATGACAGAATAATAGCCATGGGACAGCATCAGGCGTTTGTCCGCCATGCCGATGGCCTCTGCGCCGCCAGAGCCGCCTTCTGAGAATATGGCGATAATGGGGACAGGGAGTCCTGCCATCTCATAAATATTCTCAGCAATTTGTTGAGCTGCGCCGGGGAAGTCCTCGACAGGATAGGAGCCAGGTGTGTTCACATAGGCGTGGATGGGGATTTGTTCCCGAGCAGCAACTTTCATGTATTTGAGAGCTTTGCTGTTACCCCAGGGCTTGATGGAACCGCCGTTGCGGAATTCCTCGCCGTGGCCTTTTTCCTGACCCACGACCATCACCGGCTGGTTGATAATCTTCTTGCCACGACGCCGAGTGATGTACGCACGGGCGATAAGCATACCGGGATCGATGGAGTGTTCGTCCTGACCACCTATTTCGGTGTAGTTGTCATAGACATTTTCAAGGATATCCTTGAGGCATGCACGCTGCGGATGGCGAACAATACGCACTTTATCCATGGCCGTGAGTTGCGTGTCGATGGCGGATTCCATGGCAATCAACCTGGCGTCCAATGAATCCAATGCCCGATTCTTCAATTCTTCGGACAGGTCACTGTTTTTTTCGGAAAACGCACTGATTTCCGTGGTAAAAGCGTCCAGTTCGGGTCGAGGTGCACCGCCAAGGATGTCGCGGGCATAATTGACTCGTTCCTGGAGACCCTGCAATTTCTTTTCTATATTCATAGTATTAGAATTCAAGCAATTTTTCTGTTTTCTCAAGAAGGAAGGGAATGTTGGACTTCATGCCAGCACCGCTTGAGTCCCCGCCGTTGAGTTTCAGGTCGTTCAGGAATTCCAGACCACGTTTTTTGGCCTCTTCCAGATCCTTGCCCCAGATGATGGCCAATGCCAGGTTGGGGTCGTATTCCGTTGGAATCTGATAGGTCCGGTCAAGAGGAACATGCGTGTGCATGTTCAGCCAGTCACAGTCGGTCCACTTCAATTCTTCGATTTTGCCAACCCAGGGAGTAAAACCTTGGGTCGTGTCTTCGGCGATGAGACGGTATTCAATACTGACGCCGTCAAAGGAAACGTCGTCCTGCGTGTAACCGAGGTCTTCACCAAGTCCGATGCGGATTTGTTCCCGAATGAGATTGACGTCGCTGTTGCCTTGCGTCGAAGCGATGCAAGCAGAAACGCCGTTTTCCACCTGAATGCGTGTGTTGACTTCCATGAGGAACGGTTCGCCGTTGGGAGTCACGATCCATTCCCAGGTGCCGACGTTATCGTATTTGATCTCCCGGGCGATCGAAAGGGAGTATTCAGTGATGTCATCCATCAACTTCTGGGCGTCAAAACTGTATTGCAGGTCTTCAGGCCTGAACCCGGGTGCAACTTCAATACGTTTTTGCAGGCCCGGACTCTGCACAGAGCAGTTACGGGTCCCGAAGTGGACAGGATTGATGCCGGTACGATCTGAAGCGATCTGTACTTCAAGGTGGTTGAAGTTGAACACGCGTTGCTCAATAAGGACGCCTTCGTCATTGAACGTGCGGAGAGAATAGTTGCGAATTCGGCGGTAGGTTTGCCTGAAGCGAGCCATGTCTTCGACTTCGTCGATACCCATGCCTCCACCGCCGGCAGATGCCTTGACCAGAACGACAGGACGGGAGATGCCCATTTTCGTCTGGAATTCAAAGAGGCTTTCAGCAATGGCTTCAGCTTCCAATTCATCATATATTGCACGATCAGAACCGGGTACCGTGGGTACGCCGATTTTGCGTGCCAATCGTTTAGTGTTGATCTTGTCGCCCAGGTCGCGAATAACTTCCCATGAAGGCCCAATGAAGGTCATGGGGCGGTCACGTTCTACCACACGTCTGGCAAAGCGATAGTTTTCTGAAAAGAATCCATATCCCGGATGGATGGCAGTTGCGCCGGATTCGTCGGCCACGGAAAGAATATCACCGGCATCAAGATAGTTGTGAATGCGGTAGAGTGATTTCTCGCCGCCCAGTTTTTTGGCAACGTCAATATGGCCCGACTGGGAGTCTTCTTCCGTATACAGGGCGACAAACGGAACGCCGAGATCGGAACATGCTTCCATGATCCGAACAGCGATTTCGCCCCTGTTGGCAATGAGTACTTTATTTCCCTGAATGCTCACGGTTTGCTTATCTCTTGTTTAGAGTAAATGGGAGGTGATTTAGTTAACGGTTCTTCACGGTTCTGGCAAATTTTTCACTTTCATTTTTGGTTAAATATTTCAATATGTTAATGTAAAACGATTGTTTTAATTATTGAAGTGGATTTTTTACTAAAAAATGTGTAGATAGTCTGTCCAACCCAAAAAAGAGGCGTTTTATTGTCATAATTGTTAAAGTTATGAATTTTGGGCGCAGAGGAGTTTAGTATGAATTACGTTATTGTAGGAAACGGCGTTTCAGCCATCGGTGCTATTGAGGGGATTCGTCAACATGATACGACAGGAACCATCACAGTCATCAGTGATGAGGCTGTCCCGACATATGGACGTCCGCTAATCTCCTATTACCTTTCAGATAAGATCAAATTCGAAACTCTGCCGTTCCGCCCTGAAGAATTCTATGAGAAGAACGGGGTTGAAATGCGCCTTGGTTCTAGGGTTTTATCCATTGATACCAAGGGTAAAGTCCTGACCCTTGATAGCGGCGACACCGTTTCTTACGACAAGCTGCTGCTCGCAACCGGTGGAACGCCAGTTAAGCCGAATCTTCCTGGTATTGAAGGACCTGGGGTTCACAATTTTACGACAGTAGCGCATGCGGAAACTCTCAAAGAGTTGGTGGATAAGGTTAAAAAGGTCGTTGTTATCGGTGCTGGGCTGATCGCTTTGAAGGCGGCCGAAGGCTTTGCCGAAAAAGGCGTTGAAGTGACCATTGTCGTTCGTTCCCGTATCATGCGTACTTATTTTGATGAGACTGCCGGAGAGTTGATCGTTGATCATCTTGAAAAGAATGGAATTAGGTTCATGCAGGGCACCGGCACCAAGGAAATTGTTCGCTACAATGATGGAACCATCAAGGGCGTAGAAACAGACAAAGGCCTTGTTGACGCTGATGTGGTCATCGTGGCCGCTGGCGTGCGTCCAAACATGGGGCTGGCGGCACAGGCCGGATTGATCACGAAACAAGGTATTCGGGTCAATGATTACCTCGCTACCAGTGACCCCGAGATTTTTGCAGCCGGTGACGTGGCCGAGGCCAAAGATTTGTTGACCGGTGAATATACAGTAAGGCCCATTTGGCCCAACGCATACACACAGGGACGCTATGCCGGTTTGAACATGGCCGGGGCGGATTCTCCCTACACAGGTGGCATGTCCATGAACTCCATCACTTACTATGGTTTGCCGACCATTTCTGTTGGGGAAACAAATTTGGCTGATGAAGAAGGATACGAAACGGCCATCCATCTGGATCGGGACAATGCGATCTATCGCAAGCTTATTTTCAAGGACAATGTCCTGGCTGGCTGTATCCTGATTGGTGATATTGATGCTGCCGGTTTCTATACCAGCTTTATCAAAAATGGTTTTGAGTTGGATGAGTCTGCCAAAGAAAAACTCATGGAAGGCGATCCATCTCCCGCTTTGTGGCCGGACAGCTTTATTGAAAATATGATGAATAATCCCTAGGATTTAAAACGATATAAGTCATAAAAATGGTCGCATTTATGCGGCCGTTTTTATTTGGTTTTGTGGGTGAACACACCATCCCAACCGCGTTTAGGTGGTGAGTCTATCAGGTGCTTGCATCGATCAATGTATAAATCGCAAAGTAATTGCTCCATTCCCGTTTTCCTGAGCTTCAGGAAAAGGTTCCTGGCTTCCTCAAAATCCATGTCTATGTATGTACCATGGGCCTTTTCATAAAGATCAAGTTCCTCTTTACGTTCGAAAGCTTCTTCCATTCGGTAAGCCGTGTAGATGGTGACGGGTTCCAACTTGCCTTTGACGCGAACTCTATCCAGTATGCGGAAGTGAAAATTGCAATTACAGGCGTCAACCACGGCTTGGCTGACCACAAGTTTTTGACCATAGTACTTGGTCAGTCCTTCCAGTCGTGAGGCGAGATTCACATTATCGCCGATGAGTGTGTAGTCGAAAAGATCGGCAGAACCCATGTTGCCGACGCGGACAGGGCCGGAGTGGATACCGATGCCTACAGCAATGGTAAAGCCGTATTTTTCAATAAATTCTTCGTTGAGTTTATCCAGACGATCCAGTTGTTCCAGCGCGGCAATTAATGATTTTTCCTGATGATTGCTCACGTCCAGAGGAGCATTCCAAAAGGCCATGACCGCATCGCCAATGAACTTGTCTAACGTTCCTTCGTTTTGGGTTATAATTCGGGTCATGGGCGTCAGATAATCGTGCAAAAGGTCGGTTACCTGCGTTGGGGAAAGCTTTTCTGACAGTGAAGTGAAATTACGAACGTCCGAGAATTGGATGGTGACATCTTTTTCTTGGCCTTCCAGGGAAAGGGCGTCTGGATCGTCCATAATTTGGGAAATTACGGATGGGGCTAGATAATGTGCGAACGCTCCGTGAATGAATTTTTTAGCATGTTCCTCGCGCCAGAATTTGAGGATGGTCAACGAGGTAAATGTCATGGCCAAGGTGAGGTAAGAGTACATTGGGGATATGAAATAACGTTGCTCCTGATAGAGCAGAACCGATCCATACCACATGGCGTACCCCAAGCCTATCAAGGGCAGTACAAGCCAGGATGCGCGTGCCCACATGAGTAGAAAAGTAGTGACTAATCCGGCGATCACCATTCCTGAAAATTCAATACCTTTTGCCCAATCCGGGATGGAAATGAATTGTTTCGACAGGATGTTGTCGATGATGGTTGCATGCGTTTCGACACCAGGAGCTCCTGGGTCCAATGGTGTCGCGCGGAGGTCTTTCAAGCCGGAGGCTGAGGTGCCGATCAGGGCTATGCGTCCTTGGAGGGCTCCGGTAGGAAGTTTCCTATTGATAACATCCGAGGCGCTTATGTAGTCAAAGGTCTTCATCGTGCCGCGATAGTTGATGAGCATGCGCCCATGATGATCAGTGGGTATGACTATCCCTTTAATTTTGATTGATTCAACTCCCAATGTGGACATCTTGAGAATCATGCTGTCTGTACCGGTCGCCTCCATAAGAGAGGCCAGAGCCAAGCTTGGAAAGAGCTCCCCGTTATAACTGAAAAGAAGTGGAACACGGCGATAGACTGAATCTGCATCCGGAGAAATTGTGATGAACCCGTTACGACTGTTTGCTTTCGCCAAAATCGGAATAGGGCAGATCATGTCATTGGCCTTGGGGAGTGCGTCGAGTGGTGACATGGAGCCAGGAGGCGCGAGTACAGCCACCTTGGCAGGTTTTACAAAGCATTCATGTCTGTTGAAGGTGGCTTCCTTCTGGTTTTTCTTTCCTGCCATGAAATCTATGCCGAGAACAAAAGGCCCGTTTTTAAGATTGGCAGCCAACAACGCGTCGTAATCAGCAAAATCAGCAGGCAGTCCTTTCAAATCGATATTGAGGTTCAAATCTCTTTTCACATCTTTCTTGATGTTTACAGGAGAGGTTCGATCGGGTTCGACGAAGATTATATCCGAAGCCACGGCTGCCGCACCGTATGCCTGAAGGTATTTCATGAGTATGGCTACGCGATATCTTGGCCAAGGCCATTGTCCTTTTTCAGCCAGACTTTTTTCATCGAGATCAATGATGACCGGAATATTTGTAGCGACTGGCTCATGATATTCCTTAAGATAATGGTCATATATCTTCAATTCGAGCAGGTAGAGGAACTGGGGCTGACTGAGAAACAGGAGGACCATGAGAAAGGTGATGGAGATACCGGCTCCAAGGAGAATCAATTGGTCTTTTTTGAATGCTTTTCTGATCAGTGACGGCATGAATTCCCCGAAAACAGATTTATTTCATAAAAACAAATTTCGATAATAAACTCTTATTTCAAGACAAGTTATCATTTAATTTTCATTTT
>Ga0070729_10007118_pt1 | contig 10840 bp, 8 predicted proteins | sample tdDd472_FD_66725 | JGI IMG/M metagenome (GOLD analysis project Ga0070729, IMG submission 66725) | Marine sediment microbial communities from the Atlantic coast under amendment with organic carbon and nitrate - tdDd47.2 | ecosystem: Environmental > Aquatic > Marine > Coastal > Sediment | place...
TCCAGATCACCTCGATCGTCCACGAGATGACGATCCGCGACAATGTCGCCCTGTCCGTGCAGGCCCATGCCGGCCATTCCTACCGCTTCTGGGGCAACGCGCGAAAGGCGAAGAAGCTCACCGAACCGGCGATGGAGGCCCTCGCGCAGGTCGGCCTCGCCGAGAAGGCGGGCGAGCTGGCGCGCAACGTCTCCCATGGCGAGCACCGGCAGCTCGAGATCGCCATGGCGCTGGCGGCCAATCCGACGCTGCTGCTGCTCGACGAGCCGATGGCGGGGATGGGGCCGGAGGAAAGCGTGCGCATGGTCGAGATCCTCTCCGGGCTCAAGGGCAGCAAGTCGATGCTGCTGATCGAGCACGATATGGACGCGGTGTTCTCGCTCGCCGATCGCATCACCGTGCTGGTCTACGGCAAGGTCATCGCCACCGGCACGCCGGACGAGATCCGCGCCAACGACGACGTGCGCAAGGCCTATCTGGGCGACGAGGACGGGTGAGATGCTGAAGGTCGACCGCATAGAGGCGAGCTACGGGTTCAGCCAGATCCTGTTCGAAATGAGCCTGGAGGTGAACGAGGGCGAGGTCGTGACCCTGCTCGGCCGCAACGGCATGGGCAAGACGACGACGGTCAAGTCGATCATGGGGCTTCTGACGCCCGGCGCCGGACGCATCGAGTTCGAGGGCGCTACCATCTCCGACATGCAGTCGTTCCGCATCGCCCGGATGGGTCTGGGACTGGTGCCCGAGGGCCGGCAGGTGTTTCCCAATCTCACCGTCACCGAGAATCTGGTCGCGACGGCAGCGCGGCGCGACCGCCGGTCCGATCCGTGGACGGTCGAGAAAATCTACGACATGTTCCCCGAGATCGCCCGCCGGGCCAATTCCATGGCCGAGTTGCTGTCCGGCGGCGAGCAGCAGATGCTGGCGATCGGCCGGGCTCTGATGACCAATCCGAAGCTGCTCATCCTCGACGAGGCGACCGAAGGCCTGGCGCCGCTGGTCCGGGCGGATATCTGGGCCTGCCTGGCGGCTCTCAAGAAAGCCGGGCAGGCGATCCTGGTCATCGACAAGAACGTCAAGGCGATGGCCGAGATCGCCGACCGGCACTACATTATCGAAAAGGGCAGGGTCGTGTGGTCGGGCAGTTCGCCGGACCTCCTCGCCGACGAGGAACTGCAGCACCGCTATCTCGGCGTCTGAGGGACCCGCCGCATAACCGGAGCAGGAACATCGGAGAACGGTCCGGGGTGCGACATGTCGTGATCGTTTCGAGCGAGCGGTCGGGAGAAGCGCTCGTTGCGGGCGTTCTCAACACGCTCGACGGGTGGCATGTAAAGGGCCGGAACGACGGTTTCGTCTTCGATCTGTACAAGGCCTTCCGGGCCCTGGGCGAGGCCAGGGCGGCGCATGTCAGGGGGTCGCAGACCCTGCTCGATGCCTGGTATGGCATCGGCGACCTCAAGCCGCGGGAAGCCCGCGGGGAAGTCGGGCGGCTGATCGAGAGGTTTCTTCTCGGCTCGTTCGATCGCGACCGTGTCGAGGTCCTCGGCTTCACCGAGACCGTCTGTGACCGGCTCGCGGGCGAGGGGCGGCCGGAGCCGGCGCTCGGCGGGTATCTGAAATTTCTCGCCGATTGCCTTTCCCACTGCCGGTTCGTCTTCCTGACCGACACGGACGGCGCCGGTTGGTTGAGCGGCTTCGGAGCAGCCTCGAGGAAAAGGAAATTCCGGCGGTTCTCGCAGCGCTATTGCCGCGATCATCCGGATGCCGCCTTCCGCATCGACCGGGCCGACCTCGCCGCAGGCAGCGCAAGGCTCGGCGAGCTGTTCGATTTCCTCGGCGTGACGCCCGATCCGCTGCGGTTGGCGGCGGTCCTGGCGACGCCGCACGGCGAAGCCGGGCGCGGTGCGTCGGCGGACCCGGAGAGAGGGAACTCTCCCCGCCGGTCCGACCGGTTGCGGCTGGCGGACGAATATTTCCTGTTCGGAAAGGAGGAGGAAGCGCGGGCGATCTACCGGGAAATTCTCGATGACCGGCGCGAGAATGGCGGTTATCGGCCGGAGCGGGCGCTCGCCCGCACCGGGCACGCGGTCGTCGACATCCGGTCGAGTCCCGCGCACCGGCTGGTCTATTTCTCGATCCCCAAAAGCGCCTGCACGACAATCAGCCACATTATTTACGAACTCAGGGAGGGACGGCCCTGCGAGGGCGACGTCCACTTGGCGTTCGACGATCTGAGGACGGGGGACGAACTCGCCGAATTCGACGAGTTCCATAAGTTCACGGTGGTTCGCGATCCGGTCGAACGCTTCGTTTCGGCCTATCGCAACCGGGTGCTCCACCACAGGGAGCTGGAGGCCGAGGCCAACCAGATCCGGCGGCTGCCCTACGATTCCGACATCAGCACGGTCGCGCTCAACGTGGAATTCTATCGCCGCGCCAACACCTCCCTGTTCCACCATTTCGAGCGGCAGGCGGTCCGGGTCGGCGGCACGCTCGACACGCTCGACGCGGTATATCCGATCGAGCGGCTCGACGACATGGTCGAAGACCTGTCGAAGCGGGTCGGCAGGCCGCTTGTGGCGGGTCGGTACGAGACCGGAGGGCCGAACGTGACGCGCGACGACCTCACCAAAGAGGCCGTCGCGCATCTGAACGAGTATTACGCGGAAGATTACGAGCTGCTGCGCGACTTCTATAGGCCTCAGCCGTGAGCCGGCAGCGAAGTTACCTGCGGTCGGAAATCGCCACGTAGTCGCGGGTCGGCGAGCCGGAGAACAATTGCCGCGGCCGGCCGATGCGCTGCGAGGGATCTTCCACCATTTCCTTCCACTGCGCGATCCAGCCGACGGTGCGCGCCAGCGCGAACAGCACGGTGAACATGGTGGTGGGGAAGCCGAGCGCGCGCAAGGTGATACCCGAATAGAAGTCGATATTCGGATAGAGCTTCTTTTCGACGAAGTAGGAATCGTTGAGCGCGATCTTCTCCAGCTCCATCGCCACCTCGAGCAGCGGATCGTCGGTGATGCCGAGCTCGCCGAGCACCTCGTGGCAGGTCTTCTGCATGATGCGCGCGCGCGGGTCGTAGTTCTTGTAGACCCGGTGGCCGAAGCCCATCAGGCGGAACGGATCGTCGCGGTCCTTGGCGCGGTCGACGAATTCGGGAATCCTGTCCGCGGTGCCGATCTCGCTGAGCATGTTGAGTGCCGCCTCGTTGGCGCCGCCATGGGCCGGGCCCCACAGGCAGGCGATGCCGGCCGCTATGCAGGCGAAGGGATTGGCGCCCGAGGAGCCGGCGAGCCGCACCGTCGAGGTCGAGGCGTTCTGCTCGTGGTCGGCATGCAGGATGAAGATCCGGTCCAGTGCCCGGGCGAGCACCGGGTTGACCACGTAGTCCTCGGCCGGCACCGCGAAACACATCTGCAGGAAGTTGGCGGCGTAGTCGAGCTTGTTCGAGGGATACACGAAGGGCTGGCCGATGGAATATTTGTAGGCCATCGCCGCGATGGTCGGCATCTTGGCGATCATCCGAAGGCTGGCCACCATCCGCTGGTAGGGATCGGTGATGTCGGTGGAGTCGTGATAGAAGGCCGACAATGCGCCGACCACGCCGACCATGACCGCCATCGGGTGGGCGTCGCGGCGGAAGCCGGTGAACAGCCGGCTCATCTGTTCGTGGATCATCGTGTGGTGGGTGACGCGAAAATCGAAATCCGCCTTCTCCGCCGCTGTCGGCAGCTCGCCATAAAGCAGCAGGTAGCAGGTTTCGAGGAAATCGCCGTGCTCGGCGAGCTGTTCGATCGGGTAGCCGCGATATTCGAGGATGCCCTTGTCGCCGTCGATGAAGGTGATCTGCGAGGCGCAGGCCGCGGTCGAGGTGAATCCGGGATCAAGCGTGAAACGCCCGGTCTGTCCGTAAAGCGTGCTGATATCGACGACGTCGGGCCCGACGGTGCCGGAAACGATGGGAAAATCCCAGCTTTCGTCGCCAATGGTAAGCTTTGCGGTTTTGTCGCTCATGCAGCTTGCCCCCTTTTTGGATGCGTTCGTCCGTCAGTCGAAAGGCGGGGGAGACCGCCCTGTTTTCCGGGTGCCGGAATTCGTCGATCCGGCGGGACCGGGACGGAACAGTTGGTGGGGATTGGGTACCCGATTTAACCCCTTGCCGCAAGCTTCGCGAAACCTTGCGCAATCGCAATTCGCCTAGGAAATGACCGTGCCTATTTCGTGGGCAGCCCCGGGGGCGGGCTCGGGAGGATATGGGCGATCAGTCGGCCTTTGCCTGATCGGCGATGCGGCCCAGCGATTCCGCCTTACCGAGCACCGCCAGCACGTCGAAGATTCCCGGAGACGTGGTCTTTCCGGTCAGCGCGGCGCGCAGCGGCTGGGCGACCTTGCCGAGCTTCAGCTGTCGCGCCTCGGCGAAGGAGCGGATGGCGGCCTCCGTGGTTTCCGCCGACCAGTCGTCGATCTTTTCGAGGTCGGGACCGAGGCCGGCGAGCACGGCGCGGGCGTCAGGATCGAGCAGCTTCGCCGCCTTGTCGTCGACGTCGAGCGGGCGCCGGTCGAACAGGAAGGCCGAATTGTCGATCAGTTCGACCAGCGTCTTCGCGCGCTCCTTCAGGCCCGGAATCGCCGCCAGGAACCGCTTCTCGGTGTCGGCGTCGGCGAGCTGCCGGGCGATCTCCTGCTTGTCGGCAAGATGCGGCAGCAGCGCGTGGACGGCTGAGAGGATGTCGGCGTCGGCCGCCGCGCGCATATAGAGGCCGTTGAGGTTCTCGAGCTTGGCGAAATCGAAGCGTGCGGCCGACTTGCCGATGCCTTCCAGCGAGAACCACTCGATCATCTGTTCCGTCGAGAACATTTCGTCGTCGCCGTGGCTCCAGCCGAGCCGCACCAGGTAGTTGCGCATCGCGGCGGGCAGGTAGCCCATGTCGCGATAGGCCTCGACGCCGAGCGCGCCGTGGCGCTTGGACAGCTTCGCCCCGTCCGGCCCGTGGATCAGCGGGATATGGGCCATGACCGGCACCGGCCAGCCGAGCGCGTCGTAGATGATCGTCTGCCGGGCGGCGTTGGTCAGGTGGTCGTCGCCGCGTATGATGTGGGTGACACCCATGTCGTGGTCGTCGACCACCACCGAATGCATGTAGGTCGGCGTGCCGTCGCTCCTGAGGATGATGAAATCGTCGAGGTCGGCATTGGGGAAGGTCACCCGGCCCTGAACCTTGTCGTCGACCACCGTCTCGCCCGAGCGCGGCGCCTTGATGCGGACCACCGGATCGACGCCGGCGGGCGCCTCGGAAGCGTCGCGGTCGCGCCAGCGGCCGTCATAGCGCGGCGCGCGGCCTTCGGCGCGCGCCTGTTCGCGCATGGCGGCGAGTTCCTCGGGGCTGGTGTAGCAGCGATAGGCCTTGCCCTCGGCCAGCAATCGCTCGGCGATCTCGCGATGGCGGTCGGCGCGGGAGAACTGGTAGACCGGCTCGCCGTCCCAGTCGAGCTCGAGCCATTTGAGGCCCTCGAGGATGGCCTCGATGGCTTCCGGCGTCGAGCGGGCGCGGTCGGTGTCCTCGATCCTCAGCATCATCCGGCCGCCATTGGCGCGCGCGAACAGCCAGTTGAACAAGGCGGTGCGGCCGCCGCCGATATGCAGGTATCCGGTCGGCGAGGGGGCGAAACGGGTGACGACGGTGTCGAACATGGGACGGGGCTCTGTTGCAGGAATGGGGGAGGGCTTGGCCGCGGGCGCCCATGTAACATAAGCTTCCGGTTTCACCCAAGCGGGTAATTGTCGTGCGTCCCGAACCCGAAGCCCCTCTGAAGCCTTCCCGGCGCGGCCGCGCCGGCGGGCGGCGCTGGCGGATTCCGGTCCCCGGGATCCCGCCCGGCCGCCGTATCCGGTTCCTCCTCGAGAGCCTGTGGAACAAGGCGGCGGACGGGATCCGCGACGACCTCGAATACCGCCGCGGCTTCCTGTGGCTGCCGGTCGCCTTCGCCATCGGGATCGGCGGCTATTTCCAGCTTCCGCGGGAGCCGGCGCTCGTGGCGCTGGGGCTCGCGACGACGGCAGCGGCGCTTCTGGCTTTTGCGGCGCGGCGGCGGCCGGTGTGGTTCGGGGTTCTGCTGCTCGCGGCGTTTGCCGCGGCGGGGGCGACGGCGGCGAAGATCCGCACCGACCGGGCTGCGGCGCCGCGGCTCGAGCGGCCCGGCACCTTCCGCTTCACCGGCCGGATCACGGAATTGCAGGCGCGTTCGCCGGGCATCCGCGCCCGCATCAGGATCGAAAAAATCGAAAAATGGCGGCGGACCGAGCCGTGGCCAAAGACCATCGTCGTCACCCAGCAGAAGAAAGGCACCGGGCTCGCCGAGGGGGTCACGGTCACCGGGCTGGCGCGCCTGCAGCGGCCGCGCGGGCCGGCGCTGCCGGGCGGTTACGATTTCGCCCGCTCGGCCTATTTCAAGGGCATCGGCGCCTTCGGTTTCGTGCTCGGCGAGATGAAACCCGCGACGGGCCAGAAGGCGGAGGAGGGCGGGCTGTTCGGCTGGCACGGGCTCGGCCGGTTCCGGCGGCGGCTCGCCGATCGCATCCGCGTCGATCTCCCCGGCGAGGCCGGCGCCATCGCCGCGGCGCTGATCACCGGCGAGCGGCGGGCGATCCCGAAAGAAGTGCAGGAGGATCTCCGGCGGTCGGGGCTCGCCCATATCCTGGCGATCTCCGGGCTGCACATGTCGCTTGTGGCCGGCTTCGTGTTCTTCGCGCTGCGGGCGCTGCTCGCCGCTATTCCGGGCGTCGCGCTGAACTGGCCGATCAAGCAATGGGCGGCGCTGGCCGCGCTCGCCGCCGGCTTTGTCTATCTGCTGCTGTCCGGCTTCGGCGTCGCCACCCAGCGCGCCTTCGTGATGGCGGCCATCGCCTTCGGCGCGATCCTGATCAACCGGCCGGCCTTGACCATGCGCGCGGTGGCGCTCGCCGCCTTGGTGGTGATGATCGGGGCGCCGGAGACGGTGCTCAATCCCGGCTTCCAGATGTCGTTCGCCGCGGTGATCGCGCTGATCGCCGTCTACGAGGCCTGGCGCCGGCGCGAGCGCAAGCGCGAGGGAGCCGTCGCCGCAAGCGGCCTTGCCGGACGGCTCGCTCGCACAGCGGCGATCTATGTGGCGGGACTGGCGGTGACCTCGCTGGTGGCCGGGCTCGCGACCGCGCCGATCGCGGCGTTTCACTTCTACCGGCTGGCGCCGTTCGGGCTCCTCGCCAATGTGCTGGCGATGCCGGTTGTGGGGTTCTGGATCATGCCGCTGGGGCTGGTCGCGGTAGCCGCCATGCCGTTCGGGCTCGATCCGCCGGTGCTCCACGCCATGGGGATTGGGATCGACTGGCTGGTCGGCGTCGCCCGTTACGTCGCGACGCTGACCGACCGCTCCGGGCTGGTCGGGCAGGTGCCGGCCTTCGTGCCGCTGACGATGGGCGCCGGGCTCTTGTGGCTGGCGCTGTGGCGCAGCCGGGTGCGCTGGGCCGGGGCGGCGATGATCGCGCTGCCGCTGGCGGGACTGGCGCTTTCGGGGTTGGGAAGCCGGCGGGGTTTCGACATTCTGGTGAGCGAAAGCGGCTGGATGGTCGCGGCCCGGCAGCCGGACGGAACGCTGTCGTTCTTCGGCGGGCGGGGCGAGCGGCTGAGCCGCGAGATCTGGCTGAGGGCCGATGCCGACGGCCGCAGCGCCCGCGACAAGGCCCTGTTCGGACCGGGCAGACAGTGCGACGAATTGGGATGCATTCTCACCGCGGCGGGAAAACCGGAAGCGAAACCGCGACCGCCGCCGGACGCGACCAGGGCGACTAAACCCACGGCACGGGCGCCACCGGTGCGGATCGCCCGGGTCACCAAGCCGCTCGCTTTCGCCCGCGATTGCAGGGAAGCCGATATCGTGGTGACGCCGCTCACAGCACCCGACTGGTGCGCGCGGACGGCCCTGGTCTTCGACCGCGACGACCTCAGATCGCGCGGCGCCGCGACATTGCGGCTGCGGGCCGGGGAGGGCCCGCGTTTCGTTCTCGCCGGTCGCGCCCGGCCGCGCATTCACCGGCCATGGCATTGACTCCGTCTGCGTGACGGCGAGCCGTCAGTATTGCCGGATCAGGCCGACCAGCTTGCCCTGGACGTTGACCCGGTCGGGACCGAAGATCCGGGTCTCGTAGGCCGGGTTGGCGGCTTCCAGCGCCACCGAGGCGCCCTTCTTGCGCAGCCGCTTCAGCGTCGCTTCCTCTTCGTCGATCAGGGCGACGACGATGTCGCCGGAATTGGCGGTGTCGCAGCGCTGGATGACGACGGTGTCGCCGTCGAGAATGCCGGCCTCGATCATCGAATCGCCGCGCACCTCGAGGGCGAAATGCTCGCCGCGCGACAGGATCTCCGGCGGTACGGCGATGGAATGGCTGTGGGTCTGGATCGCCGAGATCGGCGTACCGGCCGCGATCCGGCCCATGACCGGCACGCTGACGGTGCGGTCGCCCTCGGGTTGGCTCCTGGCCAGCGTCGGCGCCTTGCCGAGACTGCCCTCGATGACGCTCGGCGAAAAGCCGCGCCCGCGCGGCGCCGCCATGCCGGGTGTCACCGATTCGGGCAACCGGATCACCTCCAGCGCGCGGGCCCGGTTGGGCAGCCGCTTGATGAAGCCGCGCTCCACCAGCGCCGTGATCAGCCGGTGGATGCCGGACTTGGAGCGCAGGTCGAGCGCGTCCTTCATCTCGTCGAAGGACGGCGGAACGCCGGACTCCTTGAGCCGTTCGTGGATGAACATCAGAAGTTCATGCTGCTTGCGGGTCAACATCGCCGGGCGTCCCGTTCAATCCTGGAATTCGGTGTGAATCAAAGTGGTACAAATCACGAACATACACTACATGTTCTATTTGTGTTCCGCAAGCGTTAAGAAATCGTAATCGGGCGCGGTCAATGTGATGCGGGTGTGCGAAATGAGATGGGCGACGAGAGGGGCAGAGAACCGGCTGATCGATTTGGCTAGCAACAAGGACCAGAACGTCTCCCGTGACGAGAAGAAAGTTGCGGCTCGCGCGCGAGGGACGGTCGGGGCGATTGCGACGCGTTTCGGATGACAGGAGAAATAATGTCTTTGGAAGACGCCTGGTCAGGCCGCACCGGTCGAGTGGGCGGGCGACGCGGTTTCGTATAACGTGCAAGACGAAAGAACCACAGCCGGAACTGGGCGGTCGTTTTGGAGACAACGCAGGCACAATTGAATTCGATCGCTCGGGCGGTCAAACGATTGAAGCAGGGACTGCTGACCGGTTCGCCTGAAATTACGAGCGAGGCCTGCCGGACGCTCTTCGACATCGGCGAGCCCGCGGCATCCTTGTTGTTGGAGGAATTGCATAAGATCGACATCGGGAAAGCCAGCGTTCCCGGGGGCCTTTCACTGATATCGGGGCTGGCAACGATTCTTCACGATCTCGACGAGACGAAGTCCACGAATTTCATCAATCGTTCGCTCGCCGGAAATTGCGATCCGGTCGTTGAAGGCCGATTTCGAAGCCTTTTGAAATTCAGTCGCGCTAATTTTCGTATCTCGCGCTTCGGCGATATCGAGATTCTCGAACACAGGGAGATAGACGCCCGTTTCCGGGCCGGTAGCTATGTCGCGCGGTGGCTTGAGATCGTCCCGGATCGCGATCTTGCCGGACTTCAGAAAATTTATGTCATTGCCGCCAAATCCCACCATGATTTTCTCGGCAATTTCCTTCCGAAACTGAACGTGATCACGCTTGTCTGGATGAGCGACACGCTGCCTTTCCTTCCGACGCAATGGGTGTTTCGTCTCGCCCATCAGAAAACGCTCTACCATGAGGTGGGGCATCATGCGCTGATGCATCGGGAAGGCGGCCAGGATCCGGAGCAGGAGGAACAGTCCGAAGCCTATGCTGGTCGCATGTTCGTCCGCGCTCACCCGCGTCTTCGCAAGATTGCGAGTGTATTGAGGCGGATCATTCGGGGCAGGCGCAGATTGGCCTCTTTCGATGTTCTGCTTAGGGGGATGGAGGGAGAGACCCGCATATTGGTGCGCTTCGAGGTTGCCGCCTACTCGTTTGAAGAGGCTATCTCCGTAGCTCGGAAGGGGCTTGAAGCGGACGGAATACTGTTCGAGATATGCCAGAATGCCCAGTGGTCGGGTCGATACGCGGAGGACGTTTCGGCACCCGCGATCCTGTCCGAGCCGGTTCGTTTCGATTTCGCGGTTCGCGGGGGGATACCCGATGAGCTTTCAAGTTGACTCAATGAAAAAACCGCCAGCCATAGTGCTCCACGCTCCCGTTTCCGACCCTTCCAAACTGAAGCAATTCGTCGAAGACTGCCTGAAGGAAGGTGTCCCGCTCATCGCCATATGCGGTGAGGGCTGCGAGGACCTGGAAGATAAAGTCGACTGGATTGTGATCGGCGATGGAACGGACGACGACAGGTTCATCGCCACGACGTGCCATCGCGACGAAACGATAGAGGAGGTTCTGGAATTCGCTGCCTGCTGGGACGGAGGTTCGGAGGTGCGGCAGGTGCGACTCTAAGCCCCCATGAGGCCGTGCGACTGCGATTCCGACTGCTTGCCACCCTCGATTTTCACAAACGGAGGGTTCGGATCTTCACCGCCGTCCGAGCTGCGGTTCTCGGTGGCCTGCTTCCAACGCGGTCATCGGTCGGGCTGTCCGATCGGAGGAGAAACGGTCCAGACCGATCCATCCCGTCACTTCGGGGAGATCTTCGCCAATTTTTCATCCGCGACGGCGACCAAAACCGACTTGCCGGACGCATCCAGATGGAGGACGCCGTATTTCGCTTTC
>Ga0070729_10007125_pt1 | contig 10831 bp, 21 predicted proteins | sample tdDd472_FD_66725 | JGI IMG/M metagenome (GOLD analysis project Ga0070729, IMG submission 66725) | Marine sediment microbial communities from the Atlantic coast under amendment with organic carbon and nitrate - tdDd47.2 | ecosystem: Environmental > Aquatic > Marine > Coastal > Sediment | place...
GCATGGAAGTTACATTGATTGCACCGATCGCGATGAGTGAAGGTCTTCGCTTTGCTATCCGTGAAGGTGGCCGCACAGTCGGCGCCGGCGTGGTAACAAAGATCGTTGAGTAATAAAATTAAGTAGGTTTGAGCGAATAAATAGGAAAATAAAATGGATACACAAAGTATACGCATCACACTTAAGGCTTTTGATCACCGTATCCTTGATACGGCATCAGCTGAGATTGTGAATACAGCAAAAAGAACAGGCGCAAGTGTTCGCGGCCCAGTACCTTTGCCCAACAAGATTAAAAAGTTTTCTGTTATTCGCTCTCCTCACGTGAATAAAGGATCTCAGGAGCAATGGGAAATGCGCACACATAAGCGCCTCATGGATGTTGTTGAGCCAACACCTCAGACAATCGATGCTTTGATGAAGCTAGATCTGCCTGCTGGTGTGGATGTTGAAATTAAAATCGGTCAGGTGGCAGCTTAAGTTGTTGAAAGATAACGAAAAAAGCCGAGAAAAAATGACAAGCTAAGTTGGCTCTAATTATGAAGTGTCAACCTCTGGAAAGGAAGAAAAAAATGAGAACTGGATTGATTGCACGTAAAGAAGGCATGAGCCGTATCTTTGATGCAGATGGACGTCACATACCTGTGACAGTTCTAAAAGTTGATGGGTGTCAGGTTATTGCTGTACGTAACGAGGAGAAAGATGGTTATATTGCTGTTCAGCTCGGAGCAGGTAAGGCCAAAGTGAAGCGTACCTCTAAGCAAAATCGTGGACACTTTGCCAAGGCAAAAGTTGAGCCGAAGAAAAAATTGGCTGAGTTTCGTGTCTCTAATGAGAACGTATTGGAAGTCGGCGCAGAGATTGGCGCTAACCACTTTATTCCTGGTCAGTATGTCGATGTGACTGGGACGTCAATTGGTAAGGGGTTTGCCGGTGCCATGAAGCGTCACAACTTCGGCGGCTTGCGCGCTACGCACGGTGTGTCTATATCTCACCGTTCGCACGGTTCTACAGGTCAATGTCAAGAGCCGGGTAGAGTGTTTAAAGGTAAGAAGATGGCGGGTCATATGGGTGCGGAGCGTGTAACAACGCAAAACCTTGAGATTGTTGCTATTGATTTAGAAGATAATCTGATCCTTGTTAAAGGGGCTGTACCAGGCGCCAAACAAGGTTGGGTTCTAATCAATGATGCTGTTAAAAAACCAGTTCCTGAGGGTGTTCCTCTTCCTGCAGGTTTCAGAGAAGAGCCTAAAGCTGAGGGGCAGAATGATGCACCAGCACCTGCTGAAGAAACAAATGAAGCGCAACAAGATGCGCCAGAAGGTAAGGAAGAGTAGTCATGAAACTAGCCGTTAAAACAATAGATAATAAAGCTGCGGGCGAGATTACGCTCGACAAGGATATCTTTGGTGCGGAGGTTCGTAAAGACATCCTGCATCGTATGGTAAATTACCAGCTGGCTAAGCGTCGTTCTGGTAATCACAAAGTTAAGCAACGCCACGAAGTTAGTGGTACTGGTGCAAAACCTTGGCGTCAAAAAGGTACAGGCCGTGCCCGTGCCGGTGACCTTAAGCGTAATATTGACCGCGGTGGTGCTACAGTATTTGGCCCGGTTGTTCGCTCTCACGCAATTAGCTTGCCTAAAAAGGTGCGTAAACTTGCTTTGAAAATTGCGCTATCATCAAAAGTGGCTGAAGGTAAGCTTATTATTCTTGATGACGTAAAAGCCGAGTCGCACAAAACTAAGCCAATGGCTGATGCTTTGGCGGAATTTGGTTTGACTTCAGCGTTGATCGTTGGTGGTAAGGAAATCGATGTGAATTTTGCTCGCGCTACAGCGAACTTACCACGTATCGACGTGATGCCAAGTGCAGGTGCAAACGTATATGATATTATACGTCGCGATGTTCTTGTACTAACAAAAGACGCAGTCAGTGATTTGACTGAGAAATTGAAAGGGTAAAAACAATGGCAAAGGCAAAGAAAAAAGAAGCTGCAGAATGGATGTATAAAATCATCACTTCGCCGCATATTACAGAAAAAGCCACGCTTGGTAGCGAAAACGGTCAGGTGACATTTAAAGTGCCATTGAGTGCGACTAAGCCTCAGATCAAAGAAGCTGTTGAAGTTCTTTTTGATGTAAAAGTTAAAGGTGTTAATACGCTTGTGCAAAAAGGCAAAACAAAACGCTTTAAGGGCATCATGGGCCGTCGCTCTGATTTTAAAAAGGCTGTTGTGACTTTGGAAGAAGGTCAAACGATCGATACCGGCGTGGGTGTCTAGTAGATAAGATTTATTGCTAACTATGGTGGCTCGCCGAGAGAGAGCATAAGTTAAGAAGGAAAAAGAAAATGGCATTAAAGAAGTACAATCCTATAACACCTGGTACACGCCAGTTGGTACAGATTGATCGCAAAGGCTTGCACAAAGGTGCTCCGGAAAAATCACTTACGGAAGGTCTGACAAAATCAGGCGGACGTAACAACATGGGGCGTATTACGTCTCGTCACATTGGTGGTGGTCACAAGCGTAAGTACCGTAAGATTGACTGGAAACGTACAAAGTGGGATATGGCTGCTACTGTTGAGCGCCTAGAATATGACCCTAACCGTACGGCCTTCATAGCTTTGATCAAATATGAAGATGGTGAAAAAGCGTATATCGTGGCTCCTCAGCGTTTAAACGTTGGTGACAAAGTTGTTGCTGGCCTAAAAGTTGACGTGAAGCCGGGTAATGCAATGCCACTTAAAAGCATGCCAGTTGGTACAATCATCCACAATATTGAGATGAAGCCGGGCAAAGGCGCACAAATGATCCGCTCTGCTGGAACATATGCTCAGCTTGTTGGTCGTGACCAAGGTTACGCGCAAATTAAATTAGCTTCTGGAGAGCTTCGCGTAGTTCTTAGCGAATGTATGGCAAGTGTAGGCGCAGTATCTAACCCGGATCACATGAATACAAATATGGGTAAAGCTGGTCGTAATCGCTGGAAGGGCCGTCGTCCACATGTTCGTGGTGTCGTGATGAACCCTGTTGATCACCCACATGGTGGTGGTGAAGGTAGAACATCTGGTGGTCGTAACCCAGTTACACCATGGGGCGTACCTACTAAAGGTTACAAGACACGCAAAAAAGGCAAGGCGAGTGACAAGTACATTATCCGCCGCCGTAAGAAATAAGAGTTATAAGGAGCATATAAGATGGCACGTTCAGTATGGAAAGGCCCGTTCGTAGAAAAGAGCATCCTCAAAAAAGTTGAGGCGGCGCGCGCTAGCGGTAAAAACATGATTATTAAGACTTGGTCACGTAGATCAACTATTCTACCTAATATGGTTGGTTTGACTTTTGGTGTGCATAACGGCAAGAAATTCATTCCAGTAGTTGTTTCTGACCAGATGATCGGGCACAAATTAGGAGAGTTTGCTCCTACACGTACCTATACTGGTCATGGTGCTGACAAAAAAGTCAAAAAATAAGAACAGATTTTAGGTTATAAGGAACTGAAAATAATGGGACAGAGTAAAAACCCAAGACGTGAAAAAGATAATGAGGCAAAAGCCTTTGCGAAGCACATTAGTACTTCACCGCAAAAGCTGAACCTTATAGCACGCACAATCCGTGGAAAAAGTGCTTCAAGAGCTATAATTGATCTTGAATTCTCAAAGCGTCGTGCGGCAGAAGATGTGCGCAAGCTATTGCAATCAGCAGTCGCTAATGCAGAAAATAACCATGGGCTTGATGTTGACCGCTTGGTCGTTTCTGAAGCTTATGTAGGTAAGAGCTTGATGCTGAAACGTTTTCGTGCACGTGCACGTGGTCGCGGAACGCGAATCCACAAAACAGACAGCAACATGACCATCATCGTTAAAGAAGCAGAAGAGGCGTAAGTTTATGGGACAGAAGATTAATCCAATTGGTTTAAGAGTAGGCATTAACCGTACATGGGATTCTCGCTGGTATGCGGGGCGTGATTATGCCGATAAACTTATCGATGATTTGAAATTACGCGAATTTGTGCAGGAACACTTGAAATCAGCTGGTATCAGTAAAGTGATTATTGAGCGTGCTGCTAAAAGCACAAAGGTGACTGTGCATACTGCTCGCCCGGGTGTGATCATTGGTAAAAAAGGCGCGGATATTGAAAAGCTTCGCCAAAAACTTTCTGCCATTGCAGGTGGAGAAGTCGGTCTTAATATTGTTGAGGTTCGCAAACCTGAAACAGATGCCCAGTTAGTTGCCGAAGGTGTAGCGCAACAATTGGAGCGTCGTGTATCTTTCCGCCGTGCGATGAAACGTGCTGTGCAAAATGCTCTTCGTTTTGGATCATTGGGTATTCGTATTAACGTATCAGGACGTTTGGGCGGTGCAGATATTGCTCGTATGGAATGGTATCGTGAGGGGCGTGTGCCTTTGCACACATTGCGTGCTGACGTTGACTACGGTACATGCGAAGCCTTGACCACATATGGTATCATTGGTGTTAAAATCTGGCTTTATAAAGGCGACATCATGGAACATGATCCAATGGCACGTGATAAGCGTATCGCTGATGCTCAAGGTGGAGCACCAAGAGGCGGTGCCAGAGGTGGAGCTCCAAGAGGCGGTGCCCCTAGAAGGTAAATAATAAAATATAAAAATCTGGTAAATAAAGCTGGATTTTTATTTCTAAGTGCGATATAGTCTCGCGAAATTCAAAAATGCTTTATAGAAAAGCAACATATGGGAACTCTTACCAGTTAGAGGTGAAAAGTCCATGTGAACGAAATTTTTTTTGTGCCCGCGACCTATTTGGAAGCGCAGGTCAGACAAAGGGAAAGACGAAAAGAAGATGTTAAGTCCTAAGAAGTTTAAACACCGTAAGCAGTTTAAGGGCCGTATTCATGGTAATGCCAAAGGCGGAGCTCAGCTTTCTTTTGGTGCGTTTGGTTTAAAAGCTCTAACGCCTGATCGTGTTACCGCGCGTCAGATTGAAGCGGCACGTCGCGCTATCACACGCTGCATGAAGCGTCAGGGTAAAGTTTGGATACGTATTTTTCCAGATGTTCCCGTGACTTCTAAGCCTCTTGAAGTTCGTCAAGGTAAGGGTAAGGGCTCTCCTGAGTATTGGGCAGCACGTGTAAAACCAGGCCGCATTATGTTTGAAATTGATGGTGTGTCTGAAGAAGTTGCGCGCGAAGCTTTTGATTTAGCCGCTATGAAGTTGCCAGTTAAAACTAGATTTATAAAACGCATTGGCGTAACAGAGGAGGCAGCATAATGAATGCCGAGGATTTAAAAGCGAAATCAATCGATGAGCTTGTTAAGCTGATTATTGATCTGCGTAAAGAGCAGTTCAATATTCGTTTCCAAAAAGCGCAAGGCGCATTGGAAAATACATCGCAAGTTCGTAAGAATCGCCGCACTATTGCGCGCGCTAAAACAATTTTGAACCAAAAACGCATGGAAGATCAAGCCGCGCAAGATAACAAAAAAAGCGCGAGTGAAAAGTCTTCCGATAAGAAAAAAGCGTCCGGCAAATAGGTTGCTTAAAAGGAGATAATACGTAATGCCCCGTCGCATATTAGAAGGAAATGTTGTTAGCGCGAAAACAGAAAAGACTGTAATAGTCCGTGTTGAGCGTCGCTTTATGCATCCGATGTATAAAAAATACATTAAGAGCTCTAGCAAATACACAGCGCATGATGAAGCGAACACACTAAAGGAAGGTGATCATGTTTCGATCATTGAGTGTCGTCCGATTTCTAAGAAAAAGCGTTGGATGGTTATGAGCGATGCTGATGCAAGTGCTTCGGAGGTAGCTAAACCTGCTGCTGAGAAAAAAGAAAAAGCTCCAGCTAAAAAGTCGACAGCTAAAAAAACGGCTGATAAGAAAACAAAATCTACCAAGAAGGATGCGTAAGATATGATACAGATGCAATCCCGAATGAATGTAGCTGATAACAGTGGTGCTAAAGAAGTGCAGTGCATTAAGGTGCTTGGCGGTTCTCATAGGCGCACAGCTAGTATTGGTGATATCGTTGTTGTTTCCGTTAAGGATGCTATTCCTCGCGGGAAAGTGAAAAAAGGTGATGTTCGCCGCGCTGTTATTGTGCGCACAAGATTTGGGCTTCAACGCGAATACGGCGAAAAGATTAGCTTTGATACGAATGCATGTGTTTTGATCAATAATTCAGGTGAGCCGATCGGAACACGTATTTTTGGACCAGTTACGCGTGAGCTTCGCGCGGGCGGATATATGAAAATTATTTCATTGGCATCGGAGGTGCTTTAGACGATGACACAGCCTAAAATGAAAATTAAAAAAGGCGACCAGGTGGTAGTTCTGGCAGGTCGTGACAAGGGCGCTAAAGGTGAAGTTCTTGATGTAAATTTAAGTGAACGCCGCGTTGTTGTTCAAGGTGTTAATCTGGTAACAAAACACCAAAAGCCATCACAGTCTGCTCCTGGCGGTATTGTGAAAAAAGAATTGTCGATTCATGTTTCGAACGTGGCTTTGGCTGATCCGAAATCTGGTGAAGCTACACGTGTTGGGTATAAAAAGCTTAAAGACGGTAAAAAAGTCCGTGTAGCAAAAAAATCCGGCGAAACAATCGAGTAAGAGATTTAAGAGATAACGTAAAAAGGCAATAGGAATATGAAACCGCGTTATAAAGAATTATACGAAAAAGAAATCGGCCCTGCGCTTGATAAAAAGTACGGATATAAAAATCCGCACCAACGTCCAGCTTTGGATAAGATTGTGATTAATATGGGTGTTGGCGAAGCCACACAAGACCGTAAGCATATGGAAAATGCTGTGAAGGATCTGACTCTTATTGCTGGTCAAAAGCCGGTTGTGACGAAGGCCCGTAAATCAAATGCTTCTTTCAAAATTCGTGAAGATCAGGCTATTGGCACGAAAGTGACATTACGCGGCGATCGTATGTACGAATTCCTTGATCGCTTGATCACAATTGCAATGCCACGTATTCGTGACTTTCGCGGGATTAGCGGTAAGAGCTTTGATGGTCGCGGTAATTATGCGATGGGCGTAACAGAACACATCATCTTTCCGGAAATTGACTATGATAAAGTCGATAAAATTCGCGGAATGGATATCGTAATTTGTACAACAGCGGCAAATAATGAAGAAGCAAAAGAACTTTTGCGCGGCTTCAAAATGCCCTTTAAAAACTAAATGAATACGACAAAACGTAGGTAAGGAAAGAGCTAAACCATGGCAAAAGTCTGTATGATAGAAAGAGAGAAGAAGCGCAAAGGGCTCGTTAAGCGCTACGCGAAAAAACGCGCAGAGCTTAAGGCGATCATTAAAGATCGTTCTGTGCCCGCTGAGGAACGTTTTCAGGCTGTTCTTAAATTGGCTGAACTGCCTCGTGCTTCATCTAAAACAAGAATGCGTAACAGATGTGCTCTGACTGGGCGCCCGCGTTCTTATTATCGTAAATTTAAGCTTTCGCGCATTGCGTTGAGAGATCTGGCTTCTCGTGGTGAGTTGCCAGGCGTAGTGAAATCAAGCTGGTAAGAAGGAGGATTTTTGATATGTCTATGAGCGATCCCCTTGGTGATATGCTAACCCGAATCCGTAACGGCCAGCAGGCTGGAAAAGAAATCGTGGAATGCCCGTTTTCAAAATTGCGCGAGAATGTGTGCAATGTTTTGAAAGATGAAGGCTTTATTAGAGGCTATAAAGTTGAAGATGCAGGTGATAATAAAAAACACCTTGCTATCCAGCTTAAATATGCAGAAGGGCGTGGAGTTATACGCCAGATAGACCGTGTGTCAAAGCCCGGTTGCCGCGTATATTCTGGAGTGAAAGCTATGCCGCGCTTCTACAATGGTTTAGGTGTTTTGGTCGTTTCCACTCCGCAAGGTGTTATGGCTGATTACAAAGCCAAAGCGGCTAATATTGGTGGTGAGGTGTTGTGTCAAGTCTTCTAGAAGACTTGCAAGCAAGGCACTAAGTAGAATTAAGGAAGAAAAGAACAATGTCACGTATTGGAAAAAGTCCTGTAGCTGTGCCCGAAGGCGTAGATGTTCAGCTGAATGGTCAGGATATAAAGGTAAAAGGCAAATTGGGCGAGCTTACCATGCATATTCACGATGAAGTGAGTGCTAAGCTTGACGATGTTGCCAATGATGAAGGTAAAACAGAGAAAGTTATTACTCTTGCACCGAAATCAAACTCTAAGCTGTCGCTGCAAATTTGGCCGACTATGCGTACTCTTGTAAATAACCTTTGCATTGGTGTGAGTAAGGGGTATGAGAAAAAGCTGGAAATTCATGGAGTTGGTTATCGCGTTAAGTTGCAGGGTAATACTCTCATTTTTTCACTGGGTCTTTCTCATGAAGTACGTTATGACGTGCCAGAAGGTGTGAAAGTAGTCGTAGAGAAACAAACAGGTTTGACTGTATCAGGTGTTGATAAGCAGCTTGTTGGCGAGACGGCAGCAAAAATAAGAAGTTTCAAGAAGCCAGAACCTTATAAAGGTAAAGGCATTCGTTATGCGGATGAATATATCGTACGCAAAGAAGGTAAGAAGAAATAGGAAGTTAAGAAGATGGCACAACCAGCATCGACAAAAACAACTCCGGCTCAGCGCCGTAATTATCGCACACGTAACAAAATTCGTCTCGTTAATATTGAGCGGGTTGGAAAGCGTGAAATACGTCCTCGCCTCAGCATATTTCGCTCTGGTAAGCAAATTTATGCTCAAGTGATTGATGATATCCAAGGCAAAACGTTGGCTGCGGCATCAACGCTTGATAAAGAGCTTAAAGAAAAGCTCAAAAGTGGCGCAAATGTTACAGCAGCGACGGAAGTCGGTAAACTGGTAGCTAAGCGCGCTAAGAAAAACGGTGTTGCTAAAGTGGTTTTTGACCGTGGTCGCTATATTTATCATGGACGCGTTAAAGCATTGGCTGAAGGCGCTCGCGAAGGCGGCCTAGATTTTTAAAGAATAAGATTGTTAAGGTAAAAAGGATTAAAGAACTATGGCACGTGGACAACAAGAACAGCGTAGAGATCGTCACGATGAGCCCGAACTAATCGAACGTTTGGTTGGAATCAATCGTGTTGCGAAAGTTGTGAAAGGTGGACGTCGTTTCGGATTTGCAGCTTTGGTTATCGTTGGTGACGGTAAAGGACGCGTCGGTTACGGTCACGGTAAAGCGAAAGAAGTTCCTGAGGCTATCAAAAAAGCTACGGATCAAGCAAAACGCAAAATGATCCGTGTGCCTCTTCGTGAAGGTCGTACATTGCACCATGACGTACATGGCAAAGATGGAGCAGGGAAGGTCTTTTTGCGCTCAGCTCCTCCAGGTAAAGGTATTATTGCTGGTGGTCCGATGCGCGCTGTATTTGAAGCCCTTGGTATTCAGGATATCGTTGCCAAAGCTATTGGGTCAAACAATCCATACTCAATGGTGAACGCTACTTTCGCAGCGCTTGCAAATACACAGAGCCCACGCCACGTAGCTTCACGCCGCAATAAAAAGGTTAGTGAAATTGTATGTAACCGTGAGGTGCAAGAAATCGCTGGCGTAGTTGAAAGCGAAGAATAAAACAAGAAAACAAGGATTTAACCATAAGGGATAAGAGTTATGGCTGAAGAGAAAAAAGAAAAAAAAGCTCCGGCTAAGAAAAAAGCTCCTGCAACTAAAAAGTCTGTAGACGCGAAAAAGCCAGTAGCTAAAAAGTCAGCAGTTAAAGCCTCCAAAAAGGCCGCTGGTAAGATGGTTCGTGTGACGCAAATTGGTTCGCCGATTGGTCGCAAGCCATGTCAGGAAGCCACGTTAGTTGGTCTTGGATTGAATAAAATGCATAAATCACGTGAATTAGAAGATACTCCTTCAGTGCGTGGCATGATTAATAAAATTAGCCATTTGGTTAAGGTTGAAGAAGACGCTGCTTAAGAAGCCTTGTCTTAAAAGAATAATGAGGAAATAATTCGATGAAATTGAATGAATTAAAACCACAAGAAGGCTCCACAAAAGCACGCATGCGTGTTGGCCGTGGTATTGGCTCAGGTAAAGGTAAAACCTCAGGCTCAGGTCAAAAAGGTCAGAAGTCACGTTCTGGTGTAGCGATCAAAGGTTTTGAAGGCGGTCAAATGCCTTTGTATCAACGCTTGCCTAAATTTGGTTTCAGCAATGTAAAATTTGCAACAAAATACGCTGAACTTACTTTAGTAAAATTGCAGCACGCTATTGATACCAAGCAACTCGATGCTAAAAAGCAAATTGATGAAGATGCTCTCGTAGCAGCTCGCGTTATTCGTCGGAAGCTAGACGGAGTAAAAGTACTAGGTACGGGCGAATTGAAAGCCAAAGTGAACCTTAAAGTTTCCAAAGTGACAAAAGGCGCACTAGAAGCAATCGAAAAAGCTGGTGGTAAAGTTGAGCTGATCGAAAAGGTCGTTGCTCCGGTTAAAAAACGTGGCGAGAAATAAAACTCACCAATAAAGAATTATTTAAAAGGCCTTCCAACTATGGGAGGCTTTTTCTTTTTTGACTTAAATAAAATGATTCTCTAGAGTTGTCTGTAATTTTATAACTTTAAATCAATGCAGGATATATTAATGCGCATAGCTACTTTCTTTTTAACATTATTGTTTATTGTTGTGGCATCAATGCCTCTTTATGCAGCATCAGAGCGCTGTCCTCGTCATCAAGTAAAAACTAATCTAAAAAGCAAGCTGGCGGGCACTAGAGTATATAAGGGTACTAGTGACGGCTTTTCGGATTACTTACTTGGCCATCACCGTGGAAACAGTAAGGTCCTGGGTTTTGTTAATCAATCTGATATCTATACAAAGCTGAATTATAAATTTGATGT